>Ga0335397_10001892_pt1 | contig 28456 bp, 24 predicted proteins | sample MAT04_FD_205740 | JGI IMG/M metagenome (GOLD analysis project Ga0335397, IMG submission 205740) | Freshwater microbial communities from Lake Fryxell liftoff mats and glacier meltwater in Antarctica - MAT-04 (spades assembly) (version 2) ... | reverse complement strand
CGGGGTATAAGGCGCTGGGTCGCCACATATCCGCTATCGATAAAAGCTTCAGTATTGGAGAAATCAATAACATTTACATCTTTCAGTTCAGGCTCAATCAGTACACTGGCATCGCAAAAAACATCAAACTTTGTTTCGCCCATTAACATGCTGCTAAGCTGCGAAATAACATCATCTTCATCTGGTGGACTATAATTTCCTGCTGCTTTGCTGCCAATAATAATATCAGGGTAAAAGTCTTCCATAACCACATCGGAAGGAAAATTATTATACATCCCTCCGTCGAACAGCAGGCGTCCATCAATGCGGATAGGCTTAAAATAAAAAGGGTATGTCATCGAGGCTCTGATAGCCGAACCCAGGTCCCCGCGTTTCAGAATAAAGGCTTTATTATTGCGAACATCGGCAGCCACACATCGGAAAGGGATCATAAGCTGATCAAAATCATACCCTGAAACTGCCGAAGCTGAAGCAAACAGTTCGAGAAATGCAAAATCCATCCGCACCGGTGAAACTATGTTGGTTGGCAATTGTGTTTGCAATACCGAATCGTACCTTAGTTTGAAACTAAGCCATGAAGGATCAGGCTGGCCCTGCCTGAAAAAATAGGTATATTGCAAATCGAGTTTTCCTGAAACCCATTTCGAAAACTCTTCTGAATTAATAATTACCTGCATATCGTCAGGCGAATAGCCCGATGCATACAATCCACCAATAATAGCTCCCATCGAAGTCCCGGCAATATAGTCGATGGGGATGCCATTTTCTTCAAGTGCGCGCAACACGCCAATATGTGTCACGCCCTTGGCTCCTCCCCCGCTTAACACTACGGCCACTTTTTGGGAATGGGCAGATATAAGGCAAATAAAAAAAAGTAAGATAAGGAAACGCCTTTTCACAGTACAAGCTAAAAGTTGGAAATACAAAAATAAGAAAATCCGGCACTGGAGCCGGATTTAATATTCTTAAAAAAGTCTGGGCTTTTCAGTATTGTCCTGTGTTTTAAACTGCTGCAAGAGCCTGTTCAAGGTCGGCAACCAGGTCTTCAACATCTTCGATGCCTACTGAGTAACGAACAAGGCCATCAGTAATGCCTGCCATTAATTTCCCTTCTGCCGACACTTTCGAATGGGTCATGGAGGCCGGGTGCTGTATTAAGGTTTCAACTCCGCCAAGCGATACTGCCAGGATAGCCATTTGTACCGTATTCATCAAAGTTCTGCCTGCTTCAATTCCGCCTTTGAGCTCGAAACTGATCATACTTCCGAAGCCCGACATCTGTGTTTTTGCAAGTTCGTGTTGCGGATGCGAAACAAGGCCCGGGAACCTTACCCATGCAACTTTAGGATGATTTTCGAGGTATGTGGCGATCTTCATTGCTGATTCCTGTGCCCTGTCGACACGAATACTTAACGTCTTAACTCCACGTATAACAAGATATGCCTGATGCGGATCCATGTTGAAACCTAATGTAACCATTACAGAACGCAATTTTTTGTAGAGGTCTTTATCCTTTGCAATAACAACTCCTCCGACAATATCAGCATGACCGTTGATAAATTTAGTAAGCGAATGCAACACTATATCTGCTCCCAATTCAAGAGGGCGCTGCAGGTAAGGACTGCAAAAGGTATTGTCAACAGCTACCGGAATTCCATGCTTGTGGGCCAGTGCGCAACATGCTTTCAGATCGGTGATCTCTATAGTTGGATTCGAGGGTGTTTCGATATATAAAAGCCTGGTTTCGGGCCTGATGGCTTTACGTACTTCTTCAATATCGGCAGTATTTACAAATGTTGCTTCTACCCCGAACTTTTTGTAGTAGGTTTCGAGAACTACACGTGATGGGCCATATACAGCCGCTGAACTTACAACATGATCACCTTTTGCAAGCATTGTGCCATAAACCGTATTTACGGCTCCCATGCCCGAACTGGTTGCTATTCCGCCAAAACCGTTTTCCAGTTCTGCCAGCAAAGTTTCCAGAGCATGGATAGTAGGGTTACCGATACGGGTATAAATGTACCCGTCGCTTTCGCCTGCAAAACAGGCTGCACCATGCTCAGCACTATCGAATTTGAAAGTGGAAGTCTGGTAAATGGGAACTGTAGCACTTCCCAATGCATCATTAAATTCACCGCCATGGATGAGTTTGGAATTAAAACCAATGTTTTTACTTTTCATTATTCTATTTTTAAGGTATGATTATTTTTAAATTTTCGGTGACAATCTGGCTGTGAACTCCGGCCAGTTTTGTTATTTTGTCAAACAGCGAAGCAAATGAATCTTCAACACGGTTTCCCTTTTTCCCATTTTTAAAAACTGTTTTATGCTCCGGCATATCGAGGTAAGGAATAATCCCCAGTAAAGGAATTACATGCTCTGCGCAGTATGCCTGAATCCCGGCCAGGAATGAATTATTCTGTTCAAATGAATTCAGGATCAATCCTGTTGGAATTCCGGCTTTTTCTGCAAATTCAGTTATTGCTTCCAGGTTAGCTTTCCATTCAGGTACGGGTTTTAAAACTACAAGTGCTAAATCCATCTCCGAAAGCACAAAACTCACTTCTCTATTATTTCCGGGCCCGAAATCACAAATTATGGTGGATTCGGGATTTAGCTTTAGGAACATCGAACGAATGAGTGGAATGTGAAATTCCGAATTGCTTTCGGAACGGGCTGCAATAAACTGATGGCCATACACCTCACCATGGAATATTTTTCCCGAAAGTTTTTCTTTCATCTTTATTCCGTTCTTGCTACAGGCTTTCATACAAATTGCACACCCAAAACACCTCGAAACGATCCATGTTACTGAAGGAATATACCGGCTGAATTGAATGGCTTTTTCAGCACAGGCATCAGCACAAACGCCGCAATATCTGCACCTTGAAACATCTATAACCGGAAAAGAAGCATATATTTCTTCAGATGAAAGAATCTTATTTCCAAAGAGTTCAAGTAAATCAGGTTTTTCTACATCAAAATCTGCAAGCTGAATATTTGTATACCCTTTCAGTATAGCAGCTTTGAACAGGTTTCGGGCAATAAAAGTCCGGCCGACTGCTCCATCTGAAGATAATATGGCGATTTTTGTTCCCGTAACAGATGTTTTACTGATTTAAATTCTATTTTGCTTTTAGCAAAGATGTCAGATCTCCGGCAAAAGACTTCTGACTGACTCGTTTAAACACACCTTCTTTTGCTGCTTTTACATCTTCAATTGTGTAAAAAGCAGTGGGGTGATGATCATGAAGGGTATGAAGAAAAACTGCAATTTCTTTCCGCCTGATAATAGAAAAGAGAACCTTAACTTTTCCTTTTGCGCCTTCTGCATCAAGTATGGTTAACCCGAAATTATGCGCTTTTAATGCCGAAATCAGCTCAGGTGATTCACTTGAAAGTATTACTCTTATAATCGAAGTGCCAATTGACAATCGCTCTTCGAGTGTGATGCCAATGAAATTACCCATGGCAAACCCGGCACCATAAGCAACGTAGCATACCCAGTTATCGAGGTGTTGCATAATCTGGCCCACAGCCAACAACCATATAATCACTTCGAAGAAACCCAGGAACGGAGCAATGTATTTCATCCCTTTCGAAAGAAAAATCAGCCTCATTGTTCCTATGCTCTGGTCGAGTATCCTGGCAAAAAAAATCAATGCAGGTAACATCACCCAGGTAAAGAACCAACTGTCAGAGACAAAAAAATCCATACGATGGTTTTAAAAATTAAATGGCAAAATTAGTATTTTAATCCACCTCATAACGCTTAAATGTCAATTATTTAAATCATTCCGAAAACTCTTTTCTTTATTTCCTTGCCAGGCGAACAAGCTATTATATAACTTTGTTCCTCAATAACATCAAATAAACTTTATTTAAATGAACCGAGCATTCAACATCTTTCTCATTTCTGCAATCCTGATATTTTTTCCGGCCCTCATTTTCGCACAGGATGAATCCCGGTTAATGCGTTTCCCGGCTACTAACGGCAACCAGGTGGTATTTTCCTATGCAGGCGATCTTTATACAGTTCCCGTTTCGGGTGGCATGGCACGCAAATTAACCGGCGATAGCGGATATGAAATGTTTTCGCACTTTTCGCCCGATGGCAAAACCATTGCTTTCACAGCCCAATATGATGGGAATACTGAAGTTTATACTATACCTTCACAGGGTGGCGTCCCCGAAAGGTTAACAATAACTGCTACTCTTGGTCGCGACGATATCAGCGACCGAATGGGGCCTAACAATATCGTCATGGGTTGGACGCCAGATGGGAAAAACATTATATACCGTTCGCGCAAGCAAACTTTTAACGATTTCATCGGGCAGCTTTTTGTTGTTCCCTTTTCGGGAGGCATGTCGCAGGAACTGCCCTTGCCGGCAGGAGGATTCTGCTCTTATTCAGCCGATGGGAAACAATTGGCGTATAACCGCGTTTTCCGCGAATTCCGCACCTGGAAATACTACAAAGGCGGAATGGCTGACGACATCTGGATTTACGACTTTACCGCAAAAACTACCCGTAACATTACAAATAACAATGCTCAGGATATTTTCCCTATGTGGTTTGGCGATGAGGTTTACTTCTGCTCCGACCGCGACCGCACCATGAACCTGTTCTGCTATAATCTCAAAACCGGTCAAACCCGGAAAATTACCAACTATACCGAATACGATATTAAATTCCCCTCGGCAGGTGACAACCGGATCACGTTCGAGAATGGCGGATACATCTACATTTTCGATGTAAAGACTCAGTCCACCGCAAAAGTTCCGGTTCAGATTGCTGACGATTTTAACACATCCAGAAATGAACTGAAGGATGCAACCCGATTTATGGGGGCCGTAAACCCATCACCTGACGGAAACCGGATTGTTGTTACCGGCCGGGGCGATATTTTCAGTGTTCCTGTGAAAGAAGGAATTTCGCGTAACCTCACTTCAAGCAGCAATGCGCACGACCGTGAGGGAAACTGGTCACCCGATGGTAAATGGATTGCTTACCTGAGCGATGCCAGCGGAGAATACGAAATTTACATTACCAAACAGGATGGCAGCGAACCTCCGGTGCAGATTACAAGCGGTGCCGACACATATAAATTCTCAATCCGCTGGTCGCCCGACAGTAAAAAAATAATGTGGAACGACAAGATGCTCCGGCTTCAATATGTCGATATCGAAACAAAAAAGGTCACAATTGCAGATAAATCTGAAATCTGGGAATTCGGCAGTTTCAACTGGTCGCCTGACAGCCAATGGATTACCTACAGCAAAACTCTCGAAACAGATTTGAAACAAATTGTTCTGTATAATGTAGCTGACGAAAAAAATTACGAGATAACTGATCAATGGTTTTCGTCCGATCAAGCTGCATTTTCGAGCAACGGGAAATACCTGATTTTCACTTCCGATCGCACATTCGATCCTATTTACAGCAATGTTGAATGGAATTACGCATACGAGAATATGTCGAAACTTTACCTGGTTACACTTCAGAAGGATACGCCATCCCCTTTCGCCCCAACGAATGACGAAGTTAAAATGGATGAGCCAAAAGATAAAACTGAGGATAAGCCAGAAAAAGAAGAAAAAAGTAAAAAAACAGGAAAAGGTGAAAAAGCCGGAAAATCATCGGAAAATACCATTAAACCTGTAAAGATAGATCTGGAGGGCATTCAGCAGCGCATCATCGAAATCCCCGTCGAAGCCGGTAACTACTGGAACATCTGGCCACTCGATGATAAAATCTATTATAATATGGCCAACGACAATGGCATGTCGGCAAAAGTGTATGATCTGAAACAGAAAAAAGAAACTGATCTCGGTTCCGACCTCGCTTTCGATATTACGGCTGATGGCAAGAAAATGCTGGTCAGGCAAAGGAACCGTTTTTCGGTTATTGATCTGCCTTCATCAAAAATAAATATTGAAAAGTATATTGATTTATCCGACCTTAAAGTATGGGTGAACAACCAACAGGAATGGAAACAGATTTTCGATGAAGCCTGGAGGCAGATGCGAGATTTCTTTTATGTGACCAATATGCATGGCGTCGATTGGAAAGCAATGCACGATAAATATGCAGTTATGCTTCCTTCTGTGAACAATCGCAACGACCTTACTTATCTTATTGGTGAAATGATTGCCGAATTAAGCGTAGGCCATGCTTATATCAACGGTGGCGAGCGCAAACCAATTGAAAAGATAAATCTTGGACTTTTAGGTGCCCGGCTCAGTAAAGATGTTTCTGGTTATTACCGTATCGACAGCATTTTACAGGGTGCCAACTGGAGCAAGGATCTGCGTTCACCACTTACCGAAGTTGGGGTTAGTGCCGGTAAAGGTGAGTATATTACTTCGGTCAACGGCAAATCAACAAAGGATATGCCTGATATAAACACTGCTTTTATTAATAAAGCCGGTAAAAATGTTGAACTCACACTACATACTTCCCCGGCTGAAGGCGGACGAAAAGTACTGGTTGTGCCTGTCAGCGACGAATCGAAACTGTATTATTACACCTGGGTGCAAAACAACATCCGTAAGGTTGATAAAGCAACGAACGGACAGGTTGGTTATATCCATATTCCGGATATGGGGGCTGAAGGGCTAAACGAATTTGTGAAATACTTTTACCCTCAGTTTTCAAAAAAAGCACTGATAATCGACGATCGGGGAAACGGCGGAGGAAATGTTTCGCCTATGATCATCGAGCGACTGAACAGGGAAATTCAGCGAAGTAACATGGCACGCAATGTTAAAACACCCTTTCATACGCCAACAAAGATGGTTCTTGGGCCTAAAGTCCTGCTTATAAACAATTATTCTGCATCCGATGGCGATCTCTTTCCTTATGGGTTTAAAAAACACCAGTTAGGAAAAGTAATCGGCAAACGTACCTGGGGCGGAGTGGTTGGCATAAGGGGTTCGTTGCCGTTTGTTGATGGTGCCGACTTACGCAAGCCTGAATTTGCCAGCTATTCGGCCGACGAAAGCAAATGGATTATCGAAGGATATGGCGTAGAACCTGATATAGAGGTAGACAATGATCCTGCAAGGGAGTATGCTGGCATTGATGATCAGTTAAATAAAGCTATCGAAGTAGTTCTCGAAGAGTTAAAAAACTATAAGGAACAGCCTGCTATACCTGCTCCACCAGATAAAAGCAAATAACATTTTAAAACACAATTAAACGGTTCCTAGGCAGAGCCGTTTTTTTTATCCCACCGATGAAAACTATTTAAAGGTTAATTGCGTTATTAAATTATGATGTTTCATAAATTGCTTTCTATACCCTTTTACCATACTCTGCGAAACGTATTGCTTCTGATTTTGCTCCTGCTGTTTTCGGTAAATGTATTTTCCCAGATGCCAATTAAAATTGGAACCTCAGGAAATTCAGGCAGTTTATGGGTTGGAGCTTTTGCCGGCCCAAGCTTATTGGTCGAGAAAGCACCTGACACCCTTTTTCCTGAATTACAGGATTACTTCAATAATCTGCGTTCAGGCAGGCATTACGGGCTCGAAACCGAATATTTTTTCAATAAATACATCGGTATAGGTGCAAAGTATGTGAATTTTAAAACCAAACAGGAGGTTGACAGTCTTGTGGTTAAATTCTTTTCGACTGTTTTGTACATCGACCTCTCGAACGAAATGACCATACATACTTTAACACCAATGGTCTATGGCCGGCTTCCTTTGCTTGATGATAAGCTTTCGATAACCGCTGGCATCGGCCCGGCATGGCTCTTATACAGGAATATCGGTAAGGCAGTCGGCGATACAGCTATGTTTAAAGGCTCATCACCCGGATTATCTACCTCTCTACGTGTTACTTACGAAGTAATTCAAAATATAAATATAAGCGTGCAAACAAATTACATTCATGCTTTTTTAAAAGAATTTACACAGGATAACGGTACAAACGAGGAAGTCATTGTACTTGAAGAGAAGGATTACCAGAATATCTCACGTGTTGATTTCTCTTTTGGAATTTATTATACTTTTAGGCGGAAATAGTGAATAAACAAATGTATAAAATCCTTCTGGCCACCATCCTGCTTCAGGCAGCATTTGTCTCTGCCAAAGCACAGAATACCTCACAGACATTTGACACCATTCAATTTAGCAGGAACCTTGAACTTGCAGACTGGCTTGTTGAATACGATTATTTTAATCAACTTTCACTCAATTACCTGAAACGAAATGAAGATATTTCGAAACTTGAGTGGTTCAGCTTTAAACAAAATCAAATCTGGCATACCGTAGGCGGAACAATCAATAACAACCACTTCAGCATAATCAAACATGTTTTTGCCGATTCATTATATAATATTTCAGATTTTACAGGTACTTGCGACTCTGCCACTTGCCATGCAGCCGGTCATGCTTTGGTTACAGCAAACAGACTTTTCGGGGTAATACGCGATAGCAGCAGCATGTATTTTTCGTCCTTTGTGCATTTCAACCCGGATAATACAATCTCAGCTTGGTTTTTACCTGCACTTCAACCCAGCGGGCAGGTGATTTATGGCTGCGAGTGGGAGTATGTTTTTGATAATACAGGCAACAAAATGCTGCGACAGAATGCGTTGGTCAATACTGTTACCGGGGTGTGGATTGGACAACCCCGCGAATTATGGCTTAATTACAGAAATACATCAGCACCTACCGTTGGCAGTATATTTTTTACATTATCATACGGCGACTATTTTACACGAATTCGCATTGATACACAATTCAGCATCAGTACAAGATCGAAAGATAAAAACGAATTCTATACCTGGACTCATAAAATAAAGTAAACAAAAAAACTTTTTTCATAACAACAGTTCAAAACTTCTTTTTTTACATATATTTGCTTTACTTAACCTGATGCAAACCTGGTGGGAAGCACTTTCAACAATCGAAAAAGTATTCTGGTTAATGTCCATTCCTTTTTCTGTGATATTCGTTATACAAATGGTGTTGTCGTTTATCGGTATTGGTGGCGGAGCAACTGACCCGGGTGCTGATTTTTCCGGCATGAATTCTGATATTGGTCACGACGGGCATAATTTATCGCACAGTAACGAGGATGCAGGTCCTGGATTCCTGAACTTCAGAAAATCGGTCTCAGGCTGATCAATGTTAACGTAACTTACATTCGCGATGAATCTGGTTATATTGAAGCATTAGGTAAAGAAGCTACAGCTAAAGCCATCAATGATGCCAAAAAGACTGTTGCCGAGAAAAACCGCGATGGATATGTTGGTGAAGCCAACGCCATGCAGGATCAGCGTATCAGGGTTGCAAGTGCCAATGCCACTGCCGTTGAAGGAGAAAATACCGCTAAAATCACAATCGCTCAGAGTGATTCGGCACGACGCGAAAAAATGGCTGAAGCTGAACGAACGGCAACAGCAGCTGAAAAAGTGCAGTCGGCTAAAGCATTGCAGGAATCATATGCTGCCGAGCTAAACAGCCGAAATGGCCAGGTCGGAACGTGAACGTGCCTCCCGTACAGCCGATATTGTAATCCCAACACAGATTCAGAAACAAAAAATTGAAATTGAAGCTGAAGCCCTTGCTGAACAGACCCGCCGCGTGGCAAAAGGCGATGCCGATGCAATTCTGTTAAGGAAACAGGCTGAAGCACAAGGCATATACGAAGTATTAAGCAAACAAGCTGCCGGTTTTGAGAAACTGGTTGAAGCCGCTAATAATAATTCCCGCGATGCTGTAATCATGCTAATTGCCGACAGGCTCCCCGAAATTATTAAAACCCAGGTTGAAGCAATCAGCAATATTAAAATCGATAAAGTCACTGTTTGTGAAAACCTTTCAGCAGATGCCGATGGCAAAACCCCGGCCACAGCTAATTTCCTGGCCGGCATGATGAAATCCATTCCACCTCTTGACGATATTTTCAAGATAGCCGGTATGGAACTCCCTTCTTATCTGTAAGGCGAACCTGTCGAAACTGTAAAAGATATTGATAATACAAAAAGAAGAATAAAATATCCTTCGAACAAAAGATGTAAAAATGAAAAATCAACATGGTTCCGCCTCTGGCGGATCAAGGGTAAAAATATGTTGATTTTTCGTTTTAGTAAAGTAGAATAAAGCAAAAGCACTTTGTATTTCTGGCCACAAGCTCCATAAATGTTACAGATATAAGAATCAGATGTTCATGGACTAATTTTTAATTTTAAGAATATTATCTGATTCATAACACACATTTAACACTTTTCGGCTATACGAACATGTATCCTGAACAAATTGAAACTCAATTATTCTGGTTTTGTTAACACATTCACAAGTTGCGCTTCTTAGAATGTTAAATAATCAAAAAAAATATTTAAGATTTCCAGTACCTCAATCAGCCATAAGCTTGAATTTCAACAATTAACATTAATTAACGATTTTTCCTAAAAATTTGGATTTTAACAAATTGTGACTAAATTTGCACCTCTTCAATAAAAGTACGGGCTGCAATCTCTGTGGAAAATCTTATGCAAGTTCTACCTCATAAATTTATCACTGGTACTGCTTGAAGAAAGTGAACAATTTAACAGGGTTGCTGTTATTTAGGCAGAATCTATTATCACAACCTATAATGTCATTATTTATACTTCATTAGATGGAAGAGAAAATTAAAAAAATCGGTTTATTCATTGATGGGACTTTCTTCTTGAAAGTTAATTCGTATTACAGATACCATCATGAACGCAAAAGCACAATTAACTTCAACGGGCTTGCTGAATTTCTGCGTGATGAGGTTTCAAAACTCGAAAACACAGAAAAACGGTATTGTCAGGTTGTTGAGACACACTGGTTTCGTGGTCGCTATTCCACAAGTCAGTTAGAAAAAAAGTACCCTGATGAATCCTATCGTCTGACGCAAATGACAAATGAACGCCGGATTGACGATATTTTCATGTACGAAGGTATTACAACACATAATTACCCTCTTTTGGTTGATTCCCGAACCGGCGAAGCCGAAGAAAAAGGAATTGATGTTTGGTTCTCGCTCGAAACCTATGAACTTACACTTATTAAACAATTGGATGTTGTTGTAATTATAGCGGGCGATACGGATTATGTGCCTCTTATAAAGAAAATCAATAGTCGCGGTACCAGGGTTATGGTATTAGGCTGGGATTTCTCTTACGAATCAACCTCTGCTGCCGGTCGTGCCTACAAGGTAACCACCCGTACCAGCCAGGCATTGATTGACGAATGTGTTTATCCGTTAATGATGGATAAGCGTATTGATGACCGCACAAGCAAAAATGATCCTATTGTTAATTCTTTGTTTAACGTTTAACTTTCCGGAATTAACCAATAAAACTATAATTGAAACAGTAGCCAGTAAAACGGTTACTGTTTTTTTATTCCCGAATTTGTTGGAATTAATCCTTGCCATCAACTTAACATCTGATTTGACAGCAAAAAAAATAAGGATAAATGATACTTCAGGATTTTATCTGATAAAATGGTGCGGCAACAATTCTGAAATATCAAAAAGAGTACAGCCGTAACCGAAAAAAAATTCCTACTTTTACCTTTCCAAACAAAAACATATCCTATGAAGCCCATTCTTATTGCATTCTTATTTTTAGCTTCCGTTGCCTGCACTACGCAGCTTTATGTTCCGGGTGAGGCAAATGTGAATAAAGTTGAACAAGCCTCACTTGCCGAACTTCAGCAGGGGTACGATCTCTTCCTGAACAATTGTGGCAAATGCCACAAATTACCCAAAGTAGGAAGCCAATCGAACCAGGGATGGAAGAAAACATTAGAGGTCATGGCTCCTAAAGCCAAACTCAATACTGAACAGTCGTATCTTGTTTACAGGTATCTTGTAAACAGGTAAAAGCAAAAAAAGAGGTTTCGAAAACGAAACCTCTTTTTTATCTACAATTAACTATCAGCACTATGCTTGCCCTGCAGGTCCATTTAACTGAAATGGAAAATCGCCACCTTCGGTTTCTTTAATAACACCATGTGCAGCTTCAAATTTACTGATATTCTCCTTTAAAGCTTTATACAGGCGCTTTGCATGCTGAGGTGTAAGAATAATACGTGATTTTACTTTTGCTTTTGGAACACCTGGCATCAGTTTGATAAAATCAACTACAAATTCCGAATTGGAATGAGTGATTACGGCAAGATTTGAATAAATACCTTCGCTTACTTCATCGGAAAGCTCGATATTAATCTGGTTCTGGTTTGGATTCTTCGGGTCGTTCATACTGTATATATATTTTTAATTAATGAAAATCCTGATTTTTGCATTATAAACTTATGGGGGAACCGATCAATTTTTATTGATTCAATTCCCCCATCGTATATTCAACTTAGAATTATTCGGCTTTTGAAGCCAGCATTCTGTCGTACTCTTCACGCGAACCAACAATCAGATGCTCGTATTCGCGCAGGCCGGTTCCGGCAGGAATCAAATGTCCGACAATTACATTCTCTTTCAGTCCGAGTAATTCATCACTCTTCGACTGAATAGAAGCTTGTGTAAGTACCTTGGTTGTTTCCTGGAAGGATGCCGCCGAAATCCAGCTGCGAACCTGCAACGAAGCCCTGGTAATACCTTGCAGAACCTGCTTGGCAGTTGCCGAATTGGCATCGCGCGATTCAACTTGCTTCTTATCGCGGCGTTTGAGCAGTGAATTATCATCACGAAGCTTGCGTGCGCTTATTATCTGACCTGGTTTGAGTGTAGCACTGTCTCCCGGATCCAGAACAATCTTTTTACCGAAGATCCAGTCGTTCTCATCATTGAAATCAATCTTGTTCACAAGTTCTCCTTCAAGGAATTTGGTATCACCAGGGTCAACAACTTCAACTTTACGCATCATCTGGCGAACAATTACCTCATAATGCTTATCATTGATTTTAACACCCTGTAGACGATATACTTCCTGGATTTCGTTTACGATATACTCCTGAACTTTCATCGGGCCTTTAATAGCAAGGATGTCAGCAGGTGTGATTGCGCCGTCCGATAATGGAGTACCGGCACGAACATAGTCATTTTCCTGAGCTAATATCTGTTTTGATGTTGAGATCAGGTAACTACGCTCTTCGTTCGTTTTCGAGGTGATAATGATTTCGCGGTTACCACGTTTCAGTTTCTTACCGAAAGATACAACACCATCAATTTCTGAAACTACAGCAGGGTCGGATGGATTACGTGCTTCAAATAACTCCGTTACCCTTGGTAATCCTCCGGTAATGTCACCGGTTTTACCAACGGCACGTGGAATTTTAACGAGGACATCACCTGCCTTTATGGTCTTACCTTCTTCAATCTGTAAGTGCGATCCGACAGGTAAGTCATAATTCTTCAATTCTTCACCATCAGATGAAATAATCTTGATAGAAGGATTCTTTGCCTTAACACGCGATTCGATAATTACCTTTTCCTGATAGCCGGTTTGTTCGTCAGCTTCTATTTTAAAAGTAACACCTTCTGTAATGTTGTCGAACAGCAATTTCCCGTCAACCTCTGATAAAATAACTGCATTGTAAGGATCCCATTCAGTAATCAGGTCATTTTTCTTAACACTTGCACCATTTGCGAAATAGAGGTTCGAAGCATAAGGAATATGACCGGATGCAAGAATAATTCCTGTTTGCGGATCAACAATTCTCATTTCAGCGGAACGGCCTAATACGATCTGGTAAGTACGTCCTTCAGCATTGGTATATTCTACCGAACGTAATTCATCAATTTCGATAGTACCTTCATATTTGGCAACTATTCGTGAAGCCGATGCAATATTTGCCCCGGCAACACCGCCCACATGGAATGTACGCAAAGTAAGCTGAGTTCCTGGCTCACCAATGGACTGAGCTGCTATTACACCAACTGCTTCTCCTTTTTGAACCATGCGTCCGGTAGCAAGATTACGACCATAGCACCTGGCACAAACACCTTGTTTCGATTCACAGGTAAGTACCGAACGGATCTCGACTGACTCGATAGGCGATCCTTCAATCAGTGCGCAAATCTCTTCGGTAAGTTCATTTCCGGCAACGGCAATAAGTTCACCACTGTGCGGGTGATAAATATCATGAAGAGTTACACGACCAAGAATACGATCGTACAATGACTCCACGAGTTCTTCATTTTTCTTTAAGGCGGTTGTTACACGTCCACGCAGAGTGCCGCAATCTGGTTCTGAGATTATAACATCCTGGCCTACGTCAACCAAACGACGGGTAAGATACCCGGCATCGGCAGTCTTAAGAGCTGTATCGGCAAGACCTTTACGTGCACCGTGGGTTGAAATGAAGTACTCAAGTACCGAGAGGCCTTCCTTCAGGTTCGAAAGAATTGGGTTTTCAATAATTTCACCACCGGTTGCTCCTGATTTCTGCGGTTTGGCCATCAGTCCGCGCATACCCGAAAGCTGCCTGATCTGTTCCTTCGATCCGCGGGCACCTGAATCGAGCATCATAAATGCAGGATTGAAGCCCTGGTTATCGGCAGCAAGATCAGTCATAACCTTCTTGGTAAGGTTCGAGTTGGTATGTGTCCAGATATCGATAATCTGATTGTATCGCTCGTTGTTGGTAATGAAACCCATGTTATAGTTATTCATTACTTCTTCAACTTCGATATTGGCTTTGTGAATCAGCTCTTCTTTAAGTTTAGGAACAACTACATCACCAAGGTTGAAAGAGAGACCTCCTTTGAAAGCCATTGTAAACCCAAGGCTCTTGATATCATCGAGGAAACGGGCAGCTTTTGCCGTACCGGTTTTCTTCAGCAGGTCACCAATAATATCACGAAGTGACTTCTTGGTTAAAAGCTGGTTGATGAATCCGAATTCTTCGGGAACAACCTGGTTGAATAGTACGCGGCCAACCGTGGTTTCAATGAGTTTTTCAGCTTTCACACCGTTTTCCTCCACAGGTACACGTACCTTGATCCAGGAATGCAGGTCAGCTTGCTTTTCGTTGTAGGCAATAATAACTTCTTCAGGTGAATAGAAACTTTTTCCTTCTCCCTTCATAATATGTCCGGGTTCTGATTTACGGCCTTTAGTAATATAATAGAGGCCAAGAACCATGTCCTGCGACGGTACCGTAATAGGTGCACCATTTGCAGGATTAAGAATATTATGTGAAGCAAGCATAAGAATCTGAGCTTCCAGTATTGCTGCGTTTCCTAAAGGAAGATGCACTGCCATCTGGTCACCGTCGAAGTCGGCATTGAAAGCCGTACAAGCCAGAGGATGAAGCTGGATAGCCTTTCCTTCAATTAGTTTTGGCTGGAATGCCTGAATACCTAACCTGTGCAGTGTCGGCGCACGGTTAAGCATAATTGGATGTCCTTTCAGTATATTTTCGAGGATTTCCCATACAACAGGATCCTTACGATCTACAATTTTCTTTGCCGATTTCACAGTTTTTACAATACCGCGTTCGAGCATCTTGCGAATAATAAACGGTTTGAACAGCTCCGAAGCCATATCTTTTGGAATACCGCATTCGTGGAGTTTAAGTTCAGGACCTACAACAATAACCGAACGACCTGAATAGTCGACACGTTTACCTAGAAGATTCTGACGGAAACGTCCTTGTTTCCCTTTCAGGCTGTCGCTGAGTGATTTAAGTGCGCGGTTCGATTCAGTTTTCACTGAACTGGCTTTGCGCGAATTATCGAATAGTGAATCCACTGCCTCCTGCAACATACGTTTTTCATTACGCATGATAACATCAGGAGCTTTAATTTCGATAAGGCGTTTCAAACGGTTGTTGCGGATGATAACCCTGCGATATAAGTCATTTAAATCGCTGGTTGCAAAACGGCCGCCATCCAAAGGGACCAACGGACGAAGTTCTGGCGGAATTACAGGAACGACTTTCACTATCATCCATTCAGGTTTGTTTTCACCACGGGATTGTGCGTCACGGAACGATTCATAAACCTGGAGGCGTTTAAGGGCTTCCATTTTACGTTGTTGCGAAGTTTCGGTATTTGCTTTGTGGCGTAAATCGTACGAAACCTGATCGAGATCAAGACGAGCCAGCAAATCTACCAGGGCTTCGGCACCCATTTTGGCAATAAACTTATTAGGATCGCTTTCGTCGAGATACTGATTATCTTTAGGCAGTTTATCGAGGAAATCGAAATATTCCTCCTCGGTTATAAAATCAAGGTTTTTGAGCCCTTCCGAAGCAAGAATACCTGGTTGAATAATTACATATCTTTCATAATATATAATTGAATCAAGTTTTTTGGATGGAACACCTAGCAATGCTCCGATTTTATTGGGCAACGAACGGAAATACCAGATATGTGCAACCGGAACAACCAACTGGATATGTCCCATGCGTTCGCGACGAACTTTCTTTTCGGTTACTTCTACACCGCAGCGATCGCAAACTATGCCTTTATATCTGATCCTTTTGTACTTCCCGCAATGACATTCCCAGTCCTTAACAGGTCCGAAAATGCGTTCACAGAACAAGCCATCCCTTTCGGGCTTGTATGTTCTGTAGTTTATAGTTTCGGGTTTAAGTACTTCTCCGCTTGATCTTTCAAGTATTGATTCAGGCGAAGCGAGACTTATCCTGATCCTGGAAAATTTATTTGCGGCTGTATTTTCTTTTCTGAAAGCCATATATCAAGAAAGGATTAACGATTAAAATTACTTTTGTTACACCTTAAACATCCGTCAACCGCTATCAGCATCATGCTGAGGTTAATCAACATGATGCAATGCGGTTTTTGAATATTTATTCGAAGCTTACGTTGAGACCTAAGCCCCTGAGTTCGTGAACAAGTACATTGAATGATTCAGGTATACCTGGAATTGGCATGTTTTCACCTTTAACAATGGCTTCATACGCTTTTGCCCTGCCTACAACATCATCCGATTTCACAGTGAGTACTTCCTGCAGAATATTAGCTGCACCATATGCTTCGAGTGCCCAAACTTCCATTTCTCCGAAACGCTGGCCCCCAAACTGAGCTTTACCTCCTAATGGTTGCTGGGTTATGAGTGAGTAAGGTCCGATTGAACGGGCATGCATCTTGTCATCAACCATATGATGAAGCTTCAGCATATAGATATAACCAACTGTTGCAGTCTGATCAAATTTCTCGCCTGTTCCGCCATCATAGAGGAATACTTTGCCATTTTCAGGAAGCCCTGCCTTTACCATGAGTTCATTGATTTGTTCAATAGAACCACCATCGAAAATAGGTGTGGCAAAATGGGTTCCGGTTTTAGCTCCTGCCCAACCCAGTACAGTTTCGAAAATCTGTCCGAGGTTCATACGCGAAGGCACACCAAGTGGGTTGAGAACGATATCAACAGGAGTACCATCTTCGAGGAAAGGCATGTCTTCTTCACGTACTATACGTGCAACAATACCTTTATTCCCGTGGCGGCCTGCCATTTTATCACCAACTTTAAGTTTACGTTTCTTAGCAACGTAAACTTTTGCCATCTGAACAATACCGTTTGGTAATTCATCACCTACAGTTGCAACAAATTTCTTCCGGTTGTAAACACCCAGAATTTCCTTGTACTTGATAATGAAGTTGTTGATAAGTTGTTTGATGAGATCATTAACATCCTTATCGGTTGTCCATTTATTAGGATTTACATTGATGAAATCAATTCCCATTAACATTTTCTGGGTGAATTTAACCTTTTTAGGAACCATCTCATTCTTAAAGTTATTGTAAACACCCTGCGATGTTTTACCACTAACCAGAACAGTGAGTTTGTCAACAAGTTTCTGCTTTAATTCAGCCGTATTCTTACCGAACTCATCGTCGAGTTCCTTAACAATGTCCTTTTCCCTGGCCTTAAGTTTTTTATCCTTAACAACTCTTGAGAAAAGTTTCTTGTCAACAACTACACCCTTCATTGATGGAGGTGCCTTGAGCGAAGCATCTTTTACATCACCGGCTTTGTCGCCGAAAATGGCACGGAGGAGTTTTTCTTCCGGTGTAGGATCGCTTTCACCTTTTGGCGTTATTTTACCAATCAGGATGTCGCCTTCGTTAACCTCGGCACCGATACGGATCAATCCGCTCTCGTCGAGATCTTTTGTTGCTTCCTGGCTGACATTTGGAATATCATTGGTCAACTCCTCAACACCACGTTTGGTATCGCGCACTTCGAGTGTAAATTCCTCGATATGAAGTGAAGTGAAAATATCTTCTTTCACAACACGTTCTGAAATTACGATAGCATCTTCAAAGTTGTACCCTTTCCATGGCATGAACGCTACCATCAGGTTGCGGCCTAAAGCAAGTTCACCTGCCTGAGTGGCATATCCTTCGCACAATACCTGTCCTTTTTTAACCTTATCGCCTTTGCGGACGATAGGCCTCAAATTGATACAGGTGTTCTGGTTGGTACGCGAAAATTTGGTAAGATTGTAAACTTTAAGATCGTCATCAAAGCTGACAAGCCGTTCTTCTTCGAGACGTGCATATCGGATCACAATCTGAACCGAATCAACGTATTCCACAATACCATCGCCTTCGGCATTGATAAGTACACGTGAGTCCTGCGCAACGCGGCCTTCGATACCAGTACCTACAATCGGCCTTTCGGGATTGAGAAGAGGTACAGCCTGGCGCATCATGTTCGATCCCATGAGAGCACGGTTAGCATCATCATGTTCGAGGAACGGAATCAGCGAAGCGGCTATGGAAGCGATCTGGTTAGGAGCAATATCGATAAGGTCAACCTTTTCCTTTTCAATTAAAGGATAATCGGCCAGATAACGTACTTTCACCTTGTCGTCAGCAAAATTACCCTGGTCATCCATATGGGTAGTAGCCTGGGCAATAATCTTGTTTTCTTCTTCTTCAGCACTCAGGTACAATGTTTCAGAAAGATCAACCTTTCCGTTAACAACACTTTTATAAGGAGTTTCGATGAAACCTAATTTGTTGATCTTTGCAAAAACGCAAAGGGAAGAAATAAGTCCGATGTTCGGTCCTTCCGGAGTTTCAATAGTACAGAGGCGTCCATAATGTGTATAATGAACGTCACGTACTTCGAAACCGGCTCTTTCGCGTGAAAGTCCTCCGGGTCCAAGAGCAGAAACCCTGCGTTTATGAGCAATTTCACTCAGCGGGTTTGTCTGATCCATGAACTGGGATAACTGGTTAGTACCAAAAAATGAGTTGATAACACTCGATAAAGTTTTGGCATTAATCAGATCCATTGGGGTAAACACCTCGTTGTCGCGCACATTCATACGTTCGCGGATGGTACGGGCCATACGGGCCAATCCAACACCAAACTGGTTGTAGAGTTGCTCTCCAACAGTACGAACACGACGATTACTTAGGTGATCGATATCATCAACCTCAGTTTTTGAGTTGATAAGACCGATAAGGTATTTTATAATCGAAATAAGGTCTTCTTTTGTAAGAACTTTTGTTTCGAGAGGAATATCAAGGGAAAGTTTTTTGTTGATCCTGTAACGGCCAACATCACCAAGATCGTAACGTTTATCAGAGAAAAATAATTTCTCGATAATTCCACGCGCTGTTTCTTCATCAGGTGGTTCGGCGTTACGTAACTGGCGGTATATATATTCAACAGCTTCTTTCGAACTGTTGGCGGTATCCTTTTGTAAGGTATTGAAAATGATTGAATAATCCTGCGAGCTGATATCATCACGGTGAAGCAATATTGATTTGGCGCCTGCATCAACAATCATATCGATATGCTGGTTTTCAAGAACAGTTTCGCGGTCAATAATAACATCAGTACGCTCTATAGATACAACTTCACCAGTATCTTCATCACCGAAATCTTCGATCCAGGTCCTTAAAACTCTGGCTGCAAGTTTACGGCCAATGTATTTCTTCAGACCGGCTTTACTAACTTTAATCTCTTCAGCGAGATTAAAGATTTCGAGAATGTCTTTGTCGCTTTCGAAACCAATTGCCCTGAGCAGAGTGGTAACAGGTAATTTCTTTTTCCGGTCGATGTAAGCATACATCACGTGGTTGATGTCCGTAGTGAACTCCATCCACGATCCCTTGAAAGGAATAATCCTGGCCGAATACAATTGCTGGCCATTGGTATGAAAACTTGTACCGAAAAATACGCCCGGCGAACGATGTAACTGCGAAACAACCACGCGTTCAGCACCATTTACAACAAAAGTGCCTTTAGGAGTCATATACGGGATCATTCCCAGATATACGTCCTGTATGATAGTTTCGAAGTCCTCGTGTTCGGGATCAGTACAAAAGAGTTTCAATTTTGCTTTAAGAGGGACACTGTATGTCAGGCCTCTTTCGATACACTCCTCAATGGAATAGCGGGGTGGATCAATAAAATAATCCAGAAACTCCAGAACAAAATTATTCCTGGCATCGGTAATCGGGAAATTTTCCGAGAAAACCTTAAAAAGGCCTTCATTTACACGATTGTCAGGATTTGTTTCCAGCTGGAAAAAGTCCTGGAAGGACTTTATTTGAACTTCGAGAAAATCAGGATAAACTCCCTTGATTTTGGATGTTCCGAAGCTTGTTCGTTCAGTTTTTTGTGAAGCCAAAGCCATGAAATTTAAGATTTAAATAAACAAAGTATTTTTAAACAATTAATCCCGATATAAAAATCGGGAAGAAAACTGACTACTTATCTACGCGTAGAGCGTAAATAAGCAGTCGGTTTGGTAATTGTAGTCAAATAGCAATATTTACTTTATCTCAACTTCAGCACCAGCGTCTTCGAGTTGTTGTTTAAGGGCGTTTGCTTCGTCCTTAGTTACACCTTCTTTCAAAGCCTTTGGAGCTGCGTCAACTAAGTCTTTTGCTTCTTTGAGGCCCAGGCTGGTTAATTCTTTTACAAGTTTAACCACAGCCAGTTTAGCCTGGCCAGCGCTCTTGAGAATAACATTGAATGAAGTTTGTTCTTCAACTACAGGAGCTTCGGCACCTGCTGAAGCCATCATTACAGGGGCTGCAGCTGCAGGTTCAATTCCGTATTCGTCCTTAAGTATCTGAGCAAGTTCATTTACTTCTTTTACTGTCAGATTAACTAACTGTTCAGCGAAAGCTTTCAAGTCTGCCATTTTATTTGTTGTTTTTAGTGTTTTACAATAATTGATTTTTTCTTTTTTGTACGTCGCCTGTTGTTATGCAGGACGTTCGGACAAGGTCTTAAGTACACCTGATAGTTTCTGTCCACCGGATTGAAGTGCAGAGATAACATTCTTGGCTGGTGAATTGAGTAATGCAATAATGTCGGCTATAAGTTCGTTTTTGGTCTTAATAGCCATTAATGCATCCAGTTGATTATCACCAATAAAGGTCATTTCTTCTACATATGCTCCTTTGAGCAGGGGTTTTGCAGATGTTTTCCTGAATTCTTTGATAAGCTTAGCCGGAACATTACCCTGCTCAGCCATCATAATTGAGGTGTGACCTTTCAGAACATCGTACAGATTTCCAAAGTCCTTGCCGGACTTTTCCATTGCTTTTTGAAGCAATGTGTTTTTAACTACGACCAACTTTACTTCTTTCTTGAAGCAGAGGCGGCGAAGCTTTCCGGTATTTTCCACATTCATATCTGAAATATCAGTTATGTAGAGATACCTGGCAGCTTTTAAATCCTCAGTCAAGGTTTCGATAAGTTGACTCTTGTCTTCTTTTCTCATAGCGATTTTTGTTCTTTAAGGATCAAGTACTTGTTCTTTCCGGATTTATTTTACCGATTTTTCATCGATACGTACGCCAGGACTCATAGTACTCGACATAAAGACGCTTTTTACATAAGTACCTTTTGCAGAAGAGGGTTTCAGCTTAACGATGGTTGCCAGTAATTCTTTGGCATTATCAATAAGTTTATCCTGTTCGAAAGATACTTTGCCAATACCGGCATGAATGATTCCGAATTTATCAACTTTAAAGTCGATTTTACCGGCTTTCACTTCAGCGACAGCTTTTCCTACATCCATTGTAACGGTACCGGTCTTTGGGTTTGGCATAAGGCCACGGGGACCAAGTATGCGGCCAAGAGCACCAACTTTGGGCATAATGCTAGGCATTGTAATAATAACGTCAACGTCGGTCCAGCCTTCTTTAATTTTCTGGATATACTCGTCAAGGCCTACATAATCAGCTCCGGCAGCTTTTGCTTCGTCTTCCTTGTCAGGAGAACAAAGCACCAGAACACGTACAGTTTTTCCGGTTCCATGCGGCAAGGTAACAATACCTCTAACCATCTGGTTGGCTTTGCGCGGGTCAACTCCAAGACGTACATCTATATCAACTGAAGCGTCGAATTTTGATGTAGTTATGTCTTTGACAATACGTGCAGCATCAGCTAGAGTATAGGTAGCATCCTTGTCGTATTTAGCTAAAGCCAGTTTTTGATTTTTTGTCAGTTTAGCCATTTCACGTAAGGTTAATGGTAATAACACATTTTAATTCATGAAAGCATGATCTCCCGATCATCTTTACATATTGGTAGGGAATTCGCCTTGCACGGTAATACCCATACTACGGGCAGAACCAGCAACCATACGCATGGCGGATTCGATTGTGAAACAGTTAAGGTCTTCCATCTTGCCTTCGGCAATTTCTTTGACCTGGTCCCACGTTACCGATGCAATCTTTTTACGATTGGGCTCGGCCGATCCGCTTTTCTGTTTGGTTACTTCAAGGAGTTGAACGGCAACAGGTGGCGTTTTAATGATAAAATCAAACGACTTGTCCTTATAAACAGTAATCACAACAGGAGTAACCTTACCGGCTTTGTCCTGGGTACGTGCATTGAACTGTTTACAGAACTCCATAATATTCACACCCTTCGAACCTAATGCAGGTCCAACCGGAGGTGAAGGATTAGCCGCAGCACCTTTAATTTGCAGTTTAATTAATCCAGCAACTTCTTTTGCCATTTTGTAGTTTTCTTAAAGGATTTGTATTTGCGGAATCTGGTAACTCCTAAGCTTCCTTTGCAACCTGCGTAAACGAAAGTTCCAAAGGCGTTTTACGGCCAAAGATTTTAACCATTACTTTCAGTTTCTTCTTTTCCTCATTGATTTCTTCAATGATTCCGCTGAAACTGTTAAATGGTCCGTCAATGACAGTAACTGATTCACCAACAATATACGGAATACTGAATTCGGCACCTTGCTCTGAGAGCTCATCTACCTTACCAAGTATCCTGTTAACTTCAGCTTGTCTCAGGGGTACAGGTTCATCTTTCGAGCCAAGAAAACCTAATACTCCGGGGATATTGCGAATAATGTGCGGAATCTCTCCGGTGAGCACGGCTTCAATTAAAACATAGCCCGGAAGATAATTCCGTTCTTTGCTCACTTTTTTGCCATTACGTACCAGGTAGACTTTTTCAGTCGGGATGAGGACTTGCGAAATATAATCCTGCAGTTTGAGACGGTTAATCTCACTTTCAAGGTAAATTTTCACCTTTTTCTCATTCCCGCTGATGGCTCTCACCACGTACCACTTTTTCACTTGTTCGCCCATGCCGGATGGTGAATTAAAGGTTGGTTACCACTTAATATCAGACTTATGATCAATAGTAGTTAAAATAACGAATAGAATTGTTTAAGGATCACCTCAAACGATTTATCCATTGCAAAAACTACCAGCGCAATTATCAGGGAAGCAACTGACACAACTACTGCGCTATTCTGCAATTCACTCCATGTTGGCCATGAAACTTTATGCATGAGTTCATCGTAACTTTCTTTGACGTACTCTACGAATTTATTGTTTGCCATAGGGTCTAATATTTTGCACGGGTGGTAGGAGTCGAACCCACAGCCTACGGTTTTGGAGACCGCCACTCTACCAATTGAGCTACACCCGTATAGTCAAAGCCTGTCGCAGGATAACCTGGAACAGGCCAGACAGTAATAACATTAATTAAAAGGCAGAGATGGAGTCTCAGGCAAGAGAAACCATCCCTGTTTTATTTTTTAGTCAAGGATCTCAGTTACCTGACCTGCACCTACTGTACGGCCACCTTCACGGATAGCAAAACGGAGGTTTTTAGTCATAGCGATTTCGCTGATGAGGTGAACTTCGATGGTGATATTATCACCTGGCATAATCATTTCAACTCCTGCAGGAAGTGTAATTTCACCAGTAACGTCGGTTGTTCTGAAATAGAACTGAGGACGGTATTTATTCTGGAATGGAGTATGACGTCCGCCTTCTTCTTTCTTAAGGATATAAACCTCAGCTTTGAAGTGTTTGTGAGGATGAACTGTACCTGGTTTGATAATAACCATACCACGACGAATTTCATCTTTATCGATACCACGCAGAAGGATACCAGCGTTATCACCGGCTTCACCCTGATCGAGGAGTTTACGGAACATTTCAACACCGGTACAAACTGATTTCAGTTTTTCAGCACCCATACCAACGATCTCTACAGGATCACCAACATGGATAATACCTGATTCGATACGACCGGTAGCAACAGTACCACGACCTGTGATCGAGAATACGTCTTCAATCGGCATAAGGAAATCTTTTTCCCTTGCGCGGGTTGGCAATGGAATATAGGTATCAACCGCATCCATGAGTTCCATGATTTTATCAACCCATTTTGGTTCTTTGTTAAGTCCACCGAGAGCTGAACCACGGATTACAGGAACATTGTCGCCATCAAAACCGTAGAATGTAAGCAGTTCGCGGATTTCCATTTCAACAAGGTCAAGAAGTTCTTCATCATCAACAAGGTCAACCTTGTTCATGAAAACCACTAACTGGGGAACACCTACCTGGCGTGCAAGAAGGATGTGTTCGCGGGTCTGAGGCATAGGGCCGTCAGTTGCTGCAACTACAATGATTGCTCCGTCCATCTGGGCTGCACCTGTAACCATGTTCTTAATATAGTCAGCGTGACCAGGACAGTCAACGTGAGCATAGTGGCGGTTGGCAGTAGAATACTCAACGTGGGCGGTATTAATTGTAATACCACGTTCCTTTTCTTCAGGAGCGTTGTCGATTGAGTCGAATGAACGGTATTCTGACAAACCTTTATCAGCCAGAACAAGGGTAATAGCTGCGGTAAGAGTAGTCTTACCATGGTCGATGTGACCGATAGTACCTACGTTTACGTGAGGTTTTGCACGATCGAATTTTTCTTTTGCCATTTTAATTAATGTTTATTGATTTACTATTTGTATTGATTTTGACTTAAAAAACCAGAGCCTTTGATGAGAATTGAACTCATGACCCCTTCCTTACCAAGGAAGTACTCTACCCCTGAGCTACAAAGGCTATTCATGAGCGGAAGACGGGGCTCGAACCCGCCACCTATAGCTTGGAAGGCTATCGCTCTACCAAATGAGCTACTTCCGCATAAATAATGTGATAATGTTTTAATATGCTAATGTGCTGATTTACTTCAAAAACACATTATCGCATTAACACATTATCGCATTATCAAATTAATAAAGTGGGGGGAGGAGGATTCGAACCTCCGAAGGCTTAGCCAACAGATTTACAGTCTGCCCCATTTGACCGCTCTGGTATCCCCCCAGGTGTTTTAACATTACAATGAACTGGAGCCGATGGAGGGACTCGAACCCCCGACCAGCTGATTACAAATCAGCTGCTCTACCAACTGAGCTACATCGGCCTTTTTAAATTCTCTGAAAAGAGCTTCAAAAGCAGGCTTTTAGTGTTAATGTAACTCCAACAATCCTATTATCAGCACTTTACAACTGCCTTGTAGCTAAAAAAAGCAGTCCTTTTAAAAAGGACTGCAAATGTACGCACATATTTTGAATTACCAAACAAGTGGTAAAAATATTTTCATTTATTTTTATTCGCCTCTTTGTTTGTCTTTATGTTTACTTAGTTGCTTACGCAATGCATCAACTGCAATATCAGTGGCTTCTTCGAACGATTTGCTTTGCTTCCTGGCAAACAGATCATTACCGGGAACCAGTAAGCGTATCTCGGCAATCTTATTATCAGGGTCTTCGCCGTTGTTAACCTTAAGGGTCACTTCGCTCCCGATTATCCCGTCATACATATCCGACAACTTTTCAACCTTCTCGGTTATGAAAGTATCTAATTTTTTGTCGGTTTTAAAATGCACTGAATTGATGTTAACTTTCATGAGTCCTCCTTTTGTTTATGCCCTTGGGTGGGCTTGTTTGTAGATTGTTTTAAGTTTTTCGATTGTATTGTGAGTATACACCTGGGTAGCTGCCAGGCTCGAATGGCCGAGAATTTCTTTAATTGCATTCAGATCAGCTCCATCGTCGAGCATATGTGTTGCAAAAGTATGCCTGAGCACATGAGGGCTGAGTTTGCTGTTGGATGCCACTAATGATAAGTATTTGCGAACGATAGTATAAATCAGTTTTGGATACACAGTTAATCCTCTCGTAGTAACAAAGAGTGATTGACTATTGTTTGAGGGAACTGCCTTTATTTGTGATAAAAACTTAGTCCTTATAATAAGGTATTCATTCATACAATCAATAACAATTTTACCAAGGGGTACAATCCTTTCCTTGCTTCTTTTACCCAATACTTTAATTGTTCCCTTTTCTAAATCCATGTGCGGAATCTTCAGTTGAATAAGTTCGGCACGACGAATCCCGGTCGCATAAAACAGTGTGATGATCATTTTATCACGGCTTCCTTCATAAGAATCCTTAAATGCGACTTTATGAAGTAAATTATCGAGATTATCATGAGTAAGAAAAACAGGCAGTTGCTTCGAAGCACGCGGAGCAACAACTTTAAGCATGGGATTGGTTTTGAGAAGTCCCTGCCTGAGACAAAATCTATAGAAAGATTTAAGAGTTGAGATTTTTCGGTTGACGGAACGTGTGGATATTTTACGTTCGATAAGGGAGATGAGCCATGACCTGATCAGGGTATGATCGGCTTTAGTGAGATCAGAAATACTATATTGCATTAAAAGGAAGCCGGAAAAATCATCCAAATCGGAATGATATGCCAGTATGGTGTGCGTTGAGTAACGCTTTTCAAATTGCAGGTAGTCTGTAAATTTATCCTTCAACATCCGTCAAACTAAAACAGGAAGTAACCGTTGCCCTCTCTTTGTTGTAATTAACTAACGTTAAAAGTACAACAATAGTATGAGAAATGCAAGTATTACTTCCTGCCTGCCGGAAAAAATTCCGGACTGATTACAATTCCTGCTGCTGCTGAAGCTGTTGAATGTAAATGGCGTGGCGGATTTCTTCGCGGCGCACGATTGACGGTTTGGTAAATTTCTGACGGTTACGCAGTTCTTTAACAACACCGGTTTTTTCGAATTTACGTTTCAGTTTCTTCAGCGAGCGGTCAATGCTTTCGCCTTCTTTTACAGGAACAATGATCATAATGGATAAACTTCCTTTCGGTTAAGTGATTATTTAAATGAATTTTAAGGGGTGCAAAGGTAGGAAATGTTTTTTAATATCAGGTAAGTATTCTAAAATAATTCATTCCATAAAGAAAAGATTTTAAGAATTACTTCAATTAATTGCAGTAGCTGCCTACAACTCCTTTCTGTAAACCCTGAACCTATTCTGAACCGGGATATTGAGCCGTTCAAATTCGGCACGCATCCGAAGGTTATCTTCCAGTATAAGATGGGTAGAGATATCCTTAAACTCGGCTTTACGGGCAGATTCGAGAAGGCTTAATGCCATCACAATTTCGATACCGGTTCCACGGTAATCGCGGTGCACAGCACCAAGCATAATATCCAGCTGTCGCGTTTTCCGTGATGCCAGCAGTATCTGGAAAATGCCTATCGGGAAAAGGTATCCCCTTGATTTCTGGATTCCTTTTGTAAGGTTAGGAATTCCGATAATAAATGAAATTACTTCTCCATCTTTTTCGATAATCTTTACAAAACGGGGATTTATAATAGGAAGATAGCGTGAGGCTAATTCGTGGATTTCGGTTTCCGACATGGGAACAAACCCGTACAGATGGTCGTATGTGCGGTTTACCAGTTCAAGTACAGGCACAATATACGGTTTGAGCTGCCGCCGCGAAGTAAATTCAACCAGTTTCGTCTTGCCGTTATTGTTGGATCGTTGCAGTATACGGTAATACAATTCGGGCAATGCCAGGTTAACGGGGAATTTATAAATCATGCAATCAATTTCCTTCGTAAACCCTTCGTCTTCGACTAACTTGACAATATATTGCGGATTACAGGCTGAATCAAGAAGTGGCAGATTGTCGAATCCTTCGATTAGTAATCCCTGTACATCCTTATCGGAGAAACCATATGGACCTACAAGAAGGGTTTTGCCTTTCTGTATGGCCCAATCCTGAATAAACAAAAATAGTGTATGCGAAACTTCCTTGCTGTCAATCGAATCAAAATACCCGAACCTGGCAGAATTTTCATTGCGCAATGTGTTATATTTATTGTGAATAATGCCCATTATCCGCCCAACAGGCTTATCATTAATCATC
>Ga0335397_10001891_pt1 | contig 28473 bp, 19 predicted proteins | sample MAT04_FD_205740 | JGI IMG/M metagenome (GOLD analysis project Ga0335397, IMG submission 205740) | Freshwater microbial communities from Lake Fryxell liftoff mats and glacier meltwater in Antarctica - MAT-04 (spades assembly) (version 2) ... | reverse complement strand
CAGTTGGTGAATTCAAGCAATGGACCCCGGAAAAAAGTGGACTTCCGGCAACTCGCCTTCATACTGGGCTGAATGGGAAGGTTCCCAGCTCAGGGACCGGGAGTTTCTGCCAAGCAACTGATGGCACGGTACCGAGAGATGGCGGAGCGGGGATTGTTTGTTTTCTTGGCAACCTCCGGATCAAATGGTGAGGAACATCCCTATCGAAAACTCCTCTCCCCTGAACGAGGTCTGTCACTGGAGAGTACCGACCCGCAGATAGGTTCGTATCTCGATCGGGTGCGTGTCGATATGGACTTTTCCGAGGGTGAGGTTGTCCCCCAGAGCGACATCGCGTAGGGGCGTTGTCTGGCACATCACGCTGCAATTCCCGACAATCACCGTATCGCATTCCTTCCCGGAGTTTCCCCGATGTCGCTCTCCCGACGTGATTTCATCGCTACGGCCGCTGTTGGCACAGCAGGCTTACACCTGCCGCTCGCCCTTGCAGCCGACGAGAAGCCCAAGAAACTCGTGATGATCGCGGGCACGCCAAGTCACGGACCGGGCGACCACGAATTCAACGCGGGCGTGCTGCTCCTCGATAAGTGCCTCAAGGATGTGAAGGGTCTCGAAACCGTCGTCTTCAAAAACGGCTACCCGAAGGATGATTCCGCACTCGACACCGCTGATGGCATCCTCTGTTTCGCCGATGGTGGGGGCGGGCACCCGCTCATTCGCGAGAAGCGGCTCGAACGGATCGGCAAGCTGATGGCCAAGGGCGTCGGGCTGATGTGTGCCCACTACGGGGTCGAAGTGCCCAAGGATATCGGCGCGGTCGAGTTCCGCGAGTGGATCGGCGGTTGCTACGAGAACAGTTACTCGTGCAATCCCATGTGGAAGCCCGAGTTCACCGAGTTCCCAAAGCACCCGATCGCGAACGGCGTCAAGCCGTTCTCCATTCGCGACGAGTGGTACTTCAACATGCGGTTCCGCGACGACATGAAGGCCATCACGCCGATCCTGTCGGCGAAGCCCAGCGATGCCGTGCGAGACGGACCCTATGTGTATCCCAAGGGACCATACAAGCACATTCAGGAGAACAAGGGCCGCAGCGAAGCGATGATGTGGGCGGTGGAACGCACTGACGGCGGTCGCGGCGTCGGCTTCACGGGGGGCCACATCCACCGCAACTGGCTCGACGACAACTTCCGCAAGGTGGTGCTCAACGCTCTCATCTGGATCTGCAAGGTCGAGGTGCCGAAGGATGGCGTCGCATCGTCGGTAAGTGAGGACGACATCAACGCGAACCTCGATCCGAAGAAAAAGAAGTGAGTGTGAATCGTAAGTGAGGCAGGTCGGGTAGTTCCGTTGTGCCGATCCGGGGTCGGATGATCACGATTGGGCCTGACCTGCCTTTTCGCCTGTTGCTGTTCATGAAAGCGGCATGAGACTTGCGCCAAACGCGCGTGACAGGCGATGGGGTAGGGGAGTAACATTTCGGATGGATTAGCCTGCTCCGTTTTGGGGTGTCGCCATGTTCCGAATGAAATTGATCGCGTTCGTCGCACTTCTGGGCACGGCGCTCATTTTCGACCCCATTCATTCCACTGCACAGTTCGGCAAACGAGACGGTGGCGGCGGCCCTCCAAGCGGTTTCAAGGGAAGTTTCACCCCAATGGGTGGCCCTCCGGGCGTGGCTGCCCCCCCGGGTGGCGGTGGCTTCAGCCGCGGTGGATTCAAGATGGACCCGGAAATGGGTTGGTCCATGCTCCAACGGTCTACCCAAAGCACCGGCGACACCGTCGATCTTGGCAAGCTTGACGCACGAATGCGAGATTTCTCGCGCCAGCGAGCCGAACGCGATGGTGGCATCCCGCTGCCCGAGAGCGGCATCATGACGAAGGCACAGTATCTCGATCATTTCGCACGCAGCGAAGCTGCCAAGGCCGCGAAGGCCGCGTCGGGTGGTGCTCCAGGTGGTCCGGTTGGCCCCGGCGCTCCAATGGTGATCACTCTCGGACCACCAACCGCACCGCTGCCGGGAGGCCCTCCCGGTGGTTTCCCCGGGCCAGGCGGGCCAGGCGGACCTGGCGGACCTGGTGGTGGTGAAGACCGCGGCGCTCAACGGCTCAAAGAGCAAGATCGTGACCGGGATGGGAAGGTCACGTTCGCGGAAGCCGACGATAAACTCAAACCGAACTTCCAACTGATCGACCGCAACGGCGACGGTTCCATCGATATTGACGAATATCGCGGATACTACACCAGCCGCGATCGTGGCAACTCGGGTGGTGGCCCCCCGGGTGGATTCGGCGGCGGGAACTTCGGCGGCGGCTGGGGTGATCCCAATGCGGGTGGCTTTGGCTCACGCGACCGCAAGGACGACAAGAAGGAAACTGTGGAACCCAAGCCCGTCGCAATGCGATACGGGCACCTGCCGAAAGATCTCCCCGACTGGTACGACAAATACGACGGCGACAAGGACGGACAGGTCGCGCTTCACGAATGGCGGAAGTCTGGCGACGACATCGCCAAATTCCTTGAGATGGACCTGAACAATGATGGTCTGCTCACCGCTGACGAACTCGTGCGTTTCAACTACAAGACGGCAGAAGAGGCCAAGATCGCGGCACTCAACGGTGAGGGCGGTAGTCTCTCGCGGACTTCCGGTTCGTTCGCGGGTGGTGGTCGTGGGTCAAGTTCGGGTGGCTTCTCGCTTCCCGGCTCATCCGCATCAGACAAGATCAGTCCGAGCGCATCAGACAAGGTGAGTACGAGCGGCGATAAGCCATCCGATAAGTCGAGTTCCTCAAAGCCTGGCTCGAATCCATTCCGCGAGGGTGGCAAGAAATCGAAGAACTGATCGGAACGATCACACAGTCGATGGTCAGTAACGGGGGACATTGGTTCCCCGTGTTCGTTAAGTAACAGGCCCGGGTTATCGAATCTCGAATGCATTCGAGACCTGCACGGCACCGTTTCGCCCGGTGAGGAAGTCGATCTCATCGACCTTCACCGTGAACGGAGGCTTGAACTCAAACGAGACCACATTGTAGTCGGTCACGTGGCCGCCCTTTCCGGCTTGCGGTGGGATATCGACCGAGCCAATTTCACCCGACGCGGCAACAATGTGACAGCGGAAGATCTTGTTGCCCGCCGGCGGTTGCGAAACGAAGTAGTCGAGGTCGTATTGAGCGCGACCGCCATCTTTGTCCGGCAGGGTGATCTTCACGTTCCCAATCACGACTTTCTTCCCCTCCGCGTCCGCCCCGGCCGCCTTGACTACGTCAGCGACCTTCGGTGAACTGAACACGAGCGTGGGCTTCCCAGGTATGGCCACCACGGGCGGTTCGGCCCCCGGCCGGGCAGTTGGCCCTGTGGTTGGTGTGGTCTTCTTTCCGCATCCGCTCGCAATGCCAAGCAGACAGATGATCAGGAAGAGACGAATCATGATGCACCCGAGGAAAGTTGGTAGGCAGATGAGGTACGATTGATGCAAACCCGGTGCTGCTTCCTCCGGAACGTGGCGTGAACCAGTTTCTGAATGCTCCTGTCCTGAAAGTAGCACACGCAGCATGTGCCTTCTACTTTCAAAACCGATCTGAGGCGACAGCCATGCGGAAAGAACTCCTCGCCGAACGCGACGATCTGTTCGTCGTTCACGATTTCCTGTCGCCGGAAGAGTGCGACGCGTACATCGCTCGCACCGAGAGCGTCGGCTACGGCGACGCGCCTATCACCACGATGAGTGGCCCCGTCATGCGGAAAGACATCCGCAACAACGACCGCGTGATGATCGACGACCCGCAACTCGCGGCCGACATCTGGGAACGGCTGAAGCCATTCTTCCCGGAGCGGGCACGCTTCTGGATTCCCGTCGGGCTGAACGAACGCTTTCGCTTCTATCGATACGACCCCGGTCAGCAGTTCGACTGGCACTTCGACGGCCGCTACGAGCGCTCGCCGACGGAGCACAGCGCGTTCACGTTCATGATCTACCTCAACGGTGGCATCGCAGGTGGTGCGACGGAGTTCCGCGGGATGACGGGGACCCAGGTGGTGCAGGTCCAACCCGAACCGGGCAAGGCACTGGTGTTCCCGCACAAGATCCTGCATCGCGGCGCACCGGTCGAGGATGGCCGAAAATACGTCATGCGGACGGATGTGATGTGCAGTTGGGCAGACGTGAATGAGCACCCAGTCGTGAAAGTCGCCGACTCCATCCTATGACCTCAGCGCATGGATTTTTGGATCGCGTGATCAGCTTGATCCTGAGCGGCGACATTTTCAGCTGACACAATAAGAAACGGTGGCGTAATGAGGTCTTTCCCTGGGACCGCGGGCATCTTGCCCGCAAGAGTTATGGTGTTCGGTTGCCATGTGATTGTTACCAATACTGAATGGAACCCTTCAGCAGCGGGCAAGATGCCCGCGGTCCCAGGGAAAGACATAGCAAGAACACGCCATCGTTTCTTATCGCCACAACTTCTAAACGTGAATTCGATGGGAATCAGCGGTTTTGCGCGAGCAGGTGTTCGAGAACTGGTCAGCCGAATTCATTTCGAGGAACTAATTTGGTTCTGATGGGTTCAAAGTAACAGCCATGCCTATTTGCGGGAGGTTCGGGTGATGTCACCACGGGTCGTGAGAGTTCTATCAACTGTTGCTTTGAGTTACAGCCTGGCATTGTTACCAGTACTCAGCGCTGAGGCTGCCGACGAACCGGCTCCCGCCAAGAGTCTGGGCGACCAGAAGGGCATCGACTGGTCAAACTACGTGTTCGTTGCCGATGCTGTCGGCGAAATCGTGAAGGCAGACAACAACAAACTGGTCCTGCGGGTAACGTGGTTCGTGACGCAAAACCAACCCAACAAGAATGGCCAGAATGGGAACAACCAGAACAGGAATCGCCGTCCGAATCTGAGTGGTAACCACAGGAACTATCGCAATCCGTATGCCCCGAATATGAATCGGCCCAAGACCGTCACGAAGGAAGAGCATCACGATTACGAACTGGAATTCGTTCCGGAATCCCTTGTCCGCAACAAGCACCTGGCCTCGAAGACGGACGAGAAGGGATTGCGCGTGAACTACACCCAGGCGGAACTGGACGAACAGCGTGCTCCTGCTGGTGCCCCATGGTACGCCTCTTCACCAGCAGAACTTGTCCCCGGCACGATCGTGGAGGTCATCATTATCCGCGATAAGCGAATTCCGGCCGCGAAGCAGACAGAGAACGACCTCCGTGTAAAGTACGCGGTCATTCTTGGGAAAGACCCGAATCCGCCAAAGGACATCATCAACCCGCCGAAGCCGACGGCTCCCAAGACGAAGAAGTAACTGGCGTCTGCCATTCGTTCACGAAGTACGCAACCCCTGGAATTCCAGGGGTTGTTCATTTGGTGACTTCAGACGCCAGTAACAGTGTTCGGCCTGTTGCCGCCGGCGCTGTGAATGCGGTTCCAATCCTGGTTCCCTCGACCATGGCGTGGGCCAACACTATCTCAGCGGTGTTGGGAAACAGGATCAGGAATCGCCATGCTGAACGCCGTCCGTAAGTTGCTCGAACTGATTCGCTTCAGCCACACCATCTTTGCGCTGCCGTTCGCGCTGCTGGCTGCGGCGCTTGCGTGGGCCGACGAACGGTTCCGCTGGCAAGACCTCATCGGCATCCTGCTCTGTATGGTGTTCGCCCGCAGCGCCGCGATGGCATTCAATCGCCTGGTCGATCGGCACATCGACGCCCGCAACCCCCGCACTGCGACTCGCCATCTGCCCGCAGGCACCCTCAGCGTGGCCGCTGTGTGGGGCTTCACGCTTATATGCTGCGCGGGGTTTGTCGCCTCAACCTTGCTGTTCTACTTCCGCGAACCGTCGAACCCCTGGCCGCTGTATCTGTGCGGACCGGTGTTGCTGTTCCTGCTCGGGTATTCGCTCGCCAAGCGGTTCACGAGCCTTGCTCACTTCTGGCTCGGCGCGGCACTGATGCTCGCGCCGATCGCCGCGTGGATTGCCGTGAAGGGACTCGTCGAAATGACCGTGCCCGTAATCCTCGGCGCGGCAGTAGCGTTCTGGGTCGCCGGGTTCGACATCCTGTATGCGTGCCAGGATGCGGAGTTCGACCGCGAATCGGGATTGCACAGTGTTCCGGCCCGGTTCGGCGTGCAGGCCAGCTTGCGCATCGCGGCAGCCTGCCATGCGGTGATGTTCGGGTTGCTCGTGGGGTTGTTCTTCGCCTCGCCGCATCTGGGATTGGTGTACGCGGGCGGACTCGCGGCAGCAGGCGTGTTGCTGGTCTATGAGCACCGTCTTGTACGGCCCGACGACCTCACCCGAGTGAACCGCGCGTTCTTCCACGTGAACGGCGTGATCAGCGTCGGGTTGCTGGTGCTGGTGCTGATTCAACTGGCGGTGAAGTGAATCCATCGGCGAGCCACGGGGTTCACCCCCGTGGTGACTGTAGATGTCAAACACCACGGGGATGAACCCCGTGGCTCGCTACTACTTCAGCAGCAGGATCGCGATGCCGCCGAGGGCAAGAAGCAGTGCCACGACGAGCACGCCGATGATCAGAGTGGCCTTGGAGTTCGTCGCAGGTTCCGGTTCTTCTTCGTACTCTTCGACGGGTCGTTGCTTCCGGCGTGGTTTGCGTGGGATTTCGTCTTCGGGCGTGGTATCGATATCCGATTCGTCGCGTCGCCGTCGATCACTCATCCGGTCGGAAGGCGAGTTGGAGATTCTCCCCGTTTCGGCCGAACCCTTTGCTTGTTCGTCGCTGGCGCGATCGGAGTTCCCCCCGGATTTCTTCTTCGTGGGCGGGGGGCTTGTTGGCGGCGGGAACGTGGGTGCGAACACATGCGAGGCCGGACCACCCGAGCCACCTGAGCCACCCGCGCTTGGCACGGGCACGGGGACCGAACCAGGACGAGCCGCCATCGCTGCTGAGAGCGGATTGGGAACCGCAGCGCGACCAATTGCCACACGACCGGAACGCTCGGGAATCCAGGCGGGGTCGGGCGGCGGCGGAACCTCGTCCGCAATGAATGGCGTCAGCGCCTCGAACACCTCTTGCGGCGTCGCGTACCGTTCCTCGGGCTTCTTCCGCAGCATCTTGTGAACGACACCGGCGAGCTTCAGCGGCACTTCGGGCCGGAGTTTGTTGATCGGGGTCGGGTTCTTGACCTGCTGCCAGATCATCTTCTCCCCGGGAGGGCCTTCCGGGAACAACGGCTGACCCGCGAGCAGGAAATATAGCGTCGCGCCGAGAGAATAGATGTCGGCGCGAATATCGACCTTGGAACTATCCACAGCCTGTTCGGGCGCGATGTAGTCCTCGGTGCCGAGAATACTGCGGTCAACAGCCTGGCGTGTCAACTCGCCGGTCTCATCGGCTTCCGAACGGACAAGTCCGAAATCGAGGATCTTCACGACACCACCGCGATCCACCAGCAAGTTCGCCGGGCGGATGTCGCGGTGGACGAATTTCAGTTCGTGTGCGTGCTGAAGGCCGAACGCAACTTGCCGCACGTAGTGAACCGCAGTGGCGACATCGATCGGCCCGTGCTGCGACACGATCGTCTGGAGGCTCGCGCCGTCGACATACTCCATGACGAGGTAAAGGAGTTTTCCGTCCTGGCAGAGGTCGAAGACGTGGACGATATTCGGATGGTCGAGCGTCCCGGCAGCGCGAGCTTCACGGTAGAACCGCTCTCGCGCAATGGGATCGTTTTCGTACGCCTGTGGGGAGAGCGCCTTCAGCGCGACCAGCCGGTTCATGTTGACGTGGTGGGCAAGATAAACCTGCCCAACGCCATCGCTGCCGAGTTGTTCGAGGATGAGATAACTGCCGAGCTGGAAGCCCTTGTACTTCCCGATGGCGAATTTCTCGCCGTGGAAACGCGTGATGAGACCGGCTTCAATCAGCCGTTCAATCATCTCGTTTGGGGTGCGCGGAGGCTGCCCGAGTTCGGCTAGCTCGTCGAACAGACCCTGCAATTTTTCGGCTGGAACGACCCCGCTCCGGCTGACCCGGTCGAGTAGTTCGGGAATTGTGGTGGGTGGCGGCATTGTCCCGCGGGGCAAACGGTGAAGGGGCGCACATCCAAAACGAATACCGCGACAGTATAGAACACGCCGCGTCCGGGGTCATGTGAATAATCACGATAGCCGGGACAGACCATGCAACATCTTAGAATGCTTCTTGATCCAACAGGCAAGCCTCGCCAGAATCAGGTGAATCGACCAATCTCTCCGCGGGGCGTTTGATGTTGGATCAGATCATCACATGCTCCGGTTGCATGTGCTCCTTCCCGCTGCCTGCCGTGCTTGCTGAGGCGATCGTCGCAAAATGCCCAAAATGCGGATTACCCGCATTACCGGATCGCGAGGACGAATCGGACATCACCCAGGTCTCGAAGATCGTCGCCCACTCGGATTCCGACTCAGCTTGTCTTCGCCCAGGCTCACTCGCCAAGCCATCCGGCAGCGCTCTGGGTAGTTCGCTCGGAACGGGGAAATATCCGTTCCTGACGCCACCACAGCAAGCTGATGAACTCGGTCGCCTCGGGCCGTATCGAGTTTTAAGTGTACTCGGTGCGGGCGGAATGGGAATTGTTTTCCGTGGTGAAGATCCTGCACTGCGTCGGCAGATCGCGCTGAAGGTGATGCTACCGCAGTTCGCCATCGACCCCACATCGAGAACCCGGTTTCTCCGCGAGGCACGCACGCAGGCTGCCATCGAGCACGACCACATTATCGCCATCTATCAGGTCGGGGAGGAACGCGACATCCCGTTTATCGCGATGCCGCTTCTGAAGGGGCAGACGCTCGCCGACGCGCTCAAAGCCAATCCCGATGTTCCCGTTGTCGAAGCCATCCGGATTGCGCGAGAGATGAGCGAAGGACTCGCTGCAGCTCACGAGAAGAATCTGATCCACCGCGACATCAAACCCGCGAATATCTGGCTGGAGAGTCGGCACCGACGGGTCAAGATCCTCGACTTCGGTCTGGCTCGCGCCGAAACAGCTTCGGAGAGCACGGAAGAGATCACGCACGAAGGGTCGATCGTCGGTACGCCGTCGCATATGAGCCCGGAGCAGGCACAGGGGGAAGCGGTCGATGCCCGCACGGACCTGTTCAGCCTGGGGGTGGTTATCTACCAGATGCTCACCGCGCAGCAGCCGTTCGCGGGCAAGAACCTCGCCGCGACTCTACTCGCAGTGATGTCGCGCACACCTATCCTCCCTTCCGTGCTCAATCCGCTCATACCACCCGCACTCGACTCGTTGACCATGCGACTTCTGGCGAAGGACGCTTCAAGTCGCCCGGCGAGTGCCGCGGAAGTGGCGGAATCGCTGCGTCTCATTGAGGTCGATCTGAACCTGAACCAGACGGGGCGGATTTCGCCAGCGAGCACACCGGTTGAATCTCCCGATCCGTGGATGGCCGTGGCCAAGACGGACCCGGATTCGGAGTTGCCAGCCCCCTTCCCGTCAGAGGTCTCGGTCGTTGCTGCCGTCCCTGCTGACAGGCGCGACATAAAGCCCCGGAAGAAGAGACGCGAAGGTTTGTTGATCGCGGCACTGTCGCTCGCGACGGTCGCGGCCCTCGCCGTGGGCATCGTTCTCGCGAAGAAGAAGTACGCCGGAGAAGCGCCGAAACCGATTGCACATGATGATGTGGTGGCTATCACCCCGCTTGACCCCAGAGATGACGAGAACCTTCCCAGAGTAGACCCTGAGCCAAAGAAGAGTGAGCCTGAGCCAAGGAAGGTCGAGCCGGAGCCGAAGAAGGTCGAGCCGGAGCCAAAGAAGATTGAGCCAAAGAAGGTCGAACTGGAGTTGGCCCCGCCGCCCGTCGCGGTCTTCGATTCTCGCGCTGCTGCAGAATGGGTGCTCGGCCAGGGCGGAGTGGTCCGCATCAACGGCCACGTCACCGACATCAAAACCGTAATGGATCTATCGGCTGATGAGTTCCGCCTCACATATGTCTGGCTGCGGAACACCAAGGCGGACGACTCGGAACTGATCCGATTCAAAGGCTGCAAAACGCTTACGTACCTGAACCTGAGCAACACACAGATTGGCGATCAGGGAGTGGCCAACTTCAAGGACTGCAGGCAGCTCACGGCACTGAATCTGAGCAACACACCGGTCACGAACGCGGGGTTGGCCAGCTTCAAGGATTGCCAGCATCTCACGGCGATCAATCTTGGCGATACCGAGATTGGCGACAGTGGTCTCGGGCAGTTCAAGGACTGCAAACACCTCACATACTTGAACGTCAGCAATACTTCCGTCACGGATGTGGGGCTGGCTCACTTCAAGGACTGCAAGAGCCTGACGTACCTCGGATTGAGCAGAACAAAGGTAACCGACGCCGGGCTGGATCACATCGAGGATCACAGCAACCTGACGAGCCTCACGCTCACTGGCACGAGGATCACGGCTACACGAGTCGCCGTGATCACGCGAGCGTTGCCGCGGTGCGAGATCACATGGGATGGCGGCGTCATCAAGGCGAAGAAGTAAGCGGCACGCAACAGGTGTGCTTATGCCAGGATCCCCTTCACGATTTCGCCGTGAACGTCGGTCAGTCGCATGTCTCGGCCACCAAAGCGGAACGTCAGCTTGGTGTGGTCGAAACCGAGCAAGTGGAGCATTGTTGCGTGCAGGTCGTGGATCTGCACCTTATCCTGAATCGCGTGGTAGCCGAACTCGTCGGTCGCGCCGTAGATCGTGCCACCCTTCGTGCCGCCGCCGGCCATCCAGATGGTGAAGCCCTGCGGGTTGTGGTCGCGGCCGTTGTTCCCTTGAGCCACTGGCGTCCGCCCGAATTCGCCCCCCCAGATCACCAGCGTGCTGTCGAGCAATTTCCGCTGTTTCAGATCCTTCAACAGCGCCGCGATCGGCTTATCCACCGCGAGGGCGTTATCCTCGTGGCCTTTCTTCAGGTTCGAGTGCTGATCCCAGCGGTCGTGACCCACGCTCTGGCACAACAGTTCGATGAACCGCACCCCCTTCTCGACCATCCGCCGTGCGATGATGCACTGCGTTCCGAAGACGGAGGTCTTCGCGTCGTCGAGGCCATACATCTTCTTCGTCGCTTCGGTTTCCTTGCTCAGATCGGTGAGATCGGGCACGGCATTTTGCATCCGGAACGATAGCTCGTAGTTCGCCACCGCAGCCTCGAAGGCGTCGTTGTCGCCGAAGCGTTCCTTTGCCAGCTTGTCGAGGTTCCGGAGGAGATCGCGCTTCGCGGCCGTGGACTTCGCGCTCTGACCGCCGGGCGGCACAAGATCGGAGACCGGGTGCGCTCCGTGGCGGAACAACGATCCCTGATACGCGGCCGGAAGGAACCCGCTGCCGAAGCAGTCGATGCCACCGGGGGGGATCATCCCGCTGTTGACGACGACGAACCCCGGCAGGTCGCGGCATTCGGTGCCAAGGCCATACGTGACCCAGCTACCCATGCTGGGCCGCCCCTGCGAGCCGTTGCCGGTGTGGAAGAAGTAGTTCGCGTTGGTGTGCTCGGGGAAGTTCGAGACCATCGAGCGAACCACGGCGAGATCGTCGGCACAGGTGCCCACGTTCGGAAACAGATCGCTGACGGGCATCCCGCACTGGCCGTACTGCTTGAACTTCCAGGGGCTGGCGAGGGTGCTGCCGACATTGTTGAACTGCGTCGGCTCGACCTTCGCGGGGAACGGCTTGCCGTTGTATTTCTCGAGCAGCGGCTTGGGGTCGAACGTATCGACCTGGCTCGGCCCGCCGTCCATGAACAGCATGATGACGCTCTTCGCCTTGGCCGGTAGCGGCGGCTTCTTCGGGGCGAACGGATCGGCTGGCGAGCCGACCGGTTTATCCTGGCGGGCTTGACCCTCGTCGGCGAGCATGGCGGCGAGTGCGGCGGCTCCGAATCCGTTGGCGGATCGGGTGAGCATTTCGCGACGGGTAAGTGGGAGCATGAGCGGCTTCGCGGAGTGATGTTGGGGCGAGTGTGCTCGGGCGAGGCGGGGAGAGAGTATTATAGCTCGAGCGCCTGCGAGAGAGAAGTATTCTCACTCGCAGGCGCTCGGGTTCGGAGGTTGTTCTTGGCGCTTATTGACGTTGTTACCCCGAAGGGGTTGTATTCCACAGCCCAGGGTCGCCGCTTCGGCGCACCCTGGGAAACCCAAGCGCACCCTGGATGTGCAGAGTGGCTCCCGATCACGTCAGGTTTCCCAGGGTGCGCCGAAGCGGCGACCCCTGGGCTGTGGAATACAACCCCTTCGGGGTAACAAACCAAATCCAACACCCAATCGCGCAACTTAAAAGCTCGCGCTCAGCAATCGCCAAAAGGGGCATCGCGGGTATTACGCGATTTCCTTCAGCTCGAAGCCCTTGCGGTATTCGCGGGTCAGCATCGCGTTGGCCTTCTCCGCGAGTGCTGCGTTCGGGCTGATGAACCGCTCGGTCTTCGTGTCGATCTGAAGCACAGGCCCAACCTTGGCCATCGTCTTCTCGACGTCCACCTTGTTCGCCTTCAGGTGCTCGACCATCCGCCCGGCGAACTCGTTCATGGCCTTGTCGTTGCTCACGGTGCCGGCCTTGCCGATCGCCTGTTCTTCGCCAAGGCGATAGCTGATGTTCGACAGGTGGCAAAGCGCGGCGGACAGGTGACCTTCCGCGATATCGCAGTTCAGATCCTCGACCTTGCGGCTACGAACTGCCTTCACGAAGTTGTCGAAGTGGTGCTGATCGCCGCCACCGGAGAACTTCGCGACTTCCTTGCCGTCCTTGTCGTAAGCCACGCCGCCGGCGTAATTCGGGCAGGCCACATAGCCTTCGGTGCCGACCCAGATGTTGCCGACCTTCACGGTCTTGTAGGCGTCGGTGGACAGCCCGCGAACCTCGAAGATCATCTTCTCGGTGCCGTAGTCGAACAGCGAAAGCTGGGTGTTCGCGGTTTCACCGTCATCAACGTAACCGAAGCGGCCGCCGAGGCTGAGCACGCTGTTCGGCATGGTGTTCTTGTTGAGACCCCAGCGGGCCTTGTCCATCTCGTGAACGCCCTGGTTGCCGAGGTCGCCGTTGCCGTAAGCCCAGATCCAGTGCCAGTCGTAGTGCAGCTTGGCGCGGTTCACTGCCAGCATTGGAGCCGGGCCGGTCCACAGGTCGTAATCCATGCTCGCGGGCGGCTGGGTCGGCTTCTCGACCTTGCCGATGCTGCCGCGGGGCTTGAAGCACTGGCCGATCGCGAGATCGACCTTGCCGAGCTTCCCACCGCGAACGTACTCGATAGCCTGCTGCATCCCGGGGTTGCTGCGGCTCTGGGTGCCGACCTGGCAGATCTTCTTGTACTTACGGGCGGCCGCCGTCATGATCGCGCCTTCGCGAACGTTGTGCGTCGCGGGCTTCTCGACGTACACGTCCTTGCCGTTCTCCATGGCCCACACCGCCATCAGCGCGTGCCAGTGGTTCGGCGTGGCGATCGAAATGATGTCGATGTCCTTGTTTTCGACAACCTTGCGGATGTCCTTGACGTAGGTCGGGGCCTTCCCCTGCTTCCCTTCAATCTGCTTCATCGCTGGCCCGATCACGGCTTCGTCACAATCGCAGACCGTGGTGATCTCGCAGTTGTTCTTGCCGAGGAACCCGCTGACGTGGCTCATGCCTCGCCCGCGGACGCCAACCACCGCAACGCGGAGTTTATCCGTCTGAGCGCGAGCAGCGGTGGCAACGACAGGTTTCGTCTCTGCCAACGCCGAGCCAGCCCCGAGGGAGGCAGCAGCGGCGGACAGGATCGCGGATCGTTCAAGGAATTCACGACGACTGAAGAAATCCATTTGGCAGCACTCCGAAGCAGCGAAGGAGGAGGGGAATGGCAGCGAGTGAAACTTCACGCCAGTTTACCCTGAAGCCCGCATGAGGGTCAATCATGCGACGGGGAAACCCAAAACAAAAGTGTGTAACCGGTCAGGCTCGTCTGTGATTGGTAAGTGAAAGGGGAAGACCCCTCACCCGCTCGCAAAGCCTCGCGACCTCTCCCCGCAAAGCCGGGGCGAGGTGGGTGTGATGGGTTTTCACGGACAGAACTGGTTTCAGCGAAGCAAATGCACCCAGCTCGGGAGGGCGAGGCTCCTGCCGAGCCGTTGGCCTGCGGCTCGGCAGGAGCCTCGCCCTCCCGAGCTGGAACTTTACCGATGCTGCAACCTGTCGATCGTGAGTGAAGCTGACGAGAACTGCAACCGCCCCCCACCTCGCCCCGGCTTTGCGGGGAGAGGTCGCTGCGAGTCTTCGAGCAGCGGGTGAGGGGAAACCACTTTACGCAAGAACTTCCACGCGAACTTGACCGGTTAAACCCAGAACAACCGTGCGAATCACCGGACGCGTTCGAACATCACGGCTCGTTTGCCGCGGGCGACTTCACGCCAGCGTTCGGGATGAGACAGGAAGTACACCTCCCGCGACGACTTCCCGCCGTTCGGCTTCGTCTCGTCGGGCGGGTTCGACGTGATGATGACGCGCTCGAACCCCCACCGCTCGCGCCAGCCCTCGAAGGTCGCGCCGAACTCCTCCGGGGGCGACCGGATTGCGTCAACGTACTCCTGAAGCATGTCGTCGCCGTAGAGTTCGCAACGGTCATCCATGAAAATCTTGAGTGATGGGGCGAAGTAGATGAGGTAGCCGCCCAGGTCGAGATCGTTGAAGATTCGCGTACCCGGCGGCACGGTTTTCACGTACTCGCCGACTGCATCGTTCAGGTCCACGGGGACTTCGTTGGTGTCCATCCGCACCCAACCGTGCCCGATGACCGGCACCGGCATGCGAGCAAGTTGCAGCGAGAACGCGAGCAGAACCAGCAGTGCTGGGATGACCCACCAGCCGGTTCCGTTGCGGACAGTCGCGAGGCGTGCGGGGTCGTCTTCCGGGTTCCACGCAAGCGAACCGTCGCCGTTCTTCACGAGGTAGCGGTGCCAGCAGGTGTATCGCCACATATCCGCGATGCAGACCGCCGCCGTGATCGCAAACAGCGGCCCCTGCCGAATGCTCTTGAACGTGAGGATGAGCCACACGAGCGGGATGAGCCAACTCACGCGCGGCCACTTCGGGAGAGTTCCGATCAGCAACGCCAGGTAGAACGCGCCCAGAGCGACGATCATCATTCCAGTTTCAGAAGTCACGTCCATCGGCTTGTGTTCGCTGATGACGGCCGGCATCACCTTCGAGACGAGCAAGCGATACCAGATATCGAGCATCTTCAACCCGTGAGCGTTCACGAGCGGCGTGAGGAGGCACGCGACGACGATTCCCACGAGCGCGAACGCAGTGGGCCAGTCGCGAATGGGCGTCAGATGGAGGGGGAGAGGGGGAGAAGGGGAGAGGGGGAGAGATGGTGTGCTGCTTCCGGCGTTCTGCGTGTCTCCGTGTTTCCGTGTCTCTCCCTCTTTCCCCGAGCAACGGAGAAGGCCAAGCAGAAACAGCAACCCCCAGCCCGCGACGGCCAACCCCAGCGACATCGTGCCGCCGAGCACGCCACCGTGCAGGTTCGTCCACAGCACATACAGCGGGATCAGCCCCACGAACCGCCAGATGGAACACCAGCCGCGTTCGTAGTCGATCACGCACATCATCGTCCAGCCGAGCAACACGATGGTGAACATGTGCGGGCGGACGTAGTAATGGAACGCCCCAACGAGCAGGCACCCGCCGACAAGCAGCGCCGCGAGCATCGGCCCCATGCCGCCGCCGATCGACGTGCCCGGCACGTCGGACGTGGGCGCGACAATGCAGCGCCGGAAGATCATCGTGAATAAGAACGCCACGGCCGTGGCAAACGCGAGGAGCATGGTGTCGAAGCCGCCCATGCGGTGTGTCAGCGCCATGAGGACTTCCGAGCCCCACTGCTGCGGCACCCACGGCTTGTTCTCGAACGTGTAGCTGAACGGATCGGTTAGCGGCATCCCCTGGGTGAGGATGATCTCGCCAACCTTGATGTGCCAGAGGGAGCCGGGATCCCAGAAGCCGCGCTCACGGAACGCGAGCAGCATGACAAGCCACACGATGACGAAGAACAGCGTTTCGGGGCGAAGCAACCGGGTCACGAAGATTCTCCCACAGCCGGACCGAAGTGCCGCCGATGGGAGTTTAGTACAGGAATGGGAACTGGGTGTATCGCCCGCACAGCGTCATTGTCTGCCACAGCTTGTGGCAGATTTACAGCATCCAGTTCCGGGCAGGCAGAGCGAGAATGGCAAATTGTGCAACAGCTTGCTGCACAATTGATGGTTTTGTGCAAGCACCACTTGCACAAATCCTCACCCCGCGGCGCGGGGGCGGCGTTCTTCCTCGTACTTGTGCAGCTTGTTGTAAAGCGTCTTCAGGCTGATCCCGAGTTCCACCGAGGTCGCCTGCTTGTTCATGCCGTTCTTCGCGTACACCTGAAGGATGTACTCCATTTCCACGTCCGCAAGCGACTTGCCACTTGCGCCACCGGAAGCGGGGGGCAACGGTGCCGAGGCCAGGCCGACTGTCGGGAACGGCAATGTTGTCGGCGATGAACCGTAATGCGCTGAGGGTGCGTGCGTGGGTACTGCGACCGGTACGGTTAGCGGAACAGATGCCAGTTTGGGATTGCGAACGTCGTGCGGCAGGTGTTCCGGCATAATCATCTGCCCGCCCGAGACGATCCACGCATACTCCATCGCGTTTGCCAGTTCCCGCACGTTCCCCTGCCAGTGATAGTGCATCATCATCTGCAATGCCTGTGGGCTGAGCAGATGGGCAACCGCTTCCATCGGTCGCTTCGCGTGCCGGGCCAGCAGGTGCCGGGCCAGGTCCGGGATGTCCTCACGACGATCGCGCAGCGGCGGCAGGTGAATGTGGAACATGTTCAGCCGGAACAGCAAGTCCTCGCGGAACTGGCCGTCGGCAATCATCTGCCGCAAGTCCTTGTTCGTGGCGCACACGACCCGCACATCCACCATGATCGGGTGGTTGTCGCCGAGGCGCTGGATCTCGCCCGACTCCAGGAATCGCAGCAACTTCACCTGAATGTTCTTGTCGAGTTCGCCGAGTTCATCGAGGAACACGGTGCCACCGTTGGCTACCTCGAAGAACCCCTTCTGGTCGCGATCCGCACCCGTGAACGCACCCTTGCGGTGGCCGAACAGCTGGCTCTCGGCAAGGTTCTGGCTCAGCGACCCGCAGTTCACCGGAACGAACGGCATCTCTGAGCGCTTGCTCTTGAGGTACAGGTTCCGAGCGACCACTTCCTTGCCCGTGCCGGTCTCACCCGTGATCAGGCAGCGGCCATCGGTCGGCCCGATGCGGTCGATGAACTGCTGAACCGGAAGCATTGCCGGACTGCTACCGATGACTCCCGGCGGCCCATCGAGCGCCTGCACGCGGCTTTCGAGCGCCGCGGTCTTGTGCTTGAGTCGACGCTTCTCCTGGATGCGAAGCAGCAGCGCTTCGATATCCGTGAGTTTGCATGGCTTCTGAAGGTAGTCGAATGCACCGAGCCGCAGCGCCTCGACGGCCGTCTCGGTGCTGCCGTAGCCCGTCATGATGACGGCTTCGGTGTCCGGCGAAACTTGCTTGAGTGCCGCGAGAACCTGCAAGCCGGCGCGGTCGTGCTCCATCCGCATGTCGAGGATCGCGGCGTCGAAGGTACTCTTCTTCACCGCTTCGATGCCCGACTTGCTATCGGCGCAGACCGTGATCTCGTGCCCGAGGCGAGGAAGTTCCGTCCGCATGAATTCACGCAGCGGCGCTTCGTCGTCCACGAACAGGATTCGCAATCGGTTGTGTGCGGGAGTGGTAGCCAATCGCGGTCTCCGATTCTTCCTGATTGTGGATCGCGGAATTCGGATTGCGGATTGAAATCAACCCGCAGAACCCCCTTCGCCATCCCCAATCACCAGCCCGTGTGCAGCGTCGTATAAATCCGCAACCCAAAATCCGCAATCCACGTTTTCGAATCAGGCCGCCTTTGCCCCCGGGAATGGCAGCACCACGGGGTCGGGATTCGATCCGGTATCGGCCGTGCCCGCGCCCGAGTCTCGCAGCGGAACGTGAACGGTGAACGTGCTCCCGAAGCCCGGCCCGGGGCTGGTCGCCTCGATGCTGCCGCCGTGCTGATCGATAATCTGGTGGCTGATAAACAGCCCCAGGCCCGTTCCCTTGCCAGTGCGACTTCGCGTGAAGAACGGCTCGAAGATGTTCTGAAGGACATCTGGCGTCATGCCGCAACCGGTATCATTGAAGGCAAGCTCGACCGAGTCGCCGACCGTGTTCAACGAGATCGCGAGGTGGCCGCCCTCTTCCATGCTGTCCAGCGCGTTCACGATCAGGTTCAGGATCACACTCTTCAGATCCTGCGAATTCACCTGCGCGACGATGTATTCCTTCGGGTCGAACGTGATGTTCTTCCCACGGCAGTTCGGCAAGTGGCGGGCGACTTCGAGCACACCGCGAACCAGCGCGCCAAGATCGGTTGCTTCCCGCTTCTTCTCACCGGTTCGGCTGAAATCGAGGAGCTTCTGCGTGATGTCCTTACATCGCAGCGCTTCCTGCTGAATCATCTTCAGGTAGCGTGTGAGCACCTCGGATTCGGCCGCGCCCGTTCCCGATGCCGTCATCTCGGTGAGCACTTCTTGCAGCCGGCGTTCCAGCGATTCCGAGCAGAACAGAATGCTTGCCAGCGGGTTGTTAATTTCGTGAGCCACACCGGCCGCCAGGAACCCGACCGATACCATTCGCTCACTGCGGACAAGTTGTCGGCTTCGCTCGTTCACCTGCCGGGCGAGGTCGGCGTAGGTCGCGCCGAGGCGAGCCGTCATCGCGTTGAATTCATCGGCGAGTTCCTGCAACTCGTCGTTCGATTCCAGCTTGATGGGATGCTCGAAATCGCCACCGTGAACCCGCGACACACCCGCTTGAAGCTGGCGGATCGGCGTGAACATCCACACGCGGAAGTAATACAGCAGCGTCACCGTCAGTGCGATGGCCCATGCGGTTGCGATTCGCACAACCCAGATGGTGCGATTGATCGCCCGGTTCGACTGATTGATGCCCGTCTGGATATCGTGGATCAGCGCCATCCGAAGGTGTTCGGTACAGCGCTTCGTTTCTTCGTAATGTGGCTTGACGTGGCTCTTGGCCCGCACCGGAATGGTGACATCATCGCCCACATTGCTCTGCTTGATCGCATCGTGGAGCTTCTTCAGGTTGGCTTCAAGTTGCCCAACCAGACCTAGCTCCAGTTCGCCACCATCTGGATCAAGCCCACGCGAAACGGTGTCGGCATTGATCCTTCGGAAGTCGGCGAGCTTCGATTCGACACTCTGCAAGGATTGCTCGAATTCCCGCACCTCGGCAACCGCGTCTGTCTGCTGATCAGGCCCCTTGAGCGTCTCCACCAGGCTGCTGACCAGTTCCAGTTCAACCATCTTCCGTTCAGTCGTGCGCACTGTCGTCGTGTACGCTCGAATGCCGAACAGCGACCCGGCGACAAGCAGCAAGATGCTGCTGACCACCAGCCCCAGCCCGAGCATCAGTTTGTACCGTAGCCGTCGTTGACGAGCCACCGGGAAGCCTCCATGCCACGCTCCGCGGTCCTTCCGTGAACCGCAGGCGCTCTCAATGCCGCGGGACTGTACCAAGAGCGTTCTTACAAGACGAGAGCATTTTTTTCCGGGTCGCCCGGACGGAGTTACAAGAGGTTTGCGCCGGCCTGATTCGCACACAGCCGCGAACGACCAGAACCCCGAAAACCCTGAAAACCGCTGGATTTCGAACTGGATCGTTCCCCCCGCCCGGGGTCAATACAAAAAAGGTTTCCGCCGCTTCTCTCGCTCCTCCTACCCCAACGGTGGACCATGCAACTTGGATTCGTGTCCGCAATCTTTGCCGATCTGAAGCTCGAAGAAGTCTTGGCGTTTGCTGCGGAGGAGGACTTTCAGTTCGTGGAGATCATGTGCTGGCCCCCGATGAAGGCCGATCGGCGATATGCAGGCGTGACGCACCTGGATGTCAGCAATTTCACCGAGGAACAGGCCGAACACACCCGCACACTGCTGGAACTGCATGGCGTCAAGATTTCCGGCCTGGGCTACTACCCGAACCCGCTCGATGCCGATCCACAGCACCGAAAGGCCGTTGCCGAGCATCTCGTGAAACTCATCCGGATGGCCCCGCGGATCGGTGTACACATCGTGAACACGTTCATTGGCCGCGATCACACCAAATCTCTCGCCGAGAATCTGGCCCAGGTGCCGGAAGTCTGGACGCCCATCCTCAAGGAAGCGCACGCGGCCGGGGTTCGCATCGGCATCGAGCATTGCCCGATGATGTTCTCGGAGAACGAGTGGCCAGGCGGGAAGAACCTTGCCAGTACGCCCGAAGTCTGGCGTCACCTGTTCCGACTATTCGACGAGATCGCGCCGGGAACGTTGGGGCTGAACTTCGATCCGTCACATCTGGTCTGGCAGTTCATCGACTGCGACCGGGCCATCCGGGAGTTCGGCTCGCGGATCGTGCATGTTCACGCCAAGGACGAGCGGATCGATCGGGAACGACTCCACCAAGTGGGCGTGATGGGTCTGGGCTGGCACGTGCCGAAGTTGCCGGGGCTGGGCGATGTGAAGTGGGGCGAGTTTTTCGCGGCGCTGACGGACACGGGCTACAACGGCCCGGTATGCGTGGAAGTAGAAGATCGCGCTTACGAGGGTTCGCTCGCCGAGCGGAAACGATCGCTCCGGCAGAGCAAGAAGTTCCTCGATCAGTTCATGGGATGAACCCGCTTTGCCGAGGTGAGCCACGGGGTTCACCCGGTTCACCCCCGTGATGTCTGATGTCTCCAAGGCCCACGGGGGTAAACCCCGTGGCTCGCTCAGAACTTGGCGAGCCACGGGGTTCACCCCCGTGGTGTCTGACATCTCCAACTACCACGGCGGTAAACCCCGTGGCTCACCGATCACCCCTGGGCAGGGCGCTGGTTGGGTCGCAGGCGGCGGTTCGGGTCCACTTCCACCACGCCGAAGGCCTGCTCGTGGCGACTGATCACCAGGCGCAGCACTTCGGCCAGTTTCTTCGCGGTCACGAAATTCATGATGAGGCGGTGCGACAGATGCACCGGCTCCGGGCCGGTTGGGCCCATCAACTGGGCGTGCATCCCGAGGTCGAGCAGCACTTCATCGAGCGTCGGGGTCACGCGGAAGTAGTTCGCGTAGACGTTCTCCATTTCCGTCGCGTCGATCGGAACCTGAATCTGCTGTGCGCCTGCGGGTTGCTGAACGGGGATACCTGCTTGGTCGGACACGCGAGAACTCCTGTTGGGGTATGGTGTCGGAAGACGTTGGGGTCGGCCGCGTGATTGCGACCGCGTCTTCGACAGGACTGCTGAGGGAAAACCCGGCCACTTGCCGGATCGAAACCCCCGGTACGGTTGAACGCTCTCACGATGAGAGCAGTTCAACCAGTATATCACCTTGCCGCGATCAGTCGGCGCCGATCTCATCCTCAAAGCGGAACACGGCCGCAGTCTTCTTCGCGGGGTTGTCGGGGTCAACTGTCATCCCGCCGATGTAAATGGTACGTTTGCTTCCGGTCGGGGTCAGTGTCGTCACCACGGTTGGCCCGCTGAGGATGCCGTTTTCTTCCTTTCCATCCCACTGGTAACCCGGCAAGGGTTTCTGCCAGACGACCTTCCCCGAATGGGGGTTCAGGCATACCGCGTTTCCCTCGCGACTCACGGCATATACCGCGACCGGCATTCCGCCAGTTGTGGCCACGGCTGGCGATGCCATGATCGCGCTGCCGATCCCGGTCTTCCACCGGAGCTTGCCCGTCTTGCGGTCGATCGCGTAGACGTGCCCATCGCGCGATGTGGCATACACGCTGAACGCATCGCCGGTCAGCCCCGGGTGAACCGAACGCGGCAGATCGAATCGCCAGGTTTCCTTGCCGGTCTCGGTGTCGAGGCAGACGATCGCGCCGGCCGCTTCCTTGTCCAGCTTCTCGCCCTCTTCGGGATACTCTTCCACATCGTGAACCATGTTCCCGGTGCCGACGCCGTAGAACACCGACTTCCCGAAGACGAACGGTGCCCCGAACGATCGCAGCTTCAGGTCGGTGCGCCACAATTCCTTGCCGGTCTCGGTATCGAGAGCGACCGCCACGAATGAGTACAGCCCGCTGCCGACGAACACGCGATTGCCGCTGACCGCAGGAGCCGCGTCGATGTGGATGCGCCGTTCCTTGCCGCCCGGGAAGTGCCACAGGCGCTGCGTGCCCGTCTTCGTATCGACGGCGTAGAGGCCGTCGTCACCCGCCGGGAAGAACAGCTTGCCATTGGCGACCGCCGGTGCGCCCTCGGTGTGGCTACCGGTCTGGAACGGCTGCTCCCACGCGGGTTTGCCATCGGCGAGGTTCACGCTGAACATCCGGCAATCTTTGTCCTCGTGAAGCCCTTCGCCGCAGAACAGTTTGCCATCAACCACGGTGGGGGTACAGAACACGGGCTTGAGCTTCTCGCGGAACGACCAGACGAGTTCGCCCGTCTCGGGATTCATGCACACGAGCCGCCCGCCGGGAAACCCGACGTTCCTCATGCCGCAATAGACGCGATTGCCAGACACCACCACGCCCGAAAGAATCTCCGCGCGAATCGGTTCCTTCTGGTCGTCGTCGATCTCGTAGGCTTCGATCGCTTTCGCGGACAGGAGCCGTGGGCCGATCACGTCTGCATCGCCGACCTCGGTTCCTGTTGCGATGGTGCTCTGTGTTCCACCCGCGACGAGGAACGTGAACCCACACAGGACGAGTGTCGCCAGCCCGACGGATTCGCCCGACAGACTGAGCCTGCGATCCACGGGCGTGCCGGCCGGCGTGGTGTCCACCGAGCGCGTCAGGTATCGGTAACCGGCATAGAGCGTGGCAACGAAGATGGCGATGCCGATGAACGTGAACTCACGCAGGGGGAGTTCGAGATTCGTGCGCCATTGCCAGCCCGCAAACCACGCGACCCCCAGCGCCGAAAGCCCCGCGAACGCGGACAGTCCCGCGAGCGACCAGATTTCCGTTTTGTTCGGGATGTTCGTGAGGCTGGGATCTTCAGCCACCATGCGCCGGTAGCGTCGGCCTGCCCACAGCAGCCCGACGGCGGCGATCAGCGTGAGGTAGATCGTGAACGCCTTCAAGCCGAACGCCCATCGTGCGGGAAGGTATTCCTGCACGAGCCAGTAGACGAGTGCGAGCGTGCTGTTGATGCTGGCAACGACCAGGAACGCCCGCCAGCGCTTCATGCCGATGGCCATGCGAGCGAACACGCCGGGAAACAGCGCCGCCACCAGCGCGAGCGGCCCGAGCAGCACGACAGAGGGAATCACTCCGAAGAGCGCAGGAGAGCCTGATTCGATTAGCCGCGACCCGAAGGGGAGCGCGCCCCCGACCTCACAAGTTTGCACGCTCTCCTCCGGATCGCGACCAAGCGACCCATCACATTTCTTCGGCGCGGAGACGGGAGGCCCGAACCCGGGCTTCTCGTTCTCGTCGGCCATCGGGGGCTTGGCCTTCTTCGCGAGGCCGTCCTCGATCACCTTGATCATCTCGGCTGTGGTTCCCTTGAACGTGCGACGCAGGAACGGTTCGCCGTGCAGGAATGCCCAGCGAATCGCTTTGGTCTCCGGATCGGGCGTGCCTTGAAGCGAGAACCACGATCCCTCGACGAACGCCATCGCTTCGAACAGGCCGTTCTGTTTCACCGCGAAGATCACGACCTTGCGCGTTGGGTCGAGGCGTTCGAGGATCGTCTTGGTGTCGCCGGCTTTCTTCGCGTCGTCGTCGCCGGTCATGTTCACCGGGAGTCGCTCGAACGGCAGTTTCCCCTTGATCACTTTCTCGACTGTGAAGATCGCCGAAGGTTTGTCCGGATCGACCTTCTCCACGGCCGCCACGAAGATGTACTTCTGCGACTCCAGCACCTCATCGAGGTGGGTCAGTTTCTTGATCACCGCAGAGGCCGAGGCCGTGGCCAGAAGCAAAGCAGTAAGCGCAAGGCATGTGCGTAGGAAGAGCAGACGCATGGCGGGGGAGTCCTGATACGCGGCAGCGTTCGGGTCAATCATAGCCGATGTGGTGCGAGCGAGAAGTGGATTCCGTCCTGGGGATTTTGGGGAACCCTAGCTGCAGACCCTGACGTGACGGCCTCCGGCAGAAGAGTGTGATCCACAGATTCCGCAGATGGATACAGATTTACAGACAAAGGAACGGGTCGGAAATAACTTCCCGGTTTTGGTTTTTGGTTTGGCCTCCCCCCTGTGGGGGAGGTCGGCGAGGCTTTGCGAGCCGGGTGGGGGGTAAGACCTCAACAGTTGTAAAGGTTTCACCCCCCACCCGCTCCTCGAAGACTCGGAGCGACCTCCCCCACAAGGGGGGAGGTCAATACCAAAACCGACCCTTCGGGTCGGGATGTTATTTCGGACACGTTCCAAAGCAGAGTTGGGTTGGAACCCGTCAGTTCCAGGGTCTTTCGATCTGTCCTTGAAATCTGGAAGGAGTTACGCAGTTGGTTTGGTGGGGCAGGCATTCTTGCCTGCCCAAGCTGAACGAGGCAGGTAAGAATGCCTGCCCCACCAAGCGATACCAAGCAAACTGCGTAATTCCTATCTGTGTCTTCTGTGGAATCTGTGGATCATATTTCTTCTCTCATCCCCGCAGGGCGGGGCGTTTGCCGGTCGAGCCGCACACATCAGCGACGCGGCCGCTTTCGTCCAGGGCAACATGGTACCGTTGCTCGCCTTCGAGCTTGTGAACCGTGAAGTGGTATGCCTTGCCCACCTTCGCCAGATACGGCCGCGCCTCCGGAGCCGCAGGAGGGCGCAGCATTCCCCACGAACCGTCGCCCAGGTAGGGCACACCGTACTTGTTCGGGCGGCCGTCCTTCAATGGATGCGTCCGCTTGAAGGTGTGGTCGTGGTGTTCGAGCACCGCATCGACACCGTGCTTCTCGAAGAGCGGGCACCAGAGCTTGCGGTTCTCGTCTCCCGTGCCGCCACCGCTCGACGCGCCGAACAAGCCAAGGATCGTGGTCGGAACTGTCTTCGCCGAACTGCGGTAGGACGGATACGCCGGAACGTGGTTGGCCGCGATCAGGTGGGGTCGCTCAGCGCGATCTCGCAGCGTCGTCTCCAGCCAATCCGTCTGCGCGCCGGCAATCGGTGATACGTGCCCGGTGTCGAGCAACACGAGGCTCAGGTAGTCGCCGAAATCGAGCGAGGCGTAGGTGGTGTCCTTGTAAAGCCCGTCGAACAACGGCAGGTAGAACGTCGCGTCCTGCCGCTTTGCTTTGTAGCCGCCCTTAACTTCGTGGTTCCCCAGACACGTAATCAACGGGATGAGCCGACCCTTCGGGTCGATCATGTGCTTCGCGTAGTTCCGGAGAAAGCCCAGAGCGCTCGTCGCGGAGGTGCCGTTGTCGTAACCGAGGTCGCCGCCGATGAACGTGAAGTATGGCTCCTGCTTCGCGGCGAGGATGTTGTTGGCGACTGCGTGCGCGTTCACGCCGCAATCACCGCCCGAGACGAACGTGAACGTGTCCGTCGCCTTGGCGGGCATCGTCCGGAAGCGGTACACCTGCGACGTGGTTCCAACTTGAAGCAGATACTCGGTGCCGGGCGTTAGGCCAGTGATCTGTGCCCGGTGAACCTTCAAATTTGTCTTCGGGAACGGCTGCGTGGTTGTTGGCTCGGCCTTCCAGTCCGTTCCCGTGCGTGTGACGTATCGCACGGATGTCGGCGCGGCGAGCGCTGGCCCGACCCACTGAACCGTCATGGTCGTGGTGGGGTCGCCCGACCACGTGAGGAACAGCGTATCCTGGGGGCCGACGTTCGTCGGCAAGTCATCGAGCTTACGGGGTGGAGGGGCGAGTTCGTAGTCAGCGTTGGAGTGACCGGCGGCAACGGCAGTCAATCCTGCCAGGGACGACCCCAGGAAGGTGCGGCGATTCAGTGGGTTCATGGCGGCAGCGCTATCGGGGGAGGGGTGATGCGGGGCAGCAATCTGAGCCTAAACGAGACGTGAGCGAGAGGCAATTGATTTTGAGAATGATGAAGGAGATTTCACTTCAGCCACGCGAACCCATCACGGACGCGAACGACTCGTTCGCGTCCGAATGACGAGCGATCACTTCTCGACTTGAATCTGAACTCTTCGAAGTACTGCGGGCGCGGCGATTCCGATGGCCGGAACAGCTTGTACCGGGGCGGCCCCGGGTTTCGCGGGTTGAGCCGCAGCGGGTGCAGCCTTCGTTTCGGCGTGGTCGAACGGGTTCGGTTGTCCCGGCTGATACACCAGCTCCGACGAAACGATCACGAGCAGATCTTCGCGGAATGCCTTGAGGTAGTTCTCATCCGGGAAGCGGCTGTCTCCGGCGATGACAACCAGGCCGCCAGCCTTCAACCGACTCAACGCATCGCTCTTCTGAACGAGCTTCCCCGTCACGTCGTAGGCATCGAACTTGATGTCCGTCAGCGACTTCTTGCCATCGGAGCCGGCCGGTGTTGCAGTGGGCACGGCGGGAGGGAAATCGAAGCCGTCGATGTCGCCCTGCTGGATCACCATTTTGCCGCGGAATCCACCGCGGTTGAAGTTGTTGTACATCCCATTCTGGTTCATCGCGTTCTGATTGACGGGCAACCGCACGTCGCCCTTATCATCAGTGCTGAGCATCACAAGTCGCGGCGAAGCCGTGGTTGGATACGGGGCCTGCCCGAAGATGAAGTGTGCCTCGCCCAGTCCCTCCGCCGTCATGATCACCGTGTCCCCGGCGACGGCCTTGAGCCAACTCTTTTCGACCGGCTTGCCGTCGGATGTGATGAGCAGTGTCGCGCCGTCGTGGACTCGCCGCGTGGCGTCTTCCGTGGTCAGCAGGGTGCCGTCGGCTGTGTTGAATTTCCCACCGAAATCACCGATCGACTTGCGGATGTAGCTGGCATTCACCTGTTCGATTTCCTGCTGCTTCATCACCTGCTTGCCGTTCTCGACGAGGAAGAACTGCTGTTTGACCTTTTGCTTCTGGTATACGTGGGCGGTGATCCAGACCGCTCCACCAGCCTCGGCCTTGACTGCTAGAACGCGCGGTGCGGGTCCGGTCGGGTTCGGGACCGTGTCTCTGGGCACAGGCGCGGCTGGTGCAGTGATCACTGCAGCAACGAGCAGGGAGGGCAGCATGGGGATGTTCCTTGGGGCGGACTCAGCGAGTTTGAATCTGGACTTGAGCGTTCAGACGTACGCTGCAATTTACGGCACCAGGGTGCGTCTGTAAAGACTCTAGTGGACGTGTTACAATCGCGGGACACCAGAACGACCCGCAAAATGAGCCACGGGGGTGATCCCCCGTGGATTGTTGATCTGCCAGAACACCACGGGCTGAACCCGTGGCTCGGATCAAACGCGATTACTTCTCAGGAGCGGGCTTCGGCGTCTTGTCCACCGGAATGACCTCCGGGGCGACTTCGATCTGGATGCCGCCCTGGACTGGGATGACCTGAATCACGCCTGGCTGAATCTGAACTGGTGGCAGTGGAGCGGGCAGTGGGCGAATTCCGCCACCCGGGAATCCCTTGATGGGGCCACCAACAGTTCCGCCCGAAGCGCCTGCCGGGGCGATGAGTTCCGGGGCCACGAGAACGAGCGTATCGTCCTTGAACACCTTCAGGAACGCCGGGCTGACGGGTTTGCCGTCGCTGGTCACGACCACGATCGAGCCGCTGGCGAGCCGCTTCATCGCGTCATCCTTCTCCACCTTCATGCCGTCGGCCGTGGTGAAGATCAGGTCTTTCACGTCGCCCAGTTCGACCATCTTCACAATCTTCATCTCGCGTGCGATCACGGCAGGCGCCACGCCACCACCAGCACCACCTGCAGGGGCAATCGCGTTTCCAACCCCGACCTGAACCTTCTCGGTTCGGGTCACTGCGATCATGACCTTCCCATTGGCGTCGGCCTTGAGTTCCATCACGCGGGGGGCAACCCCGGTGGCGACTGGTGCGGCCGGTGCGGGAACGGGTGCGGCGAGTGCCAAGGACAATGTGAGCGCGGTGAACATTCAGCTTACTCCTGGAAATAAACGAGTCTGCGCCGGGCGAGGAACGGCGTACCACACTCGACGAGGCAACTTTGTTCACGGATTGAAGATTTTTGGCTCAGCAGCATCTTTTTGGGAAATTTTCGGTTCGACTTGGGGGAATCCACAGCTGATAAGCTCCGGTGGTCCCATAAAGGTCACCAATTGTGGCCGGGCATGAAACCACGGTGCAAGACATCATTCTGATAGTTTTCCTTCCAGACGAAAGACAATGGTTCTGAAGAGTTGGCGTTGATTCTCAGCAATTCCCGACCGTTGATATTTCCCTGAAAATGTAGCCTTTCTTGATCTTCCCTTTCGTAAACGCACTCGGCGCAGTACTTTCCCAGAACCCCCATCTTTTCTTGTGGGCAGTCAGACAAA
>Ga0335397_10001887_pt1 | contig 28520 bp, 25 predicted proteins | sample MAT04_FD_205740 | JGI IMG/M metagenome (GOLD analysis project Ga0335397, IMG submission 205740) | Freshwater microbial communities from Lake Fryxell liftoff mats and glacier meltwater in Antarctica - MAT-04 (spades assembly) (version 2) ... | reverse complement strand
TCTTTTTCATAACATCCTGTCATTGCAGTTTAAAACAAGATTCGGAATGTAAATGAATGAGTATATTATTTCAACATAAACTGAAATCAATCTATCCTAAGATCGTGTGTTGATGGAGCACTAGGCACGGGCGAAATCAAATGCTAACACATTACTAATACTTGGCTGCTCTAAAGCCAGCATAAGCAATCGATCGATCCCCAAAGCAACACCACTGCAAGCAGGTAAACCGTGCCGCAATGCAGCAAGCAAATACACATCAGGATTTGCAGGAGCAACACCTTTTTGCAGACGCGAAGCTATATCCTGGTTAAATCGATTAGCTTGTGCCTGTGCATCAGTCAACTCATGAAAACCATTGGCCAGTTCAATGCCTTTAAAATAAATTTCAAAACGCTCAGCAACATCATTGTTAACCTTGGCTAATGCTGCCTGTGAAACAGGAAAACCATATATTGCCAACGGTGTGTCAGATTCTGCAAAAGCAGGCTCTACAATATGACTCATCAATAAAAACAAATATTGATCACGATCTTGCTCATCTTTATCCAATACGTAATCCAGTTCATAACGAACGAGTGTTTTTTGTAACGCATCAATACTGGCTGAAAATGGATCAAGATCACAAATCTCTGCAAATACTTCCTTATATGTCTTACGAATTAATGGCGGGCAAGAAAGAACCAATTGTAATAGCTCATCCATTTCATTCATTAAACCATGATGATCAACATTTAATTGATACCATTCCAGCATGGTAAATTCAGGATTATGCCAACGACCCAATTCATCGTCCCGAAATGCTTTTGCTATTTGAAAAACAGGGCCGCTACCTGCTGCTAACAACCGTTTCATATGGTATTCGGGTGAGGTTTGCAGGCAATAGGTCTGATTACGGAATTGCGCGTTAATATTGCTTAAATAAACATCGGTAATGCCAAATTGTGCCATTGCCGGTGTTTCTACTTCCAAATAACTGCGCTCGTTAAAAAAATCGCGTATTGCTTTTATAATTGCAGCTCGTTGCCTTAACAAGGCTATTGAAGCAGAGGGTTGCCAAAGATGATTATTCATTACTAATAAAAAATTCCTAATTCCAGACGTGCTGCCTCAGTCATGCGTTCTTGCGTCCATATTGGCTCCCAGACTAATTCAACCGTACAATCGCTCACCCCTTCGACCTGGTTAACAGCCTGTTCAACCGTTCCTGGAAAAGTTTGCGCTACGGGACAACCTGGGCTGGTCAATGTCATTTGAATATGTACGTGTTGTTCTTCGTTGATAGCAACATCATAAATTAAGCCCAAATCGTAAATATTTACGGGGATCTCTGGATCAAACACTGTTTTTAACTGGAGAATTACCAAGTCTTTCAGCTTGTCATTATCCTGTTTTTTTTTAAAACCCAACATAGCCTTTACTCCGTACTGACAATAACAGCATTTTTACTTAAAGCCGCATGTAATGTATGCCAGGCTAATGTTGCGCATTTAACGCGAGCCGGATACGCTTTAACACCTGCAAGAACAGCTAATTTATCGAGAGAGCCGCTAAATGTGTCTTCTTCAGTTGTTAACATGGCATGAAAACGTTCAAAAAGAATTTGTGCTTCGGCAAGCGTTTTACCACGCATTGCTTCTGTCATTAACGAAGCCGATGCTTGGGAAATTGCGCAGCCGCAACCAACAAAGCTCACATCAGTAACTATATTATTATCTATTTTTATATACACCGTCAGCTTGTCGCCACATAAAGGATTAAATCCATTTGCCTGCGTCGTTGCTTCATCCATAGCATGATGATTGCGTGGATTACGGTTATGATCGATGATAATTTCCTGATAAAGTTCGCGCAAATCCATACTCATGCAAATACCTCTTTTACTCGTTGCAGCATGCGCACGCAATGATCAATTTCAGCTACCGTATTATAAAAAGATAACGATATGCGTGTTGTTGCAGCCACATCAAAAAAATTCATTAAGGGCATGGCACAATGATGGCCGCTACGAATAGCAATGCCCTCACTATCTAAAATTGTTCCAATATCATGGGCATGAATTGTCCCGTGAATAAATGAAATCACTGGCACTTTATCTTTAGCTGTACCAATAATTTTAAATCCTTTTACTGATTCTACCGCTGCCGTTGCATAATCCAGTAAATAGGCTTCATAGTCGGCGATTGCTGCCATATCCAACGACCACAAATAATCGATAGCAGCACCCAAGCCAATCACACCGGCAATATTGGGGGTTCCTGCTTCAAATTTATGAGGAAGTGGCGCGTATTCAGTTGCCTCAAACGTGACGTAATTAATCATTTCGCCGCCACCCTGATAAGGAATCATATTGTCTAACAGGCTTTCTTTGCCCCATAAAACGCCTATCCCCGTTGGGCCATACATTTTATGCGCAGAAAAAGCATAAAAATCACATCCCAGCGCCTGAACATCAATCGGTAAATGTGCTGTTGACTGCGCACCATCCAATAAAACCAGAGCACCATGCGCATGAGCCATCTCAATCATTTTTTTGACTGGATTGATAGTACCCAAGGCATTGGACGCATAGCAAATAGAGACAAATTTGGTTTTTTCATTTAATTTTTTCTCGAATTCGTCGAGTAATACTTCACCATCAAATGAAATAGGAGCCACCTGCAATACCGCACCGGTTTTATTACAAACCATCTGCCACGGCACAATATTGGAATGATGTTCCATATGGGTAATTAAAATTTCTTCGCCAGGGCGAATAAGTGGCGCAATCAGGCTTTGAGCAACCAGATTAATACTTTCCGTTGTACCGCGTGTAAAGATACATTCGTTACTTTTATTAGCATTGATAAAGCGTTGGACTTTTTTACGCGCAGCTTCAAATTGTATTGTTGCACGAGCGCTTAAAGCATGAACGCCGCGATGGACATTGGCGTTATCATGGGAATAATAATTAGTGATTGCATCAATGACTGCTTTCGGTTTTTGAGTAGTCGCTGCGTTATCAAAATAAACCAGAGGATAGCCATTTACCAACTGATGCAATACAGGAAAATCCTGCCGGATTGCTTCAATATCAAGTGTGCTTCTTGCTATGCTTGTGCTCATTTTATCATCCCAGTTTCTGGTTAATAAGCTCAGCCATCCAGTTTGCCATTAAAGGATGAGGGACTAGACGCAGATTTTCAGCAGCAAACGCCTGTACCAGATAACGACTGGCCTCTTGCCGTTCAATGCCACGCGTAGCGAGGTAAAATAATGCGTCTTCATCCAATTGACCGACCGTGGCTCCATGGGAACAAATCACATCATCTGCGAAAATTTCAAGCTGAGGCTTGGTGTCAATTTCTGCGTTTGGTGATAACAGCAGATTTTTGTTTTGCTGTTTTGCGAGTGTATGCTGGGCATCTTTGGCAACAACGACTTTACCATTAAAAACCGCACGTGAGCGACCCGTTAACACACCTTTATAATCCTGTGTACTTTGACAATCAGCAACAAGGTGATGAACCGTTGTGTGATGATCGATATGTTGATTATCACCTGTCATATAAATACCGTTCATCAGGCATTGTGCATGCGCTTCCTGTAATCTGAAGGTAATATCACTGCGCACCAGTCTGCCGCCAAGGCTTAATGAATGACTGTTAAACTGGCTATTTGCAGCCTGCTGCACTGCCAAATGACCAATATGAAACGCCGCCCTGCCCTCACGCTGAATTTTATAATGAGTAATTTTCGCCTGCTGTGCTACGTGCACTTCAGTAACGACATTATTAAAATAACTGCACTCATCGGCACCTTGAAAACTTTCAATAACAGTCGCCTGACTTCCAGCTTCTGCTATGATCAAATGGCGAGCATGTATAGCCTGACCGGGTTGATCATGCCAATGAGCAAGCACAATTGGTTCGTCAACACATACATTGGCCGGCAAATAAATAAAAACACCCGTCTGTAATGCTGCCATATTCAGGGAATGAAAACCGTGTTCATGACGTAATAATTTATCAAGATAGGGTTTGATTTTATCAGCATGGTCATGCAATGCCTGCATCAAAGGCTGAATCACAACGCCAGCAGGGATACCTGCTGATAGTTGTTCAGCATTAACAACCTGACCATTAGCAATCAGTAATTGGCGATCAAATGGCATGCCGGTATTAATTTCCCGAGAGAACGTGCCTTGCTGCGCTTTAGTGAATTTTTGTTGTAAAAATGCATCGACAGAAGTGTATTTCCATTCTTCATGGTGTCTGCTCGGAAAGCCATCGCGTTTAAAATCGCGTAATGCTTTCGCTTGCAATGCATCAAACCAGGGTAACGTTGATACGCTTTCGTCTGCGTGTTCCTGGTAAAAATCAAGAATTTCGCTCATGCCTGCTCCATTTCCTCAAGCCAGCCATACCCTTTTTTCTCCAGTTCCAATGCCAGGGATTTATCACCGGATTTCACAATGCGACCATTGGCCAGTACATGAATAAAATCGGGTTCTATGTAATCGAGTAAACGCTGGTAATGGGTAACAAGGATAATTGCCCTTTCTGGTGAACGCATTGCATTAACACCTTGTGAAATAATCCGTAAGGCATCAATATCCAGACCAGAATCTGTTTCATCAAGAATAGCAAGTTTAGGTTCCAACGTGGCCATCTGTAAAATTTCATTGCGTTTTTTCTCACCGCCGGAAAAACCTTCATTGATACTGCGGTATAAAAAGCTTTCATCCATATCCAAAAGCTGGCATTTTTCACGGATAAAACTTAAAAATTCAATTGCATCCATTGGCGTTTTACCCTGGCCTTTGCGCACAGCATTAACCGAGGCTTTAAGAAAATTAATATTGGTAACCCCGGGAATTTCTACCGGGTATTGGAATGACATGAATATACCCGCTTTTGCCCTTTCTTCGGGGGCAAGTGGTTGCAAATCGTTACCTTGATAAATAAGATCGCCGCTAGTCACTTTATAGGCAGGGTGACCAGCCAGCACTTTGGATAAGGTACTTTTGCCCGATCCATTGGGACCCATAATAGCATGGACTTCGCCTGCTTTTACGTTCAGGTTTATCCCTTTTAGAATAGGTTGTCCGTTGATTTCAACATTTAATTGATTAATATTTAACATAATTAGCCTACTGCCCCTTCCAGACTGATACCCAATAATTTGGTCGCCTCTACAGCGAACTCCATGGGTAATTCTTTTAATACCTGTTTACAAAATCCATTAACGATCATGGACACAGCATCTTCTGTATCAATACCTCGTTGCTGGCAATAAAATAGCTGCTCTTCGCTGATTTTAGATGTTGTTGCCTCATGTTCCAGCTGAGCTGTGGGATTTTTAACTTCAATATAGGGAAACGTATGGGCTGAACATTGACTGCCCATTAGCATCGAGTCACATTGTGTAAAATTTCGGGCATTGGTTGCTGTTGGCGCAATACGTACCAAACCACGGTAAGCATTGTGTGAATGCCCGGCACTGATCCCTTTGGAAATAATAGTTGATCGGGTATTTTTACCAATATGAATCATTTTGGTACCCGTATCAGCTTGTTGATAATTATTGGTTAAGGCAACTGAATAAAACTCTCCGACTGAATCATCACCCTGTAAAATTACACTGGGGTATTTCCAGGTAATGGCAGAACCCGTTTCGATTTGGGTCCAGGATATTTTTGAACGTTTACCACGACATGCACCGCGTTTGGTTACAAAATTATAGATACCACCTTTGCCTTCCTTATCGCCGGGATACCAGTTTTGCACCGTAGAATATTTAATTTGTGCGCCATCAAGCGCAATTAATTCAACAACTGCTGCGTGCAACTGGTTTTCATCACGCATTGGCGCTGTGCAACCCTCAAGGTATGAAACATAACTATCGCTGTCAGCAATAATCAATGTGCGCTCAAATTGCCCGGTCGAGGCGGCATTAATACGGAAATAGGTTGATAATTCCATAGGGCAACGCACACCTTTGGGAATATATACAAAAGAACCATCGCTAAAAACCGCTGAATTAAGCGTCGCGTAAAAGTTATCACGATAAGGCACGACCGAACCTAAATATTGGCGCACCAAATCAGGGTATTTATGAACAGCTTCTGACAAAGGGCAAAAAATCACACCCACTTCGGCAAGCTTCGCTTTAAAGGTTGTTGCAACAGAGACGCTATCAAAAACGGCATCTACTGCAATACCTGCGAGCATTTCCTGTTCACGTAAAGGGATGCCGAGCTTTTCATAGGTTCTTAATAATTCAGGATCGATTTCATCAAGGCTTTTGGGTGCGTCTTTGAGATTTTTAGGTGCTGAATAATAAGAGATACCGTAATAATCAACCGGGGGATAGGTAACGCTTGACCATTCGGGATGCGCCATGGTCTTCCAGTGCGCGAATGCCTGCAAGCGCCATTCCAGCAAGAACTCTGGTTCACCTTTTATTGCTGATAAACGGCGAATAACGTCTTCATCCAAACCTGGAGGGAAGGTATCAACTTCGATATCCGTTATAAAACCATGTTGATATTCTCTTTCGAGAAGCGTATTAATTTGCTCATTGCTTTTAGCCACGATTAACTCCACTTGCTAACTGCCTGATGCGGTCTATTTCTATGGGCTGCAGGGTCGGTTTGGCCAGCATTTCCAGACTGACGCTGTCAAGCGCCGTTTCAATAGCCTGGCTTATTAATCGCCAATTGTCCTGAATATGACACACGCCCTGCAAAAAACATTCATTAGGCTGCAGGCTGCACTCGGTAAAACCACGTTGTTCTTCCAAGGCATAAATAATTTGCATAACCGAAATTTCACTGGCCACACGCTGTAACCGATATCCGCCAGTAACGCCACGAACAGATGTCAATAAGCCAGCTCCGGTTAACCGTTTTAATAATTTGCTAACTGTTGGTACAGTAAGATGAGTATGCTGGGCAATGTCACGCGCATTACAAAGCGTCTGAGGACGCTTGGCAAGATACACCATTACTACTGTTCCATAATCGGCCAATTTGCTGATGCGGAGCATACCATCCTCAATATAAATAATCTAGTACTAAAAAGGTCTTGATTTGTCATCCCGAGCCTTTATTGTTTAGCACAATGCCGTCATTCTAACTAACATGATGAGTTCCCCTCTCCACCTTGGGGAGAAGGTGGCGCGTAGCGCCGGATGAGGGTGTTTATGTTGGTACGATATTGAGTAATAGTAGCGAATTTTGAATTAAAATCTATTCTAAACCGTGCTACTCTCAGCACCCTCATCCGTCACTTCGTGACACCTTCTCCCGCAACGCGGGAGAAGGGAATCATAAGTTCCTGTATAACCGCTCCTAACTAACTTCAAGACATCTTCGAATTTTCCCTTCTCCACTTTGGGGAGAAGGTGGCGCGTAGCGCCGGATGAGGGTGTTTATGTTGGTACGTATTGAGTGTTATTCTGTTCTAAATCATGCCACACTCCGCACCCTCATCCGTCACTTTGTGACACCTTCTCCCGTAAAACGGGAGAAGGGAATCATATAAGTTAGTTCGTTACGTTTTTCAGTTCCTGTATAAAGGCTCGCAACGACGACATCGTTTCAACACGAGACTAACGTGCCTCGCACCAAAATCAAGCCCATATATTAAATATAGTACTAAATTAGTTCTATTTATAAAAAAGGAGATATTATAAAGTGTTATTCAGCCACAGACAACCCAAATGATGATTTAAAATTGAATCTTATGAAATATAATTGATCAATTGACAGGCATTTTTTTCCCTATATAATTTACCCACTTAATTTCATCAGGAATGATGCATGAAAATAACGTTCAAATTACTCGCACCGGCAATTTTTGCAGCTCTGTTCTCCTTTTCCAATATTGCTTTTAGTGAGCCACCGAATCTTACTCTATTGACCAAGGACATTCAGAATTATCATGATTCTGGGCAATATGAAAAAGAGCTGGCCGAAGCCATAATGAAAGCACGTGAATATATTAACAAACAGGCTGAATCCAATGATAGAAATAAAGAACACAAGAAATTGGCCATTGTTCTTGATATCGACGAAACCAGTCTGAGTAATTACGGCTTCATGGCAAAAAGAGGTTTTTTCCCAACTCGGGAACAACTACGTGAAGAAATAGCAGCAGCAAATGCACCTGCTATTAAGCCTATGCTAAGCCTGTACCATGATGCTATGAAACATGGCGTCAGTGTGTTTTTTGTAACAGGACGCCCTTTTAATGAATTACAGGCAACCAAGACTAATTTGTTGCGTGCTGGTTATAAAAATTGGGCTGGTTTATATCTGCGACCGGAAAAATACCACTCGGCTTCAATTGTTAATTTCAAAGCTAAAACCCGCGCTCAAATTAATGAACACGGTTACACGGTTATTGCAACTATTGGTGATCAATACAGCGATTTATTAGGTGGCTTTGCTAAAAAAGAATTCAAATTACCTAATCCTTTTTATTACCTGCCTTAGACCAAGGCGCATGGACATCAACTTAAGAAGTAAATCTACTTTTTAACATAATGATTATTTCATCTATAATTGTGTCATTCCCGGGTAAGCGGGAAGACACAATTTGTATAAAATACCACCTACCGGCCAGGATTAAATATGGACAGTCGCAGTCAGGGCTGGTTGTGTGTGCATTAGCGCATCACGATAACTGATTTGTAAAGGCGCATTATAAAAAAACATGAATTGTTGATTTACCGGGGATATTGGCAGAGGTTTTTTATTAGCTGCGGCGATCACATCCTCTATATTATTTAAAAATTGATCAGCGATTTTTTTGGCATGTCGAGGGTAATAATCCATATTAAACACCTCTTTTAAGAACCCATGTGCCGCTAAAGCTAAAAGATAGGCCGATGGATTAAATCGCCTTAAGGTTTTTTGTATAGCGGTAGCAAATTCTCGCGGATCCAAATCTTCTTTGTTGAACCATCTTGTCAGCAATCTATCCAGCATGAGTTTTTCTGCTAATGAACACACTTTTTTACTGATCTGAGACAATTGACATTTTTTATAATTAATCTTGAATACTTTTTTTAATAACCCTTTTTTTTCTAGTTCTTCTGTATATCGGTCATGATTGAAATGTTGCAAATCCCGGTATATATGCTCAGGATATCTTCCTGGTTTAATTTTTTCGTTATTCGACCACATCTCGATTGCATATATGATTACTATTCTTTCAACTTTTTCAGATAATTGTTTTAACGCCTCTTCATCACTCAGCTCATTATCGATATCAAACAATTTTTCCAATAATTTAAATTTTTTCAATGTTTTAATATAACAAAGCGGTTTAAAACGTTTCAGGTGCTTGAATACAATGAATGCATTATGGACAGGCGAATTTATTTCGCTTTCTGTCCATTGCAAAATGGCTTGCTCCAGTCTTAACGAAAAAGGGGTTCCTGTCATATAAAACTTGATTGCCCTGAGTACACGACTGGCATCTCTTTTAAAACAATCAGCCGGCTGGAGTATCGAGCGCAAATGATTTAAAAAAATATCCTGATTACCTTTTCCAGTTGGGTCATAGTAATAATTATTGCTTAAATCTATAAACAAACAACTTCTATTAAAATCACGGTATTGTACATTGTCCTGTAGCCAAATATCGCTATCTTCCACCATGAATAAATCGACAGGAATATCTAATATTTTACCTGTGAATAAAACAGCAACGCCTGCAAAATTAACCTTGTTATTTTTATATAATCCCAATTTATTCAATACCCATTCAGGAATAAAAGTCGAGGTTAAATCCAAATCTGCTGCCTCATCAACTACACTTTCTACCAAATCAGACGCATAGGAACCAGTTGCAGCCATCTTCACTTTTAAGTTATACCGCTTGAGCGCTTGATGAATAATTGTAACCACTTGCTGCATTTGAAACGAAAAAACCATTTTTTTTACTGGCTTTAGGCTATCACCCGTTATTGGTAAAAAATTACTTTCTTCAGGGATAATTTTTTCAATAATTTTGGGTTTTTTACCCGGAACAACAATTTCTTCAACAACTTCCTCTACTTCAATAACAGGATCTGGTCGATTGAGTACTATCAACTGCTCAAAGGTTCTATTTTGACGTGATTTCAAGCGATTTAAAGCAGAAACTTGAGGGAATACCAGCACTTCGTGCTCATTAATTTCTATCGTGGCTATCTTGTTAAACTCAGCATACTCTTTAAACCGTTCAAGTATTTGTGTTCGAATAAAATGCGGAGTTATCGTCAGCTCTGCTTCGATTGTCTCATCTTTACCATCACGCACTTGGCAGGTAATATCGGAGGCGGGCAAGGACATGGAGAACCATGTTTTTTCTCCATCGCTCCACTGCAAAACACTGATTTTATCCGCTTCACAAAAAATGGCAGCAAGGCCAGCCAACCAGGCTTTGGAATCAATTATTAATGGCTTTTCCTCAATCACGAGAGGTGGAAGTTCATTTTCAACCGGGTCAAGAGCAATAACGGGATTAGACACTAACTGTGGAGTTGGCTCCAATTGAGAAGGAGCTGGAGTTATTCTGGCTTTAAAGCTGTCACGGTAGTGCCGCTCCAACTCAAGACGTAATTGCGCTCGATGGAGTCCTGAGAAGACATTCATCAAACGAGGTCTGGAAAGTATGGCCTGATGCAATTTCTCACAACTCATCATCAAATCAGCAATGCAAGAAAAATCCAGACTAAGTACATGAAGTGTATTCAAATAATCCGGATTAGCACTCAACCAGTCTCGTCCTGCTTGTCTACTTAAGATCCAATACAATAAGACAGGATTACTTAAATTATTAGCCAACATTTGTTTTAAAGCTGGATTTTCTAACAGGTATGTCAAACCTTCCGGACGACGTAAGACTTCAAAAGCAGGTGATCTGAACGTTGCGTATGTAGTTTCCAAATATTCAAATGGGCTAAAAAAAACTTCCTCTATAACCTTATGGGGCAAATTTATCGCATCGGAAATCATTTTCCAGTCTTCATCCAGGCATATTGTATACAAAGGGGACAGTATTCTGGAATTAACGTAGGCAGAGCTTCGTGGCATTTCAAAAAGCGTAAAACTGTTCAATGCTCTTTTTGTTATCACATGTGTAAATTTTGGATGGTTTTTAATAAGATACTTAAATATGTTAATGCATTCACTCGTTAGCAAGAGATCTAATAACGTAAGCTTTCCATTCTCAGCTTCTACTACTGTATTTTCCATTAAACTCTGAAGAGAAACTCCATTTTTCTCGCCATCTGCACATACACGCAACACAAGTGCCAAAATGCGATTATTTTTTTTACTTGATGAAACTTTATTCAATACATAAAGCAAATCTTTTATTGAAAACTGCTCACTTAACTTTAAATTTGAATTCACAGCAGGGCAATGCGTATCAAGATCAAAGGGAGTCAGCATCAGATTTGGTTGTGTAATTAAACGAAGAGCTATTAAATTATTACTCTGATCAATATTGTTCTGTTGATTGTAAGCAAGAGTTGCAAAATGCACGCTACCCCAGTGAACTATAAGGCGATTAACCAAATCAAAATGACCGGCAACAGCAATTTCAAACGCGATATTTTCTTGTATTTTTTTTTGGTTTTTTGATTTTTTATCGATTTCACTTATAAAAACAGTAACCAAAGCAGCATGTCCATAATTCCAACAATTCGTTAATATATGAAAGTAGATAATTTCCAAACTGTGTCCGGCTTGTTGGGCACGATAGAAATAATCTCGAATACCTTTTTCATTTCCCGCCATGGCATAGCCTTTAATAGCGCCTAAGAAAATTACGTGATGCATTGTTTTGTGGAATTTTGAAATAATGCTATTTATTTCTTTATCATTAGAGGCTTTTGCAAAGCCAATAACCGCTTGCTCCAGAGGAGTTCCTTGCTCTAATAAAGCCTTAACCTGGTTACGATTATTAGCGAAAGCAAAGCCTTGCAATAATTCTTCATTGGATTGATTTTCAACCAAATATCGTTCTTGCAAAATACATACAAGTTTTTCATTATTTGCTTCTGCAGCGCCAAGTAAAGCCTGTTTGAGAGAAGTATTGTATTTATCCAGCAATAAAAAAGTTGCTTCTTGTTCATCTTTTTTAGCGAGAAAATACACTGCGTCATAGCCAAATTGACGAATATTAACGGGTGTATCCATTTTAACAATCTTGTTAAGCCCTTCCGTGTTGTTATCTATGGCGAAATTAACTATTGATTCGAGTAAGGTGTTTGGGTGATTAGGTATAAGGCCTGGCATAATTGTAAACTATTTGAAAAAGGCGATTTTAAATCAGTATGAGAAAATAGTAAACAGCTTGCGGTGGGTTGTAAGTTTCCATAAGCGTCAAGCGAAGCTGTCAATCTCTCCGTACCGCGGCTTGTCCGCGGTATCCAGCGGCCCAAGAATTGCTCACCTTGTAATCCTGGATACCGCGCATAAAGCGCGGTACGTAGGAAAATAGCATATTAAATATACACAAATCCTTAGGTTGACCAGGTTACATATTGCTCACAGACTTGTGGGTAATGATGCCCACGCGTTTATAAAATAACCAGCTTATTGCCCATAATCCACTTCAAGAATCTCATATTCCACAATACCACCCGGTGTATGAACCACCACTGTATCGTCAACAAGTTTTCCAATCAGTGCGCGGCCTATTGGTGAACTGTATGATATTTTATTGATTTTGATATCTGCTTCATCTTCACCAACTATCTGATAACGGATTTCTTTTTCCGTCTGGACATGGCATACCAATACGGTAGCGCCAAAAACTACTTTGCCATTATTTGGTAATTTACTGATATCGACGATTTGGCAATTGGATAACTTCCCTTCCAGCTCCATAATGCGCCCCTCATTAAAACCATGCTGTTCACGGGCTGCGTGATACTCGGCATTTTCTTTTAAATCACCGTGCGCTCGGGCTACGGCAACTGCTTCAACAATGCGTGGGCGTTCAACTGATTTTAGTCGTTGTAATTCATTTTTCAGAGCTTCCGCGCCCTTGGTTGTCATTGGATGTTTTTGCATTAAGCACCTCTAGTGTAAATCCTGTAAGCAGGTAACTGTTTCTCGATCTTCATATTTCATAGCCAGACAAGCGGCTTCTGCGCCTGATAAGGTTGTAGTATAACTAACCTTATGCTGGAGTGCATTACGTCTTATGGCAAACGAATCAGCAATTGCCTGCTTTCCTTCTGTTGTATTAACAATAAAATCGATTTCATTGTTTTTAATGAAATCTACCACATGCGGACGGCCTTCGGCTACTTTAAATACGCGACGACAGTCAATTCCTGCCGCTTGTAAAACCAGTGCTGTGCCTCGTGTTGCAATAATTTCAAATCCCAATTGAATGAGGCGCTTTACAATCTCCCCTACTCTGCTTTTATCCGCATCACGTACAGATATAAACGCACGTCGTCGCTTGATTATATTTGAACCTGCACCCAGTTGTGCCTTGGCGTAAGCCTGACCAAAACGCCGTGCAATTCCCATCACTTCACCTGTCGATTTCATCTCTGGGCCTAAAATTGAATCGACTCCTGCAAATTTGATAAATGGGAAAACAGGCATTTTAATCGAATAAAAAGCAGGCATAGGATAATGCTGGCTCAAATGTTGTTGTTTTAAGGTCACGCCTACTTTGCATAAAGCGGCAATTTTGGCTAACGGCAAACCAGTAGCTTTTGAAACAAATGGAACGGTTCGCGAGGCACGTGGATTAACTTCAAGCACGTAGATATCATCGGACTGAATGGCAAATTGGGCATTGATTAATCCCACAACACCCAACTTTAAGGCCATTTGCCTTGTTTGCTCAATTAAATCCTGCTGCACAACCACACTTAAACTAAACGGAGGTAATGTACAGGCTGAATCACCGGAATGAATACCGGCTTGCTCAATATGCTCCATAATGGCGCCAATCATAACATCATGACCATCGCAGATTGCATCAATATCCACTTCAATTGCGTCATTAAGAAATTTGTCCAGTAAAACCGGCGAATCATGCGACACCGCCACTGCATGGGCAAGATAATGACGTAAATCGTCTTCCTGATAAACAATTTCCATAGCCCGTCCACCCAATACGTAAGAAGGACGTACCACAAGTGGGTACCCTATTCGTTTGGCTAACTCAATAGCTTCCTCTTCACTACGCACTGTTCCGTTAGCGGGCTGATGCAATTTTAATTCTGTAACCAGCTTTTGAAAACGTTCCCGATCTTCTGCCATATCAATTGCATCAGGCGACGTTCCAATAATTTTTACTCCGTTTGCCTCAAGCTCTTTGGCAAGTTTTAAAGGTGTCTGGCCGCCATAATGAACAATGACTCCGAACGGTTGTTCAATGGCAACGATAGACAATACATCTTCAAGTGTTAATGGTTCAAAATAAAGACGATCAGAGGTATCAAAATCGGTGGATACTGTTTCAGGATTACAATTGATCATAATCGTTTGATAACCGGCCTCTCGCAGAGCCATTGCTGCATGCACACAGCAATAATCAAACTCAATTCCCTGACCAATTCGATTGGGACCACCCCCTAAAATTATTATCTTTTTCTTGTCCATGTCAGGACGTGCTTCGCATACAGTTTCATAACAGGAATACATATAAGCCGTATCACTTGGAAATTCACCCGCGCACGAATCGATGCGTTTATAAACAGGCAATACACCAAGCTCCAACCGTCTGTCTCTTACTTGCGCTTCATTGCAATATAGCAGGCGAGCAAGGTATGCATCAGCAAAACCGCGGCGTTTTAACTGGCGCATAGCAGGTTTATCTATTTCATTAATATGTTTTCCATAGAGGCTTCGCTCAATCTGCACCAGCTCTTGAATCTGGGAAAGAAACCAGGGATCAATACGGCTTTCCTGATGAATTTCTTCCATCGTCATTTCATGTCGAAATGCATCTGCTATATACCATAATCGATCAGGCGTGGGTTCGCGCAGATGACCTCTTAACGAACTTAACTCCCCACTTTTAAAAAGTGGATTTAGCCCATTACGACCAATTTCCAAACCGCGAATTGCTTTTTGCAGGGACTCTTGAAAATTAGCCCCGATTGCCATTACTTCCCCGACTGATTTCATTTGTGTGGTCAGTGTTTGGGGCGTCTGAGGGAATTTATCAAAATTAAAACGTGGGATTTTGGTAACGACATAATCGATACTCGGCTCAAATGACGCAGGCGTTTTACCACCAGTAATTTCATTATCAAGCTCATCAAGCGTATAACCAATTGCAAGCTTTGCAGCAATTTTAGCAATGGGAAAACCAGTCGCTTTGGATGCCAGGGCAGAACTACGAGACACACGTGGGTTCATCTCAACAACTAGCATGCGGCCATCTTCAGGATTAATGGCAAATTGCACATTAGAGCCGCCTGTATCCACGCCAACCGCGCGTAACACTTTGATTGCAGCATCGCGCATGCGTTGGTATTCTTTATCAGTTAATGTCTGGGCAGGTGCAACAGTAATTGAATCGCCTGTATGAACACCCATTGGATCAAAATTTTCAATGGTACAGACAATAATACAATTGTCATTTTTATCGCGCACCACTTCCATTTCAAACTCTTTCCAGCCTAAAACGGATTCATCAATCAGTAGCTCATGGGTTGGCGACATCTCCAGACCTCGCAAACAAATTTCTTCAAATTCTTCACGATTATAGGCAATTCCTCCCCCACTGCCGCCCATAGTAAAAGACGGACGAATAATAGCGGGGAAACCCAGTTGAGCCTGTACCTGAAAAGCCTCCTCCAAGCTGTGAGCGATGGCTGAGCGCGGCATATCCAAACCAATTTTTTTCATCAAATGACGAAACTTATCTCTGTCTTCAGCGCGATCAATGGCTTCACGTGAGGCACCAATCATTTCTACGGAGTATTTAGCCAGAACACCTTCACGAACCAGATCAAGTGCACAATTTAATGCAGTTTGACCACCCATAGTAGGCAATAAGGCGTCTGGACGTTCTCGCTCAATAATGCGAGCCACTTCTTGCCACTGCACTGGTTCTATATAGGTTGCATCAGCAAGTTCCGGATCAGTCATGATTGTTGCCGGATTGGAGTTCACCAGGATAACGCGATAGCCTTCTTCCTTCAGGGCACGTACAGCTTGCGTTCCAGAGTAATCAAATTCACAAGCTTGACCAATTACAATTGGCCCCGCACCTAAAATCAAAACGGATTTAATATCACTACGTTTAGGCATGACAGCTACAAAAAAGATAAAGTGGCTCATTTTACATGCTTTACATGAATATTCCAGCTTGAAATAGTTTAAATAGCTGGATAGGCATTACCGTTTTATTACAAACCGTCGTAGCCTTATGCCATTATGTTAAGCCCACTGTATTTAATGAAATTGCTTTGGGGATAAGCAACCGATTCCATGATAATTTCATAACGCCAGCATACGCTATACTTGTATATATCCTTTGGAGATGCGCTTATGGCAACTAATCTTTTGCAGGCAGCTTTATCTGGAAATGAAAAATCCCTCCTTGAATTAACTTGGCAGCTACAAAACCATCAATGCGATGAACAGGATATAGCCGCTATTATCGCTTTAAAAAATGATAGAAACGCAAATGAATATTCCAATTACCTTGAAGCATGTCTTCATTTATGGGGTTCGGATAAACCAAAAATTGAGACTAATTATGCCGAATCATTAAAAGTTTTAGATAGCTTAATAACTACACATAAATCAAGTTATGCAATGAATTTATATATTCATGCTGCTACTGCTTTCGTTAATCAAACAGAAAATCTTTCAGAGCCACAATTAAACGCCATAAGTGATCTATTAGATAAATTTAAAGGATTACAAAAAATGTCGGTCATTAAGCTTGATGATGATGATTATCAACAAATTGATTCCACTATCACGGATATTTTAGACAACAAAAAATTAGATAAAATAGATACTAATCATATTGTAGATATGGTAGTAAATTATGAAATTTTACAAGCTAAAAATGTCACTTACTTAATTGATCTTCATAATAAACTTAAGGGTGCAAATAAGATTGTAAATAACAGTAGAGAAGAACAGAACAAAGGCCAGAGTGAAGACAACCTGGATAATAATTTGAATTTTTTAGAAAGTATCTTAAACGAATTTAAGAAATTCCAAGGTATCTCAACCATTAAAACCAAACCCGATGTGTATAATAAAATTGTTCCAAATATCGAACGCATTCTTGTCCAAAAAGGCGCTCAAAATCCTGAGGACTTGAATTATATAGCTAACTTAATTACAAATTTCAAATTAATAGTTGAAAAAAATATTACTACAATTAATCAGCACACCCAGTTGACCAGCTTAGCATACAAGCAAACAAAAGAATTATCGGTTAGTTTACCCAAACAACAAAAATCAAATGAAGAGTTGCTTGAACATGGGAATAAAATGCTCGCCAAAGCAGCCAAATTACATAACCCGCTTGCCATTGTGAACGCAGTAAATAGTGATTACAGTAAAGGATTAGAACCTGTAACTGAAAAAGACACACCCAAAGATGCATATCTTTCTATGAAATTTGACTCAATAATTTCATCGCAACCAATAGAAAAAACACTACAAAAATATTCAAGTCATAAGTTAATAAACCACTTCAAAAATCACTTAAATGATGAAATCAATAATTTGGCAATAGCCTATGCGAAGTTAAACGGCACCCATTATATGCTAGATGTGCACACAGTAGTTCAAAAAATATCAAGTTCACTCACACACTTGACACAAAAAACCGATAAAAAATCTAATAGAGCAGAGGTTTCTTTTTATAACAGCAATGAAAAAGATAAAAAAGTAATAGCTCAAGCCTGGTTGAAACTAGCGGAATTCTATAAAAATATCGGTAGCGATATATTAATGTTTCATGCTTTACAACAAGCTGTGACATTAGATAAAAAGCATGTAAAGAAGAGTATAGAAGAGCTGGGCGGTGTAAATATGTCATTCGATAAAATCATAAATCACTTCGAGTCATTTAAGAGAGTATCAGGGCTAATAAATAATAAACTGCAGCGTGGCACGCCAACAGATGACTTGAAAAATAATTTGTTTATTTTAAAAGTAACTTATCAAAATTGTAAGTTACTTTTAAAAGAGTTTTCGCCGGTATATGCCATGCAAAAAGAAGAATATTCTCGGCTTGTAAAGTTATCAAACGAATGCAAAACAGATTATCTTGCTTTGGAAGCTAAACTTGATCAGAAGGTTTCTAACGCCCAATATAAAATGTAGTAACATCGTTGAGCTGGCGCAGTGAAACAACTCTTTGCACGGGCTTTATAATTGTTGTGCCTTATAAAGTCGTTTAATTTCTTCATCTCTTATCGACTCAACTAACAACGTTGACCAATCGTCAGGTGGAGCGCCTGTTTTTAACATTTTTCTAAATATCAGATAGGCATCCCGTTTATTGTTATATGCCCTTTTAGTACCTTCATCATTTACCCAGGCATAAATTATTACTTTGCTTTCCTGGTGGTATCGAAAAAAGAGTCTGTACTGTTGAAAAAATTTAGCTCTATGCCAATGAGTATAATTAGGCCCAAGTGTACTGCCCTGCCTATATTCTGATAATGTTGGATCATTCGGGATAATTTCAAAAATCAATTTTGAAATTGCAGCTAATCGTTTTGTACTATTCTTTTTTTTATAGGCCACTGGATCTTTCTGGTATAACCTTTGAACATCTTCCAATAGAAATTCGAATTGTTCTAGAAACACTGGATGAGCAAATATACTCCAACCATTGATATTCAATCCTCCTAACTTTGGCAATTATTCATCCTCGTTTAAAGGCATATCCAGATCAAATTCAACACCGGAGACCAATGATTGAATTCGATGATACAATTCATCATTTAAAGGCATTACATTTTGAGGGGATTTTTGAATATCTTTTGCTAGAAAAGATAAGAAATCACCTACCACTGGATCATTTTTCTCATTTTCAACGCGGGTAATAAGAACACTTCCATTTCCCTGAATCGTGTAATGAATTTTATCCCTCTTTCCTAAATGAAGAGCTTTCCTTACTGTTTCTGGAACAGTAGTTTGATAACGATCTGTTAAAGTTGACTCTACTTCGATTAATGAATTGTTCATCTTTACTATCCAAATATTTACTTATATTAATTGTAATGCAATTGCATTGTCATGTCAAAATTCTCATGCAATACAAGGGCGATTTCACTCATTACCAAAAAAGGTCAATTGTGAATAGGGTGGAGGAGCGATAAGCGACGTGCCCACGCGTAACAATGGTGATTAAATGACAAGGCGTGGGCACACTTCGTTCATATCGAGTAATTTAATTGTTTAGCATTTGCTCATAAACAATGCTATAATGCGTTTTTTTCATACCAAATGATCATAATATTACTTTTATGCCTAAACAAAATTCCCATTTTCCATTAATGACTCTTGCACCTGAGTTACTTGTTAATATTGCTCTATTTTTACCAATAAGCGATTTTTTTCGCTTTAGACAAGTATGTTTACTGACCAGAGATTTATTTGATGGATACAACAATAAAATCTTACTGAAAAATCATCAAACTAATTTATCAGAATCACTTGAGGAAGCTCTCTTCAGACCCATTGTAGAAATGACTATTCTTCCTGCTGACACTCAGCAATTAAGCTCACTGCAAAAATTGAAAAAACAGCATTTTTTGAAACAGGAAATGCAAAATGCTGCAAAAAAAATAGCTAGAAAATTTGGAATTAAAATTTCACCGGAAATACTACTTAATAACCTTCTTGATTTACCTTATGATCAGTTTTCGAAAATGTTTAAAAACAATCCAAATCATGGTTATAGAATTCAGTCAAAAAGATTCAATTTAAAAAATATTATAGTCACTATATTTACTGGTAATGAGCAATTAGCACCAACCACTCTTCAGTGTAATTTTTTATATTATTTTAACACTGCGCAATGGTCTTTAAAAAAAGTGTCTATAACAAAAAATAATCTACAAACTAACGAATTGATAATTCTTAACAACACGCCAATTACCCGAAGCATTTTAGCTAATTTACAAGCAAATTTCTCAGGAACAAACTATTTTTCTTTATTAAAAAATTATGATTTTCGAGATCCCCGTTATTTTTTAACCCTGAAACAACTGGTGAACTCTGAAAAAGATACTGTTGCACAATTAATGCCAATTGAAAAATTTCAATATATTTCAAATATAATAAACATGCTGTTTCAATTTTCCAAATATCAGCTTAAGGAAGAAGTGGATTTTTTAATCCGCTCTTACTCGTCAATTATTCCGCAACATTTATGGACAATGGGAAATCTGTATCGATTTGCACTAAAATGCAATTTGGATGAAACCGTCAGCTTTCTTCTTAATGAAAATAAATGCCCCGAAAAACCAGTTTGCTTTGGCAAAAACTTTTATACCCCCGTTGAGTGGGCTATTTTAAATAATCAGCCTGCAATGTTAAAAATATTTCTCGAACACCCACGAAAAAAAGCCAACGCACATCATATTTCAAAAGACTTAAATTCTTTACTGCACAGATGCACCGGCTACGGTACAAAATTTGAACCTGAAAAACGAATAGAAATGTTTGAAATGCTATTAAAGCACGGCGTAAATCCTGCGCTTCAAAATAGCGAGGGATTCACAGCATTGGAATTAGTCGCACATATACCATTAACAAAACTCAGCGCTGAAGACCGCAATAGTCTACAAGATGAATTTGCTCGTTTAATTGAAGATTACCACCCAAAAGAAAATTCGCCAGTGCGACAAAATTTAAAACGTATTCGTCTGGATAAAGAGGAAGTGATTAACAATCAACCCGAAGCCAAGAAAACACGATCATTAATTGCTAACCACCTGACATTTTTTTGCCATGAAACGATTAAGCCACCCAGCTTTTCTCTGGCTTCAAATCATCACAATACACCCTGATTATTATTTACCTGTTTGCCAAAGCATGCCTAATATTTCATGCATAGCGATACTTAAATAAACCAGATTATGAGGATCAGGCAAGTATCGCTTATCCAGGCGCTCATCTTGCCAATAAACTGTAAAATCTGTTGGAGCCGGGATTGGTTTTAAACCTTGCGCTTTACACAAGAGCATAGAACGGTGCATATGGGTTGCTGACGTTACCAGATAAAATGGCTGTTCCCCAAGCAGTCGTTTTAATTCACGTGCCTGATCAGCCGTATTAATTGAGCTATTTTCCAAAATGATGTCGCTGTGTGGGATGCCAAACCATTCAGCATCCTCTGCAAGATGATTGGCTTCAGGTGTTTCCTTAGCATAACCGCCACCGGATAACACCAGTTTTGCTCCCGGTATTTGCTTGTATAAACGAATCCCTTCGATTAATCGTTTTATGCTAGCGCTGTATAATGTCATATTAACCGGCAGATTTTTTCGATTATCAGATTGCCCGCCACTCAATACCACAACCGTTTTAATAGCCTGATCAGGTACAGTTACTACTTGATATTTACTTTCCAGATAATTAGTTAATAGATGAGGAAACCAGCTTGTACTAAATAATATGAGCATGAGGAAAACGCTCAGAAATCCCCAAAACAAACCAGAATTGCTCTTTTGATAAAGCAGCAGTAATAACACTGCAAATAATCCTAACGTAAGAAAAAAAGGATTAAGCAGCGCTTCCAGTAAATGACGCAGAACGTACATTATCTCATTCTCCTCATTAGATACATACCTAAAAAAGCAAAAATCAGCGTTGGGCCTAATGCGGCAAAAATAGGTGGCCATTGAAAAACAAGACTAACAGGGCCAAAAAATCGATTAATAATGTGGAAACTGAATCCCACTGTTGCACCAGCTAATAATTTTGAACCCATCGTCGATGAGCGCAACGGGCCAAAAATAAAAGGAATAGCTAAAATCATCATTACCAACGTAGTCACTGGCTGAATGACACGCTGCCAAAATGCCAGCTGGTAACTAAATGCATTTTGGTGACTGTTTTTTTGTGCGCGCAAATAACGGCTTAATTCATGCAGGGTCATTTCATCAGGTTCACTGCTGCTTACGCTTAAAACCGAAGGTTTAACCGGAACGTCCCAAGGCATTTCTTTAATATTATTGGCTTGTGTCTGATCGTTATCTATCAACGTTTCAGAAATATTTTCCGCAAGCCAGGAACCATTTACAAATCGAACTTGCTCAATTTTACGTGCCATGCGCATATGATGAAGCTCATCAAAACGAAATTGAGAAACATTAACCAAGGTACTGTCGGGTAAAATTGTACCAATACTAATAAAATCATTTTGATTACGCAGCCACACACCCCGTGCTGTTCTAATGGCCTGCCCACTGCTTGTCGCTTGCATATGCAGATCGTTTGCATAATAAGAAAGGCGCGGCACAACTGTTTCGCCAACTACTGTAACAATAATAATAACCAGCAGGGCGGCTTTTAAAACGGCCAATGTAATCTGACCAATAGACATCCCTGCTGCCCGCATAACCACAAGCTCACGATTATTAGCTAAAATGCCTAAACCTATTAATGAGCCTAAAAGACTTGCCATAGGGAAAAACAAATACACTTGATAAGGCATGAGTAAAAAAACATAGATAGTTGCCTGTATGATGCCAAAGTCACCTCGCCCCAAATCATCGAGCTGATTGACAAACAACATAAAAATTTCCAGTCCAGCGAGCATCAGCGTTACCAGGCCAATGGCTGTCAGTACAGTTTTTGCAATATAACGATCAAGTAATTTCATTAAGCATTATCCTACTTTTACCTGATTACGCCACACAAGCAATAACCCTATCAGAAAGACAATCCCATGTAACCACCACATGCCAAGCCACACAGGTACTTTACCTGAAATAATCCAGTCACGTCCCAAAAACATGAAATTTGCATAAAATATATACAACAAAATGGCAGGTAATAATTTGGCGAATTTACCCGAACGCGGATTGACACGACTTAAAGGAACAGCGACTAGCGTTAAAGTCAAAACCATTATTGGTACAGACAATCGCCATTGTAACTCGGCCGCTTTACGCTTGTCTGGATTATTAAACGGCAACAAATTAATCGTTTTTATCGTTCGCATATCATTTTCAATGACTGTTTTAGGATGCGGTAATCTTGCTTTGTATTCATCAAACGCAGCAACCTGATAATTAGTTTGCCCGGGCACCCCTTCATACTCACTACCCTTTTGTAAAATCAGATAATCTTCGTGTGTTGTTTTGTCAGTTTGTGCAAACGCTCTATCAGCCCATAAAATGTTCCATTGCGGAATATTATTTTTAATTACCTGTCTGGCAAGAAATATATTTTGTGCCTGCGTATGATTACGGCTCATGGATTCAACATAAAATACCTGACGTCCATTGGATGCTGACTGAAACCGTCCTGGTGCAATTGTCTGAATTAAGGTTTGAATGCCCGTGGTACGCAACAGTTTGGCGCGTTCAGTAGCAATATAAGGACTAGCCCACACCATAATAATCAAGACTGAAAGGCTGACAACACCAGCCATGATGAAACTATGTTTTAATAATTGCCCTGGCCCATAACCACAGGCTTGCAATACGGTCATTTCACTTTCAGCGTACAATCGTCCATAAGCAATTAATAATGCGACAAAAAAACCAAGTGGTAATAACAAACCCATCAGATTTGGTATTTCAATCATCATAAGTTTCATAATGATAATACCGGGAATCTGGCCAGAGGCTGCGCGATTTAAATAGCGCACGAACTGATTGCTCATAAAGATAAGCATCAGTATTGTTGTTAAAGAAGCCAGGGTGACAAAAACTTCTTTTGCCAAATATCGAAAAATAAGCACGCTTGTTTCTCTAATTCTCAGGAATATTTTACAGGAAAGCGATAACGCCATTCTAATGACGATCAAGTTTCGGTAAACTACCAGCTTTTACAGACGATAGGAAGTAAAAATGAACTATGGATTACTTAATTCTATAACCAAGCTTAACCATGAATGTCTGGTTATTGGTGTTTTTAGCAATAGTGATGCGAATAAACTGGCTGATTTTTCTGATAAAAAATTCAACAATCTTATCCCTGCCCTTACCCCCAAACTAAAAGAAGCGGGCGATACACTTTGGCAAGCGGAAGTAGACGGCCATAGTTTAATGTTAATTCACTGCGGTAAAGAAAAAGAATTTAACGCTATCAGTCTGCGTAAACGTATCGATGAAATCAGTACAGCACTTATTAAACAACGTATTCAATCTGCGACAATTTGCCTGCCACAAATTAATGATCACGATGCAGACTGGCAGTTATTACAGATGGTGCTGCAATTAGACACTCATGTTTATCAGATGCTTGATTATAAATCGGCAAAGAAAATACATACATTAACAAATGTGGATTTTTATTTACCCGCAGCATCAGCGCAAACCCTGTCAGTCGCCAATGCTATAAACACAGGTGTTAACTTAACCCGAAGACTTGCTGATTTACCGGCAAATCGCTGTACACCCTCTTATCTGGCTGAACAGGCTGATGATCTTGCCAGACACCATGAAAAAATCAAAACTACCCTTATCAATCACAATGAAATGCGTGAATATGGTATGGGGGCATTCCTTGCAGTGGCTCAAGGCAGCGTTCAACCACCTTATTTGATTGAATTAAAGTATCAGGGCGTCGGTAATAGCGCACCCATTGTTCTTGTTGGTAAAGGTATTACGTTTGATTCGGGTGGTTTATCAATCAAACCTGCCAGTGCAATGGATGAAATGAAATATGATATGGCTGGCGCGGCCAGTGTCCTTGGTACTTTGAATGCATGCGCACTATTGAATTTACCGATTAATGTTATCGGTTTGATTGCTACTGCAGAAAATATGCCCAGCGGCACAGCTGTTAAACCAGGTGATATAGTTACCAGTATGTCCGGTCAAACCATTGAAATTTTAAATACTGATGCTGAAGGCCGGCTGGTTCTGGCAGATGCATTAACCTATGCAGAGCGTTTTAATCCCGAGTTTGTTATTGATATTGCCACATTAACCGGCGCCATCATCGTTGCTTTAGGTACATCAACAACGGGTTTTATGACTACAGATAACGAGCTGGCCGCCCTGATTAATCAGGCAGCAGAAGACAGTGAAGACAGATGCTGGCGTATGCCGCTAGATGATATTTATCAGGATGCGCTAGATAGCCCAATCGCTGATATGATTAATGCGGGCTTTGACCGCACCGCCGGCAGTATTACAGCGGCATGCTTTTTGTCACGATTTACCAAAAATTATCGCTGGGCTCATTTGGATGTCGCAGGTACTGCATGGGTATCCGGTAAAAAGCGGCACGCTACTGGCCGTCCCGTTCCTCTACTAATACAGATATTACGCCATGTCGCCGATTCGCGTTGATTTTTATCTTTTAGCCAGCAGCGAACCACAGGCACGCTGGCTACTTGCATGCCGCCTGATTGAAAAAGCGTTTGTGCGTGGACATCGTGTTTTTGTGTATTGTAATAATCAGCAGCAGGCAGAATTGGTTGATGAATTATTATGGACATTTAAAGACGAAAGCTTTATTCCTCATAATCTACAAGGTGAAGGCCCTGAGCCACCACCGCCAATTCAAATTGGCTATCAGAGTGAGCCTCGTGGTTTCAGTGATATTTTATTGAACCTTGCTGATGAAATTCCGGCATTTTATACGCGTTTTCAACGGGTTATGGAGATAGTGAGCAATGACGAAACTGCAAAAGAATTAAGCCGTACTCATTATCGAGAATATCGTGGCAGACAATGTCAATTACAAACGCACAACATGGAGTAATCAGCGATATTCACTCATGAGAACGATTTGTAAACCAGCTTCTGTCAGTGATAAATAATTATAGCCAGGATCAATGGTAGTCCGCTCCAGCCACTCATTGGCAATGCATATATCAGTAAGCCGATGTGCTTCTTCCAATGGGATGGCTATCCCTTTTTTCGCCGAAAGAGCAGCAACAGTAGCCTCATCAATGCTGATAAAAACCGCATCACGCGTTACACTTTTGGCTCGCATCTCATCATAAAAAATTTTCAGAATATCCAGTTCATTCATAATACAAAGTCCTTCTGTATTTATCTATTTTAAGCATAGATAGATAGTTTTGATAAAGCAACGTGGATCAGAATTCTATAATTGCTCCATTGCTACTTATTTCTTCGATAAAATCTTTATTTTGGAAACAGGAATAAATGTTTCAACACCTTTATCGGTACGTCTTTGCTCACCTTTCCATGCGTGACCGTAAACAACCTCATAGGTCAGAGGGTATTTGCCCTTTTCAGTCCGGTATTGTTCATAAGCCGATGCAAAAAGCTCCCAGGCATTTTTTCCGGTTAATCCTGGGTTACGTTTAATATTAACATTACGTACACCCTGATTTTTAAGACTGCGTGTGAGTTTTTTTAAATCGTCATAATGAACAGTCAATAGCTCCATATCAACGACTGGATCTAAAAATCGCTCAGCCAATAAACAATCGCCTATATCATGCATATCGGCAAATTCATTAATATGGGAGTGGTTATCTGCCGTAGCCCAGGCCGCTTTTAACTCTTTAAACGTATCAGGTCCAAGTGTCGAAAACATTAAACATCCTTGCGCATTCATCACCCTGTTTAATTCGCTCATAACTTTAGCCAGTGGACTTGTCCAATGTATCACCTGATTTGCAAAAACAAGATCAAATACACCATCAGCAAAAGGCAGCGCTGCCATATCAGCATTTAATAATGGCCATTTATGACGCCAGAATCCCTGCTTTTTTTTCGACTCCAGCAACATAAGATAGGCTAAATCAATACCGATAACCTGTGCGGTTGGATATTTTTTTTTCAACTTAAGGGTAAATAAACCGGTGCCACATCCTAAATCAAGAATATAACGGGGTTCGATTTTTAAGTAATCCAGCCGCTCAAATAAACGCTCACCAATTTCGCATTGTACCTTGGCAGCTTTTTCATAATCAGCAGCATGCCTGTTAAAAGCATTGCAAATTTCCAGTTCAGGATTCATCATACCTTCGGACATTTCAAGGAGATCCAACATCGTGCGTCAAAAGATCGCGAGTATAGCACAACGCCTGCGAATACCAGCAGTATGCCCGTTTTGCTCCCATTATCATCGAGGAAAATACGCCGCTTGTGATGATTGCAGCAGTTTGCTGGTTCATATCGGCAACGCCTGCACTATCTGCTGCTTGCCACTAACTGATAATATAATTGGGCCTTGTGGCAACTGCATCAAACAAAAACCAGCCTTTGATCAAGTGATTACAGCCTATTGCTTTGAAGAGCCATTACGTACTTTTTTGCATGAATTTAAATACAAGCAAGCCTTGTATCTTCGCTCTTTTATGGTGAAATTAATGTGCGATGCACTTACGATTACGTCTTATACACCTGGTTGTCTTGTACCGGTTCCCATGCATGCCAAGCGTCTAAAAGAAAGAGGCTTTAATCAGGCCGCAGAATTAACTAAACTCTTAGCCAGAAAAATGAGATTAACTTATGATTTAACCTTGTGTGAAAAAACTATCAACACCGTTCCGCAGGTTTATTTGAACGCTAAACAACGAAAACGTAATTTACATCAGGGATTTCGTGCGTACCCCACTGCTCACCGGCATATCACTTTAATTGATGATCTGCTCACAACGGGCAGCACAGCCGATGAACTGGCGCTTATTTTGAAAAAACAGGGTGTAGAAAAGGTAGATGTATGGTGTCTGGCACGGACAGCGCAATCAAAGTAGGTTGGGTCAAAAATGACCCAACGAGCGATCTTTTTAGCGACAAGTAGCCGGACGATATTTGGAAAGCAATGTGCCGCCAGTACATGTCCAGGTAATTTCACCATTAGTGGTTAATGTAGGTTGCATTAAAATGGTTCCATCACCTGCATCAGGCGTGTAAGTAATAGTAATTACACCTTGTTTACCAATAACAATGGAGGAAACATTTGGGGTAGCTGCAGGGGTAATATAACCTGTCGCAGCCTGGGCCTCAGGAAGCTTATTATTAGAAATTGCTGTTTCAGAAACTGCCAATTTGGCTGCAGATGCCAGATTTAAACCCTCAGTAACTCTTGCTCTGACTGTATAATCCAGATAAGAAGGAATGGCTATAGCGGCAAGAATTCCGACAATTGCGATAACAATCATCAACTCAATTAGTGTAAAACCCTTTTGTTTCATACATGTTCTCCCAATGGCAACAGGTTATAGTATACAACATTGTGCGTTGAGTGCCAAAAGCCAAATTTTGACCTGTAGATGATTTTTCGAGTAGAATGATAGTCTTGAATTTTACGTCGTCATTGCGAGCCTTTATACAGGAACTGAAAAACGTAACGAACTAACTTATATGATTCCCTTCTCCCGTTTTACGGGAGAAGGTGTCACAAAGTGACGGAT
>Ga0335397_10001883_pt1 | contig 28547 bp, 30 predicted proteins | sample MAT04_FD_205740 | JGI IMG/M metagenome (GOLD analysis project Ga0335397, IMG submission 205740) | Freshwater microbial communities from Lake Fryxell liftoff mats and glacier meltwater in Antarctica - MAT-04 (spades assembly) (version 2) ... | reverse complement strand
TCCACGCTGTTCCTGTTCCTGCTGCTCATCGGCTACACGGCGCTGCGCTCGGCCACCCCCGACCGCGACGCCCGGTCGAAGCGGTCGGCCATCATCGGCCTGTTGTTGTTCCCCAACATCTTCATCATCAACCGCTCGGTCGAGTGGTGGCGGTCGCTGCACCAGGACGCCACCATCAACCTGGCCTCGGGCGAGGTCACCATCGAGGGGCTCATGCTCTTCACCTGGATGTTCGCCCTGGCCGTCACGTGCGTGTTCTACGCCTGGCTCATGGTCCACCGCTTCCGCGTCGGCTGGCTGGCCGACCGAGCCGAGGACCTGCTGCTCGATGAGGCCATCGCTGAGCGACGCGGCGAAGCTCCGGGGAGCCAACCGGCCGACGCCATCTCGGAGGACGACTGATGGACGACCAACTGCTGAGCGACTGGGGCTTCGTGGCTCTGGCCTGGGGCATCGCCCTCGTCGTGGCGGTGGCGTATGTGGTGTCGCTGCTCGCTCGGGGCCGGGCGCTGTCGCGCCGGGTGCCCCCGGAGGATCGACGATGGATGTGACGCCCGACGCCCCCGCCGGCGACGACCTCGACCTCTCGCCTCGCACCACGCCGGAATCCGGCGCCACGGGCCGTGGCCCCCGCACCCGGTCCCGCTGGCCGGGCATCGCCGTGCTCGTGGCCGTGCTCGTCGTGGGCGGCTTCGTCGTCTCCCAGGCTCTCGGCGACGCCGCGCTGTTCTTCCGCAACGCCGACGAGGCCGTGACCCAGCGCCAAGAGCTCGGCGACACGCGCTTCCGCCTCCAGGGCCTCGTGGTGCCCGACACCACCGAGGGCACCGGCAACGGCGACACGGGCCTCGTGACCTTCGACGTCACCTTCAACGACGTGATCGTGCCCGTCGAGCATTCCGGTGATGCCCCCGAGCTGTTCCAGGACAACATCCCGGTCGTGCTCGAGGGGCGCTGGAGCGACACCGGCCCCGACGCCGTGTTCCTGTCCGATCGGATGCTGGTGAAGCACGATGAGACCTACGACGCCGACAACCCGGATCGCCTGATCGACGCCGACAACGGCGGGGACGAGCGGGCGACGTCCCTCGGAAGCGAGACGAGAACTCGAGCGTCGACGAGGCCCACCTCCTCGCTCGCCCTCTCATGACCGTCGCCCTCGGTCGGGCCGCGGTGCTGCTCGGCTTCCTGTGCGCCACATGGGGTGTGGTGTCGTTCGCCGCCGCGCTGTCCACCGGAAGCGCCCGCTATCGGCGGGTCGGGGCCTGGTGCATCGGGGGTGTGGTGCTGGCCTCGGTGCTGGCCTTCGTCTCCATGCAGTACGCCCTGCTGACCGACGACTTCTCCATCAAGTTCGTGGCCGACAACCACTCGACGCTCACGCCCTTCCCCTTCGACGTGGCCACGCTGTGGTCGGCGCTCGAGGGGTCGATCCTGCTGTGGGTGCTGGTGCTGGGCGGCTACCTGGCGCTGACCGCGTGGCACTTCCGGGCTCGGCTGGCCGACCCCCTCGTGGCCTGGGCCATGCTCACCATGCTCGTGGTGTGCGCCTTCTTCTTCTACCTGCTCGTCGGGCCGGCCAACCCGTTCCAATCGTTCTCGCCGCCCGCCGGGTTCGACGGCCCGGGTCCCAACCCGCTGCTGCAGAACCACATCTTGATGGCCTTCCATCCGCCCATGCTCTACATGGGCTACGTCGGGTTCACCGTGCCCTTCGCCTTCGCCATCGCCTCGTTGGCCACCGGCCGCGTGGGGGAGGGCTGGCTGCTCGAGACGCGTCGCTGGACCTTGGCGGCGTGGGGCTTCTTGACTGTGGGCATCATCCTCGGCTCGTGGTGGGCCTACGAGGTGCTGGGTTGGGGTGGCTACTGGGGGTGGGACCCGGTCGAGAACGCCTCGTTCCTGCCGTGGCTCACGGGCACGGCCTACCTGCACTCGGTGATGGTGCAGGAGCGTCGAGGCATGCTTCGCGTGTGGAACCTGTCGCTGCTGTGCGCCACGTTCTCGCTCACCATCCTCGGAACCTTCATCACCCGCTCCGGGGTGCTGCAATCGGTGCACGCCTTCACCGAGTCGGGGATCGGCCCAGCCATCCTCGGGTTCTTCGCCCTGACCGTGGGCGTGACCATCGGGCTCATCGCCTGGCGTGGCGACGAGCTGCGCACGCCGGCCCACATCGAGCACCCGATCTCTCGCGAGGGCGCGTTCCTGGTCAACAACCTGTTGTTCGCCGCCTTCGCCTTCACCGTCCTGCTGGGCACGGTGTTCCCGTTGATCGTGGAGGCGGCCAATGGCGACCGGATCACCGTCGGGTCGCCGTTCTTCAACCGCATGTCGATGCCCATCGGCATGGCCCTGCTGTTCGTCATGGCCGTGGCCCCCGTGCTGCCGTGGCGACGGGCGTCGGGTGAGCTGCTGCGACATCGGTTGCTGTGGCCGGCCTGGATCGGGGTCGGCTGCGTGGTGGTGGCGGTGGCCATCGGCAACCGCGGGCTCATGACGCTGCTGGCCTTCGGCCTCGGTGGCTTCGCCTTCGCGTCTGCGGCCCGGCAGCTCGTGCTGGCCGTGCGCCGCAACGGGATGCGGGGGTTCATCGGCCGGTCCAACGGCGGGATGATCGTGCACATCGGGGTGGTGGTCATCGCCGTGGCCATCGCCGCCAGCCAGTCCTACGTGCAGCAGACCGAGCTGCGCCTCGAGGTCGGCCAGACGGCCACGTTCGCCGGGCACACGTTCACCTACGAAGGCCTGTTCGAGAAGGTCGAGTCCAACAAGACCGTCACCCAGGCCCTCGTGCGGGTCGACGGCGAAGGGCCGTTCGCTCCCGGCATCACGCGCTTCAACGTGTCCGGGCAGCAGGTGGGCACGCCGTCGGTGCGCACCACGGTGACCAACGACGTGGCCCTGTCCTTGCTCACCATGCCCGAGGAGTTCGGCGGGCCCGTGGTGATCCGGCTCACCGCCCAACCGCTGATCGTGTGGCTGTGGATCGGCGGTGGGATCATGGCCCTGGGCACGTTGCTGTCGGCCTGGCCGAGCGGTCGCCGACCGCGGAGCACGGCCCTGGCGGGCGTTCCCGGTGCCAAGGTGGAGGCTCCCGCCCCATGACCGATCTCGACGCCCCCGCTCCCGCGGCGCGGCGCGCCCGCAGCACCCGCACGACTGCCGTCGTCGTTGGCGTGGTGCTACTGGCCTTCGTGGCCCTGCTGGCCACCCGCTCGAACGACGACAAGGTCGAGCGCGAGATCATCGGCAAGGCCGTGCCCGCCGTGGCCGGCACCTCACTGGCCGGTGAGCCGGTCGACGTGGACACCTGGCGGGGATCGTGGGTGGTCGTGAACTTCTTCGCCACCTGGTGCGTCGAGTGCGTGCAGGAGCACCCCGAGCTCATCGAGTTCAGCGAACGGCACTTCGACGGCCGAGCCCGCGTAGTGAGCGTCGGGTTCGACAACGACCCCGAGGAGATCGGTGCCTTCTTCGCCGAGCGCGGCGGCACGTGGCCCGTGCTGGCCGAGGACGTGGCCACCGTGCCGCTCGACTTCGGCGTCGTGGCCGTTCCCGAGACCTACCTGGTGAGCCCGACCGGCCAGGTGGTGGCCGTGTTCATCTCGGGCGTCACCGCCGACCAGCTCGACGAAGCCATCGCCCAAGCCGGCGGCATCGAGGCCGCGTCGTGAGCGCGCCCGCCGAGATCGGTCAGGTCGGCGGCCTCGACGAGTCGGCCGACGCCAGCGCATCGACTCGGCCGGCCGCCGGGCGACGCTCCGGGCTGCGCACCTGGGGCCCGTGGTTGGCCATGGCCTGCATCCTGGCCGCGGCCCTGCTCGTCGGCACCGGCACGTCGGGTCGCCCGCCCGACAACGCCGAGCGCGTCTACATCGTGGCCAAGACCATCAAGTGTCCGAAGTGCGCAGGGCAGTCGGTGGCCGAGTCCGACATCCAGGTGTCGCGGGAGATCCGCCGCGACATCGCCCGGCGCATCGAGGCGGGCCAGACCGACGACCAGATCCGGGCGTACTACCGAGAGACCCAGGGCGCCGACATCCTGCTCACGCCCACGTCGTCCGGCTTGACCGGCTTCGTGTGGATCCTGCCCGTGGTGGCCGTGCTGGTGGCCGTCGTGGCGCTGGGCTTGGCCTTCACCCGCTGGCGCCGCCAGCTCGGGCGTGAGGCCACCGACGACGACCGCGCCCTGGTGGCAGCCGCGCTGAGCGACGCGGACCCCACGCCCGTTCCGACCGACGACCAGATCGGCAGCTGACGTGACCACGTCCACCGACGAGGAGCTGCGTCGCCTCCACGACGAGCGCGACCTGCTCCTGCAGTCGTTGCGCGACCTCGACCGAGAAGAGGCCGCCGGCGACCTCTCGCCCGATGACGCCGACGACCTGCGCACCACCTACACGGCGCGCGCGGCCGAGGTGCTGCGGGCCATCGACACCCACGGCCGACCGGTCGAGCCGACGAAGCCGGAGACGGCAACCGACGACGACCCCGACTCGCCGGCCGCCGCCGACCTGGTCGTCGAACTGGCCACCGTGTCGCCCCGCCGTAGCCCGTCGCGGCGGCTGGTGTGGGCGCTCGCCGTCGTCGCCTTCGTGGCGCTGGCCGGCGCCTTCCTGCTGCAGGCCTCGGGTAGTCGCGGCGCCGGTGACACGTCGTCGGGCGACATCCGCCAGACCACGCGCGATCTCCTCCTCGAGGCCCGCCAGGCGTGGACGCAGGGGGACATCGACGCAGGCCTGGTCGCCTACGACGAGGTGCTGGCCATCGCCCCCACCAACGCCGAGGCGCTCACGTACTCGGCGTGGGTGGGCCGCAACAACGATCGGTTCACCGACGAGGAGGCCCTCGTGCGCCTCGACGACGCCGTGGCCTCTGATCCGGCGTTCGGCGAGGCCCGGATCTTCCGGGCCATCGTGCTCTCCGACCTGGGCCGCACGGCCGACGCAGCCACCGACCTGCTCGCCGTCGATCCGGCCGAGATCCCCACCTTCATGGGCGAGACGGTTGGTGGCTTCGCCATGGAGCTGGCCGCAGCAAGCGTTGTGAACGGTGACGTCGGCCAGGCCGCCGCCCTGCTCGACCTGGCCGTGGTGGCCCAGCCGACCAACGTCGACGCGCTGCTGGCCAAGGGCGAGCTCCTCGGCACCGCCGCCATGTCGCTCACCGGCGAGGATCGCACCCTGCTCGAGGCCCGGTCGCGCCAGTCGCTCGACGAGGCCGTGGCCCTGGCGCCGACCGAGCCGGTGCCGTTGCTGGTGCGGGCCACGGTCTTGTTCAACCTCGGCGATATCGCTGGCGCCACGGTCGACCTCGACGCCCTCGACGCACTGTCGCCGGACGAAGCGGTCGCCGCTGAGTCCGCTGCCCTCCGCGCCCGCCTCGGCTGACGCCACCCCCGACCCGGGGTTTGGGGGACGATCAGCTCATCGGGGGGTGGTACGTGCCGCGGGTGATCTTGCCCTTGCGCACGTCGAGCACCCACATCGAGCCCTTCTGGCTCAGCGCACCGACGTCGGCCTTCATGCCATGCGCCAGCAGCGACCGGACGACCTTGGGGATGATGTCGCCGTGGGTGCAGGCAGCCGGGTTGGCGTCGGCCCGTTCCAGCAGCCAGGTCAACATGGCGTCGCCGTCGGCGCCCTCGGCCAGCTCGTTGGCGCGCCGTACCTCGAGCTTGCGCTCGGCGGCCAAGGGCTCGACCGTCTGCACGCAGCGGAGGAAGGGACTCGACCACACCTGGCCGACGGGCGAGCCGACCAGCAGCCCGCCGAGGTGGTCGACCTGCCGGCTGCCCTTGTCGGAGATGGGCCGATCGGCGTCGTTCCCCACCCATGCGGACCGACTGCCGGCGTGCGCATGACGGATCAGGTAGATCGGCACGAGGGACAAGGTAGTGCCTGGCCGGTCGCCGTCGTGACGCGGCGTCAGGCCGGGTTCACGTCGAACCCAGCGCTCGCAGGGCGGCCACGACCTCCGGGAGGCCGACGAGCACGGCGTCCACGTCGGCGTCGGTGCTCGACCATCCGACCGACAGGCGCAGCGACCGGTGGGCGTCGACGCCCATCGCCTGCAGCACGGGCGATGGTTCGAGGTCGGCCGAGGCGCAGGCGCTGCCGGCGTGGGCGGCGATGCCGCGCTGGTCCAGGCCGAGCAGCACGCCCTGCGGTTCGATGCCATCGATGGTCACGCACACGATGTGCGGGGCACGAACGCTCGGGTGGCCGACGGGGTGGACGCCGTCGACGCCGGCCAGTCCGGCGAGCAGTCGATCGGTCAGGCGACGCTGCTCCGCGGACTCCATCAGCCGGCGCTGGTGGACGTCGTCCGGGCCGGCGCGCAGGTGGTCGGCCACGGCGGCGAGCCCGACGGCGGCGACGACGTTCTCGAGACCTCCCCGACGGGCGCGCTCCTGGTCGGCGCCCCGCAGAAGGGGCTCGAGCCGCAGGCCACGGCGGATGCAGAGGGCCCCGACGCCGGTCGGCCCGCCGAACTTGTGGGCGCCCATGGCCAGCAGGTCGTAGCCGTCGGCCACGAAGGCGGTGACCTCGCGTCCGACCGACTGCGACGCGTCGACGAGCTGCAGCGCGCCGACGCGCTCGCACGCCTCCCGCACGGCGTCGAGGGGCTGGACCGTGCCCACCTCGTGGTTGGCCGACTGCACGGCCACCAGGCTCGTGTCGTGGCGCACGGTGGCGGCCATCTCGTCGGCGTCGATGCGGCCGGTGGCGTCGACCGAGAGCACCGACACCTCGATCTCCCCGGCGGCCTCGAGGGCCTCGATCGAGAGGCGCACAGCCGAGTGCTCGACGGCCGACAGCACCACGTGGCGGCGATCGTCGTCGATGCCACGCTGCACCGCGCCCCACACTCCGGCGGCGATGGCCTCGGTGGCACCGCTGGTGAACACGACCTCGCGGCTGCGGGCCCCGAGCAGCTCGGCCACCGACTCGCGGGCCTGCTCGAGCAGCACGCGTGCGCCCATGCCCTCGGTGTGGATGCGGCCCGGGTCGCCGAGGGGCTGCGCCATCAGCTTGGTCATGGCCGCCACCGCCTCGGGGCGCAGCGGCGAGGTCGAGGCGTGGTCGAGGTAGTGGCGGGTCACGGTGGCGGGTGGCTCAGGCCTCGACGGCGGTGATGCACTCGCGGTCGCCACGTGCGCGCGACGTGGTCTGCAGCGTCACCGGCGTCTCGTCGGGGCTGATGTGCAGCAGGCCGGAGACGAGGCCGCGGACCATGCCTCGGTCGACGGCACAGATGACGGGGTTGGCGGTGACCGCTTCGCCGAACGGGCAGTGGTGCGACACGATCTGGAGCTCGTTGTTGCGCTTCTCGGCGTGGGCCGCGAAGCCGTGGGCGGTGAGGGCATCGGCCACCGAGTGCAGGGCCGAGGTGATCGACCGCTGCGACTCGCCGAGGTCGCCCATCTGGGCGGCCAGCAGACGGCCGTATTCTTCGCCGACCTCTTCGGCCATGGCCTCGGCCTCGTCGGCCGGCAGCATCGACAGCGCCCGACCGAGGAGCAGCACCAGGACGTCATCGTGGCGGACCGGGATCTCGAGGCCGACGTCCTTGGCCGTCGCTCGGTAGTGCTTCGACGGTCGACCGGCGCCGCTGGGCGACGAGCGGGCCACGGCCACCTCGAGGTATCCGCCGGAGGCGAGTTTGTCGAGGTGGTGGCGGGCCACGTTGGGGTGCAGATCGAAGCGCTGGGCCACCTCGGCGGCGGTGACGCCGGGGTCGACCTCGCGGGCGAAGAGGTAGATCTCGCGCCTCGTGGGGTCCCCGAAGGCCGAGGTGAGGGCCGTGACCACCGAAGAGAACTCGGTAGGACTGAGGGTTCCTCCCTGCATGGCCGGTATTCTACCTACGCCCGTAGTGGAAATTCGTTTCCCCGGACGGCAAGGCTTCCCCCGACAACCCCGCCAGCGAGAGGACGACCCGGCATGCCGGTCACCAACGACGACGTCATCGAGGCACTGCGCCCCGTCCAGGACCCGGAGCTGCACCGCAGCATCGTCGACCTCGGCATGGTGCGCGATGTGGCCATCGACGGTACCAACGTCCGGGTCCAGATCGCCCTCACCATCGCCGGGTGCCCGCTCCGCAACGAGATCCAGACCCGTGTGTCCGCGGCGGCAACGGGCCTCGACGGCATCGACACCGTCGACCTCGACTTCACCGTCATGACCGACGACGAGCGCGCTGCGGTGCGTGAGCTGCTGCACGGCGATCCGTCGGCCACCGCCGGCTCGCAGGCCGCCCACGGCCACGCCGAGGGGCGGACGATCCCGTTCGCCGACCCGTCGAACCGCACCCGTTGCTTGCTGATCGCCTCGGGCAAGGGCGGCGTGGGCAAGTCGAGCCTCACGGCCAACATCGCCATCGCCCTGGCCCAGCGGGGCAAGAAGGTGGCCCTCATCGACGCCGACGTGTGGGGCTTCTCCATCCCGCGGATGCTCGGCGTGCACCGCCCGCCGGTGGTCATCGACTCGATGCTCGTGCCACCGGAGGTCCACGGCGTGCGCTGCATCTCCATGGGCTTCTTCGCCGAGGAGGACACCCCGGTCATCTGGCGGGGGCCCATGCTGCACAAGGCCCTCGAGCAGTTCCTCACCGACGTGTTCTGGGACGACCCCGACTACCTGCTCGTCGACCTGCCGCCGGGCACCGGCGACGTCTCGATCTCGTTGGCCCAGTACCTGCCCCGGGCCGAGATGTTCGTGGTCACCACGCCGCAGCCTGCGGCCCAGCGAGTGGCCCAGCGAGCGGCCTACATGGGCGAGAAGGTCAACCTCCAGGTGCGCGGCATCATCGAGAACATGTCGTGGTTCACCGGCGACGACGGCAAGAAGTACGAGCTGTTCGGCGCCGGCGGCGGCCAAGAACTGGCCGACAAGCTCGACGTGCCGCTGGTCGGCCAGGTGCCCATGCAGATGTCGCTGCGTGAGGGCTCCGACACCGGGCGGCCGGTGATGGCGTTCGACGAGACGAGCGAGGCGGCCAACGCCATTCGCGCCATCGCCGAGTCGATCGACGTCGAGCTGGCCCCGACCCGCCGCTACCGCTCGGAGCTCAAGGTCATCTGACCCGACCCCCTGAACCCACTGAACCCCCCGAACTGCGCTGAACCGGTGGACGTTGATCGCGCTATGCGCGCATCAACGTCCACCGGTTCAGGGTGTGGGGTGTGGGGTGTGGGGTGTGGGGTGTGGGTCAGGCGAGTCCGAGGCGCTCGAGCTGGTCGCTCGGGGCTTCGATCGACGTGAGCGCGTCACGCAGTTCATCGGCCAGGTCGGCTTCGAACGCGCCGGGCGCGTCGGCGGTGCCGGCGCGGTTCTCGAGCTCCAGGGGATCGGCGTCGAGATCGAAGGCCAGATTGCCCTGTAACCGGGTCAGCGCCCAGTAGGGCAAGGGGTCGTTGGGCCCGAAGGGCTGGCGGATCACCGGGACAGGTGAGCCGGGCATGTGGTCGAGAAACGCGCGGTCGTCGGGCGGGGGCAGGCGTAGGTCGGGGAACCGGTGCACGGGCATGGTCGACCAGCGGTTCGACCACATCGACAGCGGTGCGTTGTGCTCGCCGACCGGGCCCCGGGCGTACTTGGCCGTGCCGGACACGAGGTGGACCTCTCGGCCCCACACCCCGGTGAGGGCCCAGTCGCGCACGGCGTGCAGCGAGTCGGGCACCGAGCCGTCGATGACCCCGACCAGCGACCGACCGTGGGTGCGCTGCGGTGGGGGAGCGGCGCCGAAGGCCTCGGTCAGGGTGGCGTGGAGGTCGACGGTGGTGGTCAGGGCCGTCCGCTCGCCGGACTCGACGCCCGGCCACCGAACCAGCAGCGGGATGTGGCCGAGCGGCTGGAAGACGGGCACGCCGGGCTTGCCGAAGATGTCGCGCTCGCCCAGGTAGTGGCCGTGGTCGGTGCACACGATCACCGCGGTGTCGGCGGCCAGCGACGAGGCGTCGAGGGTGGCCAGCAGCCGACCGAACCAGGCGTCGATCATCGTGAGCTTGGCGCCGTACTGGCTGCGGATGTGGCGCGCCTCGCGAGCGGTGATGGTGCCCGAGGCGACGGCGGCAGGGGAGTAGGGCGGCCAGATGATGGGCGGGCCGTCCCAGTCCGGGTCGTACATCGAGGTGTACGGCTCAGGCGTGTCGAACGGTTCGTGCGGGTCGAACTCGTCGATGAGCAGCAGGAAGCGGTCGGCGGCGGTGGCCTCGTGCTCCAGCCACCGAGACGCCGCGGCCATGACCCGTGGGCCGGGGAAGTCGGCCTCGTCGGCGAACCACGTGCGATTGTCGTCGTAGGACGAGTGGCCGCGGCCGAACGAGCGAGTCGACGGCGCTCCCGCCCACGACGGGTCCGGCGCCGTGCGCCACGGGTCGCCTTCGTGGCCGCGCTGGTAGTCCCAGGCCGTGAAGTCCGCGTGGTAGTTCTCGCCGCCGGACTCGAACAGGTGCGGGTGGTCGGTGATGAGCTTGGTGGTGACACCGGCGCGACGCAGCCCGACGGTGATCGGCTCCTCCCAGACCTCGATCGAGCCCCACGGCCGCCACAGGAAGTCGAGGGCGCCGACCAGCAGGTCGTGGCGGGCCGGCATGCACGGCAGCGAGCCCGTGTAGTGGTTGGTGAAGCGGACCGACTGCCCGGCGAAGGCGTCGAGGTGGGGCGTGGCGAACTCGTCACCGCCATAGCTGCCGAGCAGGTGGCGATTGAGGCTGTCGAGCAGCACGACCACGACGTTGCGCGGGCTGGTCGGTGCCTCACGTTGCGGTGTTGGTGGCATGGTCCCCCCGAGGTTCGCCCCGAGCATGCCAGCACCAGGAGCGGCAGGCCGCGCCGCAGCGGCGCGACCAACTACCGTCGGAGGTGCGTAGGGCTGACCAGCCGAGCGGGGAGCGAACGATGAGCGAGCAACAGCAGGGTCCGGACTGGTGGATGGCCAGCGACGGCAAGTGGTATCCGCCGCAACCCGCCCCCCAGGGGCAACCCCCGGCCATGGGCCAGCCCGGCTATCCCGGTCAGACGCCCTTCGGGGGTGCCGCGCCCTACCCGCAGGTGGCGACCGGCAACTCGAACGCCACGATCTCGTTGGTGCTCGGCATCGTCAGCATCGTGCTGTGCCTCGGTTTCCTGGCCGGCGTCCCCGCCATCATCCTCGGGGGCAAGGCCAAGAAGGAGATCGCGGCGTCGGGTGGCGCCCAGGGTGGCGACGGCATGGCCACCGCCGGCCAGGTCACGGGGTGGATCGGCACCGTGTTCTCGGTGCTCGGCCTGCTGGCCTTCGTCGCCTTGTTCTTCATCGGGTCCAGCGCCGAGTCCGACTACAACACGGATCCGTCCAACGGCGTCTGCAACCCGGATCGGTTCATTCAAGATCCCGATTGCTGATCGACCGCCAGCTGTGAACCGTCCCCCGGCCGCGCTGGCCATGCACCCCGGGCTCGAGCGCGCCGTCTTCCGTCGACCCGTGCGCGAGCGGCTGGACGCCGCCGTGGACGTGCTCGACTGGGCGCCGCTGGGCTCGTGGGCCGACGATCGGACCGACGGGTTGCTGGCCCGGATCGAGGTCCTCGTCACGCATTGGGGCTGCCCGATGATCGACGGTGCCGTGCTCGATCGGGCACCGAACCTCCGGCTCGTGGCCCATGGCGGGGGCACGGTGAAGGGCGGTGACCTGGCCATCATGACCAGGGAGGTGCTCGAGCGCGGGGTGACCGTCACCACCAGTGCGTCGGCCAACGCCGTGCCCGTGGCCGAGCTCGCGCTCGGCGCCATCTTGTGGTCGGGCAAGGACGCCTTCGGCGCCGCCGCCCGGCTGCGCGGCGGGGTGACGCCGGACGGGTGGACGGCATCGATGCGACGGCTCGGCAACTGGGATCGACGCATCGGGCTGGTCGGTGCCTCGCTCGTGGGGCGCCACCTGATCGAGTTGCTTCGGCCGTTCCGGTTCGACGTGTCGGTGTACGACCCGTTCCTCACCGCCGCCGAGGCCGATCACCTGGGCGTCACGAAGGCCCACGACCTCGTGACGCTGGCCGCGGGCAGCGACGTGCTCAGCATCCACGCCCCCGACGTGCCCGCCACCCGGGGCATGGTGTCGGCCGAGGTGCTGGCGGCGCTGCCCGACGGCGCCGTGGTCATCAACACGGCTCGGCCCGTCCTGCTCGATCAGGAGGCGCTGCTCGTCGAGGCGTCGGCCGGTCGCCTCGACGCCGTGCTCGACGTCACCGATCCCGAGCCGCTCCCCGTCGGCCACCCGCTGCTGTCGTTGCCCAACGTGGTGGTCACCCCGCATGTGGCTGGTTCGCAGGGTCGGGAGCTCGGGCGGTTGGGCGAGTCGGTGGTCGGGGAGGTCGAGCGCTTCGTGGCTGGCACGCCGCTGGCCTTCCCGCTCACCCTCGACGTCTGGGACCGCACGGCATGAACCAGCTGTGCGAAGTGATTCGCTCGGCGCGCAGCGTGGATGGGAACCTGACCGGGTGACGGACCTGCTCGACGACCTCCGCTGGCGCGGCCTGCTCTACCAGTCGACCGACGAGGACGAGCTGCGCGCCCACCTGGCCGGCGGCCGCCGGCTCGTCTACTGCGGGTTCGACCCGACCGCCGACTCGCTGACCGTCGGCAACCTGTTGCCCATCACCCTCCTCGCTCGGGTGCGCGCCGCCGGCCACGTGCCGGTCGTCGTGTTCGGGGGCGCCACCGGCCAGATCGGCGACCCGTCGTTCAAGTCGTCCGAGCGGGTCCTGCTCGACCCGGCCACGGCCGCCGCCAACGTCGAGCGCCACAAAGCCACCTTCCGATCGTTCCTGGCCACCGTCGACGGGCCCGACCCGCTGTTCGTCAACAACCTCGACTGGCTCGGGCCGATGTCGGTCGTCGACTTCCTGCGCGATGTCGGCAAGCACTTCAGCGTGAACGACCTCCTGCGCCGCGACTCGATCCGCAGCCGGATCGAGGAGCGCGAGCAGGGCATCTCGTTCACCGAGTTCTCGTACTCGCTGTTGCAGGCCTACGACTTCCTGCACCTGTTCGAGGCGCACGGCGTCACGCTGCAGCTCGGCGCGTCGGACCAGTGGGGCAACATCGTCGGCGGCACCGATCTCATCCGTCGGGTCCACGGCGGCGGGGCCCACGCCCTCACGTGCCCGTTGGTGCTCAAGAAGGACGGCACGAAGTTCGGCAAGTCGGAGAAGGGCGCCGTGTGGCTGTCACCCGACCGCACCTCGCCCTACGCCTTCTTCCAGTTCCTGGTGAACCTCGACGACGACCTGGTGCCCACCTTCCTTCGCTTCTACTCGTTGCGCCCCCAGGCCGAGATCGAGGAGCTGCTGGCCCGGCAGGAGGCCGAACCGGGCCGTCGTCAAGCCCAGCGGGCCATCGCTGCCGAGCTCACCGAGCGGTTGCACGGCCGTGACGCCCTGATCCGGGCCGAGCACACCACCCAAGCCCTCTTCTCGGGCGACGTGGCCGGGCTCGACCTCGACCAGCTCGACGACGCCATGGCCGACGTGCCCACCGTCGCCGTGCCCCGCACCGAGCTGGCCGCCGGCGTCGATCTGGCCGACCTGGTCGCCGCCGTCGGCCTGGCCGCTTCCAAGGGCAAGGCCCGGCAGTTCGTGGCCGACGGGGCCATCAGCGTCAACGGGGCCAAGGCCGACGGGGCCGCTCCGGTCGGCGTCGCCGATCTGCTCCACGACGCCGTCGTGCTCCTTCGTCGCGGCAAGCGGCAGTGGGCCGTGGTGCGCGCCGCCGGCGAGGAGCCGAGCCGATAGGCGAGGCGACCCATGTGACGGGCCCTGTCGAGCGGAGCGTGACGAGAACTCGAGCGTCGAGGCGTTCACCTTTCCGCTCGACCCTTGAGGTTCGCCGCCTCCGCATGCAGGCATCGAATCCACGGGTCGGTACCATGCGGGTCTCACCGCTCTCAGGAGGATCCGTGGACGTTCGCATCGGTGTCGTGCACACCGTCAAGGAGATCGAGATCGAACTGCCGGCCGACGTCGATCGGGCCGAGGTCCAGGCCAAGATCAACGAAGCGCTGGCCGACGACGACAACGTGCTGTGGTTGGCCGACCGCCACGGTGCCGAGTTCGCCATCCCGTCCGAGCGCATCGCCTACGTGCAGCTCGGCCGCTCCGACGGCGAGCGCCGCATCGGCTTCGGTTCCTGACCCGACGCCCCATCGGCGTCCGCCCCTGCCATGCACCTCCTCGACCGGCGCCTGCTGTTCGTCACCGGCAAGGGTGGCGTGGGCAAGACGTCGGTGGCGGCGGCGCTCGGGATGCTGGCTGCGTCGCAGGGCAAGCGCACACTCGTGTGCGAGGTCGATGCCAAGGGCAACCTGGCCGACTACCTCGAGTGCGGGCCCGTCGCCTTCAAGGCGTCGGAGGTGCAGCCCGGCCTGTCCGTGATGGCCATGGACACCGAGGACTCCCTGAAGGAGTACCTCTCGTTGCAGCTCAAGCTGCCGCTGCTCACCCGGATCGGGCCGGTGGCCCGGACCTTCGACTTCATGGCCACGGCGGCACCGGGCGTGAAAGAGATCCTGACTGTCGGCAAGCTGTGCTGGGAGGTCAAGGAACGCCACTACGACCTCGTCGTCGTGGATGCGCCGGCCACCGGGCACGTCATCGCCCAGCTCGCCGCGCCGCAAGCCATCAACGAGCTGGTCAAGGTCGGCCGGGTTCGCGACCAGACGCGCTGGATGGTCGACATCCTCGCCGATCCGGCACTGACGGCGGCGGTGATCGTGGCCGCGCCGGAGGAGATGCCGGTCACCGAGTCGCTCGAGCTGGCCGAGCGCATCGCCACCGAGACCGACGTGCAGCTGGCCGCCGTCATCGTCAACAAGGTGCTGCCCGAGCTGTTCGGTCGGGGCGAGGAAGACGTCTTCGACCAGCTGACCACCCCCGAGGGGGCCGAGGCGCTGGCCGCCGCCGTCGGCGGCCCGGTCACCCCGGTGCTCGACGGGGCTCGCCTGGCCGTGAGCCTCCGCCGCACTCGTGCCCAGCACCTCACCCGCCTGCGCGAAGAGCTGCCCAAGGGCCCGGAGATCATCTACGTGCCGTACCTCTTCACGCGCAGCCACGGCCTGCGCGCCACCCGCACCGTGGCCGAGTCGCTCGGCGCCGAGCTGGGGTACTGACGTGGCCCGTCGAAGCACGCCGCCGCCCCCGGCCGAGCTCCCATCGCTCGAGCAGCTCCTGGCCACGCGCGAGATCATCATCACCTGCGGTTCGGGCGGCGTGGGCAAGACCACCACGGCAGCCGCGCTCGGCGCCATGGCCGCCGCCCACCTCGGCGGCAAGGTGCTGGTGCTGACCGTCGACCCGGCCAAGCGCCTGGCCAACGCCCTCGGGCTCGAGTCGTTCGGCAACGTCGAGACGAGAGTGCCGGCCAAGCTCTTCGAGGCCGCCGGAGTCGAAGCCCGCGGCGAGCTGTGGGCGGCCATGCTCGACACCAAGGACTCGTGGGACACGCTGGTGCGGGCCCAGGCCCCCGACCCGGAGACCCGCGACGCCATCCTGGCCAACCCGCTCTACCAGAACATCACGGGCAAGTTCGTCCAGAGCCACGACTACATCGCCATGGAACGGCTCTACGAGATCCACTCGTCCGGGCGCTACGACCTGATCATCGTCGACACCCCACCCACCCGCAACGCCATCGACTTTCTTGAGGCGCCCGAGCGGATGGCCGACTTCTTCTCGAGCCGGCTGCTGCGCTGGCTCATCGCTCCCTACCGCAGCCGCCTGATGACGGCCGCCTCCAAGCCGTTCTACAAGGTGGCCGACTCGATCCTCGGTGCCCAGTTCCTCCAGGACATCGCCGAGTTCTTCATCTTGTTCCAGACGATGTACGACGGCTTCGTGGAGCGGGCCGAGGCCGTGACCCGCACGCTGTCCGACCGACGCACGAGCTTCGTGGTCGTGTCCACGCTGGAGGCGGCCCCGGTGCGAGAGGCCGAGTTCTTCATCGAGGAGCTCGACAAGCGGGGCTTCCACCTCGGGGCCGTGGTGCTCAACAAGGTGCTGCCGGCCTACCTGCTCGACAAGGGAGGTGCGGCGTCGGCTCGGACCCTGCGCAAGCAGGCGCCCGAGGTGGCCGCGCGCCTCGACGGCACCGACGGCGATCCGGCCGTGCTCGCCCGGGTGCTGACCGAGATCGGCGACAGCTACCTGAACTACCGGGTCGTGGCCACTCGCGAGGCCGAGCAGCGCGCCGAGCTCGCTCGGGTGCCCGACGTGGTGGCCACCGCCCCCTACTTCGAGGCCGACATCTTCGACCTCGACGGCCTCTTGGAGCTCGGCGCCCGCATCTGGCACTGACCCCTCGTTCGTGGCCGACGCCTTGCCACGGGCCAGACTTGCGCCATGGCCAGCACATCAGAGCTCACCCGGGTGCGCGCCGCTCTCCCGTTGGCGGCCATCGACCACCTCCAGCGGCTGGTGGGCACGTGGAGCCTGCTCGCCGACCTCTCGTTCGCCGACCTGCTGCTCTTCACCGCTGTGGGCCGCTCGAAGACGGCGGTGGGTGTCGGGTCGTCTCCGTCGTTCGTGGTCGTCGGCCAGGTGCGACCCCAGACCTCGCAGACCCTGTACCGCTCGGACATGATGGGCACCGAGGTCACGGCGGACGAGCGACCCAACGTGGCCCGGTGCTGGGCCCTCGGCGAGATCATCGACGGCGAGCGGTCGCACCCGCTGCTCCACGAGGCCACGCGCGAGCTGTGCATCCCCGTGCGCTTCCGCGACGAGACGGTGGCCGTGCTCACCCGTGAGTCGGCCCCCTCGGTCGGTCGCCATCCCGGCGAGCTCGAGCGCAACTACATCGAGACGTTCAACCGGCTCGCCCAGATGATCGCCGCCGGGTCGTTCCCGTTCTCCGACGAGCAGAGCCTGCGTGACGAGTCGCCCCGGGTAGGTGACGGCGTGCTGCTGCTCGACGGCGCCGGACGCGTCGGATACGCGTCGCCCAATGCCGTGTCGGCGCTGCACCGCGCCGGGGTGCATGCCAACACCGAGGGGATGCGGCTGCGTGACCTGGGCATGGACGAGGTGGCCGTGCGGACGGCATTCGCCAAGAAGGTGCCCGCTACCGAGGAGGTGGAGCGGGGTCCAGACGTCACCATCCTCCTCCACTGCATCCCGCTGCTCGACCACGGCGAGCTGGTGGGAGCCATGGTCCTGCTGCGAGACATCTCCGAGCTGCGGCGCCGCGACCGCCTGCTGCTGTCGAAGGACGCCACCATCCGCGAGATCCACCACCGGGTGAAGAACAACCTGCAGACGATCTCGTCGCTGCTGCGTCTGCAGGGCCGCCGGCTGTCGTCGCCCGAGGCCAAGGTGGCCATCGAGGAGTCGGTCCGTCGCATCCGGACGATCGCGCTGGTACACGAGACGCTGGCCCATGAGGCAGGCGAGGACGTGCCGTTCGACGAGATCATCCGTCCGCTCGTGCGCATGGTGGAGGAGGGGCTGGTGTCGCCTGACCACCCGGTGCGCTTCGAGGTGCGGGGTGACGCCGGGCTGCTGCCGGCCAACATGGCCACGTCGCTGGCCGTGGTGTTGACCGAGCTGCTGCAGAACGTGGTCGACCATGCGTACCCGCCGGGCCTCGGCTCCGACGGCGGCTCGGTCGTGCTCCACCTGACCAACGACGGCGCTGAGCTGCGGGTGCGGGTGGTCGACGACGGCGTCGGGCTGCCGGACGGCTTCGACCTCGACGCCGGCACCAGCCTCGGGCTGTCCATCGTGCGCACGCTCGTGTCGTCCGAGCTCGACGGCCGGATCACGATGCGGTCGGGCGACGGCGTGGCGCCCCGCCCGGGGACCGTGGTGGAGCTCTCCTTCCCGCTCGCCGACCACCAGGACCCGATCACCGGCGTCGTGCCCGTCGTGAAGATCTGAGGTTCGAACGAGCGCAGGGTCCTCCCTGCAAATGACACGCGTGTATCTCGTCACACCCCCTGGGCATGGTGGTGGCAGACCGGAGGCGGCCCCCGATCGGGGTCGCAGCGGATCCGGATCATCTGCACGAGGAGCGCGACGCGCCATGTCCACCATCGATCGAGAGCAGCTGGCGAGGCTGATGGCCGCGCTGCCCGGCGACCTCGGCGTCCTCGCCGAGTTCATCGACGCCTACGGCGGCCGCCTGGCCGGCGTGGTGGGCAGCATCCTCGTCGGCTTCGGGCGCCGCGATGTGCTGCGCGACGACGACGAGATGATGGGCCTCGTCGTCGAGGCCGCGCTGGTCATCCAGGACAACGCGGCCGCCTGGTCGCCCGACGGCGGGGCGCTGCCCTGGAACTGGGCCCGCAAGGGCATCGTCTCGGCCGTGGTCCGGGTCATCGGGCACCCGCAGGTCGAGGCCGAGGAGGAGCGGCTGGCCAGCACGCCGGTCGAGTCCGGTGCCGGCGTCCTCGACGTGCACGACGTGGCCGCCCGCCATCCGCGCCTGGCGCTGCTGCTCGAGGCCATCGGCCGAGTCGACGCCTCCGAGCGAGATCGCCACGTGCACCTCGAGTACCGGTTGCAGTCGCTGCTCGGCGATCCGTCGCCGGCCCACACCGTGGCTGCACCCTTCGGGCTCACGCCGGCCAACGTCCGTCAGATCGACCGCCGCATGCGCACCAAGCTCGCTGCCCTGGCCGATCTCGACGGTCGCTACGAATCGCTGGTCGACCTCCCGTGGATCACCGGTCGGTCGGCCGCCTGACGGCGGTCGTCAGTCGGCCGGCGCCACGTCGTCGAGGCGCTGGCCCTCCCACGGGCGGTTGCCGAATCGCTCGAGGTGCACCACGTCGCCGACCGGTCGCCGCGTGGTGGGCCCGTAGCGACCCTGCGGCCAGCCGAGCGGGATGACGCAGCACGGCTGCACCGACAGCGGCAGGCCGAGGGTGCGGCGCACCGAGGTCATCGACCACAGGGGGAGCGTGATGAGCGAGGCGCCGAGCCCCATGGCCCGCGCCGCGAGCAGCAGGTTCTGCACGCTCGGGTAGATCGAGCCGTAGAACGAGGTGTTGGCGATGGCCGGCAGAGGCACGAGCGGTGGCTTGCCGCCCTTCAGGCACGGGATGACGAGCACGGGCAGGTCTTCGAAGTTGTTGACCTGCCACTCCACGGCCCGGAGGATCTTGGCCATGGAGGCGTTGTCGGCCCCGCTGCTCCCGCCGGCCAGCTTGCCGATCACGCCGGCCAGCCCGGTCGCACCCTCCTGCTCGGTGAGCCAGTGGCCGACGCCGCCGTAGAGGCGCCACGCCTGGCGGTAGCGCTCGGCGAGTGCGGCCTTGGTGGCGCGGTCCTTGACGATCACGAACTCCCAGTTCTGGCCGTTCGAGCCGGTGGGGGCCTTGAGGGCGAGCTCGATGCAGCGCAGCACGATGTCGTCGTCCACCGCATCGGGCTTCAACCGCCGCACCGCTCGCTGCGTGGTCATCATCTCGACCATCGACTGGTCGAGCCCGCCCCGGACGTCGGCCAGGGTGGGTGCGGGCGTCTCGGCAAGTGGCTCGGTCATGGCCCGACGGTACGGGACGGCGTGGTCGAGCGCCCGGCCCAGGGTTCCAGACGGGTCAGCGGGGCGGCACGCGGTGCTCAGCGAAACGAGGGCCGGCCACGCCGACGTGGCTCTCGACCTTCCGACCGACGGCATCGCAGGCGATGCGGGCGGCGTCGATCAGGCCGGTCACCGACACGCCGGTGCGGATCCCGGTGGCGTCGAGGACGTGCACCAAGTCCTCGAGGGCCAGATTGCCCGACGCACCGGGCGCGAACGGGCAGCCTCCGAGTGCGCCGACGCTTCCGTCGATCCGGTCGATGCCGGCCTCGACGGCGGCGAGGGCATTGGCCACACCGAGACCCCGGGTGTCGTGCAGGTGCACGCCGACGGGCACCGTCACCACGTCCCGCACGACGTCGATGAGCCCCGTGACCTCGACGGGCACGGCCACGCCGATGGTGTCGGCCAGGCCGATGGATGTCACCCCGAACGACTCGCACCGACGGGCCAACTCGGCGACCCGTGCCGGATCGACGGCCTGCTCGTAGGGGCAGCCGAAGGCCGTGGCCAGCGTGACCTCGACGACGGCACCCTCGGCGGCGGCATCAGCACAGACCTCGGCCAATGCGGCCATGGCATCGCCGGTGGACCGCCCGGTGTTGTGGCGTGAGTGGGTGTCGCTGACCGAGACGACGAACTGCAGGTGTCCGAGCCCGGCCGCCAGCGCTCGTTGGGCTCCGCGACGATTGAGCACCAGTCCCCATCGGGTCACCTCGCGTCCCGCCGTTGCCGCGCACAACGCTTCGGCGTCGGCCAGGGCCGGGACGCGGTCGGGGCGGACGAACGACGTCAGCTCGAGGTCGCGCACGCCGGCGGCCACCAAGGCGTCGAAGATGCGGACCTTCGTGGCCGTGTCCACGGCTTCCTCATCCTGGAGGCCGTCGCGCAACGTCACGTCGCGCAGGGTCACGAAGCGAACCCCGGCAACGGCGCCCGGCACGTCAGGCTGTCCGCTCGGCGAAGAGATCGGCGACTCCGTCGCCCTCGGCCAGCTGGCCGAGGAGCGCGTCGCGGCCTTGGAGCACGTGCTCGGTCATGAGGCGGCCGGCGCGCTCCGGTTCGGCGGCGGTCACGGCATCGGCGATCAGGTGGTGGAACAGTGCCGAGCGATGCAGTTCGCCGTCGGTGAACCGTTGCATGGCTCGAAACACCAGCGGCGCGTCGACGGCGCCAGCGACGAGATGTCGGATTCGGCTGTGTCGTCCGGTGGCCAGCAAGGTGTCGTGGAAACGAGCGTTGGCTTCGACGAGGGCGCGCACCGCAGCCATCTGAGGGACGGCGAGGTCGATGCTGATGCCGGTGACGGCATCATCGAAGTCGGCCGCGGCTTGGTGAAGCGCCACGACGTCGGCGTGGTCGGCGCGTCGCGCCGCCAACTCCGCGCCGTAGGCCTCGAGTCGCGCCCTGACCTCGTAGAGGTCGGCGACCTCGGACTCCGACACCGGTCGTACATGCGCCCCCCGATTTCGCTCGACCACCACGAGACCCTCGGACTCGAGTCGTCGAAGCGCCTCGCGCACCGGTGTACGCGACACGTCGAGCTCCTCGGCCACCCGTTGCTCGACGAGCCGCCCGCCCGGTGGATAGCGGCCCTCGACGATGGCCTGGCGGATGGCGCCGTAGACCCGTTCGGTGTCGCTGGCCGTGTCGTTCGCCATCCTCAGCCGTCGGCGGTGATGCGCAGCAGCGCGTTGTCGGCGCCTTCGACCAGCACCTCGGTGATGCGCTCGTCGACGTCGTCGTACTCGGTCCGCAGGGCTCGGGCCATCACAGCGTGCTGCAGGTACAGCGACGTGATGTAGGTGAGCTCCAGCAGCTCTTCATCGGAGAACGTGGCCTGGAGCTGGGCGAAGAGGGTGTCGGGCACGCGCCCGAGGTCGTAGACGAGCGCATCGGCGTAGGCCAGGACGAGGCGCTGGGTGTCGTCGAAGCACGGGGCGGTGGACCAGGCCGGGATGGCGGCGATCTGGTCGTCGGTGGCGCCGAGGCCGCGCAGCGACTTGCAGTGCTGGGAGTAGACGAACTGGCTGCTCGCCGCGTACCCGGCGCGGGCCTGCGCCAGCTCGCGAAGCACGGGGTCGAGCTTGCGGGCGGGGTTCTGGTACAGCCCGAACCCCTGCACGGCGTGCTCGAGCACATCCGGGGAGTTGGCGAAGGCTGTCCACCAATCCCCAGGTGTACCGGTGGAGGTGCCGGGATCGCTCACCGGATCGCGGTCCTCGAAGAGGAGGTCGTACATGAGCGTCACGATCGGTGAGTCGGTCTCGGCGCGGGACACCTGGTGCAGGCGGGGCATGGTTCGATCCTCCGGTGGTGGTGGTCGTCGTTCAGTCGGGAGCTACGACGGCGTGACGAGGCTCGTGCGACACATCAGCGGCGGTGAGCGGGCGCGTCCACGACGCGAACTCGAGCAGGATGCCGTCCGGGTCCTGGAAGTAGATCGACCGAACGAACACGCCGGGGTAGAGGTCGTCGGCGATGCCGAACTCGCTGTCATCGTGGTTGGCCACGTCGGTGCACGGCACGCCGGCATCTCGCAGCTTCTGCACGTAGCCGTCGATGGCTTCGGCCGGAACGTCGAAGGCGACGTGGTTCATCGAACCGTGGGCGCTGGTCATGTCGCCCTGGTCCGGGCGATGGGCCGGGGCGGCGATGCCCGGTGCTGCGGGTGCGGCGTCGGGGAACCAGAAGAAGGCCAGCGAGTCGCCGTTCCCGCAGTCGAAGAAGAAGTGCTGACCGCCGCCGAAGATCTCGATGGTCTTGGTCAGGCGCATGCCGAGCACACCTTCGTAGAACGCCACCGTGGTCGCCATGTCGCGACACACGAGCGCCAGGTGGTTGATTCCTCGAAGCTCGAAGCGCGTCGTCATACGGTGATTGTGTGCAATCGATCGCCGTGTGTCAACTCGGCCCTCTATTGGCCGTGTTTGACAGGCCGCCAGTTCCTTTTGGTACACAATGTGCCATGGCTGATGTGCGATCGACAGGTGGCCCGCTTCACGGTGTGCGCGTGTTGGAGCTCGGGAACTTCATTGCCGGCCCCTTCGCTGGGCAGCTCTTCGGTGACTATGGCGCCGATGTCGTGAAGGTGGAGTCTCCGGGTGACGGCGACCCGATGCGGCACTGGGGAGTGACCACTGCGGAGGGTGATGGGCTGTGGTGGCCGACGATCGGACGCAACAAGCGAAGCATCACCGCTGACCTCCGGACCGACGATGGTCGCGAGTTGGTCCACACCCTGGCCGCGGTGGCCGATATCGTGCTCGAGAACTTCACCCCCGGCCGCCTGGCCGAGTGGGGCCTCGGCTACGAGCGTCTCCGGGCGGTGAACCCGCGAGTGATCCTGGTCCATGTGTCGGGCTACGGGCAGACCGGACCGCGAGCCCGCGAAGCTGGCTTCGGTTCGATTGGTGAGGCCATGGGGGGAGTGCGCCACACCACCGGTGATCCCGATCGGCCGCCGGCGCGCACCGGCATCAGCCTGGGTGATTCACTGGCCGGTCTTTTCGCCGTGATCGGCGGGATGGCCGCACTCCACGAGCGAGCCGCAAGCGGCGTCGGTCAGGAGGTGGACGTGGCCATCTACGAGGCCGTGGCCGCCCTGATGGAGTCGAGTATGGCCGACTTCCGGGTCGGCGGGACGCTGCGGCATCGCTCGGGGGGCACGCTTCCTGGCGTTGCGCCCGCCAGCGCCTATCCCACTGCCGATGGCTCGGACGTCTGCATCGCCGGCAACGCCGACTCGGTCTTCCGAAGGTTGTGCGAGGTCATGGGCCGGCCGGATCTTGCTGACGATCCCCGCTTTGCGGATCACTCGGCCCGAGGCGCACATGGCCACGAGCTCGATGCCCTGGTGGCCGGATGGACGGTCACCCTCGAATCCGGTGCCCTGCTCGAGGCCCTGGCTTCAGCATCGGTGCCGGCGGGCCGCGTCTACACGGCGGCCGACATGCTCGACGACGACCACTACGCCGCTCGCGACATGGTGCTCACGGCGACCGCTCGTGCCGGCTTCGTGTTGCCCATGACCGGTGTCGTCCCGCGCTTCTCGCGAACACCGGGCAGGGTGCGCGACGTGGGCCCGACCCTGGGCGAGCACGACGCGGAGGTCCGCAACGGACTCGCTGGCGACCCCTCGGCGTGGCCCGCGGTGGCCCCGTGACGCGAAACGGCCCCCCGTCACCGGGAGGCCGAGAAGTGCCGAACCGTGAGGCTCGGGGCTGCGTCAGCTGGCGCGGCGCTTGGCCGCCATCCACTGACGACGGATCTTGCGGCGCTCCTCTTCGGAGGTGCCGCCCCAGATGCCGGAGTCCTGATTTGTGGTGAGGGCGAACTCGAGGCAAGGCTGACGGGCCTCGCACTCCATGCACACCCGCTTGGCCGACTCGATCTGCTCGATGGCAGGACCAGTGGTGCCCACCGGGAAGAAGAGGTCGGGATCGGTGTCACGGCAGGCGGACACGTCTCGCCAGTCGTCATTTTCTACTGACAAGGTCAGGGCAGAGGTGAGGGCCATGATGCCTCCACGGTGCTCGGGGTCTATCGATCAGCTCTGACTGATCGTGAACCGTTTCACATGCCGCCACCTTCGCCTGAGCGTGGAGTGCGGCTGGGACCTCACGACCGTAGGCGCGTTTCGGGAAGGTTTCAAGGGTTCGGACAATTGTTTTTTGTGATCTCTGTCTCACCGTTGGCCATCTTTTGGATACCTTGAGGAAACCTTGACGTTGCTGGGCCCGGTAGGCCATCGAGGCCCCTGGGCGGCCCGTCCGTCCGTCGCCCTCCGGTAGCGTGCGTGCCATGCGCCACGAGGATGACCTGCGTCCGCTCGTCGTCGGCCATCGCGGCGCGTCCGCGGCGGCGCCCGAGAACACGCTGGAGGCCTTCGCCCTGGCCGCCACCCTCGGCGCCGACTGGGTCGAGCTCGATGTTCGGGTGACGGCCGACGACGTCCTGGTGGTCCACCACGACCCGCACCTGCCCGACGGCCGCATCATCGTGGTGACGCCGTCGGGGGAGTTGCCGACGTCGCTGCCCACCCTGGTCGCCGCCCTCGACGTGTGCGACGACGCTGGCCTCGGCGTGAACGTGGAGATCAAGGGTCTGCCGGGGGAGCCCGACCTGCACCGCGCCCCGTGGCTGGCGTCGACCGTCACCGCCCTGCTGCTCGAGCGGCTCAGCGATTGCGCACCCGGATCGATCGCGGCATCGCTGCTGGTCACCTCGTTCCTGCCGGCCACCATCGATGCGGTGCGCGCCGCCGGCGGGGTGTGGCTGCCCACCGGCCTGCTCGCCCTCGACCTCAGCGACGCGGCTGCGGTCATCGCCACGGCGGTCGATGGCGGACACCGCGCCCTCAACCCGTGGAACATGATGACGACCCGCCAACTCGTCGACGACGCCCACGACGCCGGACTCGAGGTCAACGTGTGGACGGTCGACGACCCCAACCGCCTGGCCGAGCTCATGGAGTGGGGTGTCGACGGCCTCATCACCAACGTGCCCGACGTGGCCCGCCAGGTCGTCGGTCTGCGCCGCTCGTGACGAACCGGTGGACGTTGATGCGCGCAGAGCGCGATCAACGTCCACCGGTTCGGCGGTTCGGCGGTGGGAGTGTGGGTCAGGGCAGGACGAGGTCGAGCACGCTGGGCTCGTGACGGAAGCGGAGCTCGTCGACCTCGCCGAGGAAGTCGCCGTCGACCTGGTACGGGAACGGTCCGTGGCCGCGCACCACGAACTCGGTCAGGTCGCTGGCGTAGGTCGAGTGCGGCGCCCGGCGCGCCCGGCCGCCGCCGAGGAGCCCGAGCCCGGCCAACCCGAGGATGGCGGCAGCGCCGCCGGAGCGAAGGGCCAGCAACGCCAGCGGTCGGTCGAGCGTGGCGTCCGGTGTGATGTCGAACGGGCGGGTGCCGAGGAACGTGTACGGGTTCGTGTTGAAGGCCACGGCGAAGTAGCCGTCGTCGATCACGTCCCCACCGTCGAGGTGGATGGCGAAGCGTGGACGGCTGCGGTCGTAGTGGCGGAACCAGGTGGCGAACGCGGCCCACACGAACAGTGGATGGCTGGCGTAGCGCTTGAGCGCCGAGCGTCGCTCGACCTGCTCCACGACCGCCGCATCGAACCCCATGCCCACGTGGAACAAGAAGTAGCGGCCGTTGACCGACCCCAGCCCGACCCGGCGGATCGACCCGCGCCCGAGGGCGTCGAGCAGCGCGCCGGTGGCCTCGATGGTGTCGTCGGGCAAGCCGATCGTGCGGGCGAACACGTTGGTCGAGCCGCCCGGCAACGGGGCCAGTGCCGTGCGCGTCCCGGCCAGGCCGTTGGCTGCCTCGTTGAGCGTGCCGTCGCCGCCGAGCACGACCACGCACTCGGTGCCGGCGTGGGCCGCGCCCTGCGCCAGGCGGGTGGCGTGGCCTCGCCGAGACGTCTCGGCCACCGTCACCTCGTGGTCGGCCGACAGCGCCTTGGCGATCACCACGCGGGCCCGGGCGGTGACCGACGACGCCGACGAGTTCACCAGTAGCAGCAGCTTCATCCCGTGGAGACCTTAGGACCTGCGCGGACTTCATGACGCCGAGGGAAAGTGTTTCGTCTTCGATTTGGCCGCATCGGTGGGCGGTGCCAAGAATGTCGGCCATGAACATCGTCGTCTGTGCGAAGCAGATCCCGGACCCGGCCGAGCCGGGTGCGCTGGATCCCACCACCAAGACGCTGAAGCGTGACGGGAAGCTCATCCTCGACGAATCCGACATGTACGGCGTCGAGATGGGCCTTCAGCTCGCGGATGCGGCCGGCGGCGGCGAGGTGACCCTCGTCTCCATGGCTCCCGACAGCAAGGTCGACGGCATCCGCCAGGGCCTGGCCATGGGTGCGGCCAAGGCCGTCCTCGTGAGTGATCCCGCGCTCTCCGGCTCTGATGCCCTCGGCACCTCCAAGGTGCTCGCCGCAGCCATCAGGCGCGTCGAGGGTGCCGACCTCATCCTCACCGCCACCGAGTCGTCCGACGGCTACACCGGCGTCGTGCCCGAGCAGATCGCCGAGCTCCTCGGCCTGCCGTCGATCACGTTCGCCAAGTCGATCACCATCGCCGATGGTGTCGTCAAGGTGCAGCGCCAGACCGATGCCGGCTTCGATGAGGTCGAGTGCCCGCTGCCGTGCGTCGTGTCCGTGACCGCCGGCGTGGTCGAGCCTCGCTACCCCTCGTTCAAGGGGATCATGGCCGCCAAGTCCAAGCCGTGCGACGAGCTCACCGTCGCCGACCTCGGCATCGATGCCGGCTCGGTCGGTTGGGCCGGCGCCCAGCAGGAGATCGTCGGCATCGAGCAGGCCCCGATCCGCGAGGCGGGCGAGGTCTTCGAAGACGACGGGACGGGTGCCGAGAAGATCGTCGCCTTCCTCGACAACCTGAAGCTCATCTGAGGAGGCTGAACCATGACACTGTCCAAGATCTGGGTCTACGCCGAAGCAACCGACGGCAAGGTCTCCAACGCAACCCTCGAGCTCCTGACCAAGGCCCGTACGCTGGCCGACACGGTCGAGTGCGTCTACGCGGGCGCTGATGCCGACGCCATCGCCGTCACCATCGGCGAGTACGGCGCGACCAAGGTGTACGCCACCGGCGACCTCGAAGGCTCCACACAGGGCGTGCCCGCGGCCTCGGCCATCGATGCGCTCGTCAAGGGCGGCAATGCGCCCGACGCCATCTTCTTCGCCACCAGCTACGACGGCCGCGACGTGGCCGCTCGCCTGTCGGTGAAGCTCGACCGCACGGTCATCACCAACAACACCGACGTCGAGGTCGACGGCGACAGCCTCGTCACCACCGAGCCCGTCTTCGGCGGCGCCACCGACGTGAAGACGAAGTTCGCCGCCGGTGGCACGCAGCTCGTGTTGCTCCGCCCGAAGTCCTTCGCCCCGGAGCCCTCCGGTGGCGCCGCGGCCGAGGTCGAGACGGTCGCCGTGCCCGAGGCCGGCGCGGCCAAGATCACCAACCACCACGTCGAGGAGCGCTCCGGCCCGTCGCTGGACGACGCTGCCGTGGTGGTGTCGGGTGGCCGTGGTCTCGGTGAGGCCGACAAGTTCGAGCTGGTGGCCGACTTGGCCAAGCTGCTCAACGCCGCCCCGGGCGCGTCTCGCGCCATCGTCGACGCCGGCTGGGTGCCCTACTCGTATCAGGTCGGCCAGACCGGCAAGGTGGTCAAGCCCAACGTCTATATCGCTGCCGGCATCTCGGGTGCCACGCAGCACATGGTGGGCATGAAGGGCTCCAAGAACATCATCGCCATCAACAAGGACGCCGAGGCACCGATCTTCGCAGTCGCCGACCTCGGCATCGTGGGCGATGTGCACAAGGTGCTGCCGGCACTGATCGAGCAGCTCAAGGCCCGCTGACACTTCCTGTCATCGGATCACGTCGACACGACCTCGGGCTCTGAACCGGGGTCGTGTCGCGTCCGGGGTCGATGGCAAAGCCCAGGCAAAGTCTGCGTGCGCCGGGTCGAAGGACCCTGGTGGGCTCGACCTCCTCAGCCTCTACTCGACCCATGGAACTCGAGAGCCTCTTCGGCCTGCCGGCCCATCCACTCCTCGTCCACGGTGCGGTGGTGCTCGTCCCGCTGGTCGCCATCGGAACGGTCCTCATCGTCGCCTCCGCCAAGCAGCGGCGGCAGCTGGGGATGGCGGTGGCCATCCTGGCCGTGGTGTCGTTCGGCTTCACCTTCTTGGCCAAGGAGTCCGGTGAACCGCTGGAGGAGAAGGTCGACGAGACCCAACTCGTCGCGGAGCACGCTGAGCTCGGTGAGACGATGCCGTTGTTCGCCGGGCTGCTCATGCTGACCACCATCGGGGTGGTCGCCGTCGATCGCTACGGCCGGCGCTTCTCCGAGCCGTCGACGGGCGAGGACGCCGCCACCGATGCGCCGCTCGCCCCGAGCTGGCTGAAGCCGGCGACGATCGCGGTCAGCGTCCTCGCCGTGCTGG
>Ga0335397_10001882_pt1 | contig 28566 bp, 18 predicted proteins | sample MAT04_FD_205740 | JGI IMG/M metagenome (GOLD analysis project Ga0335397, IMG submission 205740) | Freshwater microbial communities from Lake Fryxell liftoff mats and glacier meltwater in Antarctica - MAT-04 (spades assembly) (version 2) ... | reverse complement strand
TTTTCAGTACTTCCCAGATTCCTTTCAATGTATGTTTTTCTGCCATGTGTAATACCAGGTGTTTGAATGGCAAATCTACCGAAAATGTACACAGAAGATTAAAGGATAATATTTGGATGACAAACATGGAATGTGGTTCCTGTATTTTCATGGCCATCTACTGTCACCAAAGGAGATTGCCATGTAAGACCGTAGTTAATTTTGAATGGTGATCATTCTTTTAGTGAGGAGAACATCATTTTCAAAAATCTGTACATTATAAATACCATTAGCAATTTCATCGGATCTTATATGCCAGATAGTGTCACCTAAATCTCCTTTTAGTCGTACCTCCTTTACCTTTCTGCCTCCAACATCAACTACTTTAATTGCGTATTCATTTGATGGTTTTGTGTTAAGTTGGATATTCAACACATCAGCCACTGGGTTGGGATAAAAATAAATAGAATTTTCTGGGTGGACATTTATAACGTCCAGGGAAGAATCCACAATAGTTAAATGTAAACTGTACATATCGGGGCATCCATTCAAACCGGTTTGGGTAAACGTATAAATGCCACTCACAGTATAAGTCACATTGTTCATAGGCCAGGTATAACTTAAATTTGCCGTAACTGTTTGATCAGGATTAATAGTTGAATAATGAATAGTTAGATATAGTTTATCCGTCTTTATACAACCCGACGAATTGAGGCTTGTGAAGGTATATATTGTACCTGATGTGAACGTTTGATTATTTACAGGCCAGGTATAAGCATCACAGGCAGTTACCGTATCAGCATGAAATGTGTTTGAATTAACTATCAAATGTAAGATGATCAAGCTGTCACAACCAACCACATTTGATAATGTATCGTAATAGATTCCAGGGCCATAAATCGTTTGACCGTTGAACGTATAAGAATTTCCATTGCAGATCGAATCCGTAAAATTGAAAGAGGTAGTTGATGCCGGAGTGCAATTTCCTTTTTCATACGCACCGATATCCGATATTAGATTTTGAATCCTTGAGGCATTTCTAATGTCATAAAGAGTCGAAAGGGATCCAGACGGATTGACACCCGAATCAATCGCAGGGCTGGAATTGAGGAGTTGGTAGCCATCGTCTGATGTTCTGTTTATTCCGTCAGGTCCCGCAATATTTAGACTGTCTGCAAACATTGGATCCGTTACGAATAAATTATTTAATTCATATCCTAAACTATAATTGGAAAATCCGGAAACGACATAATAACTTACTGGTAATTGCATGATATTATTGTAGAATTGGGTCATGGTGGAATTCCATTTTTGATAATCAGACCCTTGCTGATTAAAAGAACCATTCGCTTTATTTCTCCATATAATGTTATTTGCCAATTCAGTAGATAGGCTACCATAATTTCTAATGTACAGTCCGCCTGCATTGATGCCAGCATTATTTCCTACTATGGTATTCCAATAAATAGTATATAAATCAATCGTGTACAGACCTCCTCCTGTTAGACTGGCCGTGTTTTCTGCGATCACATTATTGGTAACTTTACTTCCATATAACTGGGTCTTTAAATACAAGCCTCCACCTTCTGATGCACTATTATGGATCACCGTATTTTTATTACATTGAATAAACCCATCGGTATACAGTCCGCCGCCATTTACATTACATATATTATCTTCAATGGTGTTATCCGAGACGACAGAACTTGCATGATAAAGATAGGCACCCCCACCAGCATTTTTTGCGTAATTTAATCTGATCACATTATTACTGAATTTGCATCGCATATCCATTGCAAATATGCCACCGCCAGATTTACTCCAATTTATAACCCCGTTCGCATTTCCATGTTCAATGATAAATCCGTCAACTACATTGGTATCATTGCTGACTGTCCAGTTCGGGCTTTTTATTATATACACCACATGATAGGCAGTATCACTACTTGGCAGTAAGCCCGTGAGAATCGTTGGATTGATCAATATATTTCTGGCACCACCCCCTGACGGGTATCCTCCATACAACTCCAGACCTTCCCTGACATGAAATGTTTTATCTCTGATATTAGAAGTCGATGTTTCAATGCCTATAAGATTAGCATTCAAATAAAAAGGTTTTCTGTCAGGAACATAGGTGCCCTTTGCAACTTTTATGGTGTTGATCATAGCGCAGGTTTGTGCCAATGCTAATCCCTCACTAAGTGTTTTAAAGGCCTGTACCCAGGAACTGCCATTGCCGCTTATAACAACCGAGCTATCAACATAAATAGTGTTAGCATTACTGCATGGCGTTACACTATCCTTTATGGGGGTTCTTGGACCGGTTGATTCACAATTACCCAACGCGGCAATTGCATAATAGGTAGTTGTTGTAATTAAAAGAGGAGACACCCAAATAGTTTCATTCGCATTGATTAAATTGCCACCAACCGGAGCATCGTACCAATTGATAGAATTTGTTGCGCCAGTTGCTGTATTTGTAAAAAATCCTCCTCCAATTACTGAGACAGGAGTAGCAAAGATTCCTCCGAGGGATGGTGTTATGGGTACTGTAACAGCGACACTTTGATTTTCATACGCCCCGATATCAATAATATTGCCCCCATTATTCGCAGCAAAGGGAACATCATGCAATCGGCTGTTACCAAGAATATCCGAAGCTAAGTTCACTCCTGAAATAGTATCTATACCTGCATCTATGGCAGGAGAGCAATGATCTAAACTAAGACTGTCACTGCCAGGTCCCCCTTTGAATAATGGATTAAAATGAAAAATATTTCCTGTTGGATTTATCCCCAGATAATTCCAATAGGTCGGGACAACAGAATAAAATGAAGAAGCTTGCTGAAGGATGTTATTTGTAAATGTATTTGTGCTTCCATATGAATAATAATCAGCATCCCATGTATTCGTAAGATCAAATGTTAAATTTCCCCAGAAAATATTATTGGCAAACAAGTGGGTTCCGCTATCTGTTACGACTCCTCCTCCCCAGCCTGAATTAAAGGTTACGGTATTGTTTATCAATTTACTTGTTCCCCCTTTTAAATAGAGTCCTCCTCCTTCAAAACCTTTATTGCCAGAGACCACATTATTGAGGATGATATTATTTCCATAGTAAGTGTATATACCAGCACCATTGGCTTTTGTATAATTATTACTGACTGTATTATTGATAAGAAAGTGAGCACCCTTTCCCATGTAGATGCCGCCTCCATTATTCTTTTTTACAATTTGTCCATTGATCAATAAATTGGATACGCTGTCCGCACTTCCATGTTGTATTGTAAATCCATCCAGTATTGTCGTGTCATTTGGGGTTGTCCAATATTGGCTACTATCAATCAGGACAACATGATAAGATGTATCACCCGAGCCTAGATTGCCATCAAGAATTGTTGGATTAGCTATTAGATTTCGTATTCCACCACCGTTCGGATAGGCACCATACACTTCCAGACCTACTCGTATATGAAATGTTTTATCTCGTGTATCCATCGAACTCATTTCATTTCCAATCAGCGAAATACCTATATCAAACGGTTTATTAAGCGGATGATATGTACCTTTTGCCACATGAATTTTTTCAATTAGCGGGCATCCATGTGCAAGCGCTAAACCTTCACTAAGTGTCTTGTATGCCTGTGACCAGGAACTTCCATTGCCGCTTATAGATATTGCACTATCAACATACAAATCTGTTATTGAAGGGCAAGTAACAACAGTATCTGTAATAGGTAATCTTGGACCCGGTGCTTCGCAAATGCCATGCGCTGCAATGGCGTAATATGTGGTTGTAGAATTTATTAGAGGTGTAACAAATTGAGCATTATTGTATTGCACCAAATTTCCACCTATTGGTGTATCATACCAGTTCACCGAATTTCCTACGCCAAGCCCCAGATTACTAAAAGAACCTCCTCCGATTATAGATGTTGGGTTAGCTTGAATTCCCGTCATAAAAGGGATAAAGGGATAAGAAGTGTCAATACTTTGATTTTCATAAGCCCCGATATCTATGAGAGAGCTTCCTGAATTGGTTACATAGGCAACATCATGAAATCTGTTATTGCCAACTATATCGGTTGACAAATTCGAATAAAACAAGCTATCAAGACCTTTGTCAATAGCGGGCGAACAATCTCCTAAAGTCAAACTGTCAGATCCGGCTCCTCCTTTAAATAAAGGGTTAGCGGCAAAAATATTGCCACTGCTATTGCTTCCAAGATCATACATTCCAATCCCGGTGGTCGTATATTTTGAAGCCGGTAACTGCATCAGATTATTTTTAAAATTTACTTGAAACGTTACCATTTCCCTTCTATAGTCACAACCAATAGTGGTATCACTAAGGGTTTTGTTTTTCCAGAAAATATTATTATTAACTTCACCAGTTGTATAATACCACAACATGCCGCCGGCATAAGTCGCTTTGTTGCCAGCAATTGTATTGTTACTTAACTTAGCTGTACCTGTCTCCAGAAACAGCGCGCCACCACTTGTAGTTGCATGATTATTTGTTAGCTGATTATTCAGAATAAAGGCCAATCCCTGAAGTTTATAAATACCACCTCCGGCGGATGAAAAATTGGAATCTATGATATTACCAGCAATTGTGTCTGCATCCATTGTAACAGTATAAAAATAAATCCCACCCCCTTTACTTGTCGCATGATTGTGGCGTATCACGTTATTTTTAACTACCCTTTTCTCAGAATGAAGATAAATTCCTGCTCCATTGACACTTGAGTTGCTATCGATAATATTATCTTCGATTATATAATTAGTGCCACTCTGACCAAATATGCCACCACCATTTTGCGTAGCGACATTTTGTATAATTGTATTTCCTGATATGCTACGGTATGGGGCTTGCAGGCAAATACCTCCGCCAGAAGATGCGAGATTTCCTTTAATAAGATTGTTCATAATTTTGCAACTGTAACAAAATATACCCCCGCCTAATTGAGTCGCATTATTCCCCTGTATCGTATTCCCTTGTAACACAGATATAAACTCTACATATACACCGGCACCATTAGTGGATTTATTATATCTGATTATATTATCAATTAAAATACCGGTACCATCACAATAAACCCCACCTCCATACGTGGCAGACCTATTATACTGAATGGTATTATTTCTTAAAAGAACTGTACCTCCCGGCGATACAATACCGCCATTAATGGCATATTGAACTGTGAAACCATCTAATATACTGGTGTCATTTGCAGTTGCCCAGTTAGCAGAACTATCCATTAATACAACCTGTTTAACAGAATCCCCATTACCTAATACCCCATTTAAAATAGTTGGATTGTTTAATATATCGCGCAGACCACCACCAGTTGGATATCCGCCATATACTTCAAGTCCGGAGCGAATATGAAACGTTTTGTCGTTCTCAAAAAAAGTATTGCTTTGGGTGCCTATTTTATTCACATCCATTATAAATGGTTTCAGGGATGGAATATAAGTGCCCTTTGCAACAAAAATCCGTTCAATTAATGGGCAGGCCTGCGCAACCTGCAACGCATCGTTCAATGATTTAAACGCTGCCCCCCATGTATCTCCAAGACCGCTAACGGCAACAGAACTATCTACATAAATATCTGTAAATCCGGGACATGGCAATACTGAATCCGTTATTGCCGTTCGTGGCAAATTAGATTCACATTTTCCCAAAGCAGCAATGGCATAAAATGTTGCGGAGCTATTCAACGTTGGTGTTACAAATATTGTATCGTCCAGTTTCAATAGATTGCCTCCCGTTTGTGCATCATACCAGTTCGCACTTGCCGGACTTCCAAAAGCAGTATTAGTGAATACACTGCTCCCATATATCATGACAGGGTTTGCTTGTATATTGGCAAAGGAAGAGGGGATAATGGCAGCCAAGGCATTGATGTTTTGATTTTCATAAGCCCCGATATCTGAAATACTACTACCATTATTTGTTGCATATAAAACATCATGCAATCTATTAAAACCAGCTATATCATTCATCGAACCGGTGTACATCAGGGCATCATTTCCCTGATCGATAGCCGGTGAACAATCACTTAAACCCAGGCTGTCTAACCCAGTACCTCCTATAAACAAAGGATCCAGCGCAAATAAATTGTCCGAAGAACCCGCGGCCAACGCCACGTTCACGGAAGTGCTGTAATGCCATTCCGGAAATTGCATCATGTTATTTTTAAATGTATTAATATTAATGCCGGAACTATACCATGCAAAAAATTCAGAACCATTTTGTAGGAATGTGGGGGAGTTGTTCCGCCAGAAAATATTATTATTTATAGAATTGATACCGCCCCTTGCATAAAAACCGGGTCCCTCATTAGCGCTATAATTATGCGCAATGGTATTGTTCGAAAGAACATTAAATCCGCTTAGGCATTCAATACCACCACCGTTAAGTGCACTATTCTTTACAATCAGATTATTAATGACAAAACAGGTATCGCCCTCAACACAAATACCGCTCCCTACATTACTTAAATTTTCAAAAATAAAATTATCCTTGATGAGGTTTCTACCATTTGCAAAAATACCGCCACCGTAATAAGGGCTTGAGTTTTTGTAAATTGAATTGGAAATTATAGTACACTTTGCAAGGTAGGAATAAATACCACCACCAACAGACCCATCAGAAGAATTTTCATAGATGTTATTATGTGTAAAATCGCTGTTGCCAAGGTAAACAGCAATACCACCACCTGATGAAGATGAGTAGTTATGATGAATTGAGTTATTATTAGAAAAATTGATTCCCCCAACATATCTTATTCCTCCACCCGAACTGCTTGATCTATTATATTGAATCGTATTATTCTCCATCTTATTATTGCTGAAATAGGCAATGATACCTCCACCGCTACCCTGTCCTATAGGATTCCCATTGACACCAATAGTCGAAAACTGAATGCTGGCATTTCCATATTCGATTGTAAAGCCATTTAAGATGGTTGTATCATTTAACGGAACCCAATTAGATGCACTATCCATCACCACTACATGGAACGCTGAATCAGTGCCGCCCAGTAAACCACTTAACACTGTAGGATTATTTTGTATATCTCTGACACCTCCTCCATTCGGGTATCCTCCATACACTTCCAGACCCTGCCTAAGATGAAATGTTTTATCACGATTATCCGGGCTCGTAATTTCTGTTCCGATTTGATTGATCCCCATATTGAAGGGTTTATATGCAGGAAAATAAGTTCCTTTAGCAACAAAAATAGTTTGGATGGCCGGTGTTTCATGTGCAGCTTTACATGCTTTGGCAACTGTTTTAAATGCAGTAATCCAGGTATTTCCGGTATTCGTATCATTCCCATTCAAACTATCTACATACACATTTTGTGAGAAAATACTAGTTGAAACAAAGAGGAGAGTAAAAAAAATATAATAAGACAAATTTTTCATAATTGACTATTTTTGTTCAAACCTACTACATTTAAATCTATCATACAACTACCCTTAAAAACTACGTGAAGTTATGTCGGACAAATTTTAATCGGGTTCTTTGAATGAACTTTTAGAGTCAGCTTTATTAAATACTGAAAGGAATGGTAAGTTAAGTAGGAATAGAAGGAAGACAAACCTTGAAACTCGTACCTATATTCTTACGGCTGTCGCAACGAATACTGCCTCCCATTATTTCGACATACAATTTTACGATATGCAGACCTAAACCTGTACCTGAAATATCGGTGACATTTGTTGCCCTGAAAAAACGTTCAAACAATTTGGCCTGCTCTTCCTCAGGAATACCAATTCCATTGTCTGATACCGTTAATAGAATTTCCTTGTCATGCACAGAAACGGAAACAGTCACATCCTGCTCAGAATATTTAATGGCATTTGAAACCAGATTGATGATGGTGTTTGTTACGAGTTGTTTATCCTGTAGTACATTCTGTTGTCCTTCGAAGTTGTAATGTATATGTTGTCCTTCTTTGGCCAGACCTTCAAACTCACTTGTAATCTCAATGATCAGATCCATGAGATTGAAATGATCTTGTTGTATATGTATGGTGCCATGTTCAATTCTATCGAAGGCGAGAATATCATTCAGGATAGACGTCATATTCTTCACCGAAGATCTAATACGTCCCAGTTGAAGAACGCGTTTATCTTCTTCCTCAGGTTTAGTATATTTTTCTAATAAAGAAACACAGAGTAAAATTAACGTTAGCGGTGTGCGGAATTCATGCGAGGCAATGTCAACAAAACGCGACTTCATCCTGTTTAATTCTTTTTCACGCTCGAGCGAAACAAGTAATTCTTTTGTTCTTCGCTCTACACGAAGTTCCACCTCTTCGCTGATCTCATGTTGTTCAAAGCCAATATCTTTTGGTCCGATGATCTCAAACGACATGATTATCACACCTTCTTCGACAGGTTCAATCCGAATATCAAACCAACCAACAGAACTATCCGGAAAGACAAAGCGGTTATGCATTTTATAACCCAGCCGGTTATTCATACAATTGCGTATGGCACTAAAAAGTTCTGTCTCTTCGATACCCGGATATTTTTCCATCATGGTAAATCCTATCAATTCATCTCTAGTAGTCCTTCCATGCCTGGCCACGATATCGTTCACATACATATATTGCATGTTGTGGTCTATGATCTGTATGCCTTCCATCATATGATCGAAAAGATCATATTTTGTACGCGGCTGTTTCAACAAGGAATAGTAATTATCCATAATATAACTGAATGTAAATTTACCCATCCTTCCTGAACATGCAACCGTTCCTGAACGATAATCTTACATTATTTTAAAACAAAACCCCAGAAAGAATTTTCCAGGGCTTTAATAAATCATTAATGTAATGGACTATGGTTGCGGCAAAGCACTCATATCCATGTAGGCCACTTCCCAAAGATGTCCGTCAGGATCCTGAAAGCCATGTCCATACATCCATCCGTGATCCTGTTTGTCTGCAGAAGGCGCACCACCAGATGCCAATGCTTTGCGAACCATCTCATCAACCGCTTCTCTGCTTTCTGCAGAAAGACAAAGGATGGCTTCCGAACTTTTATTGGTATCGCAGATCTCTTTTTTCGTAAATGTTTAAAAAAATTTCTCTATCAGTAACATCACATAGATGTTATCTCCGATGATCATGCAGGTCGCATTTTCATCGGTGAATTGCTGATTGAATGTAAACCCTAATTGGGTGAAAAAGGTGATGGACCTGTTCAAATCCTTCACTGGAAGATTGACATAAATTTGTGTTGGCAGGAGAATTAAAAGTTAGAGGGTTAGTGAGTGAGTGGGTTAGTTAGTGAGTGAGTGAGTTAGTGGGTTAGTTAGTGGGTTAGTTAGTGGGTTAGTTAGTTAGTTAGTTAGTTAGTTAGTTAGTTAGTTAGTTAGTTAGTTAGTTAGTTAGTTAGTGACCGATACCATGTAGTGCTGCGATCTCTTTTTCGCGGTAGGCTGCAAGTTGTTGTAACGTTGAAATATGCTTCGACGTGAGAGCCCGCATCGCAGGCTGACTGATCGTTGAAGGAATGTCATTGCTGGTAATCATGGATCATTTCTTGTTTCTGTTTTTCATAATGAAGTAACCAGTTATTTCCGTAACGATCGCTCAGATCGCCAAATAAGGCTCCAAAAAAAGTATGTTCCAATGTGTGTGTAGCTTCTCCTCCGTTAGCTAATTTTTCATACTTCTCACTTATCTCTTCTTCAGTTGAACAATTCAATATCATAGAAACAGCATTTCCTTTTTGCACTCCTTTTTCGCTCACCATATCCGAGCCCATTAATACCAGTTTCTCATTCGTTAGGGTCGCATGTAAAATATGTTGTTTCATCTTTGCAGGCATTTTCTCTGATAATGGAGATTCCCCAATAGTCTGAAGATTCAGTTTGCCGCCAAGACATTCTTTATAAAAATTCATGGCCTCGCGGCAATTCCCGTTAAAGTTCAGGTATGCGTTAATCGATAACATTATTGCTCTGTATATTTTTTAAAATTGTTCAAGATAGCCTGCCATCCAAATCGTTGCATCTCATGCGGATTTTCATTTTCAGGATCAAAAGTTTCTATCACTCGCACACCATTTTCCTGTTGGGTAAAAGTTACCTTAATATGACGGTCATCTGCCAGATCGTATTCTATTACATTATTATCCTGCACATTACTATAGCTCCCTTCAAAATCAAAACCCATACTTCCATCTTTTGCTTCCATTCTAGTAAAGAATTTTCCTCCGGTTCTTAGGTCATTCGTAGCTCGTGGAGCATGCCAGTCATCAGAGGCATTCGTCCAGTGAATAACATGTTCAGGGTTTGTCCAGTAATCCCACACTTTTTCGATCGGTGCATTCACAGTCGCTTCAATAGTGATTGAAGGTTTTATAGTGCCTTCGGAAATATCTTTGATAAGTTCCAAGGCTGGTGGAAAGGCTTTCGAAAAATAAGCGGCAAATTCGCTCATACTATCCAAATAAACATTTAGAATAGTTTCTCCATTACTTTCTTCAAGTGAATAATTCTCATGCGAACCGCTCCAGCCATTTGTTTCTTCGGTCAAAGGTTGTTCTTCAAAATTCTTCACTTCGCCAATGTGTCTGAACGACATAAATTCATTGGGAATCTTCTTCTCGATCACGCTATACATACCACCTCCATCAGTTGCGAGAAATTGAATCGGATCGCCTTCCTTCCATTCAGAAACGGCATACGAACCGGCGTGAAAGGCACTTGTCCATTGACGATAGGTAGTATCGTTCCATAAAGTTTCCCAGACTTTAGATGCCGGGGCTTTAATCGTTGTTGTGAATTGTAATGTTTCCATGTGGATCGTTTTTAAGTATGAATGATTCATTGAAGTTGCAAACATACAACCTCCTTAAAAACTGCGCAATGTGTAATTATGACCTTTAAGAGGGTTGATAACGACAAGCGTTAAAAGTAGTTTTACATCATGAAACATATTTCTATTCTTGTTCCCGAAACAGCTGTGATCGAAGCGGTGGCAGATCCAAAATATTTGTTCAACGCTGTAAATCAATTCTTCCTTTCCTCGGGGAAGGCCGCCTTATTTCAAATTGAATTAGTTGGATTACAAAAGGAAATCAAACTGGAGAACAGTTCGTTCTCGGTACACACCGATAAACTTATATCAGAAATCAGCAAAACAGACCTCATCCTTATCCCGGCCATATCTGGGAACCTCGAGTTTGCCATCGAGGCCAATAAGGAATTTCTGCCGTGGATTAAACAACATTATGAAGCTGGTGCAGAAGTAGCGTCATTATGTATTGGCGCATTTTTGCTCGCCTCTACAGGTTTGCTGAATGGCAAAAAATGTTCTACTCACTGGATTCATGCGAATGATTTCAGAATTATGTTTCCTCTGGTAGAACTGGTAGATGGCAGTATCATTACCGAAGAGAATGGGATTTATTCGAGCGGCGGTGCCAATTCATACTGGAATCTTCTCTTGTACCTCGCAGAGAAATATACAGATCGTGATACCGCTATTCTTGCTTCCAAATTTTTCGCCATTGATATCGATCGCGATAACCAGTCATCCTTTATGATGTTCAAAGGGCAAAAAGACCACGAGGATTTTGAAATCAGGCAGGCGCAGGAATTCATAGAAGCAAATTTCCAGCAAAAAATAAGTGTCGATCAATTGGCTACTCAGTTTGCCATCGGTCGCAGAAGTTTTGAAAGACGTTTTAAAAAAGCGACGAATAATACCATTGTCGAATATATGCAACGTGTGAAGATAGAAGCCGCCAAACGAAACTTTGAACGAAGCAGGAAGAACATCAATGAAGTAATGTATGATGTCGGCTATACCGATACCAAAGCATTCCGAACCATCTTTAAAAAGATCACTGGCCTAACGCCGATTGAATACAGGAATCGGTATAGGGAAAAGGGGTAAGGTGTAAAGGAAAAGGAATAAGGGGTAAGGGAAAAGGGGTAAGGGGTAAGGGATAAGGTGTAAGTAATGAGCAGTAAGTTGAAAGCTGTAAGCATTGGCAAATTGCCGAATTGAAAATTGTCCATCATCACATTAGCTCATTCTCACATTATCCTCTGCATTCCATTAGGTCCCGACACTTCGGGATTATCACATCAGCATATTCTCACATTATTCCTGCATTCCATTGTCTCCCGACACTTCGGGATTAGCAAATCAGCCCATTATCCTATTAGCTAATTTGCATTCATTGCCTCATTGACGAATTGTCAAATTGTCTCATTGTCTCATTGTCAAATTGCTCCTATTTCAACTCCAGCTCCAAAATATTATCGGGATTAATCCTGAAAGGAACCTCCTTATTCCCTAAGGAAGGATTGGATGGATCGATCGGGTACAGCACTTTGAACGGATGACCTGATTGCAGTTGAACCCGTTGCTCGGCAAGATTACCCGTCACATTCATTGTGTAAAATGTAAGAAAATCATCTCCTGAAACCGTTTGTATCTGCACCTTCCCGAGTTTATTAGTGTTCATAATGGCAAGCGTTCCCGGTTCGTCAATCTGTATTTCATAGGTGAGGTCAAAGGTCAGATCAATACTGGCTTTATACGCAGGAAGGCAATTCACTTCCACATAATATGTTCCCGGCTCATAGGTTTTTGACTCAGAACATTTTTGTTTCACAGTAGCTCCGGCTGCGAAACGGCGGTTTACAATAGCCGTATATTCTATAATCGGTCTTTTAATATTTGTTTTGTATCTGAATTGTAAGGTGCCATCACTTACTTTCACGATCACTTTGGTAATGGCATTCGGGTTGATCACAATATTATTCGCATACAGATCATCAAATCCTTTAATCACAAGATTATAGGTACCGGCACTTACTTTTTGCGGAACAGGCTCTGAGCCACTCATTTCACGTTTGAACGAAGTGATCTCCTTCTTAGTTCTGGCATCTTCAAAAATGATCATTGGTTTAGCGGTCGGATAGGTCTTTCCATTGGTGCCTTTGAAATAAACCTGTACCAACGTCTCATTATTAGCCGTTACCTCTGTGGTATACTCCATACTATTTCCAACAAGATCCATAGGTGCAATGACAGTATCCTTCTTTGCCACCTTTTTTTCCTCTATCGTAAAACGCAATACCGCTTTTTTGTTCTTCAGGTTCATCTCTTTCGTCTCAGGAAGACGAATCGCATACGACGTACGCTTCGGATACCTGATCATAGAAAGCGACTCAATATATTCTTTCTTTGGAACGTCTATTTCAAAATGAAGTACCGCTTTCTTGTCAGGTTTTAGGTTAGATCGTTTAGCAATGATCGTACTCTTCGTTGCAGGAAGTTTCCACTCAGCAAATACTGGAACGATAGTCGCCAACACCGGGCTCACTTTCTTTGGCTCTTCATACTCAAAACTTAGACTTGCTTTCTTCTCGCGCTTAATGGTAGTCTTGCTGACAGCAATTGAAGGTTTCGTTATTTTCATTGAAGACTGGAAAACTGGTGTTAGACGAGCCAACTCCGGACTTGTTTTTTTCGCTTCTTCATATTCAAAACGAAGGCTGACATTCTTAGGCAATTTCAATGTTGACTTCTTGACAGCAACTGAAGGTTTTGCAGTTTTTAAGCTAACCATTGCCAGAGACGGATCAAGAAAACCAATTCCAACAGGCGTCTTCTTTGGCTCAATAAAATCAAAACGAACTGTCACGGATTTTACTTTCTCCATTTTGCCGGAGACAAGATTAATGGAGATGGTACTGTTAGTCTGTTTGGGTAGTTTGCTTATTGTCAAAAATGCCATCCCGGTTGTTGCAGGTTTAATTTTGACAACGGGAATGGTGTCTTTTACAACAATGGAGGCAACAGTATCCTTAATCACCGGAGTGCCGGAGTATTTGGTGACAAGATTAAGTTGTTTAGGTTTTTCGAGAATGCTTCGATTCGCATCTATTATCAGTTTCACGGCTTTTTCAATGTCTTCGGTTGTACCTACCTCAATATAATTTCCCAAGCAAGCATAGTATGTTTTGAGTATGTCATTTTTATCAAGACCTATAATATAGGGTGTAATCCTAATCTTTTTCTGAAGTAATTGCTGAAAGATTCCGCAGACATCGCCATTACAACTTTCACCTCCATCAGTAATAAAAATTACACTGTAATCGTACAGAGCTGCATCATTCAGTTCATTTTCGGAAGCCTGCTTCAAACTATACGCTATGGGCGAAGAACCAATGGCGGAAATATGCTGTAACCTGGTTTTGATCTGGCTGGTATTCTGCAGGTTAAAAGGAACTTCAAGACGTGTATCAGTGCAATTTTGTAATTGAGCAGGATACATGGTTCCATAGGCTCTGACACCAAATTCAATTTCATTGTTAATTGAATACACACTGTCGACAATCTGAAGAAGAATATTGGAAGCAACATCAAATCTTTTATAGTTAGCATTCCAGGGATACGTCATACTCGACGATGCATCAAGAAGAAAGAGTATTCTGGTTTTTTTGGGTTTTGGTTGCGCGGATAAACAGAAGGGAATGAAAAAAAAAGTTGCAAGCAGCAATATGAGTGTGATCGATATGGAATTCCGTTTATACATTCAATTAATAATCACCCAAGGTTTCCGGTAATAAGGTAAGGGCTGTTTCAAGTTGCGTATCACTTGGTGCGATGCCGTGCCATTCGTGTGTTCCTTCCATAAAATCTATTCCTTTGCCCATAATCGTTTTCATTAAGATACAAACTGGTTTGCCATGACCTAACCTTGATTTTGCCGTATCCAACACGGAGATTACCTCTTCCATATTGTTGCCGTCCATGTCAAGTACGATCCAACCAAAGGCCGTCCACTTGTCGTGAAGATTTTCAAGATCGAGTACATTTTTTGTACTGCCGTCAATTTGTTGCCCATTATAATCAACAGTCGCAATCAGGTTATCAACCTTATTATGCGCAGCAAACATAATGGCTTCCCAGTTTTGTCCTTCCTGCAATTCGCCATCACCATGTAGGGAGTAAACAATCGACTTATCATTATTTAACCTTTTTGCTAATGCTGCACCTACGGCCACGCTTAACCCCTGACCCAGCGAACCGCTTGCAATTCGCACACCCGGAAGATGATCATGCGTAGCGGGATGTCCTTGTAATCTTGAATTCAATTTCCGGAAAGTAGACAGTTCGGATACAGGAAAATAGTCGCTTCTTGCCAATACACTGTAGAATACGGGAGATATATGTCCATTCGATAAAAAGAAGAGATCTTCATTTAAGCCATCCATGATAAAATCCGGGTTGTGTTTCATGGTATTAAAATACAAAGCGACCATAAAATCTGTACATCCGAGAGAACCACCGGGGTGACCGCTTTGTACTCCATGAACCATCCGCACGATATCGCGTCTTACCTGTGTGGCAATGTCTTGTAAAGTTGGCATAATCTCTTTTCCCTGTTTAAGTTTCGGGCAAAGGTAAAAGAATTAAAGGAGTTTGAAAATAAAAAAAAGGGTTCCGGAGAGCTTGTTACTCAATCAAAAAAGCCCCACTTTCGTGAGGCTTTTCTTAAACATAGCTATTTGTTATTTTGCGATCACCAACCTGTGGATGGTTCTCTTGGCGTTCATTTCAAGTTTTACAAAATAAATACCATTGGCAAGAGCCGAGGTGTTTATTTTCAAACTATTTCCGGTTACTGTACGTTTTTCGCTGGAAAGGATTGTCTGTCCTACAGTATTCAGTATCGAATAATTCATTTGTCCATTCTCAGGAGTTACCACCGTGATCTCGTTGCTAGCCGGGTTCGGATAAATACTAGCCTGTAGACTGTTCACATCCTGTATGCCAGTAGTGCTACCCAATGCAAGGATCTCAATATCATCCACAGCAGCTTCAATCCATGTACCACTTACACCCGTATAAACAGAATCCATGGCTGTGAACATCAGTTTGGCTGTAGTTCCTTTTGTGAGATCAGGAATGATTACATTACGTCTCCAACGTACATCGGGTTTGTAAGTTTTCTCTGCTACTGTCCAGCTACCTCCGTTATCATAAGAGATCCAAACTCTCCATAGATCTTTACCCGGATCGCTTGAGCTCTGACTGTTTGTAAACCATCTCCAGTAAGAGATTACCGGTTGGTTATATTGAGAAAGATCATAGGTCTCTGTAATCAATGTAGTTTTTCCATTATCCACATCAGAATTTCCGGGTTGACTTGCTGTTGAAGCTGCATTTCCTGTGACAGCACATTTTCCGGTACCGGTTGTATGATCTTTCCCGGTTTGAACTGTATCACCATTCGTTACTGAAGAAACCGGTATGGCAACGATCCATTTTCCGCTAGTAGCGTTATCTCCCGGAGCATTACCGATAGTCCAGCCTGTGGTAGTAGAAGTAATATTCGTAAAAGGCTCATTAAAGTATGAATTATATCCTACAAGTAAATAATAAGGGATATTTCTGTTTGTAAAGCCAGTATTGAACTGCGCATTCATTGGAGAAAAAAGTGACAAGGCATTTGTGTAATCATATACTGCAAAAATGTATTCAAATACATCACCGGCCGATGAAACAGGGAACTGACAGGTATAGTTGGTTCCAATTTTTGTCATAAGAATGGTATCAGACACTGTGGTTCCTTTCTTCCTATAGATCATGTTAATATTTCCAAGGAATGCGGGGAAATCAGCCATTGCATCGGCGCTGATTGTGAATGGTGCTCCCGCCGCGATGGTTGCAGATGGAGCGTGGTTCACAACCGTGTTGCTCAACAAATAAATTCCGTGAGCGGCAAATGCCGGAACGATGTAATTAAAATGAGGTGTTCCGTCATTCAGATTCGCATTATCATCATCATAAAGCAAGGCATCGATCAGGATATCGTGGTATACCTGTCCTTCCGTACCGTCAGGGCCATTCGCTAAGCCAAAATGGGTCGCTGCGAACAAGTCTGCCATAGAATCTACACTTCCCCAATTTAGACCAGTATCCCACCATGCACCTGCGATAATTTCACCATCTGCGTGAACTTGACCAACCAGATCCTGAGGATATACTTTAGGATTTATATCATAACGACGAATCGTACTATTAGGCTGACCAATATAAAATCCGGGTCCTATAAGAGGAGAATGTGTAATAGCACAGGCCCATATATCTGAATAACCTTCACCCACGGCACCATTATCAAAACTTAATCCCTGCCAGTCCCAGAAACGGTTAGTAATTGCATGTCCGTATTCATGATACATAACATCACTTACTTCTGATAATGCATTGCATCCTCCGGCCGTAGTATAAAAATTTACGCTAGGTCCATTATAAAATGCATTGCATGTACCATCAGACCTATCTACCCTTGCCAGTAAAGGCGAGCTTTGTGATGCTGACCAAGCCGAGTCTAATTTATTAAATGATGGAAATTTGCTTTTCATAAAATCATGTACAATGTTTATATGATAGAAACAGGTGTACAGCCGGATTGTAGAGTCTATACTACCGGAATTTAGCGTTACACTATCATTAGTATTAAAAACAGGATAATTAAAAACAGGAGACGTTGTGCCCGTAGTACCTGTTACGATGTTACAAAACTTTCCATCTAAAGATATAGTTGCATTAACCGGACCTGCACCTGGAAACGTAAAATTACCATTGTTATCTGTGTAATAAGTAGTGGCGCCTACAGTCACTTTTGCATTTGGCAATCCTAGGTTTTGATTTGCGGAATAAAGGTTTGTCGGAAATAAATTTGCTTTTACTTTTCCGGTAAAATTCAGTACTTTATTTTGACGGTAAAGTATTTTGCCATCATTTGCATCAACATAGGTAAGATATTCGCCGGGTTGTATTTTATCATCCTGGGTATTTATAGTAACTGCATATACTAAATGGTATTCATATTTTCCATCCACGGGTAAAGGAAATATTTTCAAATCATTACCGATGGTAGAATTAATAACCTGAGTAGCTATAGCTTGTTCAGCATTTTGAATCGCAATTGCAGGTGCTATTGTGGCATTCAGGTTTGGAATATTTTTATGTGCATCAATTCCAACCATCGCAATCCGGAGATCCTGAGTAAAACGCACACTTACCCGGCTCCAAAGAACCTCTGTATTGTTATGGATCTGTTTGAAATCGACGTTGATATATTTCCCATCATTGAAGTTTCTGGTCATGACCAACTCATTCAGTGGAAGATTAAATCCAGTGAATTCTTGTTGAAGAAACGCTTTTGCTTTTGCAATCGGATCTGCTCCACCTGCCGCAAACGTAATCGGATTTCCAAAAGCTCTGTGTGGAAGTTTGGTATATCTGTTAAACGCAGCTCCCCAACTTGGATAATGTTGGCTGAATTGTTTCCAGGCAGGTTGTGCATGCATGGCCGCTGTATTAATAGCAGCATCGCGGCTATCATGATATGGTGTAATATCCTTATTGACATCACTGGGATGATGCAAATCCTGGGCATTCAAACCTGCTACTGACAGAAGCGCTAATAATGAAATGGCGAGTTGTTTCATTGAATAAATTTTTGAAACCTGAAAATACTCGGTGAGGTGGATTTGTCCAAAGGAAATGAGGTAAAACAATGCTGAATGGCGTTAATCATAGAGCATTAACGTTTGTTTTGTTAATCATTTACATTTGAACTTCATGTTTAAGTCATCCCGTTGTTCATAGAGGCCACATGCTCTTTAAGACCGTTCGTACAAAGTTGAGGCCTAAACTTTCCTCTTTAGAGGTTTTAGTATTATCATTGTGAACATAAAATTTACCCTTAATAAAACAATCCACATGAAAACAATTCAACAACTTGAAACTGAAAATCTCAGCTTTTCCATTGGTGCAGCTCTTACTGATGGCTGGGCGTATGTCTCTAAAAACCTTTTATTCTATATTCTGGGCGCAATTATTACTTTTATCATCAGCATGGCCTGTGGGTTTATTCCTTTTATCGGTTCCATTGCCAATTCCCTTATCCTGAGTCCTTGCCTGATAGCCGGAGCTGTGTATGTAACTTGGCAAATCTCGAATGGTCATGCATGGACCGACTTTGGGGATATGTTTAAAGGGTTTAGTTACCTGACTCAATTGATGGTAGCAGCCCTCATCCAGGGGGCCATCGTACTGGCTATTGCAATGATCTTTCTGATAAGTTATATTCCCGAAATAATACAACTGATCAAACTTGGCACCGGAAGTGGCATGATGTCTAATCAGAATGAGATCAAAGATCTTCTTCTCAATCTGTTGAGCACGAAAACAGTTGTGCTTATTTTGTCGGTATGTGTTTTTGCTCTCTTCATTTCAATTATCTGGTCATTCAAGACACATTTTATTGTGATTTACAAAATGGAAGCCTGGAAAGCTATGGAAGCCTCCCGTAAAATAGCCCTTAAGAATTTCTTTGCGCTGTTGGGTTTATTTATTATTCTTGGGCTCATCGTTCTGGTCAGTGCGTTGCCTTGTGGTCTTGGTCTCTTATTTACCATGCCATGGATGATCGGTAGTACATACAGTGCCTTTGCACAAATAACAGGTTGCGACAATGCTTATGATATTCAGAAAGAAGGCTTCGACTTCCTAAAGGCGGAAAATACAGTATCAGAATAATATCGTCCTTATCTGGACTAAAAAGAAGATGCTTCTGGAGTAACAGATCAGGCTTTCAATACGAATGGTATGATCAAACTTCAGGGAAACATTCCGTACCATATTATAAACACCTCGTCTACCCGTTGCATTATTTTCAGCAGTGTATTTCTCCCTGCTTAGATGATTTTGATAGTACCGGGGCAGAATGAATTGCCTTATGTTATTATTTCTGCCCCGCCACTTCTCTTAAAAAAGTATCTTCAACCCCAACCCAAGCGGTGACGTTATGAAAAAAGCTTCTTTGTGAGTATTTGTTGTTTTATTCTGCTATGCAGGAGCAAATCTCTTAATTACAATTTGCTCCTGCCACTGATTAAGTGTTTGTTTTAATAACCGAAATTTTCAAACCTGACTTAGAAATTAAATGTGAGTCCCAATGAGGCATTTACGCTGCCTATGGATTCATTATACTTCGTCACTTTGCGAAATAATCCTTCTGTGGGGTTATTAAGATTTGTGTAAGTAACATCAACGTTTGGTTTTGAATTAATATAATCAATTCGCAATGCCGCACCTATATGTCTTCCAAATTTGTACCGCAATCCTGCACCAAGTCCATAACCTAATCCTCCGCCTGTTGATTTATTCTGTATGAATGGTGTATCGGTTGCATCTTCCAACTGCACTTTTATTGCGGGAGTTGTTAAACTGGAATAGCCTACCATTAAACGAAAATCAATGTGGAGATTGTTCATTGGCAGGGAATAGTAAAATGCAGGTAATATGTTGAGCGTCTTGTAAGAGCCGACGGTCATTGTTACTTCATCTACTGCGAATGCTTCCACATATCCTTCTGATAAAATATTTTGCCCTGCTACACCGTAATTTGCAATAGATACAACCAAACCCGCCCCAATGTGTTTATTAAAGAAGTAAGCACCATCTAATGAAAGTACAGGACCGCCTTTGACAGCAAACCCCTGCGAGTTATCAAGATAATTATTAGCTTTTGTGATGTTACCCATTAACGATGAGTAACCACCATTAATGCCGATAAAGCCTTTTGAATATTCTGTATTGTTCTTTTTATCCTGTGCCTGAACACGGATACATGTTGCTGCTAGAAACAAAGCCAGGCAGATAGAAATGTTCTTTTTCATATTTCTTTTTAATAGATTTTTAGTTAATTATATTTATTGTAAAGTTTATATCAAGGTCAATTGAGCCCGGATCACATGAGCCATTCTTAACATTCGGCTGATGACGCAAAACAACTTCTAACAAACCCGTGCTAACGTTTGTAGTAATGAAGTTATTTTTTAATCCAACTTGTAAGGGCGGGTTATTGGAGTCCAAATCTGTTCGCACAACAGTTAAATTTGGCGAAAGTGATGCAGAAGGAAAGAAGCAAAAGAGGTGATAGTTTGCTCTTGCAAGAACATCTTCTCCAATATCTCCGGCCGGGGTTGTTGTTTCGTCTAATAATCCAATGGTTACTTTGTAAGTTGCATTCTTTTTCAAGTTTAGAATTGCTTGTGAAGTGTCGGGCGGATTCGTGTCATCTGGTGTTAAATCTCTCCATATTGCGATGGAAGTATCAAACGGTGCTGCCGTATTGATTGCTGTTAAAATTGTGGTTGTGAGAAACTCATTCCCTGGAGGTGCGGGTGTTACGGTTTTCTCTTCTTTTTTACAGGATGCTATTGATAACATCATAATAGCAGTTGCAGTTATAGCAAGTGCTGCTAATCTCGTATTTGATTTTTTGAACATTTTTTTTAAAATTTAGTTTAATTAATATTAGTAATTGAAAAGGAATTTGAATGAGTTAGTAATATTTACGGGAAAGTCTATGTCTACATCAACGAAACGCGGTTCGCAAGAACCTTTTAATCGGATAGTTGTAGTGATTAAGGAAACTTTTGTCTGGGGCTTTTTCCATGATTTCAGGCAAAGCAATATTTTTTCTTTTGAAGGCAATGTAATTCCCATTAAAATCAATTTCTTTAGTTTCATAAAATTATCCTTCGGTTTTTTTACTTTGAATAATTTGAAACGGAATTTGAATTCTTAATTGAATGCTTCGTCCTGGGTTGTCAGCATAGTAGCGGAAGAAGTTTAAGTAATCGCGGTACGCTACATTTAGTAGATTTTCACCCTGTACACTGATATTTATGTTCTGTTTTGCAACGGGAATAGACAAACCTATTGAAGCTGTGAGTAACGAATAATTTTTTGGAGGTGGAATAAAATCGCTGTTTGGCGGAACGCGCTTTTGTTCGCCGACAAATAAGCCGCCAACATTTACAAACACTTCTTTTAATTTAAAAAATTCCTTCCAGCGGTATTCAACTGTCAACTGAAAACGCTTTGGCGGAACCAATACTAAATAGTTGCCGATTCTCAAATCGTTGGCAAAAACAAGTGTCGCTTTTGGCTGCAATAGCAAATGATCAGATGCATGATATTTTATATCCAAATCGATTCCTTTATATAAGGCATCGGTTTGAGTAAAATAAAATAGGGGGAATGCGCCTGAATATGTAACAGCATATTTGCCCGGTTGCGGTTTAAGATAGATGTAATTAAAAATGTAGTTTACATATCCGCCTAATTCAATTTGAATTTTTTTGCTGTCGTAACGCAAAGAAGCATTGAAGTTGTAAGCGCGTTCGGATCGAAGTAAACTGTCGCCAATTTCAAATGTGGAAGTGCTGCCGTGAATTCCATAAGCATATAATTCGTACACAGAGGGGGCACGCCAGGCATTACCCGCATTTACATTAATGCTGACTGTTGGAGTGAAACGATAAATTGCACCAAGTGTTCCGGTGGCGTTGGTGAATTGTTGCGTGGGTGTTTCAATAGCTAACGAATTGTTGTTAGACATGTATTCACGCTGCCATTTATAATCGTAACGTACACCGCCTTCAACAGTCAATTTATTTTTTGTCCATTTTTCAATAATGAATAAACCGCCTCCGTAATTTCTGAAATTGGGAATGAGAGAACGATACAGTAATCCTTTAAACACATTTCCCTGTGTCATAAAATTACCTCCGATACTCCCTGTAATATGGTGCCATGTTTTGTGTTCCCAAATAAATTCGGCAGTGTGAGTGATTAACTTGAAGTGAACTTGTGGCAGTTTAGATAAATCGACACCACTGCTGGTGTATGGAATGTGGAAATCAAATTCCTGCCGAATGTCGGTCTGACGGGCGAAGGTTGCTTCTAACTTGCCAATATTGTTTGTTTTGAAATATGCAGATGCTTTAATCAAATCATGATTGACATTCTGATAACCTCTTTTAATTTTGTAAGAGAACCCATATTGCTCAATAGGTTTTTTTCCCGTGAAAGTGGCTAATAATTCAGCCGGATTTCCGACGTGAGAACCAGTGTAGATACCAATGTCAGTATTGAACTTGCTATAATAAATATTAGCTCCGAAATTGGCTTTGTTGTAACCAATGTCAGCGGAATAATTTTTCTCGCTTAAACCCGTGTTGTCCAAATAATAATGCGGCGCTTTCAAATTTCCGGCTCTGCGGTATGTCCCTTGAATACGATAACTTAAACCTGAAAGCTTTTTATCAAATGCCCCCTGCACAATTCCCGAACTGCAATACAATTTACTGTTGTTGATGCCGACAAGGTTTAGCTCTCCATCTAAACTTTTCTCTCTTGGCATTTCGGCCGGCTCAACTAACACAACTCCTCCAATTGCATCGGCACCATATCGTATGCTTGCTGCTCCCTTTATTACCGAAAGTTTTGTTGCAATAAATGGGTCAATCTCCGGTGCATGTTCGCTGCCCCATTGTTGTCCTTCTTGACGAACTCCATTATTTAAAATCAAAATACGATTACTGTGTAATCCATGAATAACAGGTTTTGCAATAGTTGGTCCCGAATGAATTACATCTACTCCGGCAATTTCTTTAAGTGCATCAGCTAAATTTTCCCCTCGTGTTTGTAGAAGTTGCGCACCCGTGATTTCAGCTTTAGTAATGGTTTCAACCTCCTGCTTATGGATTTTCCGTGCACCAATATGCACTTCTTCCAAATGAATATCATCGGATTTGAGATAGAGTTTAATATTTCTGTCTGAAGAAATGTCCATGAGGGTATCTAATTTTTTGTAACCGGTGAGAGAAGCTTTCAAATGATATGATCCTGCGCAAATATTAGTAATGGAAAAATTTCCCTGTTCATTAGTATATGAACCTTTCGTTGTATTTGTTATTCCAATTGTTACATGAAACAAGGGCTTGCCATCGTCAATACAAATTATTGTTCCTGTAACCGAAATATTACAATTATTTGTTTGCGCAAAATTTTTTGTACAAATAATTAAAGATGCCAAGACAAGAAGTACTCTTTTGGTTTTTGATAACATAGAAATGTTTATGGCGTGAGGGTGTATAAGAGCCCAAGTAGGGATAGCGAAAACGGATTTTCCGATCTGCTTTGAAGATTTTCTTACAGAAAAGCAGGTCGCAGTATCGCTACAGCGTATAGTGTCTTTGGCTATTTGCGATACCATTCGTATATCAACTATAGCAGCATTGCCTTACACAACAAAAACAGGAGGCCCGCGCAATGGGCAACAAGAGCAGAATGCACTACAGAGAAATTTCTCCTGTGCGACCTTCAGCGCAAGATCGAAAAACACTTGCTTTGAAAAGAAATCATAATATGGAAGACTGATATCTGCGGAGGCGAAATGCTGATCCAATTTCATCAGTTCGCAGTGATGATGCTCATTCGAAATTTGAAGTCCGTCCTCTACTGTAAGTAAGCTATGCTCCGTATCGTTATGACTCGTAAACAGATGATAAACCTCCTTAGGTGTAATGTAAAGTACAAACACACAAAGAAGAAGAAGGGAACAGAACCGTTTGAATTGCGGACGCATGGGATGCAAATATAGAGAGATTCTGATTTCATCAAGTTGTTTTTTTTGAACTGTTCTATCGGTGGTGTTTTTTGAACGCTGGTTAATTCTGGTGATTGCTCTTGAGAAAGGTTACGACTTCTGCCTTGCCTTTTTAGTAAAGATTATCTGACTGCAGATGCAGAGCAGACTATTCTTGTTTCATCCATTCCTCATCTTCAGCATTTAGTTGTTCATGGGAAATATAACAACCTGCTTTATAATCTTCGTGACTTAATTCAAGTAATTGTTTTTCAATCGATGTCAATTCAATAACAGAATTCGTTCAACTATTTGCGATCATTATACAATTAATACCTCGTTTTGAATCATTCATTGTCATTGTCATAATTTCAGTAAAAATAAGATGCCCCGTTTAATTTCAGAAATTTGTTATTCTGCCTTACACGAAACTCACCACGCCCTCCTCATACCTCAAACTTTTTAATGGCGGCACATCCAACAATAATGGCCCGTCCATATCTACATAATCTAACAAGGGCAGACACTGCGCAATCGCATACGAGCCTGTTTCGGTTTCATTCATACAACCCATCATCACTTTTCCATTTAATTCCCTGGCACGTTTGATCATCCTGTATGCAGGAGTTATGCCTCCGCATTTCGTGAGTTTGATATTGATGCCGTCAAAGACCTCCAGGCATTGATCGACATCCGATTCCAGTACACAACTTTCATCGGCGAACAAAGGAAGCATAGATTTTTCTTTTAAGATCTTCATCCCTTCCCAGTTATCTTTTGCCAAAGGTTGTTCCACCAATTCCACACCACAAAGAGCCAGTTGAGGAATTAGATCTAGCGCATCGTCGAGCGACCAGCCCGCATTGGCATCTACACGGAAGATTGAATTCGTATGCTTGCGCAATGTTTGTATCACCTCAAGATCTTCCTTTCCTCCCAGTTTTATTTTATAGATTGGCCAGGGCTTTTCATTCATTTTGATCACCATATTCTCAATACTATCAATTCCTATCGTGTAATCTGTCAGCGGAATATGCTCCCATTTCAGGTTCCATAATTCATAGATCTTCTTACGGTTCATTTTTGCATACATATCCCAGTAAGCCATATCCAGCGCGCAGACAAGAAAATTATTTCCCGGAAATAAATGATGACAGAAATGCCAGAAACGATCCGGTTCTGTGTATGAATATCGTTGCAAAACTTCAATTTTAGAAAGCAACTCTTCGATCATACGTTCGACCGTAACATTGTAATAATGAATGGCTGGTGCTTCTCCAAAGCCAGTCACATTATTGAAACTAAGCGCAATGAGCAAGGCTGTTTGATGGGTTTTTAACCCGTGTGCCGTTGTAAAAGGATGATGAAAGGGAGTGGAAATGGATTTGTAGCGTATCGTGAGCATGGGAGTAAAGGTAATGAATAGCTGATAGCGGTTAGCTGATAGTTTTAGCTTTTAGCTTGATAAAGGTGGTGACTGGGTGATAGCTATGCTGATATTTCGGCGCAAGGTTATGCAGGATTCTTTGGGAAATCTAAACTCTAGACAATTTTTCGAACCCTAAAACGTTTTAAGACAAAAAAATATCATGACAAAAACTTCGATTTTCATCCTGACAATTTTCGGACTTCTAATATTCGCGACAAGTTGCAACAGAACAATGTGCAAAAACACAAATCCAAACTTCGACAATTATTCTCCAGACACAAAAGAATACAAGGACGAATTAGTTAAGCAATTAGCAACAGTCGACAAATCCAAACTCACTTATTGGATGGATACTTACAAGGAAGACAATAATTCGCAAACTATTCTTGCGCATATTCAAGGCGACGGACTCTGCGCCAAAATTCTTCTTGTTGTAAACGAATCGGACAAAGGCATTGAAGGAATTCTTAAGAATAAGGGCATGGGTTACGGTGGAGCCGAACTTGAAGACTTAAAGTTCGACATCAAACAAGACCGCACATCGACTGAATTTGTTTTTCAAGAAATCAGCGGAATTGTAGATTAAAAAACAACCGCATCACAGCAACTAAGTTCCATTTTTTGTGGGTTAACCCTCAAATGTGTAACTTGGACATAGCAAAAAACAGACGCTTAGTCGCCAAACGAAGGTGATGATTGAGTGAATAGTGTTGAATTTTAATTTATCAAGCATAGCGACCGATTATATAGTGGCTACACCCGCTAACGGTTGGGTGCCAGCCGCAGTAGATGATAAAGAAACGAAATCTTTTAGGCAACACAAAACATTCTTGGTAGAATAATTTTGTATTGGGAAAATGCAGCTATTGCGGTCTGACACCTGTTGGCAGTAGCTTTATTAATTTAATTTTAATTTCACTTTATCTACTTCTTCATTTATTCTAATTTGTTTATTGTTATACACACTAGGCCCTTTTCGCATTACAAAAAATCTTAGAATTTCGATTGAGTCTTGTAAGTCTTGAACAGTAAGGTTTGACTTCACAATTTTTGCATAGTACTCATAGTTTTTGTTCATATAGAAATCAAAGCATTGTTTGGGTCCAACATTTCTGTTTAAATAAAATGCTAAAGTGGTCAGTCCAAAAATGTTACTGTTATTGCTTTTGGCTAAATTTTTGGCGGCTTTTAAATCGTAAGAATTTCTAGTAATTCTATCTCCTTTCAAAATGTCTAACAGTGAATTGGGCAGTACTTGTCTTATTGTAAATAATCTATCTTGATATATTTTATCATAAATATTATAGAAAGTTTCGGAAAATGGCGTAGCTTCCAAAGTCTGTTTTCTATAACTTTCTAACTCCTCGCTGTTATAATAAAGTCTAACGCCAAATTCAAAAAATAGTCCTGTTCCCGTCATAAGTATTAAAATAGCAAGTATAATTTTAAGAATTAGCTTTTTCATACATTTCTTCAGATTGTTTAATGCTGGCGTCTTTAAAAGTTACTGCCCACAGCTATCAGCTATTAGTTAAGCACAAGGTTTTATTGTCGTTTCGGTATTTCGCTTTTTGAAATACTCTATGATTTCAGCCTTGGTCATTTTAGACAGTTTCAAGCTTAATTTATCACGTTGTTGCCGCATATATTTCACTGCATCAAATGTCTTTTCAATTGGAGTCTTCATATTTTATAAAATCTCTTGGTGAACGAAATTCTAATTGTTTATACCCGTTTTTAATGTTGATTGAATTGTAACCGCGTATGCGATCAACATTTACAATGTGCTTAAAATTCCAACTTATTAAATAGTCTGCTCTGTTAATTGTAGCCAAAGCAATTTGCAGACAATCTGCGTAACTAGTCTGTCCAACAACTTTTTCAGCAATGTATTTTGTAACTAGGTCAACAGCTTCCTCTGTTGTTTCTAAAAACTCAGTGTGCTCTGTTTTTAAATGAGTTACCAGATTTTGCACCTTTTCAGGTGCCTGTTCAAGCTCTTCTTGGGTAACTGTTGAAAATATAAGAATAAATTCTCCATCATAAAGCCGTTCGAATAAAGGAATAGTATATTCCGCAAATTCTTCATCAAAGTGGCTGCCGAATACCGAAGTGTCTATGTATAATCTTTGTTTCACCCTTCAAATTTACAGAATTAGATTTGATTTTGCCCTCAAGATAGCAAGACCTCCACTTAGTATTGGCGGTACACCGATACCTGCTGATAGCTTTTAGCTTGAGATAGGTGGTTATTTGGTGAATCGCTTTGAATATAATTTATCATACATGGCGACCAGTCATAGTGGCTACACACCCGTTATCAGCTATCGGCTTTAAGCTAATAACTTTCAGGTTTGCAATCCAATCTAAACCTGCATACACCCGCTAACAGCTATCAGCTAACAGCTAAAAGCCCTTAACTAACCGCTATTCCCTTATATTTGCATCCTCTATTTTGAACAAAACAATAAATATTGCCCTCGTCGGAAATCCCAATAGTGGAAAAAGTTCACTTTTCAATTCCCTGACAGGACTTAAACAGAAAGTAGGTAATTTCCCCGGCGTTACTGTCGATAAAAAGACCGGGAAATGTGTGGTCTCTCCTGAATTGACGGTGAATGTGATAGATTTACCCGGCACCTATAGTC
>Ga0335397_10001880_pt1 | contig 28578 bp, 27 predicted proteins | sample MAT04_FD_205740 | JGI IMG/M metagenome (GOLD analysis project Ga0335397, IMG submission 205740) | Freshwater microbial communities from Lake Fryxell liftoff mats and glacier meltwater in Antarctica - MAT-04 (spades assembly) (version 2) ... | reverse complement strand
GCCCATCTATGCGGCGCACGAAATGGATTGATCGGTGGTGACGAGGGTACTCGCGCTTAATGAAGTACCGGTGCAGAAGAGCGACCGACAACAGCAGTGTGAACGCCTGGTTTTCGCGTTGCCCAATGGCGCCCGTCGGAGCACCTCGGACTTTCGCGAGGAACTGGCGGCAAAACGTGCTGTCGAGCATCGGAATCTTTGCCAGTTCCTGCTCGGATAATAGTGCGTCAACATAGTCGGCCTCAGTCGATCCGATAAACGCGCTGACGTCGGGTGCGCGATATGGTTGTTTCGGCTTGGCCAACACACCCGTGGTCAGCACATCGGCAAAGGCCTGCTTCAGTATCCACTTTTCATCAAGCTGCGTGCTGAGTTTGAGCTCCTGCGGCAAGCGCGTCGCCCATTCGACAACCTGATGATCAAGAAAAGGACAGCGCCCCTCGACTCCGTGGGCCATGCTCATGCGATCGCCCTGTGTGGACAGCAAGTAGCCAGGCAGCAGCGTTTTCCACTCCAGCCACTGCGCACGCTCCACCAATCCGAGAGCACTGAAAGCCGCCTCGCTCGCCTCCACGAATGCCTTGAGGTCGGCGAGTCCGTCGCGGCGCTCCTTGAGCAGACGCAGACCGAACATCGAATTGTGAAATCGTAACTCGTGCGAAAACAGCCCCGGCGACTTCTCCTCAGAGAATTGTGTGAAAACCGCGGCCAATGCCTTGACGTTTTGATCCTGGAAGTGCGCGAGATATGGATACAACTTGCGAAGCGCTCCGGAGTCACGTGCGGCGCTCCAGGTGCTGCGCAGCAGAGTTTCCTTGAAGATGTCGTACCCGAGGAAACTTTCGTCTGCCCCCTCTCCCGTGAGCACTACTTTGATTCCCCGTTCGCTAACGGCGCGCGATAAGAGCATCATTGGCACAAACGCGGTGCGAAACGCAGGAGTCTCGGCATGCCAGATTGCGAGCGGAAATGTACGGGCAATGTCGCCATGCCGAACGCGCACCTCCGTATGTGTAGTGCCGAGATGCTCGCTTAACGCACGCTGCGCATCAGACTCGTCAAATTCCGTGTCATCGAATGCAAGCGAGAACGAATGCAACGCGCTGCTGCTGTTCTGGAGGGCGAGCTGCGTCACGATTGCGGAATCAAGTCCGCCACTCAGATACGTTGCAACCTCGACATCGCTTTGCAGCCTAAGCCGCACGGCTTCAGAAAGAATATCACGCGTGCGCTCGATAGCTTCCCCCACCGATCCCGTAAAGGGCGCATCGGAGTGCAACTGCATGGTGTGGTACGATTTCACGGTGCGCGTTGCGCCATGAATTGTGAGATGCGCTCCGTTTGGTACTTGCTTGACTCCGACGAACCCGCTCTGGTGCGGTAACGGCGTCCAGAGCGCGAAGATAGACGCGTGCTGCGCCTCATCAAACTCGAATTGCATTCCTGGAAACTCGAGAAATGCTTTCATCTCTGACGCGAATACGATCGTGTTTCCAACTTCGGCGTAGTAAAGAGGCCGCTTGCCATAACGGTCGCGCGCCAGCACCAATGAACCAGGCACGCGGTCGTAAATGGCTGCGGCAAAAGCGCCGTTGCATCGTATGAATGCCGCGGTTTCCCACTGCATGTAGGCGTGCAGCAGCACTTCCGTGTCCGATGTCGAACGAAACCGGTGGCCGAGTGCCACGAGTTCTGCGCGCAGTGCCTTGTAGTTGTAGATCTCGCCATTAAATGCGATCCACCAACGTTGCGTCTCGTCGGTCATGGGCTGCTGGCCCGTTTCTAGATCGAGCACGCACAGGCGCGCAGTACCGAGCGCTACGCTGGCGTCGAAGTAGTAACCGGCTTCGTCAGGACCGCGGTGCGAGATGGTCGACAACATCCCCTCGAGTATCCGAGGGGCGATCCCGGGGTCAATGTCCCTCACAGGCGCAGTCTGCGCGAACCCGACAATGCCACACATGCGTCTTCGCGGCTCAGTTCACGTAAAACGCGCGGTGTTCCACGGAGCGGTCAAGAAAAAATCCAAACTTGGTCAGCACATTGCCGTATCCAATCTCGACAACACGTCGCGAACCGCGACTGACCAGCGTTCGGATGCACGCATCCCAGCGGACGGGATGATCAAGTTGGTCAGCAAGTTGCCGGCAGAGCGCATCGCGATCGCTCGGCAGGAATGCGCCTGTGACATTGTCGACGACGGGTACAGACACAGGAGCGAGCGGAACGCTCGTCAGAAACGCCTGAAATTGTGTGTTGGCCGTCGCCATGAGCGGCGTGTGCCCTGCCATCGCCACTGGTATCCGCACCACTTTGCGTGGACTGAGTTCCAGCAGCGCCACTTCGGCCGCCTCAATCGCGCTGATCGTACCGCCAAGCGAATACTGCCCAACGCAATTGTGGTTACTCACCCACACGCGGTGCCCCGTGTCGCGCAGTCGAATGCAGAGCGATTCGAGCGGTTCCAGTTTGAGCCCGATCACGGCCAGCATGGCACCCGGAGTTCTCGCAGAACACGCGTCCATGAATGCCGAGCGTGCAGCGACCACCGCGACGAGCTGTTCGAATGTCAAAGCTCCGGTTGCGTAGAGCGCCGTCCATTGACCTACGCTGTAGCCGCCCGTGAAAGCAGCGCGCGCGCCAGTCGCATCGTGAAACAGGTCGAGTGCGAGCGAACTGGCCAGCACCGTCAAAAGTGCTGCGACTCGATTCTCGTTTACCAACTCGGTATGACCTGCCGCAAATTCGCTGAGCGGGGAGCATCCAAGTGCATCGGTTACCACCGCATACCGAGTTGCAAAGTTGGGAAGATGGCGAACACCATCCAGCATTTGCGGGCTGTGCGCCCCTTGCCCCGGAAAGACGAGTGCCACCAAATCTTCGTTCAGCATCGGCGCAAAACTCTAGACGTCGTTCCAGTCCAGACCGATTGCACGGGCCTGACGCACGACCTGCGCGAACTCGGGAATATCGCCGGCTTTGAGCAATCCTTCATCGCGCGCCATCAGGCCAGCGCGCACCTGCTCGGCAATCTCGTTCACATACGGATTGTACCCGTGCTGCTTGTAGTGCACCGCAATTCCCAGATCATTCAACAAACAGTTGGTCGAGTTGCTGCCGGTGTCCGTGGTGCGCGACCAGCCCAGCGTGGAAATCTCGTTGATGATCTGGGTTTCAGACACATCGAATCCCAACATCGGGTTGACAATGTGAAGCGTTCGAAGGCGACCGGCGGACACGAGATCGTCGCTCAGTCCGAAGTAACCCTGGGCGTCAGGACCGAAATGGCGGAGATAACGTTTGACCGCCAGCGAGCGGAACCGCGATTGTACGTCGAGATCCAGCTGCATGATTACCGAATCTTTCGGAACCTGTCCGCCGATATATCCGCCGGCGATAAGCGGCACGCATTTCTCAATGGCGAGACGCACCATGTAGTTGTTGATCAAGCCGATGCACGAGTTGCACATGCTGCTCGCCCGCGTGAGCGCGGCGTCGGAATGCACCGACGTGGTGGCACTGGTGCGATACATCCGCTGCATGAACGATGGCGCGGGAGTAAACATCATGAAATCGACACCGAGCGCCGATGTCACGGTGCGCAAGTTTTTTTGCGCCTGTTCGGCGATAAATCCGTTGTCGATGGTGACCGCCAAACACTTGAGGCCATAATGCCGAGCCAGCGACATGAGCGTGTACGACGAATCTTTACCGCCGCTGAAGGCAACGATCACGTCATAGTCGGCCTTGCCCCGCGTCGCGTCGAATAACTGCTCGAGCCGCCCTCGTAAATCCTTGCGCGTGCGTTCGAATTCGGCAACCGTCGGGGCCGAGTGGCAGAGTGTGCAGAGACCCTGCGCGTCAAACTGTATTCCCGGAAATGTGGACGGCAGTACACAGCGCGCGCAGATTTGTACGTCAGTTGCCTCGTTCATTGCCCGATCTTTTGCGCGACGAATGCGCGCATGCTTGAAAACGAACTCAAAGACTCGGAAAGCAACTCGTCTTCCGTGATCGTGATGGCGAATTCGGTTTCGAGAAACGCGACGAGTTGCACAAAGCCGAACGAATCGATATGTCCGGACTCGAAGAGATTGGTGTGTTCGTTCGGGCCGTCCGCATGGTCACCGAAATCGATGAGCAACATCTGGGATAGAAACTGGCGAATGCGGGCGTCAAGCATGGGAGGATGACTGATGTTACTTGAAGCGCGCACGAAACAACGCGGCCCGATCATGGTTCACCACGGGCGCTTCGTCGGTCATCATGCCTACAACGACCGCGGGATTGCCTGCAACGCGCGCGTTGGGCGGGACGTCGCGCACGACTACAGCACCGGTCGCGACAAACGCTCCCTTCCCGATGGTCACGCCCGGCAGAATCGTGACGCACGCGGCGACAAACGCACCGTCTTCGATGGTGATACCTGCCAGGATGGGCGGACCGCAGCGCGCGTCGGACGGTCCGATTTCGTGATTGGTTGTGATGAGCATGAGATGATGTCCGAGACCACATCGAGCACCGATACGAACCGGTGCATTGAGTTCGATACTCGCCGGGCTGTTGAGAACTGACGAAGTACCAATCGTAAGACGACTGTAAATATCACCGGTTCCGCGGAGGGTGAGAGGGCCAAGCAACCGCGCTCTGGGCGCGACTTCGAAACCCATCCAGCCATACACCATGGCGCGCAGGTGGCCGAACGTGTCTCTCGGGATCGCGAAATCAATCATCCGCAGCAGCACCAGGCGAAAGTGGAACCGCGAGCGCTGCGCGCTGACGTACCGAAACAAGCGCTGCCCGAATGGCGGCACAGTCGCGCTGGTGTTTGTAGCCAATCTACTTTCTGGCCTCACGCTCAGTGCGCACCCACTCGGCCGCGTGAAAAGCGGGGGCTAGGAGGCGGAGCGGAAGCTTCCACGCGATGTACAACGGCGCCCACGCCAGATCGAGCAGGATACGCGCGCCGCGATCGGAGAGTGCGCACCCACGACCTAGGTAGCCCGCAATCCCGGCGGCCGCAATGGCCCACAGCGCGAGCGGCAGCGGTGTGCCAACCCATTCCATGGACCATGCGAGAATGGTCAGCCCGAGGCCTGCGGCAGTGAGGAAAGCCAGCGTGGCAAGCGGCGGAACCAGCAAATCAGCCGCGATATCGAGTAGCGTCGGGTCGCGATTTGCCCACGCGGCCTTCATCACGGGCCAACGATAACGGCGAGCCATCTGCGCCCGGCCGCCCTCCCAGCGCAAACGCTGCGTGCGTGCGTGCGACGCTGACGTCGGCACGTCTGCGACAACCGATGCCTCGGGCACATACGCAACGCGTACGCCCGCCAACGCGAGCTGAATTCCGTATTCGAGATCTTCGACGAGCGAAAACGCCTGATACGGCACGCGCATGAGCGCGGCCCGAGAAAACCCCATGCCATTGCCCCGCAAACCACACGAGACGCCAAGACGCTCGCGACCCAGCGAGCGGACGTCGTGAAAAAGTGTGAGAGCAAGCGACATGAGGCGTGTGCGCCAGCTGGAAACCTCACTTTTCACTCCGTAGCTGGCTTGAACCGCGTGTGCGCCAGCGTTGATCCGCATCGCAAAGGCCGACAACAAGTTCGATGATACTTCACTGTCGGCATCTACTACCACGATCGCGTCGGCAAAGTCAGCGCGTAAGCAATCGGCGAACGCGAGAGCCAGCGCGTATCCCTTGCCGCGCTCGCTTGCATCAACACGATCAAGCACGCGTACACCAGCGCTTCGCGCAATACTTGCGGTGCGGTCGGTGCAGTTGTCGGCAACTACTATGACACGCATTTGCGCGACGGGATATTCCAACGCCAGCACGCTTCGGATTGCCGCAGCAATTACGAGTTCCTCATTGTGTGCCGGAATAATAATTTCGAACCGAAGTGCGTTCCCGGCAGTGCCACTCGGCGCGGCGGGCTGTAACGCGCCGCTCGAGTACGCACTCAAAAACCCTAGATACAGGCCGGAGACGGCGCAGGGAAATGCCGCCAGCGACAGAGCAACGTCGGCGAACAGCACGCTTATCACAGCACGGGTGCAGGCGGTGCGACCGGAGCAATGGTGCGATACATCGCTGGCTTCGAAAACAGCCTGACCTGCTCCGGCCACGCGCCGGTGGCCGTGGCAAGTTTGCCAGCGGTGCCCAGCATGGCGCCCATCAGCCAGACACTGATCCACGACTGACTACCCATGTCTCCCCAGCACTGCACCAGATACCCAAACACCACTGCGATTACTGACACACACGCTGTCTGTTCGAATGGCGATCGCGCGAATCGAAAACTCCTGGCAGCGAAATACACGCCAACCACCAGCACCAGCCAGAGCGTGGACATACCGATCACGCCCGCGATGCTCCATAACCACAGGACGCTGTTGTGGGCGATATACCGATACTGCGGAAACTGTTCGCTGATGTCGTAGGCGACCACACTCTCCACGTATTTGTGTCCGAATCCGGAACCCAGCAGACGTCCTTTGGCGCGGAGCGTGACATAGAGATTGTAGTTCTCAATATCCCGCATGCTGCTCGAGGCGTCAGACCGAGTAACAAGCGACATGATCTTCGCGGCCGGTACAAACACCCGTTCCGTGCGGTGTCGTCCAACTGCCAGATACACCACGAACAGCGGCATCGCCAAAATTCCCAGCATGGTGACTCGGCGCCTGACTCTCGGCGCGAGATACACGTACAGAATCAGTAATCCGCCAAACACGCTGACGTACGCAATGCGCCGATCATTCGCGACGATACCCAGCAACACCAGCGGCACGACTGTCATAACGAGCAGCAGATGCGCGCGCGCCTGCCGGTACGCAAATGTAGCGAGACAGATGAATAACGCGGTGACGAGCAACAGCGTGTCGTCGTGCGTCATGATATATGGCACGGTCAACGCGCGCGGCCGCACAATCGCGAACAGAAAATACAAACCAATGGTCACCTTCACGACGGCTGCACCAATGATCGAGCGTGCAATCCAGACGAAGTCGTTCGGTCCGCGCATTACCCGGGCGATCAGCCAGGCGACAATCGGCAACCACAAAAGCGTTCGAATCTGCCAGAGTGAATTTCGCACGTCGCCACCGCGCAGCAGACCGAACACTTCGAGCCAGATCATTGTGGCGAACCACAAACCAAAGCCCCACATCAGCACGTTCGGTGTCGGTGACGCCGAGTCATTGCTCGAGCGACGCGATGGTCGGTCGAGCAGCACTCGACCAACCATCAGCATCAACAGAATTTCAAGTAGCGAGAACCGAAGCACCGACACACCGGTGAGAGTGTTCAGGTTTTCGTAGAGCAACCGGCCCACGGGATACAAGATTGAGTGCCACTGGCCATCCTGAGGCATGCCGGAGGGTGGGTCGACCGCCGTCGCCACCGACACGAGAGCAAAAACCTGCAATCGAGTCGGTACCCACACGAAGAGCACGAGGCCGATCGTCAGCACGAGGGGCGCCAACGCGATCAGCGGCGATCCGACCCCAAGCAACAACAACGAAACGCTCGACAACAACAGCACGGCGACAACAACCGGTCCCGCGATGGACGACGGTGATTGCAGCGTCGAAGTGACAGTGTTGGCGGTGAACCGTTTCACAGGCGACCAATCTCGCCGAGCACGTCCAACCCAAGCGAAGAACGCACCTGGGACGATTCCAGCACGCGTCCGCCCATCAGGTCGAGCAGTACCGGGGCCGCAATACTCATAGAGACGCCCAGCACCAAGCCGAGTGCCAGTATCAAGGCGGCGTTCGGCGCGACGGGACGGCTGGGTACCTGTCCCGGCGTCAATACGCTGTAGCGATACTTGAAGGCCGCGCGCGCTGTCTGCAGCTCAATACGAGCGCTATTCAATCGGTCGAGCAGATCCTGATAGTTATCCAGCGAAATTTTCAGACGGGAAGTCGCATAACTTTCCTCCGCGCCCGACACGGCGCTGCTCGCCTGACCGGCACGAATGTCGCGAGCGGCTGACATGAGCTCTTCGGTGAGCGCGCGCGGTGCTTCCACTGCACCGGGCGTCGCTCCCTTTCGGGAAATATCGTCGACCAACCGACGTTCTTCTGCGCGGAGATCTTCCAGTTGCGGCGATTCGATCGAAGCGGTGGCCAATGAACGCCGCATGTCCGCAATTTCTGGATGATTCGGACCGAGCACGCGTAGGCGCTCGTCGAGCCGGGACTGCAGGTCCGCGACGCGCTGGTTCCGAAGCGACGTGAGGTCGGCAATGGCTTGTCGTTTTGCCACCAACAATGCCTGTTGCGATGCCAGTTCTCTGTCCACCGGAGCCGTGCGCACGGGCGCCGGTGCGGGGCGTCGTGCCCGCGTGGGCGCCAACGCCTGTAACTCCGCGTACGCGCTGTCGATATCGAGTCGCGTTGTGGCAACGTGCCCCTCGAGAATCGCAATACTTTCGCCGATCAATGACACTTCGGTGCTATGACGTTCGGCAAGAAAGTTGTCTTGCGCCGCCTGCACGATGCGGTGCGCAGTTTGGGCATTCGGCCATCGCACGCCGATGGTGACGGTGCCTTCCTGCGGGTCGACACCCAATCGCTGTACCAGCAAACCGACGAGTGCGTCAAGTTCTTCTTCTTTCGTGAGCGGCGTCGTAACCAGCGCTTCGATCTTGTCTTTGAGTCGCAACAAAGGAACGCGCTGCGCTTTCCACTCAACGAGCAGATTGGTTTCGCGAATGATGCCGAGCAAATTATCGCGCTTGAGCACGGCTTCGGCCGCGAGTTTCGTCGGTGCATCCGATTCTGCTGGCACCGAACGTCGCGGATTGCCCAACGCGGGCATGACCATGTTTCGCTGCGCGAGAATCTTGGCCTCGTTGTAATAAGTCTTCGGCAGCAACACGATGGCGGCGAGCGCAGCCGCAACTACAAAAAGTCCGCTGGACACCGATAACCACGGATGTCGCCGCATAGACCGTTTGGTAAACCCGATGAGCTGCCCAACCGCCGCGAGGTCGAACAGCGCTTCGGGCGGTGGAGATGGAGGAAGCGAAACTGGTGGAGGCGCGTTGGTGGGATTCATGACTTAGGAAATGCAGCGGTGGTCAGCCGAGACGAGGATAGATCACCAGATACGCCAGAAGGAAAGCGCCGTTGAACAGCAACCACCAGAGAATCGCTTTGCGTAGCCCTCGGAGCGGCGATTGATCGCGTGCGGCGATCATCGGCAATACGATGGGCGCGAAGATGAAGCTGATGAGCAGCAGATCGTGCATATGGGGAACGCAACGGGAGGGAAGGCGTCCGACTACTCAACGACGATGACGTCGCCGTTCAGGATGCGGAACATTGCGGCGCGTCCACTGGCTTGTGTGATATCGTCGAACCTGAACCGGATGCGAACCGGTTGCGGCAAGCGTCGCACCACAAAAATGCGATCCTTCCGTGCGAATTCCGTAAGTCCGCCGGCCGCGGCCAGCGCTTCCGGCATTCCGGCGCCGGGCTCCAGGTTGTACATGCCCTGGCGCAAGACGGTGCCGAGAACGCTCACGCTGATTTGACGCGGTTCTTCGAGCGTCACCGTCACACGCGGTGCAACCACGAGTTTTGTTTCTTCGAGCTTGCTCTCGACAACGCGGGCCGTGCGTTCGACCGTTTGGCCGGCCACCATCACATCGCCGATCAACGGAAGACTGACTCTTCCATCCGCACGCACGCGCGAGCGGCCAGACATGCGTTCCTGATTCCAGACTTGTACGCTGATCAGGTCGCCCGCGCCAATGACGTAGGGGGTGTCCTGCAACGCGGCCGACGGCACGTCATTGACCCAGACAAAAGTACCGGCCGGACGATGCGCGCATCCCGCCGCCACGGGGAGGACTGCCAACATTCCTCGGAGTAGCTTCAGCAATGCGCGATGGTCCATGGGTCTCGGGGCCGTGCGTGGCACGTGCCGAATACGAGGGATTCGTCGACGAAAGCCGTATATACCGCCCGGTGTGTGGCGACGCCAGACGGGCTGGTGGTGCACTTCCCGCGCCGATCCTATGTTGCGGCAGACATTTGTATCCCCGCAGTATTCCGGACAACGGTGCCAACACGTCGCAACATCGAGCCCGAGCAACAGCAGTCTGGCAGGATCGCCGACGGTTTCCGTGTCGGCGCACCATCCGACGAGTTGCGCGCCGATGCCTCGCGGGCGCTGCGCAATGCATCGAAACTTGGCTTGTCATTGGTACTGACGTGGTCGGTGGCGCTCGTGGCGCGAATTTTCATGCCGCGCTTTCTCGGCCCTGCCGTCTTTGGACAGTATCAGTTCGCAGAATCGTTCGCGATCATGCTGTTCGTGCTGACGAATTTCGGCGCGGACACCTACATCCAGAAGGAGGTTAGCCGAAACGCCTCCCACGCCAGTGATTTCATTGGTGGCGTGCTGGCTCTGCGTCTGGCCGGCAGTGCAGCGATCATGGTCGCTGCTGCCTTCACGCTATCGTGGGCGGGAAAGCCGGAACAGGTACGCGAGCTGGTGATCATCCTGGGCTTCGTGCAGCTCCTGGTGCTGGCCAATCAGCTGGCCGTGTCGCTGTTGCAGGCGGTGGGACAGGTAAACGGCTTATCGGTGTTGGCTGTTGGTGCCAAGCTGTTGTGGGCCTCCGGAATACTGCTGGGACTGATGAGCGGGCTTGGTGTGCGTTCGGTCGCGCTTGGATTGCTGGCATCAGAAATGCTTCGCTCCATCGTTTTGTGGTGGCTGTCGCGGCGTCATCTGAACCTTCGGCTGCGCCTGAACGTTGGCGCCACGCGGCTCATGTTGGCGGCCAGTTTGCCATTTTTTCTCAAGGACCTCGCGTTCACGCTGTGCGCGCGTATGGACGTCGGGATTATGTCGTTCATGACGAATGACGCCGAAGTGGGCTGGTACGGAGTTGCGTCGAACATCGCCGGCATCGCCATGTTGCTCACGCCAATTATTGGAGCGGTATTCCTTCCGCTCTCGTCTCGGGCGTCATCGCGCTCGGATGCGGAAGTCGCCATGGTCGCCAGCCGTGCCATGCAGCTGGTTCTGACGGTCGCCATCCCTGTCAGTCTTGGGCTCGCGCTAGGGGCCGACGTCCTGGTGCGCGTGATGTTTGGTGAGGCATTCGCGCCGGCGGTCGGAAGCTTGCGCGTGCTTGCTCCCGTCTTCGTGCTCACGTACGTCGCCATGATCACAAGTCTCCTCCTCCTGTCGCTGGGCCGTGGATGGACGCTGACCTATATCGCGCTGTCTTCGCTGGTGATAACCCCAGTCCTATACGTGCTGCTCATTCCCTGGGGGCTCAAGACCTACGGACCTGGGGGCGCAGGCATCGGGGCCGGCGCTGCCATGGTGATCGCCGAGTCATATATGGCGGGACTGATGGCGTGGTTGATGCGCCGATACATTATCGATACTGTCTTAGTTGTGGCTCTAAAGAAGATGACCGTCGTTGCAATCGCCGTAGTTGTCGCTTTTTGGATATTGAAGCCGCTCGGCGACTGGAGACTGGCCATCGTCGCGGCCGGGTACACGCTCGGCGTCGTCTGGTGGGGCGCGGTGGATCCCGGCGTAATCGTGCGGATGCTGCGACGCACCGAACCAATGCCGGCCGTTGGTTCGTGAATAGCGCGGTCCGCCTGAGTGTGGTAATCCCGACTTACAACCGGCCGGAGGCAATCCTCCGGATATTGCAGGACCTGGCCCGGCAGTCGCTCGCGCCCAACAGTTTTGAAGTCATAGTGGTGGACGACGGCTCTGTCTCGCCAATCCGTCCGATCATCCAAAAGTTCACGTTCCCGTATCAATTGTTCGTACTCGAACAATTAAATGCTGGGCCGGCGACTGCGAGGCACCGGGGCATTCTGCACTCGTCCGGCGAAATTACCGTCGCCGTAGACGACGACATGCTCCTGCCAACGGGATTTCTCGAAGCACATGATGCAGCGCACCCGGTTGGCTCTCGGCGTGTCGCTCTGGGTCCGTTTTACAATGAGGAGTCTCGGCGTCTTCCGCTTCACCAGCGCATGGGGAGCCGATCCGTGATTCACACCATGAACGCGGCGCGTGACGAACAACGCCGAATCGCCGGGAGCCGGATGTACACCGGCAATGTCTCCTTTCGTCGTAGCGACTACGTGCAGGTGGATGGGTTTGACCCCGCATTTCGCATTTCCGAGGATGCCGAATTGGGCATTCGACTGGCGCAGTCGGGGGTCGTTCTGACGTTCGCCAAGGACGCACACTCCGTGCATGCCACTATTCCGGTGGCTTTACACGACTGGATGCAACTGGCCGTCGCGTACGGTCGTGCGGATACCAGGGTCGCCGCGAAGCATCCACGGGACCGCGATGCGAGCCCGTGGCGCTTTCTCTCGTATGTTCGTGTCATATCGCGTCCGTTTCTGTTGCTCTCGGCGCTGACGCCGAGCGCGATGCGCTCGGTGACGTGGCTCGCGTTCAAAGCGGCGCACGCGGCGGATAGGCTTCGCCTGGATTGCATCGCACTCGCCGGGGTCACTTTTGCGTACGGGCTGTTGTACTTTCGCGGCGTACGTGAGCAGTCCGGCTCTCGGCGCGACGCGATGCGTGGTCTCCGGAGATACCTGAACAACGTCGATGGAACCGAAATTGATCTATTCGCCAGATACGCCAAGTCCTGGGCCGATGTCGCATCCGATCATGAAGCCATTCGCCAAATCACCAGGAAATACAAGGGCGCCGATGCGCCGACAGGACGCCTGCCGTCAGACCTTGTACAAAGAATTGGTTTCCAGATGATGGCACTCTATCGCTTGATGCGCTTTTTTCGGACGTCCGGTTTGACGTTATTCGCGAAACTCACATCGCGCCTGTTGCGACACTTGTATGCCGCCGATTTGCATTGGGATGCAGAACTCGCACCAGGCGTAATCGTGGTTCATGGAATGGGTCTGGTGATTGCAGCACACACTCGTGTTGGTACGGGTTGCGTGTTGTTCCAGAACGTGACGTTGGGAGAAAACATTCATCCGGAGACGCGCGAAACCGGGGTACCAACGCTCGAGAATGACGTGCACGTTGGGCCGGGCGCTACTCTGCTCGGGCCCATCACCATTGGAGCAGGCACCAAAATCATGGCGGGTGCGCTGGTGCGTCACTCGGTACCAGCCGGAAGTCTGGTTGAAGTCCCGATTCCGAACGTCCGGCCACGCTCGGGACATTCCGCGTGAAGGCCACACCGTCTGTTGTTGCTCATGCGCACGTCAGCGAACATACGCGCGTCCGAATTGGAGGTGCCTGGATAGATGCGATGACGTTTGACGCCGCGATTCACGCTATTACAATGCTTGTCGAACGCCGTCGCGGCGGGTTGGTGGTTACGCCCAACGTCGATCATCTCGTCAAGCTTGAGCACGACACCGCACTCAAAGCCGCATACGCGATGGCCGACCTGGCGTTTGTCGATGGAACGCCGCTCGTGTGGATGTCCCACCTCTTGGCCACGCCATTGCCAGAAAGAGTATCTGGCTCCGATCTCACGCTGCCGTTAACACGCGTGGCGTCGTCGCGCGGTTGGCGCGTGTATCTCCTGGGTGGCGCACCAGGAGCGGCCTCCGCGGCCGCCGAGCGAATGCGTCGGGAGTGCAACGCCACAATCGTCGGTGTTGACACGCCAGATATTTCTGTTGAAGGCGATGTGGCCGCAGATGATTCCATCGTCGCGCGCATTCTGGAAACACGACCCGATCTCATCTTTGTAGCATTCGGATCGCCGAAGCAGGAGCGACTCAGCGTGCGCATCCGCGACCGTGTCTCACCAGCGGTGTTGGTGTGTGTTGGCGTCAGTTTGAGTTTCGTGGCCGACCATCTTCGTCGCGCACCACCGTTCGTATCCCGCCTGGGACTGGAATGGTTGTTCCGATTAGTGCACGAACCTCGGCGGTTGTGGCGACGGTATTTGGTGGACGATATCGGAATTGCAGGAATTTTGTGGCGTACCATGCGGATGCCATTGGCGCAGCGTGTAAAAAAGATCACGTCATCCGCCGCATCGCATGCAACGGCCGGAGAGCGTTGACGATGGAGCCCGTCATCACAGCCCAACTGCCTGCGCACTCGTTCTCAGTGGCGCGATGACTTCGCTGACGCCGCTCCTGAAACGAGTGTACGGTGCGCTGCAAAAGGGGCGGCAGTTTTCCGTTCACGAGCAAGTGCGTCGTGTGTGGGAGTCGGCGGTCGCACTCACAGTGGCCCGCCATCGGTTGCGGGACTGCAATTCGGTTGGCGCGCGTGCTCGCGTTGTGGGTCACCTGCTCATCGAGAATCGCGGCACCATTACGATTGGGGACGACGTCACACTCAACGGTGAAATTGCCCCGGTCCACCTGGCAGCAGACGCGGGCGGAGTGATTGCATTGGGCCACAGCAATTCAGTGAATTACGGAGTTGTTATTACTGCGCGCATCTCGGTACGGCTTGGCGATCGTGTACGCGTTGGCCCAAACAGCATCATCACCGACTCGGACGTACCGTTGCCTGGCATGGACTCTGAACGCGCCGCGTCGCTTGCGAATATGGCGCCCGTCGAAATCGGCGACGATGTGTGGCTGGGCGCGCGCGTTACTGTACTCGCCGGAGGTCACATCGGCGCGGGATCGGTTATTGGTGCCGGAAGTATTGTGCTGCACGCTATTCCCGCAGGTGTGTTAGCCGCCGGAAATCCTGCGCGCGTCATCCGACCAATTCCTTCAATGCCTCGTGACTGACGTGTCGAAATTCTCCGGCGGGCACACGCACAACACGCGCGGCCAGGTTCGTGATCGCCTGCAGGCGTGGCGCAGCCGGTTGTTACTACGCCAGTGCCAGGAGCTGGGCGCGGATGTGCAGGTCATTGGAAAGCCACTGATCCGCAGTAGCGGTGTAGTGATCATTGGCGACCGTGCGGTGCTGTATTCGGCGCCAATACGACTACACCTCGCAACCGGACCGAACGGTTGTTTGCGCATTGGCAACGATGTGGTGATCGGACACGGAGCAGGCCTCACGTCGTATGCCCAGATAGAAGTTGGTGACGGCACCGTCATTGGCCCCTATGCAATCGTGATTGATTATGACTATCACGACCTGGTGAATCGCCAGGCTCCCGGTGTGTCGGCCCCCATTCGCATCGGAAAGAACGTTCGCATCGGCGCATGGTCGGTGGTGCTCCGCGGGGCAGACATCGGTGACAACGCCGTGATCGCAGCGGGCAGCACGGTGCGGGGCGTGGTGCCGGCGGGTGCGCGCGTGAGCGGTACGTGAAAATCTCGCTCAACCACATCATGGTTGCGATTGGCGCAAAACTTCCGTTGCGTCTGTCGGCGCGCATTTTTCGATGGGCCGTGGGCAACGCGCACGTCGCGATCTGTCTGCATCGCGTTGGCAATCGAAGCGTGGCATCAGGCTCCAGTCAGCTGCACAGCGATGCCGACCAGCTCGACCGGTTGATACGCACACTGGTCGACACCCGGCGCACCGGCGCACCGTGGCTCACGCTTGCGTTCGATGACGGATATCTGGATGCGATCGAATACGTGCGAACGCGTGCTCCGATATTTCCGTCGGTCGAATGGATGGTGTTCGTATGTCCCGAGAAGGCGGAACGCGAAGCCGGATTCAGGTGGGATGTTGCTGGTGCCACCCAAGTCACAATTGAGCAGGCCATGCAATGCGAAACGGAGAACGCTCGGCCCGAACTACTAGCGGCCGGTCGCGCTGCTGAGTCTCGAATTGCTTCGGTGCAGGCGGCCTGCGCGCTGGCCACGCTGCCCAATGTCACGCTCGGAAATCACACCAACACGCACGCGCTCCAAACGCGTCTGCTCCCCAGCGAGTCCAATGCCGAGTATGCGCGTTCGATCGCCGATTTTATTCGCTTGCTCGGACCACACCGGCAGTTTGCCTTTCCGTTTGGCACACCGCATTACGAAGTGACCAAAGACCACGTACGGCAGCTGTGGAAGCACGGAGTCTTTGACGTATGGACAACGGAGAATCGTACTTACTCAGTCGCCGAACGCGACGCTGGTGCGCCATTGCCGCGGTTTAGCCCCGACGGACGTTGGAGTCCAGGCAGCATCATATTCTGGATGGCGGCGCACTCGTTTCGTCAGCGGTGGTTGCGGCGGCCTCCAGCCTTTGGAGTTGGTTTTGTCAGAGCGAGCGTATCAGACGGCGAAGTCGCTGCGCCACATTCCACAACGCCGGCGAAACCTGCAACCCGCGTTTGACCACGGTCCTGACAACACGTCGTGACCGTACGCTGAGCGGCGCCGAACCCAGCGGGCTTACAATTCTGGTGTGCGTGGCGTACAGCCATTTGTACTCCTCGTCGCCCAGGAGGAAGTCGAACTCGCGATGACCGCGCGCGTGGCTGTCGTGCATCAACGCATGCAGCAGCATCCGCCCCGGACTAAACGCAGCGAGAGCAGGAGCGTACGACGGAATCCACCAGTACAGCCGCCCATCCCATTCCATGCCGATGTGCGCCGCCGCCAGTGTTCCGCCACTGCGGAGAGTTGATACGATGAGCAGTCCTCGTTGCCGCAATTCGTGCAACAGGCGAATGGTTGCAGGATCGGCGAGTGCGTCAGCGAAGTTGTGCGACCGATACTGTGCGCGTTTCCAGACAATACATTGCTCGAACGCCCGCGGGTCGGGGTCCTGATACGTGTACACCACGTTTCCAAATTGCAGTTCGAGTTGCCGCCAACGGCGTTTTGTGTTCTTCGTGGGGAAGGCCACGGTGGCGGGAGCACTGCGCCACTCGATGAACGGGGATGGCTGACTTCTAGCGGGACGCTGGTGCGACGGCGCGTACCATTCAGCGCTTGAAACGGTGTCAATCGCAGCGTGGCGCAAGTATTTGAGCGCACGTGACGGAATACTCGCATGCACAGCCGCCACTGGTTCGTGAAAATCCAGCCATGGCACCGAAACCACCGGCCGATTACGAACGACGAGCAAGCGAAACACATGTGATTCCACCTGGGCTGTCTCGACAGTCCACGATTTGCCGGGAAACCTCGCGGCGGCCACGCTCTCGAGGAACGGAACTGAGGAGAAGACATTGCTCACGTCGTACATGATACATTGATTTGCGCGCCGTGGTCTGGGCACGCCGCCGCGTGCGCTGAATCCCCTCGCTTCCGGGAATGATGACGGTTGACCTTCGTCCGAGTCGAACGACTCGCTCCAACAGACTGCGACCGACCTGGCTGATCGCCATGGCCCGCGCGGGCCTTGGACTTTCGGTCTTTGCCTGTTCGTTCGCGGGCGCTGAGCAAGAAACGATTGAGCCCGGCGAACCGCCCAACCACCAGCCGTCAGCAGCGGCGGTTCGTTTCACGATCAATACGGCTGATCGACACGCAATCTCGCCGTACGTGTACGGGATGAATTTTGTAGAGCAAGGGGGCAGTCCCCCGGGAGTGAGTCCGTGGGAGGGCGCTGTGGTTCCGCCCGAGGTGACGATGAACCGGTTCGGTGGCAATCGACTGAGCGCATTCAACTGGGAGACTGGTTGGAGCAACGTGGGCGCCGATGGCGATTTTTCGAACGATGCATACCTGACCTCCAACGGCGCGTCGTACAACTACGGCTCGGCAATTGGCGCAGCAGTGGCGGGCCGCGTCAATGCGTCGTTCGCAAACAATCGCGGCATCATCCTGACAATTCCCATGCTTGGATTTGTCGCGGGAAACGCCGCGGGCCGCACGTTAGGCACCACTGATCGCGATCGGAATGCGAGACTGGCCGAGCATTTCTACGCGAACCACGCGTTCAAGGCTACGCCGCTGTCGCTGTCCCCTTCACTGTCCGACCGGGATGTGTATCAGGATGAATTTGTGCATTGGGTCAACCAGACATGGCCCAATCACGCCACCAACGCGCGACAGCCCATTTTTTTCAGCCTTGATAACGAGCCGGACTTGTGGTCCACGACGCACAAGGAAGTGCAGAGTGATTCGGCCGATGATGCAAACCGTCCGCGGCTGCTCACGTACGAGCAACTCGCCGAGACGTCAATTGTGTACGCCCGGGCCGTGAAGTCGGTGATGCCAGACGCATTGGTGTTTGGGCCAGCGGTGGCGACGTATGCCGGTGTGGTTTCGGGCGGCCGGTATACCGACCGGTGGCACGACGATCCCAAGTATGGACAACAGAACTTTCTGGACGTGTATCTGGATCGAATGCGACAGGCAGAAACGACACATGGGCGGCGACTGCTCGACGTGCTTGATGTGCACTATTATCCCGCGGCAGGCGATGGACGCGGTGAAGTGGGATCAGACCGGGCCGTACAAAGTGATTCGATGGGACGCGCACGCATGCAATCGCCTCGTTCGTTGTGGGACCCTTCGTACGTCGAAGGCAGCTGGGTAAACAGCGTTACCGACGGCGCCATTCGCCTGCTTCCTCGGCTTCGCGCGCAAATTGCTGCGCACTACCCAGGCACGCGGCTCGCAATCACCGAATACTATTTCGGTCGTGCTGGCGATATAACGGGTGGACTGGCGCAAGCCGATGTGCTGGGCATTTTTGGTCGCGAGGGTGTGTTTGCCGCGAACCTCTGGCCCAATGCGGATGTGAGCGCAGCGCCGTACAATGGCGAGGGAAAAACGGCGTACGCATACGCGTTTGGCGCGTTCCGTCTATTTCTCAATTTCGACGGCGCCGGCGCAAAATTCGGTTCGACTGGCGTGGCCGCGACGACCTCGGATAACACCGCGTCGTCGGTGTATGCGAGCCTCGACGATCAAGACCGCGTGATCGTGATTGTCATCAACAAAAGCAAGAACATCTCCGAGCCTGCCACAATTTCAATATCAGACGCGCGCGCGTTGACGCGCGTTGTTGGCGTGTACCACATGGCTGAAGGTTCACCGTCGCCTATACCCGTGTCAGGGGCGAACGTAACGACGGTCGGCCGCAACCAGTTCACGTATGTGATGCCGGCGTTAAGCGCGACGGTTATCGTATTGGCTCCTCAATGATTCGCACGTCCGTGACGGTTGTCGCACCACACGAATTGGCACACTGTCGAATTTATCAGCGCGTGCCCAGTCGATATGTGGATACCAGTTGTATTCCCGATCCTGAAACGCGCCGTATCCCATCACTGCTCCGATAGAAGCCAATGGTGCCGACGGAAAGGTCGGACCGGAGCGAGTGTTGCAGTCGTAGCATCGCATAGGTTGTGGTAAGACCAGGCGAAACCGTTGATCGATCGCTGCTCCACGAACGGCTGGCCGATACGAACACTTCGTTGGCGCGCGTGCGATAGTGGTAGACGGCTCCGGCTTCATCAGTCACCAGGGTTTGCCCAAGACCAAATGCCTGACTGACTTCGCGCACATAACGCGATTCGAAGAGGCTGTGTGCCCGACCAATGCGCGCATTCACACTCGCCGACGGCGTGACGCGTGCCGGCAGGGAATCGGCAATTCGAGTGGCGCCAACCAACACCGAGATGCCACCGAGGCGTTTCGTTGCATCAAATCCCACCGCCATTGATTCCGTTGTCGTTTCCACACCTTGTGTTATGCCCGATTGCAGACGAGCCGTGGCAAGCAGTGAACTATGCGCGCTGCGGCGCCGGTTCAGCGTACCTGTAGCGGTCGTCGTTCTACCCGGATGGAGCGACGCTGACGAAAAGTCGACGCTGACGAAGTCAACGCGCGCCGTTCCGCTCATGGCGGAGCTCAGTTTCGTGTTTACGTCGGCCGACGCGGTAACGGAACGTGCGAGTGAAAGCGGAAGCAGGGTAATAAAGGACTGATTGACTGGCGCGCCGGGAGACGCGCCTATCGTTTGCGCCGGAGCACCAAATTCGGTGGAAGCCAGCGTGCGATACGAGGCAAACACTCCACCATCCAACCGCCGCGACATGGTTCGTCGCGCGCGCGCGCCTACATCGTACGTGGTGCGGTTGAGCGATGGCGTGGTCTGGTACGCGGCACCTTCGCCTGATGCCAGTACGCTGAATTCGCCGCGAGGACGTTTGGTGGAAGCCGAGATATCAACGCGGGCGTGTTGCACGAAGTCGCCAACGATGTCGGTCTCCTTCATTTGCACGTTTCGTTCCCAGCCCACGTCCGCTGAAACGGAAGCCTGCACCGATTGTGCCGATCGCGCAGTTGGTGGCGCTTGGCCACTCAGCACACCCACGCCCGACACGCCGAAGTGCAGGAGGAGTATTCGCCGTATCATCGCGACGTCGCGGCACGGGTGCGAGCACGCAGGCGAACTGTGCGTTGCGACGGCGAGCGATCGGAACCCAGAATCCACGAGAGAGGAACGGGCCAGCGGCCACCCATGGTGAGCACGGTTGCGGCGAGAATTTTCACATCAACGAGCAACGACACCCGGCGCACGTAGGCCAGGTCGAAGCGAATCCACTGATGAAAATCACCGTGTGCACGATTTTGTCGACAGATTTGCCACAATCCAGTGATCCCAGGATTGACCCGTAGACGTCCCAGTCGCCACGGCACACAAATCTGATTCTCGCTGAATGGCGACGGGCGTGGACCAACCAGACTCATTTCACCGCGCACCACGTTCAGGAGTTGCGGCAACTCGTCAATGTTGAGACGTCGAAGAAAAAATCCCATGCGAGTCACGCGTGGATCGTCCGACATCTTGAAGTGCGGGCCGTCCATTTGCTGGAGCGACGACAGTGATGGCTTCAGCGACTCCGCGTGCACGCGCATCGTCCGAAATTTTTGACACCAGAATAACTGGCCGTTTTTACCTTCGCGACGGTCCGCAAAAAAAACAGGTCCTCTTGACGTCCACTTGATCAGCAGTGCGATCAGCGCGAACAGTGGCGCCGTCAACGCAAGCATGAGGGCGGCCAGGAAAGGCTCAATGCGTTGCCTGGCCGCCAGGTATTTGTGCGCAACGAGTACATCAACCGATTCCTCTGCGCTGCGGCTCACGCCGTTGTGACGTCGCTGTTTCAGCACCGCGGGTTCGAGGCACTCTGTCCCGACTACGCGATGCCGTTGCGTATCCCGCGCCTCCACGACTCCTCCCGGCAGCAACACGCACTGCGCCACTACTGCATCGGCCTTAATGTGTGCTCCCGCACCAACTACCGTTGGTCCGATCACGAGCGCGTTGGCTTCGATGACTGCCAGTGCATGAACCGCAACCGATCCGACCAGCCGCGCCGAAGGGTCAATAGTCGCGTGCTTTGAAAGCAATCGCGCACAGGCTGCCACATGATCGCGGTCATCCACCATTGACGTCAGCGCGTTGAGCCGACGTTCGACGAAGGTGAGCAACGATCCGCCATCGGTAAGGTCAACGCACGGATCGTTACACGTGATGTCTCGGCTCGGTACTCCGCGCACCGCCAACATTCGGCGTAAACCACTCAGTGAGCGATCAGGAAATTCGGTTACGGCCTGCATGCAGGCGACGGGAATCAACGAGGCAATTACGCCGACCGGCAGTTGTCTCGCGTCTGGCTCAAAGTATCGTTGAATTCGACGCACCCGACCGTCTGCGGCTGAATGCACCACTTCGTGTGGCCGTTGGGATGCCGACTCAAAGCCGACCAAGTGGCGCAGCGTCCGCAGGCCCGACTCCGACGCGTCACACAGTGCACGTAAATCAACGCCGTTTGCCGGATAACACGCTGGAGAAACGAGTAGCAACGTGTCGGACGTATCAAGCGCAGCGACGAGATCATCGAATTGTGCCGTAGAGTACAGCACGCGTGCCGATGGAATCGCGGCGGCCATCGCGCTTGCATACGTCGCGCTTGTTTCGAACAGCGGAAGCACGTATACGTTGGCGGTCGTCACTTGTTCGACCGCATGCAGGATCTCATCAACCAGCGCGTTGCCTGGAAGCGGAAGCAATAACAGTGAAGCGGTGCCAACTCCCGGTGCCGCGTGTGTTGGCCAGACATCCAGCATCACCGGAATAACCGTCACGAGCCGGTTGCCTCCAGACCAGCCAATAGTCCGCTCCGCCCGGGCCTGGCAACTCGTGTGGCGCCCGATGCATCTCCAACCGGCGCCAGGTCTCGTGAGGAAGGGCGAAGCGCTGACACGAGGCGCTGTCGGTCTGCGACCTGACTGCCATCGGCCAACAGCGATGCGTCAACGTTCGCCTGTACGCCGACAACACAGTGATCCCAGATGATGGATCGTGAAACGACCGCCCCCCGTTTGACTATTGAGCCCGTTCCAACGGAGCTAGGGCCCACAATAACGACATCGGCTTCGACCCGAACTCCCGGTCCGAGCAGCACCGGACCAATCAGTCGCGCGCTCACGTCAACGTGCGCGGTTGCATGATGGAGCCCTTCGGCGACGGGTTGATAGTCCCGCCGCAGTCGCATCGGGTGCGTGTGCGCCTGAGAAATGAGCCAGCCGTTTACAGACGCGTACGTTGCGAAATTCAACACGCGTGGCGACACGCCATGCACCGCGTGTAGCGCAACACGCTGCCCGCTGGCGTACAGCCGTTCCAGCAAACCCTCCTTGATGTCCTGATACCCGCGCGCTGCCACCGACTCCAGCACGGCACGTTCGAAAACGTAGATGCCACCTGGAAGCCTGGGCGGGTGGTCACCGAAAGTTGGTTTCCGGCGATCAATCTCCGCAACAACAGTGGCGGCCGCCCCCGACATCCTGTGCTGTTCAAGCAACAGTCTGAGATCGAGTGATGGAAATACCGAGCCTTCCACGACGACGAATGTTCGCGCCGATGAGCGCCGAATCGCATCGTGAGCGCAACCGGCCGGACCTCGAGCATTGAGATCCTCGAAATAATCCAGATCCAGTCCGACGGAAGCGCCGCTGCCAAACACCCCGCGCACCTTCGCGGTCGCAGTATATGCGCAAATCGTTGCGCGGTGCACACCGCCGACTCGCAACCACTCCAGCGGGTAAGCAATGAGCGGGCAGTTGGCGACCGGAATTAACGGCCCGCGCAACTCGCGGTCGAACTCTCCCTCTCCCCATTGATGCGAACCGGCCAATACGATGCCCGCTATGTCATTGTCGAGGAACGAGAGGCTGCTTGCTGTCGCACATTGCAATACCACTCCGTGATGGGGAGCGATCGGCAAAACGACCTGGGGTTTGGCAGAAGGCATCGTCGCAGTTCAGGATCGGAGGTCGGTGCCTTACAGGGTGACGTCGCTGCGAGTCGTACGCGCAGCGCAGAACGGCCGGGTTTGAGGAGGGCCACCCCATCTTGTGACCGGACTCGAACGAGCGCAATACGAAGTGCGATCTCGTGAAGGCGGAGTTGCTCACGCCGTTACAAAGGGGGCGTACTCACAAATATGCAAGATTCGTGCAAATCCGGACCTGGTTCAAAACGCACTAAATCAAGGCATTGCTGCAGCGGCCAAGTCGGTCTGAGGCAACCCGAATGCAATTCGGTCGGTGACGGATGGCTTCGCGTCAGCTCAGCGCACTGATCGTCGCCCAATGGACAATAGTTAGATAGTTAGCTAATCATCATATATGAGTACTGTCTTCAAGGCACTCGCCGACCCCACGCGTCGCCGCGTTCTCCAACTGCTCCGGCGCGGCCCGATGCCCGCTGGTGAGCTCGCCGACCACTTTGACGTGACCAAACCGACCATGTCGGCGCACTTCACCGTGTTGCTCAACGCGAACCTCATTGAGGCTGAAAAACACGGACGATCCATCACGTATCGCATCAAGATGTCTGTCCTTGAGGATGCGCTGCTCGGCTTCGCAGACACGCTTGGACTCGAACGCAAGTCGAAAGCGCTTGCACGTCGCCGCTCGCACCGACAGGGAAGCGATCATGAACCCCATTAAGCAACCGGCGCCCGCGTTGCGCCGCGATATCCTCATCGCGCTCGCGCTTCTGGCAACCGCGTCGGCGGCCACACTGCTTCCACCAGCATACGTCGAGGCTGAACAGCGCATCAGCGGCGTCATGATAGGGCTGATTGTGATGTACTATGCCAACGCCGTTCCGAAAAAACTCAACCCGCTGCTGATGTTGAAAGACCCCGCGCGTTATGACGCGCAGCAACGTTTCACCGGTCAATAACGCTCCACCGCTTCCTTCATCACCCGATCGGGATCGAGCTCGCCAATGACGCCCAAACCAAATGTACGGAGCGCGTTCGAGTAGTCCCCTTCGAGATGCCACACGATCGGAGCGCCTGCTGACGCCGTGTTTTCCTGCAACTTCGCGAAGTCATTCGCGCCGACCACATCGAACACAATTGCGGCACCAGAAAAACGGCGCTTCAGCTCGACCAACAGTGCATCGGCCTGCGCACGTTGCAGGTAGTACAGCAAACCTTCCGCAATAAAAAGTTGCTGTGATGGCTCGCCGTGCACTTGATCCATCCAGGCGAAATCCAGCACGGAAGCGGCAATGTGTTCACCGCTCGCACCCAGCGTGCGACGCAGCTTCACCATCTCGGGGAGATCGACGTCGGGATACGCAGTTTCGCCAGCTCCTGGAGATTCACTTCGCTGTGGTAGCCAGCGTCCGCGGTGAGCAGCGGATTCGCGCACGCTCTCGAGATCCGATGCGCAGTGCGCTGTCACCCATGCAGGTTCGCGCGCGCCACCGAAGCGACATGAACCTCACGGCGGAAGCCGTAGTTTTTCCGCCAGCGCGGCAAACCGCGGATCTCGACTGATCGGCGCCCAGCGCGGATCTCGGCGCAGCCAGACCATCCAGTGCGTTCGCTCGGCGACACCGCGGTCGAGCCACGCGAATGTGCTATCGCGCTCGCCAAGCGACGCGTACACCAGCGCGATCCCGTACGCCGTCACGTATTCACCACTGTGACGCAACGAGTCGAGCCGCGACAAAATCGCCCGGGCTTCGCGCGCATTTCCCTGCGTACCGTACACGTGCCCGATCGCGGCGACGGTCGGCACCCAATTGATCAACTGCGCGGTGGCCCGATACTGCTCCAGTGCCAGGTCGAGGCTGCCGCTCGCTTGCAGCACTCGCCCGAGATAGAAACGCGCCAGGCCATTCAAGCTGTCAGTGCGGAGCGCGATGCGTATGCCGCGCTCCGCCTTCGCGTTTTGCCCGGCATAGTACTCCACCCAGGCCGAGGTCCCCGCTGCGGCCGTCGACAGCGGGTCGAGCGCCAGTGCCGCGCTCTCCTGCGCGCGCGCCTCATCGAAGCGGCCCATCGCCGCGAGGTACAGGCCATACCATTTCGTGGGCTGTCGCATATCCCGGATTGATGGCTAGCGCGCGCTGAAACTCGCGTTCCGCGGTGGGCCAATCCCAGTCGTAGTACAGTGCAACGAAACCGAGCGTCGCATGGGGCTCCGCGAGCGATGAATCGAGTTCCAGTGCGCGCTGCGCGGCAGCACGTGCTTTGAGAAACGCATCCTCCGGTCGGTACAGGCTCGAGTAGCCCAGCTGGACATAGGCATCCGCCATTCCCGCGTAAGCCGGCGCGAAGGTCGGATCCGCATCGAGCGCGTTGTTGAACAATCCGATCGACTGTTGCAACCTCTTGCCGCGCTTGTTCCAGTAGTACCGCCCCCGAATGTAAAAGTCGAATGCCGCCGAATCCACCGGACGCGGCGCCGATGCCGCTCGCAGCACCCGCGACGCGGTGAGCATTTGTCCGGCCACGGAGTCGGCCGCCTTTGCGATGAGGGCCGGAATATTACGGCTCGCCTCGGGGAAAGTGTGCTTCCAACGGCGGCGGTCATCGCCGGTCCGTAACAGCTCCACAGCCAGCTGGACGCTGTCGCCCAACCGCCGGACCGTGGTTTGCACGACCGCGTCGGCGTTCAGGAGGCGCGAGACCTCGCTGCTGCTTTGCGCGCTCTCGCGGAAGGTCATCATCGTCCGCCTGCTGATGACTCGCAGATCCGAAAATCGCCCCAGTTCGAAGATGAGCTGGTCCGTCAACGCGTCGGCGAGATACGGTTGCGTCGAGTCCGCGGCCAGGTCCCTGACGGGAAGCACAGCCAGCACCGGATGGCTGCGCCGATCGACCTGCCCATACGCCGCAGTCGCAATCGTCACGATCATAGCGGCTGCGGCGAACCCAGCGATAAAGATGCGCCGGTGAGCTCGCAGGAACGACGGTCCTGCAGCTTGTTCTGCAGCCGGTCGCGCGTCCAGTCTGGCATCCGGTCCCGCGTCCGGTCCCGCGTCCAGGCCGGCAACCTGGCCGGCACCCGTGCCGACCGACCGGGCCATCGTCGAAGCTTCGTCCTGGTTGCCGAGCGTGCGCACCGACTCGCCGTCCGGCGCAGTGCCGGGAGTCACCGACCGGTCCCGCACTGCGGTCATGAGAGACTGCGTTTCTACCGAAGGCTCGCACGAATACTCCGTCATGAGCCGACGGGCAAAGCGGTCGTACGCTTCGAGAGCGCCGCCACGATCGCCCAACTGGTCGAACAAAGTAATCAGCCATCGAAGCCGGCCCTCGTCATCCGGCGCCAGCGCCGACGCCCGACGTCCCCATTCGACTGCTCCTGCCTTATCCCTACGCTGTCGCGATGGCGAACGCGGCGGCCGACGCCGAATGACGAAGTCGAACGCGCTCGGTTTCCAACCACTCCTCGAGGTCGGGCGATGCGTCCGAGACAAAGAGTCCATCGAGAAAGTTCCCGGCGTAGAGCGCCATCGCTTCGTCAGGATGGCCTGCCGCGATGGCCTCATCAAACCGTACCGCATCGCAGTCGATGCTCCCGAGTCCGACCTCGTCCTCACCGCGCGTTGTGATCGCCGAGGGCCCGAGAGTTCGCCGCAGATAGCTCAGTGCCTGCCGCAGCGCGCTCCGCGCGAACGACGGAACGCTGGAGTGGTACTGCGCGACAATGTCGTCGATGGCATCGGCCCGAAACGCCAGGCCGCGTCCGGTATTGATGGACGACCACCAGCGATCCTGTTTTGGCGGCCATTCGAACTGCCGAAACCATTCCGCCGCTACCGGATCGGCGAAGAGACGATCGCTTCGTTCGTGCTCATGCGCGCGCGCACGCAGGGTGAGCGTCGCAGTTTCCGAAACGCCTGGCAGCAGCCGGTATTTCCGCTCACCGGTTTCCGGTTTCGGCTTGGCCTGCGACCCTATGGCAACGCGCACCAAAATCGACGAATGCATCGAGCCGTCCGTTCCCAGCAAAGCGATCGGACAGACCCACGACCACCTCAGTGTTTTGGTCGTAGCCGTTCACCGTGATGGTGCACCCTGACTCACCTTCCAACGGCACGAAGAAAGCTGACGTGACCCGGAAGCCGGGAGTCGAAAGATCGGCGCTCTTGAGCGCTCCAAGATTCGATAACGTTGCGCTGGAGTGATAACGGCCGGTGTTGTCGACGTGCGCGAGATCGAAATAGATCTGGACCTGCATCGCCGTGAGCGATCCAACGGATTCGCTGGCGTAGAGGCCTATTGCAATCCACCGAAGAAGCTCGCGGTCGTTCGCTCGCTCGGGCGATAGTGGCGAAGGCCGACAGGCTGTGTTGTTGATCGATGTTACGGCCACCAGTAAGGCTCCGCAAGTGCTTCAACAACTGCCTCCCGCGACTGAACAAGCGGTTTCGCGAATTTCCCACGTACCGTGCAACATCGCGAAATGCAATCTGAAATCCGGACAACGTTTCGATCTCTGCCGCTGCACTCGATGAACGAATTTCTCGATGGGCGCGAGCCATGCCACGTCGTGTGAGTTCCACAGTCTGCTTTCCTGTGTGGATATCGACGACGCGCGTCGCACAACAGCACCACTGTCGTACGTCAGTGAAGTGCCGAGTTCAATTGTATTACACGAACAAACGTTCGAAACAAATCAGCAGTTCACCCTCTGGCGAAAGCGCACCGCGCGGCGGATATTGGCGACGCAGGGTGCGAATGGGTCGCACCTGTCCGTGGCATGGCTGCCCGCATTCAATTCCGGCGCGCCTTCATTCTATGACCGTTCAAATTCCATGAGCAATCCACATTCCAACGCCGCAGACTCCGCGTTGACCGCGCGTGTCAACGAAGCAATCAGTCCGGTGACTCTCGGTGATTCTGCAACACCGGCCGCACCGTCAGGGATTGGCCTCTGCCTGTCGGGGGGCGGGTATCGCGCCATGGTGTTTCACATCGGATCGATCATGCGTTTGAACGAAGCGGGAATGCTGCCAAAGCTGGCGCGCATCTCAAGCGTTTCTGGTGGTTCAATTACCGCCGGCGTGCTCGCGCTCAACTGGGACTCCATGACGTTCGTTAACAACGTCGCGTCCAACCTGCAGGAAAAATTCGTGAAACCGTTGCGAGCCATGGCCTCGGAAACGATTGACGCCGAATCGATTCTGGGCGGCATTTTTCTGCCGGGTTCGATTGGCGACAAGATTGCATCGGCGTACGACCAGCATCTGTTCCACAAGAAAACGCTGCAGGACATCACCGCTACGGGTCCACGCTTCATCATCAATGCAACGAACATGCAGTCCGGAGTGCTGTGGCGCTTCAGCCGCAAGGAAATGCGCGACTATCGGGTGGGCAGCATTCCCAACCCTGCGGTGCGGCTGGCCGTTGCCGTTGCGGCATCATCAGCATT
>Ga0335397_10001875_pt1 | contig 28628 bp, 20 predicted proteins | sample MAT04_FD_205740 | JGI IMG/M metagenome (GOLD analysis project Ga0335397, IMG submission 205740) | Freshwater microbial communities from Lake Fryxell liftoff mats and glacier meltwater in Antarctica - MAT-04 (spades assembly) (version 2) ... | reverse complement strand
GATGTTCTGCCGCATTCGGAGTTATTTATCGACCTTGAGAAAACAAGGGGTTAATATCTGGGATGCCCTCGTTCAAATATTCATGGGCGTTCCCTTGTCTCCTATCCCGAAGGCTGAGTAGTTACAACTTAGCAGCGAATTCGTGTCTTATTCAGGTAGTGGTGGAGACTTAAAAGGCTACCTGGCTAAGCCTAAAGGTTTTTCAGGCGAACTCCCTGGGGTGATTGTTATTCACGAAAATCGGGGGCTTAATTCTTATATTCAAGATGTTGTGCGGCGAGCAGCTCTGGCAGGTTATGTGGCTTTGGCACCAGATTTCTTATCTCCAGTAGGGGGTACACCTGAGAATGAAGATCAGGCTCGCGAGATGATCAGCGCTCTTAATAGCCAGCAAACTTTGAGCAACTTAAGGGCAACCTTAGCGTTTTTGCAGAATCGTCCTGATACCACGAGCAAGGTTGGCTGTGTAGGGTTTTGTTGGGGGGGTGGCATGACGAACCAACTTGCTGTGAGCGCTCCTGATCTAGGAGCAGCGATCGCATTTTACGGTTTTCCGCCTTCGCTAGAGGCAGTTCCCAATATAAAGTCACCGCTACTGCTTCATTATGCTGGACTTGATGAGCGAATTAATCAAGAGATTCCTGCGTATGAGACAGCTTTAAGAACGGCAGGAAAAGACTACATAATCTGTATGTACAGTAACGTTAACCATGCATTTCACAATGATACGAATGTGGCTCGCTATGACGCAAATGCAGCTGGTCTCTCCTGGGAACGAACGATGGCATTTCTTGACTATTACTTGAAAGCTTAGAGGATGTTTGAAAAGTCTTCGGTGTAACATCTACGACTTTTCAGACATCCTCTAAGACAGAGGTTAATTAGAACAAGCAGCCAAGCTACAGGGAAGAAGGATTGGAGAGACGGGCAACCCATACTTGTCTTTAGCGACGCCAAAAGAACTAGGACATATGTCCGGGTTATTGGCGATCGGCTCAAGCTATGCCGTTATGTTGCGCCATGCCTCAAAAAAAGTGATATAGAAGTATGCCTTGAGACTAGAGTACACTAATGGGTCGTGCTAAAAAATGAACTGGGGAGCATAACCTGTCCTCAATTCATTTTTGCAGCACAGTTTTCTCATGAGTCAAAAACTTCAATTCAACAGGCAGAACCAGATATGGCTAAAGTTTTAATCATTGGTGCAGGTGGGGTGGGCAACGTTGTTGCTCACAAGTGCGCTCAAGCTCAAGATACATTTTCCGAGATTCTTCTTGCCAGCAGAACTGAAGAGAAGTGTCATGCCATTGCCAAGGCGATCGCCCATCCCAGTTTTTCGACTGCAAAAGTAGATGCCGACCAAGCCAGCGAAGTCATTGCCTTAATTAATGATTTTCAGCCTGATATTGTCATCAATGTAGCTTTGCCTTATCAAGACTTGCCCATTATGGACGCTTGTTTAGCAACCGGAGTTAACTACCTAGATACAGCCAACTACGAACCGCGCAACGAAGCAAAATTCGAGTACAAGTGGCAATGGGCATATCAGGAGCGCTTTCAGCAAGCAGGCATCATGGCGGTGTTAGGCTGCGGATTTGATCCAGGAGTCACGGGCATCTTCACCGCATACGCGCTCAAACACTATTTTGACGAAATTCATTACTTAGATATCGTTGACTGTAATGCAGGTGACCACGGACACCCATTTGCCACCAACTTTAACCCCGAGATCAACATTCGAGAGATCACCCAAAAAGGTCGATACTACGAGAAAGATGACTGGGTTGAGACGGCTCCCCTTTCAGTCCATTGTCCCATTGACTATCCCGAAATCGGATTGCGTGAATCCTACCTGTTATATCACGAAGAACTAGAGTCGCTTGTCAAACACATTCCCACGCTTAAACGTGCTCGCTTTTGGATGACCTTTTCAGAGAATTATATTACCCATTTGCAAGTGTTGCAAAACGTGGGAATAACAAGCATTAAACCCATTGATTACCAGGGTCAAAAAATTATTCCCCTACAATTCCTCAAGGCAATTCTCCCCCAACCCGCTTCATTGGGAGAAAACTACACAGGACAGACTTCCATTGGTTGCCACATTCAAGGCATCAAGGACAACAAAATCAGAACTTACTACATTTACAACAACTGTGATCACGCAGCCACCTACCGAGAAGTGGGCGCACAGGCAATTTCGTACACTACAGGGGTTCCGGCTATGCTCGGTGCGCTGCTGGTGGTGACAGGCGAATGGCAAGGTGCAGGGGTATTTAATGTAGAGCAACTGAACCCCGATCCGTTTTTGCAAAAACTGGGCACTTACGGTCTACCCTGGCACGAGCGAGTGGATCAGCCCTATGCGTTTGCCAATGATTAGGAGAAGTAGTATGGACTGTTCTAAAATTCCTTCTCCCTGTTACGTGCTAGAGGAGAAAAAACTGATCCAAAACCTTGAATTGATCCGTTCCGTTCAGGAAAGATCCAGGGTTACTATTATCCTGGCGTTGAAAGGTTTTGCGATGTTTAGCGCCTTTCCAATCGTTAAACAATATTTAGCTGGAACCACTGCTAGCTCTTTATTTGAGGCAATGCTAGCCCGCGAAGAATTTGGTGGAGAGCTGCATCTGTATCTGCCAGTGTATCAAGATCATGAATTTACAGCGCTTATTCAAGGAGCAGCGCACATTACGTTTAACTCCCTGAGCCAATGGCAACGGTTTAAAGAGAAAACCCTTGCCGCCCACATCTCTCCGGGGCTAAGGATTAATCCAGAATATTCACCCGTGGAGCAGGAAATTTATAATCCTGCTTCTCCTTTTTCTCGCTTAGGGATTCGAGCTGAGATGCTGGGCGATCGCCTCCCTGAAGGCATTGAGGGGCTGCACTGCCACAATTTATGTGAAAGCGATTCCTATGCCTTGGCAGAAACTTTAGCCCAGATCGAAAGCCACTTTGGGCATCTAATGCCTCAGATCAAATGGCTCAACTTAGGGGGCGGGCATCTGATGACCCGTTCAGGTTATGACATTGAACATCTAATTAAGGTGATAACTGACTTTAAAGCCCGTTACCCGCACTTAAAGATTTATCTTGAACCTGGTGCTGCGGTGGTTTGGGAAACCGGATTTTTGCGGGCAACGGTGTTGGATTTAGTAGAAACCCCAGGGATGGCGATCGCCATGCTAGATGTTTCGTTTACGGCACACATGCCTGACTGCCTAGAGATGCCTTATCAGCCAAAGATTCGGGGCGCCAGCCAGCCGCCAGATGGAAAGTATATTTATCGCATGGGCGGGCTTACTTGCCTTGCGGGGGATGTCATGGGAATGGGCGACTATGCCTTTGAGCAACCGCTTCAAGTAGGCGATTCGATTCTGTTTGAAGATATGATGCATTACACTATGGTGAAAACCTCAATGTTCAACGGTATTCAACATCCAGCGATCGGCATCATTCGCAAAAACGGTACTTTTGAGCAGGTTAAAACGTTTGGCTACGAGGATTATAAAAGCCGATTGTCTTAATTGGTTGTTTGAAAAGTATCGCTAATCATCTGTAGGGGCGCAGCATTCGGCAAAAAGGTTTTCGGACTCACCGAAAAATAGTCGTCCGAATGCTGCGCCCTTATTCATAGATTCGGAACTCAAGGTGATAAAGTTTCTTGAGTTTGTTTTTGAACCACACCGCTCCAATCATCTTCAGTGGCTGCCGCCTCTAGCTGCTCAGCCCGATCGCCTTTCCCTTCTTCTATGGACAGTTCTCGACTTAGATCTCCATCTGCCATTGCTCTGCGCAGCTTCAGCTTTTTCTCATCGTAGGCTTGGCGTTCTGCCTCAGACATGGCGGCGATCGCGGCAGATCCTACCGTGGTTGCCCATTCACTGTTTGCAGCATTACCCGGTGGCACTGCTCTTAGTTCAGCAATCCAGCTATTCTGAAGAGCTTCCATATCATCGCGCTTAGGAAAGTCGAAAGATTGCACCTGCACAAAAGCACAAGTGTCTTTGCCCAGTTGAGTTAGGTGCCCCCGTAGAGCAAGCGCAACGTTGCGGGAATAACCAATGTATTGCGTCTGGCGATCGCAGTTCAGCACGGAATAAACTCCCGCAATTTTGGCAGTGCCAACAGACTCGCACCAGTCAGCTAAAGGTACGGTAGTCTCGATAGACATCACAGATTGAGCGATCGTGGGTTCTAGAGCGCTGTGTTCGTCGCCAGAGCTATAGAGAAAACCATGCAGCCCCTGATGAGCTTGGGGCACATTCTGATGTTCGATGGGAATTGAATGGTCGATTTCCACGGGGCACTTTGGGGTGAAGGGCTGTGATCTTACCTATTATCCTTGATGAATGTGCCCTATTGATGAGAAACCATTAAGATATCCGGAGAACTTACTACATTCAATCAGTGTAGATCAGGGAAAGATTGAGGGGCATGTCAGCGTCCGTGCAGTTAAACCCAGGTGCAGCATGGATGTTCTGCCAGCGTGTAGAGCTTCGCCATGTCAGCGCTGCAAGTTCAGCGGTCAGCGCTGCTGCACCACTGACCGCGATCGCAACTTCCCCCAAATACCGCCACATTTTTTCTTCAAAAAGCTAAAACCTGGCAATGGCTTACACTAAGGTAAGGGAAAGCTTGCGATTAATACCCAAACTTACAAACGCTAAAAAGCGATCGTACACGACCTGATCAGGACGACGGCGAGCGAGACAATGAGCCTATAAATACCCTTGAAAGATCTAGACAAGCGATCGCAAAAACACAAGCTCAAAGCAGCAGCAAAACAACGATTTGGTGGAACCTGTGCCTATTGTGGCTGCGTCCCCCGTTTTTTGACTTTAGATCATGTTGTAGCGCGATCAAAGGGCGGCTTTGATGTGCGGTCTAACCTGGTTGCAGTTTGCCGACGCTGCAATAAAAGCAAAGGCAGCCGCCATCTTTGGGAATGGTGGCAAGCGTCTCCTTGGTGGAACGAGGAAAGGGCAAATCAGCTTGCCTCTACTGTTCTTATCTGCAAAATTAAGAGCGCCAACTAAAGGCAGAAGTTAAGCTAACTTTTGAACTCCTCTATTGAGGAATGAGAGGAATTAATTGATTTTGAATGGCTACTACTACGGCTTGAGTGCGATCGCGAACGCTTAGTTGGTAGTGGTCTAGACCTGTGGATACTGAGCTTTCTAAAATTGGCGATCGCGGCACTCTGCAATTTCGATCCGTAGGTCTAGACCACTAACACTTTTCAGACATCCTCTAAAGTCCCCAGTCATTCCTTGATGATTTCTTTAGCCGCGCCCTTACAGACTGATATCGCATCGACAGCTTTTCAAACATCCTCTCGGCTAGGTTCACTGCCAATCGGAGTTTTAACCAAAATATCTGAGTAAAAATCTCCAGGTTGTTGTAATTGATACCCTCCCAAAAGCAATGCCAGAAAAATTTTAATAGGCGACATGTTGATGGCACTTTGACCTAATGCAGCAGAGAGTTCAGAGAACCAGACGCCCTGACTGGGAACAGAGGCTTGGTTCAGCCATTGAGCGATCGCCTCAATCCAAGCTGACACATTCTCATCATGGGCAACGCTCAAAGCCTGCTGTTTAGAGGTTTCTTCGTCTTCCATCTGCTCCAACATCTTTAGCACCTGTTTTTTCTCTACAGGCTTTGCCACAGAGTCGGTTGAAGCCTTTCGTTTAGAGGTTTGAACTTTGGGATTAATCAGATCTGACAGATCAAGGTACATGGTTCGCTGCACCAATCCTGCAAGTAAATCCTCTTCCATTACAGGGCCTTCCTCGTTGTGCCGTTCTTCCCAATCCGCCAAGAAGCGATCGGCTTTAGCCGCATGAATCTCTGCCAGTAGCGTCATTATTGTCCCGCCTAACCGCAACTGCTCCATATCAGGAAGATGCTTCAGCAGTTGCTCGGTCATCTGCCAGAATTGTGCCAAGCTAACATTTTCTGGCTCAGCAATGGCTGCTTTCAGTGCCAAGATAAACTCTTGTTCAGGCTCAGCATTAAAACTGTCCAAAATAGGAAGATCGGAGTTAGGCATTTGCCTGAGAGAGTCTTAAAGGACAGGGTTGAATGGGGCAGAAGACGGGATCATAGCGAATCTCTGGCTCAAAGTTTTTTATTTTGTATAAATGACTCAGCTCTTGTAAAACATCTTGCAGATAGCGACGAATTTGGCTATTAGTCATGCCCATGCAATGGGTAGCGGGCATATCTTCCAGCTTTTGGTCGCCCTGCCAAACTGAAATGGCGATCGCGTGCAGGTGCGAGTCTTTCCGAGCCTCTCGATATAAATAGAGAAGGGCGATAGGCGGAGCCTGGGGTTTAGCCTGAATTTGCGTAGTCGGTTGACTAGGAGGCTTGACCTGGGTTGTTACATAGTTTGCCTTGCGCTTTTGATTATTGTCTGCCCGATTTCGGTAGTGGGAGCGGCGGCGATGGCAAATCTTTTCATCCCAGCAGCCATCTCCTGACTCGTCATGGAGTTGGCGGGCTGCTTCAATTGAAAGTTGGCTACATTGCCAGCAAATTGGGTTAAAGGCTCTCGCCATTGCAGGTTGGACTCCTGATTGAGGAAGCATTTGAGTTCCTGCAAATTCTACCTTGTTTTAGTGTAAGTAGATGGTGTAATAGAAGAATGAGGAATTTAGGGAGTGTTTTAAGAGTCCTATTAGTAAGTGCGTTATTCTTGCAGCTCACCCTTAAAAAAGAGGATTTTAATCCTCTGTATCACTCCTCGCAACGGCTAGAAGTCATTAGTAGATCCCTTTTTCTGTACGGCCGATATTTTTACCGTGCAGAATTTTAGGGCACTCAAAAACAACAGCTCCGGCTCTCGCCAAGGCTGCTATCCTACAAGCCCCTTACTCTAAATTAGGTAATCTCAGATCTTGCACCTTTCTCAATAGCCCACCCTCGAATGAATTCGGGGCTAATAGACAAAACCCATTAAAATGGGTTGAAAGCCTGTCTGCCAAGTTCTCTAGTCCGTTTCAACGGACTTCGTTGCGTTAGCCCGGAATTGAAATTCTGGGTGGGTCTTGCGAGTGGTGCAAGATCTCAGTAATCTCGAACTTAGGGAGTAGCAATGAAATAATGTCCCGATCTGCCCCCTAAATCCCCCAATTTTTGGGGACTTTAAAAGGCTCGGAAGTCCCCAAAAATTGGGGGATTTAGGGGGCTAGCAAGCTAGCGCCTCCCACTGGGAATTTATTTCAATGCAGATCCCTTATCCTATTTCTGCCGTCATTTTTATCATCGTTTCCACGGTTGTTCCTGGTTCTGCCACAAGCAAATTTTTTCTTGTATTGAGAGCATTTCTTGGCGCAGTCCAAGGTTCTAAGCAGTAGAAATCTTTGCCTTTGACTGCCCAAAATACTAAGGTCGAGTAGTGATCATCATACTCAACCGTCAGCTTCAGGTTTCGGCTCTTGTCGGTCACTGTAGCCGATCGCCCTTGCAAGTTAATAAACGAAAAATCAATTTCGTCCTGTTCAAAATCGAATTGCCCCGAAAAGGAAAGCACCTCTGCCCCACCTTTAGATTGATATTCGCTAGAAGGGAAATCAACGCTGAGCTGGCTCTTATCGGCTATTGCAAAATAGGGATGAATTCCAGTCGAAAAGGGCATGGGCTGAGCCGACAAATTAGTGTGGCGGCAGCGCAGCTCTAAGGAATTGCTGTGCAGGGTGTAGGTATAATCAAGTTCAAAGTCAAAGGGATAGCTCAAGCGTGTCGTCTCGCTGCTCTTGAGGCTAATGGTAAGGCTAGCTCCGGCATCGGTCGATTGCTTCGTTATCTGCCAAGGAAGATTACGGGCAAAGCCGTGGGGAGGAAGTTTGTATGTCTGATCATTGAGGCTGTAAGTATCTTCGGCCAAGTTGCCGCAGATAGGAAACAATAGGGGAATGCCACCTCGTACCGTTAGAGCAGGATCTTTGAAGCGATCGCTATCCAGATAAAATAAGTCCATGCCTTCAACCTGCCAATGGGTCACAATACCACCCCGTTCAGGCACAACAGCAGCTTGGGCATTGCCATCCGATAATACGTAGGTTTTGTACTGTTGCTGCTCAATCGCTATTTCAGACATGAGAAACTCCTAAAAACGACTCTTATTACCGTCTCATATAACCGCTACTCGGCGAAAATTTTTAACTGATGAAATTAAAATCCTATCTTCAGGACAGGGTAGAACTTCCTGATTAAAAGCCTGATAAAAGACAGTAATCATGAGTTTTGCCTTAAGTATTTTCAGGAGCAAACTAGAGTTACGGTACTCTGGTAGCTAAAGATTGTTTTGCAGCAAAAAGGCAGTGATAGAGTGGGCATCCGCAAAAGTCAAAAGCCTAGCTTAGGCACACCAGCTAAATTACAGGAAAGTGACGATGTACCCGCGATCGCCACCGAAGCGATCGTTGTCCCATCCCCCTATTCTCCTACTCTTCTCCCCACAGCCCAGCTGCTCAGCCTGCAAAGCAGCCCAGGTCTTGACCCTAATAATAGTTATCAAGCGCTGCTTCAAGAAGCCAAAAACAACCTCAGCTCTCAGCAAATTGAAGCCACTGCCCAATACCTGCGGCACGAGTCTAGTCTTCTGCATCGAGTTTCTGTGCAGCTGGCTCAACATTTAGTAGAGGCGTACCGACAAAGGCTCTCCGAACAACGGGGTAAGAAGACTGTTCCTAAAACCTTACCTTATTTTGAAGTGACTCCCGGTACCGATAGCGTTGCCTCCACCTTAAAAACCAATCTCAACGGTGATGCCCTACTGAGCCGCATTCGTCGTTTGATTGAAGATTTGTTTGAAAAAAACCAGCTTTGGGAAAAAGGAGCCAACGAAATTTGGCTAGACATTTTCGACTGGGCAGGCGAAGAGCTTCAAACTGAGATGGGAGAAGCTCCTTTAAACTTGCTCAGTCAAGCCGATTTTAATCAAGTTCTTCATCGTCATTTATTTGAGCAAGCCACCAATCCCATCCAAGACCGTATTGTTTTCCTCGAAGAATTTTATTCTCAAAGCCTGACTCGAAGGATTGTTGAAGACTTAGACTTGCTCCATTACCCCCTGTCTGGGCTAGAACAAATCCTCGACATCAGCCCTACCGAAACCGTTAAACCTGCACCTTCGGGCGAAGTACCCCTCTCTCAAATTGACCAGGTGGCAGCGATTCCTACCGGCTTACCGATCGTCAGCAGCATCTCAGCCCAGCTCAAGGCCGATCTCTGGCAACCCGACGCCAACGGAATTGCCTACTTTCGCTACCACGCCAAAAATAACTCTAACAATTACTTAGAGCATTACATCACTAGCCCTGGTGATATTGAAGCATTGCCCTGGGAAGCCGCTGAGCAAATTATCAATAAATTTGGCTTTAACACAGTTAAACTACAGCTCATTTTCGCGGCGTATGCCATGCGCCAATCTAAACCTTGGGAAGGCACCTTTACAATTAAAGCAACAGACATTATTGAGGAACTAGGGTGGGATCGAAACCACAGTTCCAATCTTCCCACCAAGCGCAATGAGGTGGCTAGCATCGCTTATGCCTTGTCTTGTCTAATGGTAAAAGCCGTTTGGATTGAAGGTCGCGGTAAGAAGCAAATCGATGCTAGTACACCGATTGGGCGCATGTGGGAGGTGCTAATTGACTCTCATGGGCAGTTTGACTGGATCACGGGCAAAATTAATGAACCCGATGAAGTCTACATCACAATTCGCCCCGGACTGTGGACGGCACATTTTCTTAATCAGGCAGGCAGTAAGGCTAAAGAAGCCCTCTATCAGTTTGGTTATTTGGCACTCAACATCCTTAAGCTTGACCCCTATCACGATGAATTAACGCTCAGGCTGGCAATTCACTTGACGCTAGATGTAAGAATTCGCGCCCGCGATCGCAACCCCTACGAGTACCGGGTCAAGACTCTCCTGGAAGCCGTCATCCCAGAAGCAATGATTCAGGAGGCACGCCAAAACAGCGAAAAGGCAAGAGGGCTGTTTAGCCGCTGGAACCACGCCTTAAAGCTTTTAGCGAGTCTAGGTTGGCAGCCCGCCGATTCTGGGTCTCTAGACGCCTCAGAGCCTGTAGAAACTCCAGACGCCCCAGAGCCTACCCAGTCTGAGAACTACATCTTTTACACGCAGCCCTACCCCGAATGGCTAGCTCCTGAATCGAAGCTGAAAAAGCCAAGGGGTTGGATTGACCTCTGGCTAGAGCATAAGCTGATGATCAAACCCCCTCATCCGATTCCTGAGCGGATGAACTCTCTAATGAATCACACAAAGGCTGCTGTAAAGCCCTTAAAGACTTCTGCTCCGCTTACAGGCGCCGACGTTAAAGCTGCCCGCAAGGAGCGGCGGTGGACTCAAGCCAAGCTAGCTGGAACGCTGAAGGTGCATCAAAGCCTAATCGCCAAAATCGAATCGGGCGATCGTCCCATCCGCGCTGACTTGGAAACCGATCTCCGCCGAATTCTTGACCTTTAGGGCTTGTCATAATTCCCAGCTTGTCATAAACAATTTCCTTCAAAAAATAGCCTTCTAACCTTTATGCTGCAAGGGTTTAAGCCTTATGACAAATCTCTCCGAATTCTCCCACGAACTCTCCGTATGCTCCCATCAAACTCTCCGTATGCTCCCATCAAAATTTTTTAAAGTGCTTACCCAGTCAGGGATACAAGCTTTTATGACAGCCTGATCAGTCTGATAAGACTGATCCTTTGCTAAATATTAAAAATCAAAGTCTGGCATAATCTGCGTCAGGCAAAACTTGGAGTTTTCAAAAAAGAGAGGAAGCGCCTATTCAGACACTTAACGATTCAAAAACAAGCCCCTGCAAGCAGAGAACTGGCAGAGGCTGTGTGTTGTTGTCACATCGAAACTCCTGACAAGAGCAAAATGTGACGCAAAAATATAAACCTAAAGCAGCGGGATACCTAATCTCAAAAGTTTGACAGCAGTCGAATTAGGTATCTCACGAAGTTGTGCGCTAATGCAGTACAACAATGCACTCATCCTAGCAGTCCTCTAGCTAAAGACGCAAATGCCGTTGTTGTAGAAGTGGAAAGCTGGAATTTTTGGTTGCATTGTTTTCTGCCTGTTTACGGCAGAGAGAGTTTGACCTACAAAGCCATCGTCTAACCCCAGTTAAGCAGTTTAGACGTTGCTCTCTTTGTCCTATTTTCCTATAGGACTAAATTTCCATGCATTCTATTAGTCTATCTTTTTCGATCGCCCACTCCAGCCCCTCTCTAGGCTTTTCAGCCCAGGCTCAGCCCTTTTCATCTCAGCCTGTTGCTCCCCAAGATATCGATCTATTTGAGACGCAGATCCGCGATGAGTTTGTCAGAGGATCGGCGATCGCCCTGCCTTTATTTCAAACCACCGTTCAAATTGTTCCCGACCTCGTCACCCATGCGGGCGGAGAGGTTGAAACACCAATTCATAATGCCTTCAACTGGAAATACACCCGTTTTGCCCAACAGGTCAAAGCGACCTTATTGGCTGCCCTGCTAGTCAACGAAGATGGCACCGTTTGGCAGGGCAAACTTAATAATCCAAAGTGGGATGCCAAAAAAGGCAAGTCTCGCAAATACGAAACGCCTGTGGGCAACGGTTCACGGGTCTACTTACCCGATGTCCCGCTTCATATTCGGCGAAAAATAGCCCAACGCTATAGCATTCTCGACCCAAAATTTGTTCCTAATCGTTCAGCCCGTCGGCACGGCATCTGCATTGCGCCTTTTTGGGATTGGATTGAGCAACATCCCGAAATTCCTCTAGTGCCGACGGAAGGAGGTAAAAAGGGGCTGGCTCTACTTAGTCAAGGCTATGTTCCCTTATCTTTATATGGTGTTAGCGGTGGCTACTATGCTAAAGACACCCTGGGTAATTCTGTTAACCCCTATTTAACGTCAGACGTGGCTCGTTTTGCAGTGCCAGGGCGCCAGTTTTCGCTGGCATTTGACCAAGATACGGCTGAAACAACGCGACGAAAGGTGGGTGTTGCGTTAAGTCGCTTTGGTAAGCTCCTGAGTGCGGCGACGGGCATCGATCCCAGGGTCGTTACGTGGAGTAGTCAAGCAGGGAAGGGGGTTGATGACCTGATTGTGAACCAAGGAGTTGAAGCTTGGTCGGTAGCACTGGCAAAAGCCATGCCTTTAGACCATTGGCAAATTTGGCAGCGCTTGGAAAATCGTTTGACTTACACTACGCACTTACACTTAAATACCCATGACTTGTCTACCTTAAGTTTAGGGAGTCTTCCAAATGAAGGCATTTTAGCGATCGCCTCTTCTAAAGGCACTGGCAAAACCAAGTTCATTGCCCAAACTGTTCAGTCAACAGGGCAAGTACTAGGAGCAGGGCACCGAGTAGCGTTAATGCGTAACCTGTGCGAACGGCTACGCCTAGACTACCGGGGCGACTTAGACAAAGTGCAAGGGCAATTTATTAACCAGGCAGGCTATTCGTTACGCATTGGCTTTTGTGTCGATAGCTTACTGGCGATCGACCCCCAAAAGTTCCAAGGCTGTGACTTAATTATTGATGAATTAGTCCAAGTCCTTCGCCATTTAATCACTAGCTCCACTTGTGCCAAAGACGGCAAACGCCCTGTGCTGCTGGCTCGGTTCAAGGAATTAGTGCGCGGCGCGCGGCGCGTCATTGTTGCCGATGCTGACTTAGACAATGCCTCGTTGCACTATTTGCAAGAACTTCGAGGTCAATCTAATCAACGTCAATCTAATCAACTATTCCTCATTCGCAATGACTATCAGCCCAAAAGCTATCCGGTTTCCTTTCTCGATTGTCCTAATCATTCCATCATCACGGCGCGACTTTTGGCAGACGTGGGGCAGTTAGCCATAGGTCAAGTCGTGCTGGCGGCTACAGACTCAAAGCGCACTAGCAAAGTTCTGGCTCGACAAATTCAGAAGCAATATCCCGATCGCCGCATTCTACTCATTAACTCTGAAACGAGTGGCTGTGAAGCAGAGCGAGAGTTCATCGAAACTCCTGATGCTGTGCTAATGCGGGGAGAGTATGACGTGATTGTAGTTTCGCCTTCTATGGCAACAGGGGTCAGTATTGAGTCTCAAGGGGCGATCGCTAAGGTATACGGCATCTTTAATGGTGTTAGCTCTACCGATGCGGATATGGCACAGGCGCTCGATCGGGTGCGCGAGCCTGTGCCACGGGTCGTTTGGTGCGCTGAGCAAGGACGAAATTATTCCCCTGTCAGTCGATCAGTTAACCCAATTGAGCTAAAGCGTCATCTTCAAGAGCAAACCAGCGCCACGGTTCAACTGATTCGCTCTAGCCTCAATGCTGGTGCCCTAGAGGCGATCGCCCAGTACGATTGGCAAGCCGACCCTCACGTCAACCTGTGGGCGCAAATTGGGGCAGAACAAAACCGCTCAATGAGCCATCTTCGCACTGCCTTATTGGTTCGTCTGAGGTTTGAAGGCAAACAAGTGAATGTAGAAGTGGCTCAGTCGAATGCCGTCATTCAAGAAAAGCTGAAAGCCACTCGCAGCGAAATTACCCAACTTGATGCCGAAGCCCTAGTGGCTGCAACAATCCTGACTAGTTCTGAAGTGCTGCAACTAGAACAGAAAGAAGTCCTTAGCCCCGAAGATTCAAAGGCGATCGCCCGCTACCATTTCTGCGACTTCTATGGCATTGATTCTAGTAGCCTTACTGTTGAGATGATCACTGACGATAAAAACGGCAGACGACGCGGTGAATTACTTAACTTAGAAGCACAGATCTTTCCTGGATTAGCTGCCGATCGCACGGCTAAAGCGTTGGAGCGTCAAGCTGTTTGGAACCAGGGACTCTGCCCCTGGGATATTTCTAAGGCAGAACTACGCCGAGTGCTGAGACAAAAGCTTCGCCTCAATGATTTTTTAGATCCTGATAAAGAATGGACTGAAGATGACCTAGAAGAATATGCTGCTGAAGCGCGCAAGCATTCTGCCACCATCAAACAGCTTTGTCATTTCACAATCTCCAATGCCCTAAGAGCCGATGGCAAACCTAAGCTTTCCGACACCCAGATCATTCACCAATTACTAAGTCAGATGGGAGTAAAAGTAAAATTATATTGGCGAGGGTCAGGAAAAAACAAGCGTCGCGTCTATCGGTTAGATGGCGATCGCTGGCAGCAGATGATGGCAATTCTAGCTCAACGCCAACTGCGTCGGGAAACCGATAGACAGCCAGACCTGGAAGCAGTCGAAGGATCACCCGATCGAGAATTTAAGGCTCTACTACCGATGGGTGATCCTTTACTACATGAAGATCCATCGCTACAGCAATGGCTAACACCAGAAGGATTAGAAGATATCAGAAGAATGATACGGACAGCTGATAACGTAGAAGCGATCGACTGGCTGAACCAAGTCATACCCCAATGGGTCATGCGGCAAGTAGATAGCGTGTAGATCAATGACATCCGAGCGTAAGGGCGCGGCGTTCGGGCGACCATTTTTCGGCTTGTCCGAGAACTTTTAGACCGAATGCCACGCCTCTACAGATGATTGACGATACTTTTAAGACATCCTTAAGAAGTCTTTCCTAGCCCTCCTCCGGCAATAGCGGGAACGTACTCTGCAAACAAAGTAATCATTTCATGATTAAAGGCTGGAATATCCTCTGGCTGACGGCTTGTGACCCAATTCTTGTCAATCACTACTTCTTGATCGAGCCAGTTCCCTCCTGCGTTGATGATGTCATCTTTAATGGTGTGGTAACTGGTTAAGCTTCGTCCTTCAACAATACCAGCAGAGATCAGCTCCCATGGAGCATGGCAAATAGCAGCGATCGGTTTATCAGAAGTTTGAAATTCCTTTAAGAACGTTTTAACATTTTCTTGTGTTCTCAAGTCATCTGCGTTTACTGCTCCACCGGGTAACAGTACGGCATCGTAGGCATCGGTGCTGATGTTGTCAAGCGTGCCATCCGGTTGAATAGAAGCCCCCTTTTCATGGTGGCGAAACCCTTGAATAGGCTTCATTGTGGGAGACAAAATTTTGACAGTTGCGCCTGCTTCCTTTAAAGCACGTACAGGTTCTGTTAGCTCAGCCTCTTCAAAACCATCTGTCACTAAAACTGCGACTCGTACATTAGATAGGTCAGCCATAATTACGGTTTTCCTTAATACTGCGTTTTTCCTTGATATTTACTTGAACAATAGAAGGATTTCATCTTAAAAACATCGTTCTCAAGAAAGAACTAAATCAATCTTCTGGCGATCGCCCTCATAATCTACTCTTGCTCTTTAATTACTCCATTTCTTTTATCAAGAGATTTTTTCTATCAAGAGAGAGAGACGATCTCACCCTCTAGACGGTGGGTTGGCAGATGTCTCCTTGCTAACTTTAGTAAGTCAATATCAAACTGGAACAACAATATGCGCCACTCTCTAACTTCTATGAAAAAACTTTCAATAGCTTTGGGCATAGCAGGAATTGGTGTCTTAACAGGTCTTCCCGCTTTAGCACAATCGCCAAGTCAAAATGGCTCTCAAGAATTTCGTGAATCCCAAGAAATTATGATGTCTAACGAGGGAATGAAAATCCTCTGTAGCGTTACTCCCATAAATTCTCGTTGTGAAGGGAGTCCATACTACAACGCTGGAGCTTCCAGCCAGCCTGTCGAAAGCAGCACCACTACTTCCCCTGATGGTACAACCGCTCCAACTCAGAACTTACCTAGTGAAAGCGATATGCCATCACCTAGTGGCATGACTGATAGAATGTCTCCTGGCATGATGCAGGGCGGGTCTTCTTCTGGTTCAGATGGCAACATGACTTCCCCTAGCGGCACCACCGCTCCGACTCAAAACTTACCTAGCGAAACGGATGCTCCTGTGGCTCCGAGTCAATCTCCTAGCGGTACCATGCAGGACAGCTCATCCCCTGGATCGAGCGGCACCACGACTTCCCCCAGTGGCACGACTGCCCCTACCCAAACTTTGCCTAGTGAAGGACCTGTTCCCTCCCCAATGTCACGATAGGTAGCTTGTGAAATGAACCTGTAATACCAGTTATCCCTACTAAAAATCCCTTGTCTAAAGACGAGGGATTTTTAGTAGGGGTGAGCAGGTTTTCTGTACTGTAAAAATTTTAACCATGCCGAAAACCTGTATAATGGCACTATGGACTCCACTAAAAGTGATCATCTTCAAGCAGAGATTCAGCGATTACTGAATGCAGTAGAAGCTGTACGAACTTGGGGCACGGTGGCTCCAGCATATTGTTGGTTAACTGAATCCTCTGAGACAAAGGGAAGCAAGACTTATACGTACATTCGTTTAGTTACTGAAGAACCCGGCAAAAAGTTAACTTCTAAGTCGTTAGGACGACCCGGTAGTAAAAGGCATCAAGAGTGGAGAGCGGCAATTGAAAGGCGAGAGGCGATCGCTGAATTAGAACAACAACTGAAAATTTTAGACCTGTTAGTCCACAGGCAGGCTCACGCAAAGAATTTATCCAGGCTATTGGATAGTCTACTGGCTTGATGCCAGCAAGTTTGAAACTTCTATAGCAATCCTATTTCATGTGTGAGAGGCATTGTCTTGTCGCCCTCACCCTAAATCCCTCTCCCACGGGGAGAGGGACTTTGAATTCTAGCTCCCTTCTCCCTAGGGAGAAGGGTTGGGGATGAGGGCGGGGGGGGCTCACATCTCATTTAGGATTGCTATATATTAATGAACCAAACTACCAATTATTTTCTAAACTGCTATACATTGGACTACAGCTAGTTTGTTCTCATTTGACATTTTCTAACACTTTTATGAGCCGCCCTGTTGCGATTTCCCTTTCTTCATTTAAAGGTGGGGTGGGCAAAACGACTAGTTCGATTTGTCTTGCCACCCTTTGTTCTGAGTTAGGTCAAACCTTACTCATTGACTCAGACCCCAACCGTTCTGCAAGCATGTGGGCACGCAAAGGCAACTTGCCCTTCCAAACTGCTACAGAAATGTCAGCCCACAAGTTGACCAGCCAGCAGCGCTTCGATTTTCTCATTATCGACACGCCCGCCCGTCCAACAGAAGAAGACCTTCAAGAGCTAATAGATAGTTGTCACCTATTAATTATTCCAGTCACGCCCGATGCTCTGGCGATCGATGCCTTAGGCTCAATGGTCAGGAAGTTGCCTCAAGGAGCAAATTTCAAGATTTTAGTAAACATGGTGCCTCCTTCTCCTCAAAAAGATGGAGAAGAAGCATTTCAACTTTTGAGAGAAATGGGTTACCCTTTGCTGGATCGGGGAATTCGATCGCTCAAAGCTTATAAAAATGCAGCGGCTTATGGTAAGCCAGTTCACAACGTTCCAGGAGGAAAAATTGCATGGCGGGATTGGACAGAATTGGCAAAAACTCAACCCCTTCAAAGTTTGCTTTCTTAAAAGAGGCACTGCAAGTTGACCCATCAGAGACTTTTGATGGCGATCGGCAGTCAGATGATGCTCTCAGCTTTGTTAGAAAAGATAAATTTTCTGCAAAACAAACAATTGCAGAACAAACAGATGATGCTTCTCGTTCGTTAATGAAGTTCAACCAAATTAAAGAGCGAAAAATAGATACACGTCCTCTTGACCCCACTCATGTCGAGCAGTTAGCTGAATCGATCGCTGTGCTGGGCTTGATCGAGCCTCTGGTAGTCGATATTAAAGGCGTCCTTTTGGCGGGTGCGCATCGTAAATCAGCGATCGCTCAAATTCAGGAGCTTGCACCTGAAGCTTACATAAAGCAGTTTCCTGAAGATATGACTCCTGTGCGAGTGATGCCCTTTGATGCTGATCAAGAGCCAGATCTAGCGCTTCAGGTCGAGATTAGCGAAAATGAAAAGCGCCGAGACTATACTCCTACAGAAATTCGAGCATTGGCAGAACGCCTACGCGAGTCAGGCTATACAGATGTGCCGGGTAGACCTGCCAAAGGAGAAAGGCGGCTAAGACCTGCTATTGAGGTCATTGTAGGCAAAAGTTTACGCCAAGTTCGACGCATTTTAAACGAGGAAGAGAAAACCCGGACACATGTCCGGGTTTCCAATAAACAGTTAATTTTGAGCCAGCTTGAATCTGTTTCTGAACGTTGGCTCGACTTGCCTAATTCTGAAAAGCAAGATGAATCAGATGACGTCTTAAATAAACAAGTCGTTAGGCTGTTAAAGCTAGTGCGTTCGGCAATTAATCAAGAGCTGACTGGCGATTGAGTAGATTAGGGATCTGCATTGAAATAAAGTCCCAATGGGATGCGTTAGCTTTCTAGCCCCCTAAATCCCCCAATTCTGGGGGACTTCCGAGCCTTTCAAAGTCCCCCAGAATTGGGGGATTTAGGGGGCGGATCGGGACGTTATTTCATTGCTACTCCCTTATCTCAGAAAACCACCTTAGAAAACTAGCAACCCTCAGCTCTTTCTTTTGGAGGAGAGAAGAAGGCAGATGCTGGCTTTTAATCTTTACTCTTTAATCTTCACTCTTTAATCTTCACATAAGATAGAGCCATTTATCAGTAAAAGCTAACTTTAAGAGAAGAGAACAATTATCATTCTCTTTTAAGGTTACTATGATTTCGATGGCTGAAATTTTCAGTTCATCAATTAATAAAGTTCTATTTTTAGCAGGAAACCCCCATGATTATCCTCACCAAATCCTGGCGATCGATATTGCCCTCCGCATTGTCCTCTAAGATGGTTTCCCTCGTGGTCGTGATGATGACTGCGATCGCTGGTTTGAGCAGTTGTACCCAAAGCTCATCCAATATGGGTAAAGGGGTGTCGCCAGCCCAAGTAAGCCCAATCGCCGCTACAAATCTCAAGATTGTTACTTCTACCCTGCCTGTGACTGATTTCACGAAGGCTGTAGTAGGCGATCGCGCCAAAGTCACATACTTATTGCCAACCAATATTGGACCTCATGACTATCAGGCAAAACCTGAGGACGTCCGTACTCTAGCAGAAGCCAATGTGTTAGTGAAAAACGGGTTAGGGATTGATGATTATTTAGATAGCCTCATTGAAAATGCCAATAATCCCAAATTAAAAATTATTGACACTAGCGAAGGCGTTCAAACCATTTCTAACGAAGAAGTTGAAGGAGATACTCCCGAAAGTAAAGAATACAAAGATAAAGGGGCAGAATCCGCAGGAGCAGACCATGAGCATGAAGGAGAATTTAACCCGCACATCTGGCTTGATCCAAAGCGCGCAGTTGAGCAAGTTGAAAATATTCGAGATGGGCTTATTGCAGCAGATCCCACAGGTAAAGAAACTTACTCTGTTAATGCTGAAGCTTATATCAAGAAACTTAACGCCTTAGATCAAGAAATTTTGACAGCGCTAACTCCCTATGTGGGCAAAGAATTTGTAACCTACCACGATTTTGCCCCCTACTTTGCCCAACGATATGCTCTTAAAGCTCAGTTTTTGGTGGGTGTGCCTGAAGAAAATCCAGCTCCGGCAGATGTACAGCGCGTGATCAATTCGGCTAGAGGGTCTGATTTAAAAACCCTACTGACAGAACCTCAAGCTGTTGGAAATCCTTTCGATGCTTTAGCAAAAGATTTGAAGGTGCAGGTCAGTAACTTTGACCCGATGGAAACCAGTAGTTCTGAAGGAGTAGAGCCAGACTATTACCTGACAGTAATGCGTCAAAATCTAAAAAATCTGCAAACTGCGCTTGGCTCCGCCCAGTCACAATTGCCGCGCCCAACTGCTACTCTTGTAAGTCTACTGTTGCCAGTAGGCTGGCAGACCACGCCAAAGCAGTGAATAAAGCAATGGAAACCGTATTAGCAATTGAAGATTTAAATGTTTATCGGGGGGCATATGCAGCGGTGCAAAATGTTTCGTTTACCCTAAAAGCAGGGACAGATACTGCTTTGATCGGTCCGAATGGGGCAGGAAAAAGTACCTTAGTCAAAGCAATCTTAGGTATCTTGCCGCGTCATTCGGGGTCGATCGCCCTTCTGGGGCAGTCTGTCGATCGTTCAAGGCACTTGCCTTCTCGCTTGCAACAACAGATTGCCTATCTGCCGCAAAACTTTTTGTTCGATCGGGGCATTCCGATGACGGTTGCTGAGTTAGTGGATTTGGGTTGGGGAAAGTCGGGTTTGCGCTTACCCTGGGAGGCTCGACCACAACGAGTTAGGGCGGTGCAAGAAGCATTGGCTCAGGTTAAAGCAAGTCATTTGATTAATCAACCCATTAAAGGGCTTTCGGGAGGTGAAATTAAGCGAGTGTTGTTGGCTTACTGCATTGTGCGCCCTCGGCGGCTATTGATTTTGGATGAAGCTCCAGCAGGGTTAGATTTTCAGAGTGAGGCAGAGTTTTATCAATTGCTTAACCAACTAAAGTCAGATTATGGGTGGGCGATTTTGCAAATTTCCCATGATTTAGATATTGTTAGCCGCCATTGCGATCGCGTTATTTGTCTGAATCGATCGATCATTTGCCAAGGATCTCCCGATACAGTTCTGTTGCCTGAAAATTTGGTCGCTGCCTATAGTCCAGAATTTACTCGTTATCACCACAATCATTAAATTAATATGTTCACGGAAGAGATAACGCGATTAATTGAGCTGTTGCAATTTCCATTTATGCAACGAGCACTCTGGGGCGGACTGATTTTAGGATTGTTGGGTGGATTGCTGGGTAGCTTTGCAATTTTGCGCCAGTTATCGTTTTTTAGTCATACTGTAGGGCACGCTGCTTTATTGGGCATTGTTTTAGGGGTTCTTCTTAATCTCGATCCAACGCTGACGCTATTACCCTTTACTGTGCTATTTGGGCTAGGGGTTATTTATTTAATTGACCAGACCGATCTTTGGAGCGATACCGTTCTCAATATTGTCTTTTCTGCCTCTTTGGCATCGGCTGTCATCGCTCTGAGCTTTGTTAAAAGCTATCAGGGCAACTTAATGAATTTGCTGTTTGGCGATATTTTGGCGATTCGATATGGCGATTTGTGGCTAAGTTTAGCGGTCTTAATCGTGGCGATCGCTTCTCTAGGATTGACTCTGTGGGCGCAAACGTTACTGACTCTGCATGAAGAAATGGCGAAAGCACAAGGAATCAACGTCCGGCTTCATCAGACTTGGTTTGTAATACTGTTGTCGCTAGCAGTTGCCGTAGCAATTAAGGCAGTAGGAGTGTTGCTAGTTAATGCATTTTTAGTAATTCCAGCTGCAACTGCAAAGTTACTAAGTCAACAATTTACGGCTTTTATTGTGCTTTCGAGCGTTATTGGAGCAGTCAGCGCTGTCGCAGGAATTGTAACTTCGGCAGCATTAAATGTGTCTTCAGGGCCTAGTATTGTAGTTGCACAGTTCATTCTATTTGTATTCGCCGTTCTATTCTCTCGCTTCAATCAGCAACTCAAACGAGATAGATAGTTAGGTGCAGAATACTCATCAATATTTAGGGTAACCGCCAACATTGTTTAGATTGAGTTGTATTCAACCAATTGACAGTTACCTAAATCTGGCACGACATCTACCCCAAGGCGAATCAATATACCTTGAAAGGATAAATTATATTTCCCAAAACCAATTTATCAGATCATAACCTTGGGTATTAAAGGTAAAATTTGTAGCCTGATTAAGGAAGTGGCTTTCACGCCAACCCTTCTGGAGATCTAGAACCTATTAGAATGCCCGATAAATAGTTCAGCTTAAATAGAGGCAAGATGGAGAACGGATATTTTTGATTTTATTATTGACAATCAGCACATTCGCTAGAAATTTGGTAATTTACATCATATTCAAGCTAATTCTCATTTTTTTAACAAGATTATTCAGAGGTTGCTGAATTCTTTTGAGAGATGGTTGTAGAGAGAAGATCAACCATTTCCTCTGAAGGTAAAGGTTTAGAGAATAGGTAACCTTGACCAAACTGGCAGCCTAATAACTTTAGATGAGTGAGCTGCTCACTGGTTTCGATGCCTTCTGCAATCAAATTCATCTTCATCGCTTTACCGATTTCAACAATCGCGGTTAATAATCTAAAATTGCTCTTCTTTTTATGTAACCTATTAATGAACGATCGATCAATTTTAAGATTTTCAACAGAAAACGAATGAAGGTAGCTAAGGGATGAGTAGCCCGTACCAAAATCATCAATGCTTAATTGAATCGATCGCTGCTGTAAGTTACTGATATTATCTGCAACAGAGGGAATATCTTGCATAATTACGGTTTCGGTGATTTCTAGCTTTAAGCATTGAGGATCTAGCTGGGTTTCCGCTAAAATTTCATCAAGCTGCTTGACAAAATCAAGTTGGGCAAATTGACAGGCAGATACATTAACACTAATTGAAAATGAGGAGGTGACCACTTGCTGCTGTTGCCAGTGACGAAGGCTATGGCAGGCTTCTCTAAGTACCCAGTGACCCAGCTTTAAAATGAACCCGGTCTCCTCTGCAATTGGAATAAATCGATCGGGCGGAATCAGACCCTGAGTTGGATGGTGCCAGCGAATTAATGCTTCTGCTCCAACAATGTTGCCTGTCGCTAATTCAACAATGGGTTGGTAGTATAGAGCCAATTCTTTGCGCCGAATGGATTGTCGTAAGTCTGTTTCAAGCTGTAATCGATTGCACGCTGCTTGGTACATCGAAGGCTCAAAGATTTGGTATTGATCTTTTCCTAAAGCCTTTGCCTGATACATTGCTGTATCGGCATCTCGTAGCAGGTCTTCAGTGTCCCAGTAAGTTGAGCAGTCTAAAACAATTCCAATACTAAACGAGATAAATACATCTTGTTCCTTTAAGTGAAAGGGAAGTGCAAAGCTCTTGATAATTCGGTCTGCAATTTGGGTCGCATACCGGGGAGCTTCTAGTTTGCCAAGCACAATGACAAATTCATCACCTCCCAGACGAGCGAGGAAATCTTCTTGCCGCAGAACGGAATTTAGGCGTTGAGAGATGGCAATGAGCAGCTCGTCACCTGCCTGATGTCCAAGAGAATCGTTGACGGGTTTGAAGCGATCGCAATCTAGATAAAACACAGCAAACTGATAATCAGGGTTTGTCTGTTGCTGACTTAATGCTTCGCGAAGGCGCTCCATGAGTAAAACTCGATTAGGTAACCAGGTGAGCGGATCACGGAATGCTATTTCTGATAGTTGAGAATTTGCAGTTTCTAGTTGCTGGGTGCGTTCCTTGACTCGTCCCTCTAACTGGTCATTAAGCTGGTAAATAGTTTGTTGAGCCGCGATCATGGCGAGTTGATTTTGAATTCGTGCCAGAACCTCTTCTACATGAAATGGCTTGGTAATGTAGTCTGCACCCCCTACTTTGAACGCCTCTATTTTATTAGTGATATCATCTGCTGCACTCAAGAAGATAATGGGTATATGGGCAGTTTTAGGGTCTGATTTAAGTCGTTGGCATACCTGATAGCCATTCATGTTTGGCATTCTGACATCTAGCAAAATTAAACTGGGTAAAGTTGTTTCAATAGCGGTCAGTGCCATTGTGCCATTGGTTGCCTTACGGGTTTGGTAGCCATTGCAGTTCAACATGGCTGACAAGAGGCGGATATTCTCTAGTACATCATCCACAATTAGGATATCGGTTTGAGCAGCAGATGGTGAGGAATGGTCAAGGGTACTTTCACTTTCCATTGGTCTGTCTTAAGAATCCTTTAAGTTAGTTGACTGAGTTAGTATTATTAACTGATCAAATTGGTATTTTTCAACCAAATTATTTAAAGCTTTGATGAGGAAGGTCTGTTCAGGAGGAATTTGAGCAATTAGCTTGAGACTTTCGACATCGCTGCCTTGGGCGGCAGTAAAGTGCAACTGGGCAATCCATTCGGCTGGCATGATGCTTAGGGCGATCGCATCAAGGCTGTAATTTGGTTTACGAGGCGTTAGGTCTGGGGCGATCGCCTCTGTAACTTCGTCAGGATACTGCACGTCTAAATGTTTAGATAACACTTCCAGCAGGTCTTTGCGCCGGAATGGTTTGCGAACAAAATCATCACAGCCTGCTGTTAAACTTTCCTGTCGCTGTTCGGTAAAGACACTGGCTGTTAGAGCAATAATTTTTGTGGAAGGATGACGCTGCAAATGAATGGCAGGGTGAGGGGCAATAGGTAACGGAGTATCCTCATCTTCTTCATCCTTGCACCTCTGCTCTAGTTCTCGAATCTTTTGAGTCGCTTTATAACCATCAAGGATGGGCATGTGCATATCCATAAAGATCAAATGGGGCTGCCACTTTTGCCAGAGGGCGATCGCGGCTTGCCCATTCTCAGCCTCTTGGATCTCAAACCCCAAACCGCTCAAGATTTTGTTTAATAACAAACGGCTAGCAGTGTTGTCCTCTACGATCAGAATGCGGTGATTGCTTTGTCTTGGCGTAGTGCTGGCACTATCAATCGGTGAAAATTCTATTGCCGTTGCCATTGATACAGCTTCAGCTAGCTCAACCTGAATACAAAAAGCAAAGCAACTGCCTTTCCCAGGTTCACTGTGAACCGTAATTTCACCGCCCATTAACTGCACAAATCGTTGACTGATCTGTAGCCCTAACCCCGTTCCTTCTTGAGATTGTTGTCCGGAACGGGTTTGCTTAAACGCCTTAAACAAGTCACCCAACTCATCTGCTGCAATACCAGAGCCAGTATCTTCGACCTCGAAAATTAAAAATTGAGTATTAAAAGCTGAGCATTCTGATTGCACCGCGTTATGTTCATTGTTAGTTTGCAATCGCTCCTTTTCCACTGGCTTCGTTTTCACCCGCAAAATTATCCTACCCCGCTCTGTAAACTTAACGGCATTACTCAATAAGTTAATCAGTATTTGACGCAGTTTATTTTCATCGGTTTTGATCCGGTGCGGTACCATAGGGTCGCAGTCAAGAATGAGCTGCAACCCTTTAGATCGTGCTTTCAGTTGCAGCATATTTTTCAGGCTATGCAGCAGCCTGTGCAAATCACACTCCGCTTCGTTTAAGGTGACTCGCCCGGCTTCAATTTTAGACATTTCTAACACATCATTAATCAACTTCAATAAATGTTCACCACTTTGGTTGACAATTTCGACCGATCGCTGATGATCTGTTGACAGGGATGGATCTCGCTGCATTAACTGCGTAAAGCCCAGAATCGCGTTGAGTGGAGTGCGAAGTTCGTGGCTCATGTTTGCTAGAAATTCGCTTTTAGCATTATTTGCAATATCGGCGGCTTCTTTTGCTTGTTTCAGCGCTTCGGCTTGGTGCTGCGTTTGTGCCAGTAGTTCTGCTTGCTGCACGGCAACCCCTAATTGAATGCTAATCTGCGACACCATTTGAATTTCGGCTAGATGCCAGAGGCGAGGTTCATTGTTTTGGTAGGTCGCAAGTAACCCCCACAATTGGTTGCCACAGAAGATTGGAACGATAATATAAGCCCGTGCCTGAAGCGATTCAAGCAATTCTAAATAGCAGACGTTGAATCCTTGTTGATAAATATCAGTGACACTGCAATAATTTGTTTTTTGGCGGTATAGTCCTCCCTGATGTTCTTGTAAGTAGGTATCTTCAATTAAAACTTCTGTACCACTTAATTGCTTGACTGTGCAGTTGGCTTGATCGACTGCCACTTGGTTTAGATCATAGCTTGCGACCTGAACAGGAATAACTGCATTCCATCGATCGCCGACTGACTCGGCAATGACTTGTCCACTCCAGTCTGCATTGAATTGATAAATTAACGTGCGATCGCATCTCACTGCCTGACGCAATTCATCGGTAGTGGCGCGAAAAATAGTTTTCAGTTCTAGGGTTTCGCGCATTCGTTGTAGCACACGAGCGGCTGCCCGCTCTCGTTCCGCGGTCTGACGGAGTGTCTGTTCCACTAGTTTGCGATCAATGCCGACTGCGATCGCGCTGGCGATGGATGCCATCTCTTCAAGGGTGTGTTTAGCCAAAGGGTGACGGGCAAAAATTGCTACTACACCCAAAAGCTGGTTTTTGATCGTCAAAGGATAGCCTGCAAAAGCAACCATGCCCTCGCGCTTCGCCCATTGATGATCGCTGACATAAGGGTCAGTCATCACTTGATTGGTCAAATGGGGCCGACGCTGTTGGGCAATCCAGCCAATCTTGGACTGACCTACCGGGATGCAGCTATGACTGCCGTTGAGATGGGTATACATCCCTGCACTGGCTTGCAAGGTCAGTATTGGCTCAGATTCATTAAGTGTCCAAATTCGAGCAAAGGCGGTATCAAGATGTTCATGTAGGGCGATCGCACAACGGTTCAGCATATCCTGCAAGGATTCTCCTTCGGTCAAGGCAGTGCCAATGTCTGCCCGAAGCGCTGCCAACTTCATCTGCTGCAACTGCTCTGCTTCTACCTGCTTTTGTTCTGTGATGTCACAAATCATGCTGAGAAGACAGTCCTCTCCCTGAAGTTTAATTTTCTCAAATGAAGACCGACCGACCCGAATTTCGCCAGAGCGACAGTGGAATGGGGCATCCAGTTGCATTGATTGTTGCTGTAAAGCTTGAATTAAGCGATCGCGGTCTTCTGAGTTTGCCCAAAGTTGCAACTCTGCCGAGGTGCGACCCATCACTTCCTCACGGCTATAGCCAAACAGATTTAGGAAGCTGGTATTGACATCCAGAATTTGTCCTGTTTCGAGAGTCGAGATACACGAAGCAATAGGATTCGAGCGAAATGCTTTGGCAAACTGCTCTTTGCTCTGCCGCAAGGCTGTTTCTACCACAATCCGTTCCTGAATTTTGGTTTCTAAAGCAATGTTGGCAGTCACCAGTTCATCTGTTCGCTCTGCCACTCGAAACTCTAGTTCTTCGTATGCGCGACGTTTCTCGGTTTCTCCCCATTTCCGTTGCAGTTCTGTTGCCGCTCGCATCGCAAACACGTTGAACAAAGCTTTGGTGCGGTCGTCAATTAAAAGAGGTTTGACATCAAGAATACAAAGTTGACCGATTACCTTTTGATTTGTATCCAGAAATGGCACACCCAGATAGCTCTCAGCTCCTATTCCTTTAAGCAGGAGCGCATCAGGAAAACGCTGTTGTAATTGGTCAGCATAGACGCACAGCGACTGACTATCGATCGCTACTCTACAGGGAGTGCTAGCCAAGTCGTACTCAATGTTTTCTACTAACTGCCCCCCTGACCACAGGGCAAGGCTCCGCAACGTTTGTGGGGAATCTTCAACTGTTTCACAGACCATGACATAAGCCACATTAAGGGCGATCGCCAGGTTTTGTACCAGTGCAGCAAAGAAGTCGTTTCCAGTCACAGCAGAAGTTCCGGCAACAATCATCCGTAGGGTTTCTTCGGCTCGCTGCCGCTCTGCCACCTGCTTCTCTAGTTCGCAGTTGATGATTTCCAGTTGCTCTGGCGTTTGCAGTGCCAGAAGTTGAGGGAGTAGTTCAACCATCTGTAGGGCAGTGTAACAAGAGACTAATGCAGTAATTGCCTGCTCTATGCCAGAAACCCAATAAGCCGGATGCCAGAGTGTCCAAATATTGAGCAGGTGCCCAGTGCCGCAAAGTACAATGAATGCTCCGAACAGCAAGAATACTTTAGAAAACGGAACATCTCCTCGCTTTTGTACAAAGTAGACAAGCATCGCTGCAATAGAAAAGTAGGCAATGGCAATGAGTGCATCACTAATAAGATGCAACCCTACTAAAGGCATCTGCCACAGATAGCAATGTCCATGAGGAATGTACTGGCTGGGTGACAGAAGATTTTTGATTGGTTCTAGCATGTTCCTACAAAAAACGAACTCAGGGATAGCCCAGATAGCTATGGAAACGGAAGCTAATCCAACGTCGCTAGCATAAGGGCTAATGATTACCAACGTAGTATGCCCAATTTCGTTTTCATAGGCGCTAAACCATCGAAACAGAGAGGGGTTAGAGTTGCAATCACTATAGTTAACAACAATTTATCATCGGCTCTTCTGAGTTTATGGTGATCGATTAATCCTACCTGCTGTCGTAGCAAGGGTTTCAGCCATTACAATGAGCTAATTTAGTATTATTCGATACTTTTTCACCAAGAACCCAGAAGAGCCTTATCATCTGACAGATTAGAATTCATATTTTGGCGTTGCTGAACAGAGGGATGAATCTGACGTTTTTCGAGTTGTGTGGGGCGAGAACTCGGAGTTTTTCAAAAACTCCGAGTTCTGAGAATCTCAACGTTCATCTCTCGATTCAGCAACGCCAGATTTTCTTAATCAATTTAGGCCAACTTATTTCTTCTCAGGGTAGTTCTGAATTGTGAATTGACTGGCTTACCACGATGTTCATTTCTGTTTCTAACTGCTCAATGGTGGGCAGTTCACTTGCCAAGGCAGAGGGTAGCCCTCCCATTTGGTGCGTGGCAACGCTGATTGGCTTTTGAATGCCGCGTAGCGCATATTCAGCGATCGCTCGATTTTTAGAACGGCATAGAATAATCCCAATCGTCGGTTGATCATCCTGATTGACTGACAAAACTAGGAAACCGGAATGCGGCTCAGGACGGTAAATTGACGGTCAAAAGAGCGTTCCTGTTGTCGTTTGGAAGCAATGGCAGGTTGCGGGTCAGACTGGCTCGATAAGAACCGATAAACCTGAATGTGGGATTGTTGGG
>Ga0335397_10001872_pt1 | contig 28659 bp, 18 predicted proteins | sample MAT04_FD_205740 | JGI IMG/M metagenome (GOLD analysis project Ga0335397, IMG submission 205740) | Freshwater microbial communities from Lake Fryxell liftoff mats and glacier meltwater in Antarctica - MAT-04 (spades assembly) (version 2) ... | reverse complement strand
CCGAGAACACGCACTATCGCGTTGACATTGATACACCAGAGGACATCGTTCAGTTCACACAGGGCACGGGACATACTTTGCGCTGGCCTGTTGAATGAGTGGACTGATCAAGCGCTAAGTGCCTTCCGCGCACGAGCCAGAGTTTGGTCGCGGCGAGGCTGGTGGTGCCAACGCTAACATTAATGGTCGCCGACTTTGCGCTGGTGAAAGCGGAGCCAGGCAGACCTGGGTAATGATGGAGTATTTCACGCGTTCGGGCGAGAGCAAACTCGTCGAGCGTTGCACTTATCCGCTCACCGGCGTGGGCTGCCTGAGCCGCATCTATACCGACCTTGCGGTGATTGACGTCACGGCACAGGAGTTTAAGCTCATCGTGTCTGGCTTGTCGCTCGCCGAACTGAATTCTCTTTCTGAACTATCAATTGCACTCTAAAAGTATGAACGCCTATATCGTCGACGCCCTCCGCACTCCTATCGGCCGCTACGGCGGTTCGCTCTCTTCGGTTCGCACGGACGATCTGGGCGCGGTTCCGATTGCAGCCTTGATCGCTCGCCACCCGAATTTCGACTGGGCCGCGATTGACGACGTGATTTACGGTTGTGCCAATCAGGCGGGCGAGGACAACCGCAACGTGGCTCGCATGTCCGCGCTGCTCGCCGGACTGCCGCAAACGGTATCTGGCGCGACCATCAACCGCCTTTGCGGCTCGGGCCTTGATGCACTGGGCACGGCGGCGCGTGCGATCAAGTCGGGCGAAGCGCAGTTAATGATTGCGGGCGGGGTGGAAAGCATGAGCCGCGCGCCGTTTGTGATGCCCAAAGCCGATAGCGCTTTTGCGCGCAACAACGCGGTGTATGACACCACCATCGGCTGGCGTTTCATCAACAAATTGATGAAAGAAAAATACGGCGTCGATTCGATGCCTGAGACCGCCGAGAACGTCGCCACCGAGTTCAAGATCGGGCGTGAAGCGCAGGACAGGATGGCGCTTGCTTCGCAACTGAAAGCCGTTGCAGCGCAGAGGAGCGGTTTTTTCGATGCCGAGATTACTGCGGTGACCATTGCGCAGAAAAAGGGCGACGCGATTGTCGTCGGCAAAGATGAGCACCCGCGTGACACCTCACTCGAAGTACTCGCTAAATTAAAAGGCATTGTGCGACCAGATGGAACGGTAACAGCCGGTAACGCCAGCGGCGTGAACGATGGTTCATGTGCAATCCTGGTCGCTTCCGAGTCGGCGCTGAAAACACACAGCCTCACGCCCCGCGCTCGTATCGTTGGTATGGCGACGGCTGGCGTGCCTCCGCGAATCATGGGAATCGGCCCCGCGCCAGCGACGAAAAAAGTGCTGGCGTTGACGGGGTTGACGATCAATCAGATGGACATAATTGAACTGAACGAGGCCTTTGCCGCGCAGGGGTTGGCTGTGTTGCGAGAGCTCGGTGTTGACGATGCTGATCCGCGCGTGAATCCGAATGGGGGTGCGATTGCGCTTGGGCATCCTTTGGGGGCTTCGGGCGCGCGTCTGGCGACGACTGCGGTTAATCAACTGCACCGCATCGGCGGACGGTATGCGCTGTGCACTATGTGCATTGGCGTTGGGCAGGGCATAGCGGTGGTGCTGGAACGTTGCTAGCGGAACATCTTGCGAATTTAGACCTTTTGTGGGAGCGGCTCTAGCCGCGATGGCTTATGGGGATCCATTTGCGGCTAAAGCCGCTCCCACAGCAGGGCGCGGCGCTGCGAAGCTTGCGTGTTGTCCGGTAAATCAAGCATGGAACTTTACAACTGACCGCGAGTCATTTAGCATTCTGGGTGTTAATGACTCACGGTCAGTTCGCGTTGGTCTTGATCAAACGAGCCAACTTTCGCCATGCCACCCATCAAAAAAATATTACTGGACGCAATCGATGCGCATCACGCGCGCCATGCGACTGAAGCGCAGCAGGTCGCTCGTCGCGCTGAAAAAAGCTCGATCAAGTCCATGATCAAGAGCGCGCAAGATCTGCATCACGCGCATCGATCCGCAGACGCCAGCAAGCGGGTTCGCGCAGTGGACGGTGACGACAAAGAAGCCCGTCGACAGACCATTCTCGATGCGGCCGAACGACTTTTCACCGACCGTCACGATCTGGCCAACGTCGCCGATGTGGCAGCTGCTGCTGGCCTCGCCAAAGGCACCGTTTATCTCTACTTCCAGACCAAGGAAGAGGTCTATCTCGCGCTGCATTTGCGTCAGGTTGAGCACTTTTTTACGACGTTGATTTCGCGGATGACGACCGGGTCACCGTTCCTGTTCCCGGAAATGATGGGTCTGGCTGAAGAACACCTGCTCAATGCCCCGACTTACATGCCTCTAGGCGCAGTTTGTATCGGGTTTAGCGGTAACGCCGTCCCGATTGAGGCCGCGAAAGATTTTCAGGTGAACATGACCCACTGGCTGCTCACCGCGGGCGTCGGGCTAGAGCGACATTTCACCAAACTCGCCCCCGGTGAAGGCGTGCGCCTGCTCAAACACAGCTACGCGATGATGATTGGCCTCTACAGCCTCATGCGCGGCGAGCAGAGCAACGATCCCAAATGTCCGATGCTGCCCGGCATGGGCACCTATCAGGAAGAAGCCTCGCTCGCGCTCACACGCTACTGGGCGCATGTAGCGGGCATTCCCGACACCACAGACACCACACAGATTGAGCACTCTATGGAATCCAGGGATTCAACACGATGAACAAGAAGGCGACTCTCCTCCTCGCGGCACTACTCGTTATCGGCTCTCTAGCCCTCGCCGGATGCGGCAAAAAAGACGAAGCGAAAACACAAGCCGCACCTGCCAAAGCGGAACCACCGCGTCCCGTTCGCTTCATGCAAGTTGGCATGAGCGCGCTCGGCGACATCTCGTATTTGCCGGGCGAAGTACGCCCCCGTTATGAGCAGCGTTATGGGTTCCGGGTGCCCGGAAAGATTGCGCGCCGTGCAGTGGATGTGGGCCAGGAGGTCAAAGCGGGTCAAGTGTTAGCTGTGCTTGATTCGCAAGACGTGTTGCCCGCGATCAACGCGCAGTCGGCTCAGGTTGAAGTCGCACGGACAGACTTCGTATTGCAGCAAAGTGAGCTGAAACGGCAACAGGAATTGCGCGACAAAGGCTTCGTCTCAGGCGCAGTTCTCGAGCGTCAGGCAGCTACGACTGCCGCCGCCGCTGCACGCGTAAAAGCCGCGCAATCGCAATTGGCGAATGCACAAAACGGACTAAATTTTCAGACATTGCGCGCTGACAAAGCAGGGGTAGTTGTAGCGATAGATGCTGAAGCCGGAAGCGTTGTTTCTGCAGGGCAAAGCGTAATGCGAGTAGCGCAACTCGGTGAGAAGGAAATTATCGTCAACGTCCCCGAACGCGAAGTCGGTTTGATGAAACAGGCGAAGGGCTTTGCTGCGCAGTTCGATGCCATTCCGGGCAAACTCTACGTCGCGAAACTGCGCGAACTAGCTCCGGCAGCGGATGCGGCAAGTCGTACATATATGGCGAAGCTCTCTATTGCCAACGCGGACGATGCGTTGAAGCTCGGCATGAGCGCCACCGTGCGTCTTGATCTCGGCGAAGCGCAGGTCATTGTGATTCCCAACACCGCGCTCTACACCCGCGACAACGCCACACGCGTCTGGCTCGTGGATCGCGCGAGCGAAACGGTAAAGCCCGTTGAAGTGAAGCTGGGCACGAGCACCAACGAAGGCGTCGCAGTCGTCTCCGGATTGAAGCCTGGTGACCTGGTGGTGACAGCGGGTGCCAACTTGCTGCTGGCGGGACAGAAAGTGCGTTTGCTTGAAGCAGCACCCGTGCCGAGTGCAGCCGCCGTGCCTGCCGCAAGTACTGCCCCAGTAGTCGTCCAAGAAGGCAGCAAGCCATGATCGGCTCGGGCGATAAAGACTCCGGTGGCAGCAAGGGCAACATCTCCGCCGCCGCAATCAAGCACCAGCAGTTAACGCTGTTTTTCATTCTTGCAATTGCGATTGCTGGCTTTGCGGCTTACTTCAAACTCGGGCAGCGCGAAGACCCAGACTTTACTTTCCGCGCCATCACGATTCGCACGCTGTGGCCCGGCGCGACGACATCACAAGTCGACTCGCAAATCACGGATCGCCTCGAGAAAAAACTTCAGGAGATGCCGTACTTCAAGCGCACCCAAAGCTACTCGAAACCCGGTGAATCGCTCATTATTCTTGAGCTGATCGACACTGCGCCACGCAAGGAAATACAGGCGCTCTGGTATCAGGTCAGGAAGAAGGTCGGCGACATCCGATTCACGTTACCCGCCGAGGCGCAGGGGCCGTTTTTCAACGATGAATTTGGCGATGTCTTCGGATCAATTTACGCGTTCACCGGAGACGGTTTCACGCTCTCGGAACTACGTGACAAAGTCGAGGACGTTCGGCAGGAGTTGTTGCGCATTCCCGATGTATCAAAGATTGAGCTAGTCGGAGTCGTTGACGACAAGATTTACGTCGAAATCAGCAACGCAAAAATTGGCGCGCTCGGCATCGATGCGAACTCTATCGCGACCCAATTGCAGGCGCAAAACGCCATCGCACCGGCTGGCGTTATTCAGACCAAAGACAACGCCATCGCGCTGCGAGTCACCGGCAATTTTGAATCGGTGAGATCGGTGCGTGAGCTACAGCTTGCGGTCAACGGTCGCACCATTCGCCTTGGCGATATTGCCAATGTGTATCGTGGCTACGCTGATCCTCCGGTGCAAACGATTCGTTTCGGCGGCAAGCCGGGCATCGCGCTTTCAGTCTCGATGAAAAGCGACGGCGATGTGTTGCAGCTCGGCGAGCGCTTGACCAAAGAAATGGAGCGCATCAAGAACGACTTGCCTGTGGGCATCGAATTTCATCAGGTGAGCAATCAGCCGAAAGTGGTGAAAGAGGCCGTGGGCACATTCATGCGCTCGTTGCTGGAAGCCGTAGCTATTGTGTTGGCGGTGAGCTTCATTTCGCTCGGCTGGCGAGCCGGAGCGGTGGTGGCGTTGACCATTCCTTTCGTGCTGCTGGCCACATTCCTGACGATGCAGATATTCAAGATTGACCTGCACCGCATTTCTACCGGCGCGCTGATCATTGCGCTCGGACTGTTGGTTGACGACGCGATGATCGTCGTTGAAATGATGGTGCGAAAACTGGAAGAGGGCTTCGATAAATTTGCTTCTGCAACCTTCGCGTATGCGAGCACCGCGTGGCCGATGCTCTCAGGCACGTTGGTCACAGCAGCCGGCTTCCTGCCGATTGCTACCGCGAAATCATCGACCGGTGAATACACGTTTGACATGTTTAGTGTGACGACGATTGCGCTAGTTTTGTCATGGTTCGCCGCGATTATTGCGACGCCGCTGTTCGGCTACTGGATTCTCAAGAAACCGAAGAATGCGACGGTTGAAGGCGAAGCACATGAGCACTTCGATACGCCGTTCTACTCGCGTCTGCGGTCGATGATTGACTGGTGTATTTCGCATCGCTGGATCACGATTGCGATTACAGCGGGCGGCCTGGTGCTCGGCGTGATCGGCATGGGTTTGACCGAGAAGCAGTTCTTCCCGACCAGTGATCGCACCGAGGTCATGGTTGAGATGTGGTTGCCCGAAGGCTCAAGCTTTAAAGCGACAGAAGCACAGGTGGAAAAACTGGAAGCGATTCTGAAGGCGGACAAAGATGTGAAAACATTTGTCACGAGTGTGGGCATGTCGCTGCCGCGCTATTTCCTGTCGCTGAATCAGGAGTTGTTCCGTCCGAATTTTTCGCACACCTTGATCCTGACCGATAGCGTCGAAGCGAGAAATCGAATCACCATCAAACTGCAAAAAGAACTCGACAGCAACTTCCCCGGCGTGCGTGGCCGTGCGCTGAAAACCCCGCTCGGCCCACCGGTCGCTTACCCGATTATTTTCCGTGTCAGCGGACCGGATATCGCGAAGCTGAAACAGATCGGTGATGAAGTTGCAGTGGTACTGCGCAAGAGTCCGAATACCGTTGAAGTGAACACCGATTGGGGTGATCGCACCCCAGCATTGCAGGTCGAAGTCGATCAGGATCGTGCTCGTGCGTTGGGCGTCACGTCGCTCACCGTGGCGCGCTCGTTGGGTGGCGCGGTGTCTGGCGCAACGATTGGCGCATTCCGTGAACGCGATCGCCTGATCGACGTGGTGCTGCGTGGCCCCGCTGCGGAGCGCATCGCCGTGTCGCAAGTGGAAGACCTGCAAATTCCTAGCGCAAGCGGACGCACAGTGCCGCTGTCGCAAGTCGCGAAAGTCAGTCAAGTGATGGAGGAGCCGATCATTCGCCGCTATTCGCGGGTGCCTACGCTTTCCGTTCGCTCCGACATTATCGAAGGCGTGCAAGCGCCGGACGTATCGGCGCAAATCGATCCGCAGCTCGCAGACATTCGCGCAAAGTTGCCACCGGGTTATCGTATCGAAACTGGTGGTGCCTATGAGGAAAACGCCAAAGCTCAGGGCTCCATTGGTGCCGGCGTGCCACTCATGATCTTTGTCTGGTTGATGTTGTTAATGCTGCAGTTGCAGAGTTTCTCGCTCGCCTCGATGGTGTTGTTGACCGCGCCTTTCGGCATCGTTGGCGTCGCTGTCGGCCTGTTGCTGTTCCGCATGCCGTTCGGCTTCGTCGCCATGCTGGGCGTCATCGCGCTTATGGGCATCATCATGCGCAACACCATCATCCTGATTGACCAGATCAAGCAGGACATGGCGACGGGTACGCATGCCTGGCTGGCAGCGCGCGAGGCCGCCGTACGCCGCTTCCGACCGATTGTGCTGACCGCAACTGCGGCGGTGTTGGCGATGATTCCGCTGACGCGCAGCGTGCTCTGGGGACCTATGGCCGTAGCAATCATGGCGGGGCTTGTTATTGCAACCGTGCTCACCATACTCGCGGTGCCAGCAATTTACGCCGCCTGGTATCGGGTGAAGCGACCAGTCAACCCCTGATCGTTCGCTACCGTAAGCGTCTCTCGTTTTAGCGGGAGGCGCGTGTTCGGCTAACAGGGAGATGCTTTTTTCGCCGGCTGCAACCATCGTTCGCCTAAACTTCACGCTATGAGACACCAAGTCCTCATCGTCGAAGATGAGCCCGAACTGCTGCTGAAATTTGCCACGGCCGTGCAGTCGGATCCACTCTTGGCGCTGTCCGGTGCGGTGCCAACGGGTAAGGCTGGTATGGCTTTGCTTGACGCGCTAAAGCCCGATGTTTTGCTGGTTGATCTGGGATTGCCGGACATGAGCGGCATCGATGTTATTCGCCACTCGGCGCTGCATCACCCCAATACCGATGTACTGGTGGTGACCATGTTTGGCGACGACCAGCATGTGCTGGCGAGCATTGAGGCAGGCGCCACGGGCTATCTGCTGAAAGACGCGTTGGCGGATCGCATCTGCGTCAGTATTCACGAGTTGCGAGCCGGTGGCTCCCCGATTACGCCGAGCATTGCGCGCAAAGTGCTGGCGCGTTTTCGCTTGCCGGTGCCTTTGCCGGTTCAAGTTTCTGTCACAAGTCCAAGCGGCACAAATGCTGCGAGCGACGGCAATTCCATCGCTGTTTTGACCGAACGGGAAGTTGACATTTTGCGCCTCGTAGCCAAGGGTTTGAGCTTCAATGAAGTCGGCGATTCGCTCTCCATTTCGCCACACACGGTCGTCACGCACGTAAAAAAAATCTACCGAAAACTGGCGGTGCATTCGCGCGGCGAGGCGGTTTTTGAAGCTGGGCAAATGGGCTTGCTGTGATCGTCAGATTTCGGCGATGAAACGCTTGTTCGCTCGCCTTTGGTTGGTGGCTTGTTTCTTTCTACTGGCTCCCACAGCGCTACAGGCGCAGTCAACCGAATCGCCCATCATTGTCCCCAGCAACGCTAGTTTGCTGCTAATCAATCGTTCGTTTCCGCCGCCTGACGATTCCAGATGGACGCCGGTCAGTCTTCCCGATAATTGGGCGCAACGCGGCTTTCGCCCTGAACCCCAGCCGGTCTGGTATCGATTCGAATTTGATGTGCCAACCGATTTTGAAAAGCAAGGCGCTTGGGCGGTCTATTTGCCGTACCTCTACGATGGAGGCGAGTTTTTCCTGAACGGAAAGTCAGTCGCGCGGATTGCCGAGAGCACGTCGACCACAACCGTGAAATGGGAGCGCCCGCATTTGCTTGCGCTGCCTTACGGCGCTATCTACGGCAATGGTCTGAATGCTGGAAGCAATCTGATTCACTTGCGTATGAACGCGCTGAAGCCCAATGCGTCGGTGAAAATTCCGCAGATTCGTTTGGGGCCCGCGCAGGCGCTGCAACCGATTTATGAGCAGCGTTTATTCCTGATCCGTACGGTGGCTCAAGTCACCAGCAGCGCCTGTTTCGCGACCGCCATCTTCGTGCTTTTCATCTGGTGGCGTCGTCGCAGTGAAGTGCTATATGGGATTTTCGGGTTGACGGCGCTGCTTTGGGGCATCCGCACGCTGACCTTTGTGATTGAGCAATTGCCTACTGCAGAGTGGATTCTGTGGCGGCTGATTTATCAGTCCGCAACGGGTGGTTTTGTGGTGATGATGGGGTTGTTTGCGCTGCGCACGGCAGGTGTCGACCGCCCGAAACTTGAGCGAATGTTGATCGCTTACGCGCTGATCGGGCCGCTCGTGTTGGCGTTTGGTGGTTCGGGCGTGGAGGGCTGGATTAATTCAGTCTGGACTGGCGGATTCTTTTTGGTCGCGGTGCTCATTGTCGTGATGGTCTGCCTCGCCGCGTGGCGCAACCGTACGGGCACAGCTATCGCACTGATGTTCAGCGTCGGCGTTGCGGTGTTGGCGGCCGGGCATGACTATTTTTTACTGACCAATGCGTCCTGGCTCGCGCGAATCGCGCCGGACTGGGCTTCTAATCGAATTTTTGTACTTCAGTTTGCAGCCAATGCCGTGTTGTTGGTCATGGGCAGCATTTTGGCCGGTCGTTTTATCAATGCGCTTCATGATCTGGAGTCGTTGAATCAGACACTGGATCGTCGCGTAGCCGAGCGCGAGGCCGTGATCGAGCAAAACTATCAGCGCCTCGTTGACCTTGAAGGACAGCGTCAAGGTGCAGAAGAACGACAACGGATCATGCAGGATATGCATGATGGGTTGGGCGCCCAATTGTTCTCTTCGCTATCACGCGCCGAGCGTGCCGACATGTCACAACAGGAGATGTCGGACGCGTTGCGCGGCTGCATTGCGGAGATGCGGCTGGCGATTGATTCGCTGTCCACCAGCGACGATGATTTTGAAGCCACGTACAGCGATTTTCGCTATCGCTGGGAATCACAACTCAAGGCCCTCGGCATGGAGTCGCGCTGGCAGGTCGACATCGCAGCTGATGCGCCGCAACTTGCACCGCATAACAGCCTTCAGGTGCTGCGAATTCTGCAGGAAGCGCTGACCAACGTGCTCAAGCATTCCTGCGCGAGCCATGTTCAGGTGCGCCTTACCTGGGCGGGTGCGGTGTTGCAGGCGGAGGTTGAGGATGATGGTGTGGGCATGCTTGAAGCGCCACGTGCTCATAGCCGCGGATTGCACAACATGCGAACGCGGGCGGGGCGTTTGGGGGGCACGCTGACGCTTGACTCTCGTGCCGGACAGACAGTTCTCCGACTCCTCGTACCGACGCTGGCATAGCCGCGCCATGCGTTCCAAAAGCGCACCTTACGGCTAGCGGCTCTTAGCTGGAAGAGGCCTTGCAAGAGGGGTTAGGGGCTGATTCAGTAAAACATTGAGCTCACATGTGCATGCGTGGCAAAGCGATATCCCATTACGCTGCACCCGCAAACCGGATGGGGTGGGTCACGGTTCAGTGCTCGCCTACCGCAAACGCGGGATCGACGGTGTTTAATCCGTTGACTATGCTTCTCCCGAAATAAGAAATATCTGTATTGCAGGCGGGCAACAGCGTCAAAGAAAGAACGTGCTGCCGCACCAGTAAAACCGAAATCCAGCTAACCATACCGAGGGGTCATGATGCGCGTTTTCTCGCCTGTCTCGCGCTGTACGAGTATCGCGATCGCGGCATCAATGCTGAACATTTTGCCCCTCTCAATTCTTTCACTTTGATCGGGGACGCCATGTCTATTTCATCATCTGGTCGTATTCGGGGCTGTGCCCTGTTGATGCGATTTTTGCTTATCTTGATTGCCTGCAACGCATCGGGCGCATTTGCGCAGGTCATCGGCAACACGCTGTCATACGATCAGCCGTTAGTCGTTAATCAGGTGCTTCGATCCAACAATGGGAAGTATCGCGCGTGGGTCGAAACCGATGGCAACCTGGTGGTCTACGACGAAAGCGTTAGCCCGTGGAGAAGGCTGTGGGCGGCGAACGTCAACAGTCCAGGTGGGCGCTACATCCTGCAAGGCGATGGCAACCTGTGTCAACGCGGCGGCAGCAAGGGAGATTGGTGCGGGATGTTCAGTAACGGTCCTGTCGACAAATACTTTATGGTGGTGCGCGATATCGGCGCGCTGGAAATTTATCGTGGCACACCGGGAACGACGAGTCCCGCGCCTGCACTCGTGTGGACGACGATGCTTGACAGCGCCTACTATGGCAGCCGCTACGAGGATTTGCGGCGCGCTTTCGGTAACGATTCACGCAAGCTAATGCAGCACTGGATTGACTGGGGGCGCAACGAAGGCCGAGCACCGAACGCTGGTTTCAACGACGATTCGTTTCAGGCAACCAGAGCTGCGACCTTTATGCAGGCAACTCCACTGGAAATGAAGGGTTCTGACTACCTGCGTGCGGGTGACTGGATTAACGCTCGCGCTGGCTACCTACAGTCACAGGATGGGCGGCTGAGGCTGGTTGTGCAGACGGACGGGAACGTTTGCATTTACCCCGCCAACAATCCCAAGCTGGCTACGTGGTGCGCCCTGAAAAACTCTCTTGACCCCAACTACTACAGCATGGCTGTTTTGGTAAACGGCTTGATCTGCGTCTATCCTGAGGGTGCGTTTAACGCCGCGACGGGAAAAATCACGCCCGCCCCCAATGGCGACCCAAAGGGCAGTCCACGCTATTGCCTGCCTGATTCCAGGGGCGGAAGTAACCGTAATTATTTCTTTGTCCTGGCCAATGACGGCAATCTCACTATGTTTCGCAACGGCAGTCGCGATCAGCCTCAGGAGCCCGTGTGGGATCGCAGTATGGTGGCTAAGCTGGATATCAGGGACGTACACCTGAATTGGTGGCAAACTGCAATCAGCGCGGTGCAGAGCACGGTCGTTGGTGCCGGCAATGTCTTCAGAGACGGCTATCAAATTGTTGCCAACGGCACGCAAAGCGCTGTCGCCGTGGTCGCCAGGGGCTCGTCAGATGCTGTGAGCGTGGTCGAAAATGCGAGCGTTGCGACGGCGAATACGGTCGCCCGCGAAACGGCGAACGCTGCAGTCGTTGCGGCTAACGCAACGGTGAATACGGCCAACAAGATCGCCAACGATACGACGACGGTGGCAGTCACAGCGGGCCGAACGGTTGCGAGCGGCTCACAAGTCGTCGGTAAAGAAATCGTCAAAAATGGCGAAATCGTCGGCTACGCAGTGGCAAATCTGGCGACCGACGCGTGGAATTTGCTGAAGACCAATTGCGGAGCGATCGGGCGCAAAGTGTTTCCAATCGATCCATATTTTCAGGGGTACAAGCAAATCAACGGCGTGGTCAATACTTACGGCGGCTTTGCTCCCGGCAGCGCGGAATTGAAGAAGGCTACTGATCTTGCGAATCAGTGTTTTGATTGGGCCCAGGACGGCTTTTATTGCGCCTTCCCGGCCGAGATCGAAAAGATGGTCAGCCAATCGGCCACCATTCCGGGCAATCTGATCAACCTTGCCACACGCGTTTTTAACGAAGCCAAGACTCAAGAATGTTTGATCGCGGGGGCCGCGACGGTGCAGTTCGGAGCGATGGGATTGCAGGTGTGCGCGGTGGGCAAAGTGGTTGTCGGCGACGGGCAAAAAGCGTTTGCCTGCTTCTCGGCGGCGGAAGCAAAAGGTGTGATGAAAAAGTTCTATACCCCACTGGCCGCAGCCGGAGAAAAGGCAAGTCCGACCAGCTTCCCCAATCAGGCATCCTGCACCGGTATTGGCGAACTGGCGTTTGAAGTCGCAGAAAAGATACTCACAAACGGGCTTAGCGCAGAAGCCAAAGCAGCTAAAGCCGCAGGAAAAAGCAACACCGTCGCGATGGTCGCCGATCAACTCCGCACGGTATACAAGGTCGCCGCAGCGGGAGCCAAGTACGACGACGTGGTCCGCGAGCTCGATGCCTTACCAGAGTGCAAATAACGCCAACAGTCGAATGCGAATCTGAAAAGACTGGCGTAGTTCCTGCTGAGATCAAGTCCCGTTTTATGTGCGCTTGGGATCACAGCATCGCGTTTGGGTTGAGACAGACGGCAATTTCGTTGTTTACTCAGAGAAGACCGGTCCGTGGACGCGACTTTGGGCCTCGAACACGAATAGTCCGGGAGGTGCCATCGTCATGCAGGGCGACGGCAACTTGTGCCTGCGCGGCGGCAGCGGATCAGGCTACGGCTGGTGCAACCACAGTAACGGCCCGGTTGGTGACTATTACATGATCTTGCGTGACACGGGCAGCTTGGACATTTACCGGGGAACACCAGCTAACTACGGAGCGTCGACGTTGGTGTGGACGACACTTCTAGATGCGGCCTACTATAACGGTCGCTACCTCACAGCCGAGATGGCAGGTGCCGCAAAAAACTCAAACAGCACCGTTGCCATCGTTGCCGACCAGCGTCGAAGCGTCTACAAAATGGCCGGTAGACCAAACGCTTACCAAGAACGTGTCAACGCATTGAACGAAAAACCTGAACGTAGGTAATCCCAACGCGGCGCGGTTGGGGCCGAAATGCGCGCCCCACCGCCACGCGATTTACGACACAAGCGCGAATTATGTTGCCCGGTGAAGCATTGAAATTTCCGTTCGTGGTGAGTTTTTCGAACTATGGACGCGCCACGTACTTTGCCCGATCGGATCAAAAAAACACGCGCTGCCATCAACAACTATACGCGGATCTGCTTATTTTACGGGGGCTACATGGAAATTTTGCTAATGTCGATAAGCTATTGAATTGGAGTTTAGCCCCCGTGCAGTGGTGCGTTCAATAAAAAGCTGTAGGCTAATCAAACGTATTGAAATGCCGATTCGATGGTTTGTGGGTGGGGTTTACCTCATCCCGCAAACACGGTAGCCGTATCGGGAGCATATCGGCAATGCGGGATAGGCCATTGGTGGTTAGAGCGCTACGCTTCGGGCAGTGATAGGAACATTCCGAAATACTAGGAAATGTTCCATAGCGGCAGCAGCAAAAAAGTACAAAAAAAAGTACGCGGCTGCCAGATTTAGACCGGTTTTTTTAATTTGAAATAACCATACCGAGGGGTAGACATGCGGATTCCTGCGCGCAATTCAATCAATTCATCCATCGCGACCACGTCGCTTGACCGCGACGCGACCAATCTTTTTTCTTTCATTGTCATTGTGACTGGAGACTTACATGTCTACTACGATGTTTAGTCGTTTCTGCGGGATTACGGTCCTGCCTCGACTTTTGCTGGCGCTGGCTGCCGTTGCACTGGGAGCATTCAGCGCATCTAGCGCGTCCGCGCAGGAAATGGGCAACACGCTAAAGACCAATCAGTCGTTGGCCGTAAATCAATATTTGCGCTCTACCAACAAAGCTTACAAGCTGGTGATGCAAGGTGACGGAAACCTCGCGCTTTACCGCGAACCGTCGACCTATATCTGGGGCACGGGTGCCACGGCGGGAAGGCGTGCAGTAATACAGGGAGATGGCAATCTGTGCATGTACGCGCCAACCGGAGGTGGTGCCTGGTGCAACTTCAGTAACGGTGCCAGCGGAGACTATTACCTCATCCTGCGTGACTCCGGCGATCTGGAGATCTTCCGGGGCCAGCCTTCCGCAGCTGCGTCGAGCGTGCTGGTGTGGACCACCGCGGTGGACACGGCTTACTACGGCAACAAGTACGCCGACTTAAAAAACGCTTTTGGAACCGATGCCAAAAGGCTCATGGATCACTGGATCACCTACGGTCGGTTCGAGGGACGCTCTCCCAAGAATGGCATCAATGACGACGGCTTCGTGCACGCCAGAAGCGTGAACCTGGAGACGATGTTCTACGCGAATAAATACCCGGATCTGAAAAACGCTTTCGCATACGACGCCGAAAAACTGTACCAACACTGGATGAATTTCGGACGCGCAGAGGGCCGCATTCCTAACAAGGCGACTGAGGACTTCCTCGCGCCCGCAGCTCGCTCCGCTAACGGTCAGTCCTCTATGCGCAACAGCGATTGGTTGCACGTCAACGAGTTTCTCCGCGCACCGGGTGGTGGCTACATTGCAATTTTGCAGAGCGATCTCAATTTTGTGATCTATCAGACCGGGTCAATGGCTGGTATATCGGCAGCCACCCACCGCTGGAATTACGGTGCCACCAGTTCGGGGCCAGGGGTTTTGCGTATGCAAACGGACGGGCATTTCTGCGTGTACAAGGGCAGCGTGACTGCGCAGGGGCAAGGTGTCAAATGCATGCCTGCCGGTGCTGGCGGCCCGATCGGTCGCTACTTCCTGACATTGCAAGACGACGGCAATCTGGTGATTTACAAAGGTGCAGGCCCGACCGATCAGCGCGGCTGGATCTGGGATCGCATCACTACGGCTCCGTCAAAAGGATTCAGTTTTACGTCGATGGTTGAGTCCGTCGCTAATGTCGTTGCCAGTAACGTCAGCAACACAGCAGTCGGTGTCGGCAACACAGTGGCCCAAGTGACAGTCACTGCGGCTAATGATCTTGCTCGTGAAGTGACAGCGAGCGCCAATCTGGTGACCACGCAGATCGTCAACACGGCAAACAAAGTTGCCAACGATACCGTCGGTGTTGCAGTCACCGTTGGTCGTGGCGTAGAGCAGGGCGGCAAAATTGTCGGTACTGAGATCGTCAAAAACGGCGAAATCGTCGGCTACGCCGTGGCCAATCTGGCGGTTGACGCATGGAATTTGCTTAAGGGTAGTTGCGGTGTGATTGGGCGCAAAGTGTTTCCCATCGATCCTTACTTTCAGGGCTATAAGCAGATCAACAGTGTGGTGAACACCTATGGTGGCTTTGTTCCCGGTAGCGCCGAATATAAGAAGGCGACTGACCTTGCGAATCAGTGCTTTGACTGGGCGCAAGACGGTTTCTATTGCGCGTTCCCGGCGGAGATCGAAAAGATCGTCAGCCAGTCGGCCACTATTCCAGGCAACCTGATCAACCTCTCCACCCGTGTATTCAACGAAGCAAAGACACAGGATTGTTTGATCGCTGGTGCCGCAACGGTGACCTTTGGTGCGATGGGTTTGCAGGTCTGCGCGCTGGGGAAAGTGGTAGTCAACGACGCGCAAAAGGCGTTTGCCTGCTTCTCGGCGGCTGAGGCGAAAGGCGTGATGAAAAAATTCTTCACGCCGGGTCAATCAGCCCCGAGCTTTCCAAACAAAGCGTCATGTGAAGGCATCGGTGAACTCGCGTTCACCGTTGCAGAAACGATCGTGACAGAAGGCCTGAGTAAAGAAGCCGCCGCCGCGAAAAAAGCGGGCAAGAGCAATACTGTCGCTATCGTTGCAGATCAATTGCGCTCGGTCTACAAGGTGGCCGCAGCAGGCGCGCAGTACGATCAAATTATGGGCGAACTCGAAAAACTGCCTGAGTGCAAATAGGACCTGTTGAGCGATGTGTTTCGATACCGCGTCGCTCGCTCAGCTAACGCATGCCTCAGCGTGTGAAGCCTTTAAGCGCATGCGGGTTTGCGGTTCGCAGCCGTCTAAGGCCACCGGTCGGCGACCGCTTTGTTTAAGCTACTTGCAAGAATCCGTTCTGCCTGGCCCCTGTAATCATTATTTATTGCGACGATGACCATGACCATGACCATGACAAAAGCTCCAGGTGAATCAGTAATCAAAAGTGCCGGACGGAAGTCCGCGCTCTCCGTTGCGGTGGCGTTGGCCGTTGCCACGTTCGGGATGTCAGGTTGTTCGACCGTTGGCGGCGCGTTGAGCGGAACCGCGTCAACGGGGCCGACGCTGGGCGCTACGACACACTCGTCGAACATGATTGCCCCGACCAAGCTGGCCGACACGATTAACAAGGCGAAGCTGACAACAGCAGCCCGGCAAATCGCGGCAGCAGGAATTAAAGCGCTTGACGCAAAAGATTACAAGTCCGCGAACGACCACTTTAACCTTGCGCTGAAAACAGACGTCAACAACTCGTATCTGCACTTCCTAAATGCGCTCGCCTATCACTACCGCGGACTCGATGGAGAGAGTACTTTGTTGACACTTGCGCAGCAGGGCTACGAGATGGCCGTGCAGTTTGACTCCAGCAACATCGTGGCGCGCCACTTTTTGGGGCTTTTGCACCTTGATCGCCGTGAATATGCTCAGGCGGAACACCAATTGATGGAGGCCTCGCTGTATCAAAAGGATGACCCTGAACTCCTGAATGATCTCGCAGTCGCGGCCTACTACAACAAGGACGCGAAGACTGCGTACGCAGCACTGCAAGGGTTGCAGGCACTGGGCATCAACACTCATCAGGACTTGAAGACATTGCGCAGTTTGGCAATTTCGGCTGCATCGCTCGGTGAGAAGGAACGCGCGGCGGGCTTCCTTGCGGAATTGCGTCAAGCGGGCGCACCGAAGACTGAATCCGACTACGTCGCACGTCGGCTCGAGAACTGGGACAGTTCCTACAAGTCAGAAATGCTGCGCACGCAGTTCTCTAACCGACCGTCCAACGTGCCGCCGCCTGTGCAGCCAGGCAGTGGGCTAACGATGCCGGGCGGCTTGCCGGGTCAGTCTGGCTTACCCGGCCAGTCCGGACTTCCGGGTCAACCAGGCCTCGGCCTGCCGGGGCAACCGCGCGCACCCGGACAAACCGGCCTCGGCGCTTTCGTCGACAAACAAATGGTGATGGTAGACGTCGTCATTGTGTCTTCCGAGGATGACAACTCGAACACGATGGGCGTCAATCTGCTTGATGGCTTGAAGGCGCAATTCGGCAGCACGGCGGGCACGCCTGGATATAGCCGTTCGACCAATCAAGTGACTGACTTGCTAACTAACGCCCTCACCACGTCGGCGCGCACTATCACGCGCTCCATCGGTCTTGCGGGCATTAACTACACGTTGAATATCGCCAACGCCAGCGAGCGCAGCGACGAGGTTTTAGCGCGTCCAACACTGGTTGCACTGGCCGGTCAAACCTCACAATTTTTCTCGGGCGTGGATGTGATCGGTGCTGCCGTTTCGAGCGGTCAGGGCAGCTCGGTTCAAGTGCAAAAGGAAGTCGGAGTAAGGCTTGCCGTAACGCCAGAGTTTTTGCCTGATGGATTGATCCGTCTACAAGTCGTCGCCGAGCGTACGTTCTTGACCAATCCGAGTTCAAGCGTTGTATTTGACTTCCGGCTTGACACCACGAAAACGATTGTCAACGCCAACGTCGCTATGCGATTTGGCGAAACACTGATTTTGAGTGGACTCTCGGAACGCGATAAAGGCGGCGACAACAGCGGAGTGCCAGGGATTCGTGATGTCCCGATTGCACAGTATTTCTTCTCCAAGAAAACAACGCGCGACTATCAAAAAAGCGTGCTCATCATGATCACACCGCGTATGCCGCAATACACCTCGCGCGACACGAGCACGGCGACGGCGGAACGCGCCAAAATGAGCGAATGGGATCGGGTGCAGGGTGAGTTTGAAGACAAGTACAAACTCTGGTTCAAGACCATTCCCAATACCGCTTTCATCACGCAAAAACTCGATCAGAGCAGTCTGTACCGAGAATTCCGCACGGGCGATCTGGAAATGCCTTCCTGGATGTCGCGTCGTTCGCACGAAGGCAAATTGCGCGCTGCGCTTGAATTCCTTTTTTACTAATCGCGATACCACCGTCATTTCTTCCAGTACCCTTCTTGATCTAACGCGGCAATTGTGATGGCGTTCCTATGCGGGCTACGACGCGGTTCAGCACGACGCGTCGTAGCATCGCTGGTCGTACTGGCCGCAATGACCGCTCTGCTGGGTGGAGCAAATGCGCAGACGCAGAACGCCACCACTGCCTTCGTCGAAAATCCTCAGTTAACGCGCGTGCGCGGAAGTGCAATCGACGTTGCCATTACGGTCGACGGCTGGGTGTACAGCATCGATCCCGAGGGTTCCGCGTGGGTGCAAAAACCGACATCGGGTGGAACCTGGACGAAACTGCCGGGCGTATTTCGTGCTGTTCGCGCTGGCTTGGATGGCTCCGTTCGTGCTATCGGAACAGACAATCAACTATACGTACTGAATGGGTCATGGTGGCGCAGCACAGGTGCCGTCGCGGTGCGCGATGTAGCCGTCACGCCAGACGGCAATACGTATGTGCTTTCGCTTGATGGTGCACTGGAAGCCGTTGACGCGACTGGCGAGGTGATTGGCCACAATAGTGGTGCTGAAACGGGTGATTTTCAATCCGTGGTTGTTGACGAACACGGACTGCCCTGGCTGTGGAACACGCGTGGTGGAATCAAGCGATTTGACGGTTTGAACTGGGTATTACAGAACCGGTTTACCTCCGATGGAATACGGAGTTTGGCCACTGCGGTTGACGGGACCGTGATACTGATTGATGGTCGAGGTGCCGCGCATCGCTGGCGCAGCGAAAGCGCCGACTGGCAACCCGAAATCGTCACCGAACCGATGCGCACCGTAGCGATTGGGCCGGGCGGCAAACCTTGGTATCTTTCGGAGAGTGGATCGCTTTGGGCGAGCGCCTCATTCTCCGGCACAGCCGTAATTACGGTAACCAAAACGCCTGCATTATTCACACGCTTACTTAGTTGGAAGCGCGTCAACGGACAAGCGGAGTCATTGAGCGTCGGAGCGGACGCTACCGTGATGTCGATTGACTCGACGCAAAACGCATGGCGCTGGAAAGGCAAAGAAGGCTGGACGCCGTTGCCCGGAAAATTCAAACGCATTGCGGCCGGAAAAGCTGGAACGGCGTGGGGTGTTGATAGCGAAAATCGCGTGCTGCGTTACGCGGCGGGGCAGTGGTTTGACTCAGGTGTGCGGGCGGCCGAAGTTGCAGTCGGTCCACAGGGAGACGTTTGGGTCATTACTAGTGAAGGCACGCTGGGTAGATATGACGTTCGCTCAAAAATTTGGAGTGATGTAGAGAGTCCGGGCCATCGCGCGCGCTTTATCGCCGTGGGCAATACCGCCAACTCAGGAAAAGTAGAAGAGCCGTGGATCATCGATGCCAATGGCTTTGTCTCTCGCCGGATAGTTGATCGCTGGGTCACCTATCCGGGCATACGAGCGACGAGCATTGCGGTTGGGCCCGAAGGCACGGTATATGCGACGACGGCTACGCTTGAACTGTTCTGGTTTGATCTCAAGGCGCGTGAGTGGAAGCCCGCTACCGGCGCGGCGCGCAGTGTCGCAGTCGGACCCGGCGGCACGCCCTGGATGGTTGGGCAGCGCAGCGAGCTCTACGTGTCAACAGCGTTTCTGGCACAGCCAGAAGCAGCGCAGCCAGGCGGCACAAAGATTCCGATGCAATCGCCACCAGCGATTATCACGATTGCGCCGCCCGCAGCATCAATCTTGCCGCAGCTCATTAAGCCACTCATCTACACCACGATTCCCGGCAACTATGTTGACGTGGGCATCGGTGCTGAGGGTAGTGTGCTTGCGGCTGGAGTGGATGGCGCGCTTTACTGCTTCGACAATACATCGAAGCGTTTCCAGTTCGCACTGGCGGGGTCTATTAAGAAACTGGCTGTCGCCGGGAATGGTGCGCCATGGATTATTGATGCGCAGGGTCGGGTCGCTTTCTTTGAAAAAGATGCATGGCGACTGGTGCTTGATTTCAAGGCTAACGACATTGCCATCGGACAGGACGGTGGTGCTTATGCCACCAACGCGATCAGTGATTTGGTCTACCGTTTTTCTGGCGTCAGCAACACTTTTGAGCTGGTGACCGCCTATGGCTCCGGTGTTCCATTACGTGCGAAATCTATCGCCTTTGTCGCGGGTCAGTTGTGGGCTGTGACGCCTGCCAAACAGTTACTGAAGTGCGAAAAAGACAACTGCCAATTGCAGATTGTTTCGGCAACAGACGTTTCGTCGGGACCAGAGGGCTCGCTATTCATTACTGATCTCGCAGGTGGCGTGCGGCGGTGGAACGCACGCGGCGGAAACTTCATATCGGTCAAGGGTAGGGGCGTTGCGCTTAGCGTGGGACCGCAGGGGCTACCTTGGTTGGTCAGTGGTGGTGGTCAGATATTCTCGTCCGGCTTGTTTGCGTTGGGCAACAAAGCTATCAACACTTCACAGTGCGCGCTGAAATTTCAGACCCGCCAGCTCCCTGTGACCGTCGCGGTGACGCCGCCACCGGTTTCGGTCATCATCGGAACTGCTGACTCCTTCGTGCTTAGTCCTGGTGAAACTGCGTCCGTGCTCGACAATGATCGCTTGAATGGTGTGACGCCTTCGTTGAATGGGATTCGCATAACGTTCACTTCGGCAACGCCCTATCTGTCGTTGAGCAATGGCCGCGTGCTTGTTGCTGCGAACGCGCCGAACGGCAGCGTGCTCACTGCGACCTATACGATCTGCGCCGCACTTGATCTCACTAAATGTGCGACTGTTCCAGTGACGGTCACTGTGCCGAGCAGCCTCAGCGCCGTGTCGGATATTGCAACGCTCGCACCGGGAGCGACGCTAAATCTGCTGGCCAATGATCGCCTTAACCGTGCTTCGCCGTCTGCCGCACAAGTCAGCGTGACGTTCAGCACCGGCAGCGCATATCTGACCCAGAGCAATGGCGTATTGACGCTGGCAGCCTCGGCGCCGCTGGGCAGCACACAAAGCGCCACTTACAGTCTCTGCCTGTTGCCGGCCAATACCCCGTGCAGTGGGCCCGTAAGCGTCACCATCACTGTTCCAGGCAGCATCAACGCTACCTCAGATGTCGTAAGCCTCGCACCTGGGGCTAGTTTCAACCTGCTCGCGAATGATTCCCTTAACGGGGTAGTGCCTTTGCCGTCTCAGGTGAACGTCACTTTTGCAACCACCAGTGCGTTTCTCTCACAGTCAGGTGGCCTGTTGCGACTTGCTGCTAACGCACCGAGCGGCAGCACGCAACGCGCTACTTACAGCATCTGTAGCACGGTCGGAAATTCGCCGTGCAGCGGTTCCGCCAACGTTATTGTTACGGTGCCCGGTGTGATCACAGCTGCTGCCGATAGCGCGACGTTGTCGCCAGGAGACACGCTCAATTTGCTCAACAACGACACGCTCAACGGCACAGTGCCCAAGCCTTCTGATGTCGTCGTCAAGTTTCAGACCAGCAGCAGCTATCTCACACAGGTCGGAGGCCTGCTCACACTCGGCACCGCTGTGCCACGTGGGACGACACAAACGGCAAGCTACACGCTCTGCTCGGCGGTCGACAGCGCCGTATGCAGCGCACCAGTATCGGTGACGATCAACGTTACCTCGCGCGTCGTCGCTGTCGCCGATGTCGCTATCCTTTCGCCGGGCGCTACGCTCGATTTGCTTGCGAACGATGAATTAAACGGTGCGGTGCCCACTGCAGCACAAGTGACACTTATTTTCAATTCGAACAACGCCTATCTGAGCGAGGCCGGCGGCGTACTGTCGGTCTCGCCGTCGACACCTGCGGGCACCACACAAACCGCGAGCTATCGTCTTTGTGAGCGTGTAGTCAGCAGCAATTGCAGCGGCGTTGTCCCAATAACGATTACCGTACCAAGTGCCGTTAGTGCAATTACCGCTGTGGCAGATTCAGCGACGCTCAACGCAGGCGGCACGTTCAATCTGCTGGCCAATGACAGCTTGAATGGAGCGACACCGCTGTCGAGCCAGGTCGTCGTAACCTTCAACACTTCGAGCGCGTATCTCACTCAAGTCGGCGGGTTGCTAACCCTGGCAGCAGGCGCACCTTTGGGCAGTACGCAAACCGCGACCTACAGCATCTGTCAGAGCCCCGCTAATACTCCGTGCAGCGGAACAGTGAGCGTGACGGTGACGGTGCCCGGCGTTATCGCGGCAGTGGCAGACGCGATCACCCTTAGCCCCGGCGGCACGACCAATCTTTTAGCCAACGACAGCCTTAATGGTGTAGTGCCGTTATCCTCACAAGTCGCGGTGACGTTCAATTCCGCCAGCGCTTATCTCTCTCAGGTAGGTGGTGTGCTGACGCTTGCGGCGAGCGCGCCTGCAGGCAGCACGCAAACAGCTACCTACAGCATTTGCCAAAGCCCTGCCAACACTCTGTGCAGCGGAACCGTAGCCGTAACGATAACAGTGCCCGGCAGCATCATTGCCGTGGCTGACAGCGCTACGGTCGTCCCCGGCGGCACGTTCAATCTGCTCGCTAATGACAGCCTCAACGGCGCAGTGCCGCTATCGAGTCAGGTCACCGTCACGTTTCAGACGTCGAGTGAAAATGTGACGCAAGTCGGCGGTCTCGTCACGCTCTCGCCCGCTGCGGCGGCGGGCACCACGCACATTGGCACGTACAGCATCTGCCAGAGCCCGGCGAACACTTTGTGCAGCGCGACCGTTGGCTTCACGATTTCAGCGCCAAGCTCCATCAACGCTACCGCTGACGCAGCTACGCTTAGTCCGGGCGGCACGCTGAATCTACTGGCCAATGACAACCTCAATGGAGGCTCACCGGATTCGAGCGTGGTGACCGTCACCTTCAACACGGCGAGCCCTTATCTCAGTCAGGTCGGAGGGCTGCTTACGCTGGCAGCCGGTGCGCAAGGTGGTAGCACGCAAACCGCGACCTACAGAATCTGCAGGACTGTCGGAAACTCACCTTGCAGCGGGCCGGTTAGCGTCACGATTACTGTGGCGGGCACCATCACTGCCGTGGCTGACGCGGCGACGGTCGTCCCCGGCGGTACGTTCAACCTGTTGGCTAATGACAGCCTCAACGGTGCCGTGCCATTGTCCAGTCAGGTCACGGTTACCTTCCAGACATCCAGTGAAAATCTGACGCAAGTGGGTGGCCTCGTTACGCTGTCGCCCGCTGCGGCTGCGGGCACTATGCATATCGGCACGTACAGCATCTGCCAGAGTCCGGCCAACACGTTGTGCAGCGCGACGGTTGGGTTCACGATTTCAGCACCAAGCACCATCAACGCGGTCGCTGACGCAGCGACGCTGAGCCCGGGCGGAACGCTCAATCTACTGGCCAATGACAATCTCAACGGAGGCTCACCGGACTCGAGTGTGGTGACGGTCACTTTCAACACCGCTAGTCCGTATCTCAGTCAAGTAGGCGGGCTGCTGACGCTGGCAGCGGGCGCACCTGGCGGTTCCACGCAAACCGCGACTTACAGCATCTGCCGTACTGTAGGAAATTCTCCGTGCAGCGGGCCGGTCAGCGTCACCATCACGGTGCCGATATCGGTTGTCGCGGTCGACGATGGGCCGATCCTCCTCTATTTGGGTGGAGGGACTCGCCTTACTTTCAATTTAAGTGTTAACGACACGCTACGAGGCGCGCCGGTCAGTGGTGCCACGGTCGTTTACACAGTGAGCGACCCTAACTTTACGGTGACCGCGGCGGGGGTGCTCACGACAACGGGAACTACACCCGTGGGATTCTTTACGTTGCCGTATCGAGTATGCGAGATTGGCGTACCGACAAACTGCGTGGATGCAACTGCCGACATCGAGGTGCAGACGGGCGGATAGCGCGGATAGGTCGGTGGAACACGACACCGCATGAACGAACAAGGTGTTGACAACGTTTAACTGCTCCTCGCGTACCGCCGCTTCCGATAGTCCGTGTGGCCAATGGTCAGGGGCTGGTCAGTGATTCTCAACAGAATCTTAAGCGCAAATAACCACGTTCAATCAGAACGCCTTGCAGAGGTGAAAGTTATGGAACTAGTCTGGACTATCGTCATCGGTTTTTTTGCGGGAATGATCGCCAAAATGATCACGCCCGGTAAAGGCCCTGGTGGCTTTTTTATGACTGCTGTTTTGGGTATTGCGGGCTCGATTGCTGCCACTTATCTCGGTCAGGCTTTGGGGCTTTACAGACCGGGTCATTTTGCGGGGTTCATCGCAGCCATCATTGGCTCAGTAATCCTTTTGGTGATTTATCACCTGGTCACTCGAAGCAACAACGCGTAGGAGAAGCACATCATGGCGTTCGATTTTGGTGGACTGCTTCAGCAGTATCTCCGTGGCGCAGGTTCGAACGCGAACCCGGCGCAGGCAGAAGGTCACTTTGAGCAGGTCGCGCAAAGCGCGCCGAGTGGGCTTATGACTGATGGTTTGTCGGCTGCTTTTCGGTCCGACCAGACGCCACCGTTTGGACAAATGGTCGGCCAGCTCTTTGGTAGCGGCAATTCGCAACAGCAATCGGGCATGATGAGCACACTGCTCGCCAGCCTCACACCTGCAGCCATTGCTGCCCTCTCGTCGAGCGGTGCGCTCTCCAATTTGATGGGTAGCGGCGGTACAGTCACGACCAATCCCACGCCCGAACAGTTGAGCACGCTAACGCCCGATCAGGTCGCGCAAATCGCAGCTCACGCCGAGCAGCATTCGCCCGGTGTCGTGGATCAGATGAGTTCGTTCTATGCGCAGCACTCGGGCCTCATCAAGACGCTAGGTGGTGCCGCGCTCGCGATTGCGATGGCCAAGATGGCTAACGGCATGAAAAACTCCGGTTGATGATGTGCGCTTTACCCCGCTGAGATGCGATCCGATAGCGATGAAAAAACGTCAACGCTGCAGTCTTATTTTGACTTCAGCCACGTCTAGCAGTTGCTGTAGCGTCCCTTGACAGCGATGTCATGGGTCCGGCGAAGCAACGCGCCGAAGCGCCTCGCGCTGTCCGCATTGGTTGGGTTGCCGCTCTTCGGGTTACTGTTAATCTGGCGACCGTTCATTGAGTCTGCGTTGGTCGGGTGGTGTGTGCTGGCCGCTACTAATTTGGCGCTGGCGTGGTTCTGCGTCCATCGCGCTAACCATCGCGAACCACAAACCAGCGTCGCCGAGCAGGATCAGAGCAGCACGCCGATGTTGGTGACCATCATCGTGAGCGCCGCGATCAGTTTAGTTGCCATTGCGTTTCTGCTTTCCACGTCAAAAGAACAACCATTTTCCGCGCGCCTCGCGCACATCCTGCTCGCGGTCACCACCATAGCGCTCTCATGGCTTCTGATGCATGCGCGATTCGGTTTTCACTACGCGCACTGTTATTACCGTAAGTACGCAAAAAAGGGCGATGAGCCCGTGTTCAATTTTCCGGGCGCACATCAACCGGATTACCTTGATTTCATGTATTTCAGCTATGTGCTCGGAATGACGTCGCAAGTTTCCGACGTCACGATCAACACTCGCGCCATGCGTCGCCTCGCACTCGTGCATGGCCTGATCTCTTTCGCCTTCAACCTGATGATCGTCGCTTTTTTTATCAACGTGCTGGGCGCGGTGCTTTAGCGCTCCGCCCAGAGACTCGGCAACTCCGGGTACAGTTGATCCCGACGCATTACTCTTGACGCTAACTTAGAGGCGCACACGCATGCTTGAAAAGCTCGGCCCCGGCCTGATTACTGGTGCGGCGGATGATGACCCCAGTGGCATCGCGACTTACTCGCAGGCGGGCGCGCAGTTCGGCTTCAGCATGCTGTGGACCATGATATTCACGTACCCGCTGATGTCAGGTATTCAGATGGTCAGCGCGCGGTTGGGTTGTCTGACCGGAAGAGGGCTTGCAGCCAATATCAAGGCCGAGTACCCGAAGGCGGTGCTTTACTCCATTGTGGGTCTGCTGGTGCTGGCCAACACCATCAACATCGCCGCCGACATTGCTGCAATGGGTGAGGCGGTGCGTTTACTGTTGGGAGGCTCGGCGCACGTTTATTCGGTCACCTTCGGCCTGTTGTGCCTGGTGCTGCAAGTCTTTATTCCCTATCAAAACTACGTCCGCTATTTGAAGTGGCTGACGCTGGCGCTGCTCGCTTATGTTGCCGTTGTGTTCACCATTCATGTGCCGTGGGCGGAAGTTGCGACACGCGTGGTGTGGCCGCAGCTGACGTTGAATCGCGACAGCATCATGATGATCGTCGCCGTGTTTGGCACCACCATCAGCCCGTATCTTTTCTTCTGGCAAGCCGCACAGGAGATGGAAGACTTACGCAGATTTCATGACGCGGGTGAGAAGATTGCGCCGGAAGCTGCGCGTACGCATCTGAAGCGAATTCGCATTGACACGTATATCGGCATGGGCTTCTCAAATCTGGTCGCGTTTTTCATTATTTTGAGCGCTGCGGCGACGCTGCACAAAGCAGGTATCACCGATATTCAAACTTCAGCGCAAGCCGCAGAAGCGTTGCGTCCACTCGCAGGTGATTTCGCGTTTTTGCTGTTTAGTCTGGGCATTGTCGGCACGGGAATGCTCGCTGTGCCTGTGCTCGCAGGATCGGCGGCGTACGCGGTCGTCGAGTGCTTTGACTGGGGCTCCGGGCTCGACAAAAAACTGCATGAAGCGAAAGAGTTTTACGCCATCATCGCGCTCGCCACGGTCGGCGGCGTGATCCTCAATTTCATGCCGATTGACCCGTTCAAAGCGCTGTTCTGGAGTGCGGTGATCAACGGCGTGATCGCGCTGCCGATCATGATTGTGATGATGCTGCTCGGAAGCAGCGAGCGTGTGATGGGCCAGTTTCGTATTGGCAAACGATTGCGCTGGCTCGGGTGGTTGGCGACGGCGGTGATGGCGGTCGCGGTGGTCGCGATGTTTGCAACGCTCTGATGCCTCACATCGCTATAGCTGCCGTCGTCCGCCGATAGTTCACACGGCAGACAAGGCCTGTGCTACTGCTGCTTCGCACCCGCCAGTTCCAGTGCCTTCACCATGTCGGCATCACTGCGTTCGCGCGCAATTTGCAGTGCGCTACGACCGCCTTCGTCACGTGCGTTCACGTTTGCGCCACGCGCTAATGCCGCGCGGAAGGCGTTGACGTTGCCAATGCGAACGGCGCTGAACATGGCGGCGTCGGGTGTACTTACGATGCCTTGACGCAGTGCTGAGTTACCACCAGCGGCTGCGGATTGCTGGACCGCTGCGGGCGCCGCGGGTGGCGGCGCGGCGGCGGCCATCGCGCCTGTTGCCGTTGCAGGAAACGCATTGGGCGGTGCTGCAGCTACTACGGGGGCGGCAGCTACGGAGGCGCGCGCCGCCACGCTTGGGCGTGCCGCCTTGCGCATTTCAGCAGATGCAATCATCGTCTCACCTAGCGGCTCAGACGCGGCGGCTTCAGGGACAGCCGAAGTTGCTGCGGATGCAACCGGCGCTGCTGCCGCCACCGCCGTTGGCGCTGAGGCAGGCGGTGCCTTCTCAGCCCGACTCGCGGGCGCATCCAGCTTCGCCAGCGCGACGCTTGTCTCGCTACGCGCGGCGTCGGCAACGCTACCTCGCGGCGCACTAACGCTCGCAGTAACGCTTGTTGTACTTGTGCGATCGCGGGCGGATGTATCTCGCGCAGCCTTATCTGCTCTTGAGGGCATGGCGACGGCGACGGCGGTTTCCACCTGTGCGGGCGCAGCAACGGTTACAGGGTTTGTGGGGGCGGCAGCGGCGGATGGCGCAACCGACGCAACCGACGCCACTGGCGCCGCGGGTGGAGCAGCCGCAGCCGTGGCTTCGTTCGCGGTCGCTTTCGCACTCTGCGGCGCGGACAGCACGGCGACATTGGCCTCGTCAGTGCTACCGGGACGCGTGAGTTGATACACCCACAGCCCAACGACGCCGAGCACGACCCCGGCGGCGATACGCCAGATCGGCCGTGATTCATTGGCGGCAGGTGTGGCACGAACGGCGTCGCTCACCGCCAGTTTCTGTTCAGCCGCGTCTGCCGATTGCACGACCACGCGCGCATGGGCGAGGACGGCAGCACGCAACGCTGCACGTGGCCGCGCGCCAGAATCTTTCGCTTCGAGCTCGCTGGCCTGCCGATACGCGTCGATCAGCGGATCAATGCGCTTATCTGTTGGCGACGAACTCATGCTGACACCTCCGCAAAATCTGCGAGCAGTGTTTTCAGTTTGTTTCTGGCATAGCGCAGACGACTCTTCGCGGTCTCGAACGTGACGCCTATGGCCGCCGCAATTTCCTCAACGCTCATGTCACCTTCGGCTTGCAACAAAAACGCCTCGCGCTGATCCGCCGGAAGTTGCTCAATCGCATCGAGCAACGCCTTGGCCTGCTCGCGCGAGCTCACCTGGCGCATGGGGCCCAGACGTGAGTCAGCGGCAAGATCAGAGAACATTGATTCGCCTTCCTCATTTTCTGCGTCGATACTGGCGTGGTTTTTATGGGTGCGTACGTGGTCTATTACGCGATTACGCGCCATCGTGAACAGCCATGTTTTGAATTTGGCCGTGGGCGCGTAGCTCGCAGCTGAACGTGTCACCGAGAACCAAAGCTCCTGCACCAGATCATCGGTCAGCGCGTTGTTCTGGA
>Ga0335397_10001861_pt1 | contig 28778 bp, 28 predicted proteins | sample MAT04_FD_205740 | JGI IMG/M metagenome (GOLD analysis project Ga0335397, IMG submission 205740) | Freshwater microbial communities from Lake Fryxell liftoff mats and glacier meltwater in Antarctica - MAT-04 (spades assembly) (version 2) ... | reverse complement strand
GGACCGCGCTACCGGCGGTCGTGCCGGTCGAGCCGGTCAGGTCCCGCAGCCAGTGCGCCACCGCCACCGACGGCCCCGGCACCTCGGGGGTCTGCGGCAGCGGCGCCGACGGGACCGTCCCGCCCGAACGGACGGTCAGCTCACCCAGCACCGCGCTGTGCACCCCACCCAGCCGGGTCAGCACCGGCACGACCCCGCCCATCAGGGTCTGCAGCTCGGACACGCACAGCTCACCGAGCTGATCGGGCAGGGCGGTCAGGTCCAACGCGGCGAAGACCGCGATCGCCTCCCGCAACCCCTCACACCCATTCGCTCGCATGTTCGAATGCTATCCCGGAACGGCCCGGATGTCACCCCCCTGTGGACCGCCAATGTTGCTGTGCCACAGGTGAATACGGCCCCAGGTGCATCCACGGGCCGGGGCCGCTGTCAAGACCGACCGGGCAAGGTGTGGACAACCGAGCGCGCCGCCCACGACGCGGATCTGCGCTGTTGCATGACCACGTCTGTGAGCCACCGCATGGCCACCTTCGTCCCGGGCTCTCGGTGCCGCCAGCGCTTGGGACGCGCCACGGAGCCCGCGGTGAGAACGGCCAGAGGCACGGTGACCTGCCGAGCACTCGCGCGAACGCGCGACCTCCCGACGGCCGGACCTGAGACGATCCGGCGATGCGCTGTCCTTGCGGCCTCGGCCTGCCGTTCGACGCCTGCTGCGGGCGGCTCCACCGCGGTGAGGCGACCGCCACGACGGCGGAGCAGCTGATGCGCTCGCGGTACAGCGCGTTCGTCGTGGGGGATGCGGCGTACCTCCTCCGGACCTGGCACCCGAGCACCAGGCCGTGCCGGCTACGCCTTGATGACGGTGAGCAGTGGCTACGTCTCGAGGTCATCGGCCGAAGCGCCGGCGGCATGCTCGACACCGAGGGGACCGTGAACTTCCGCGCCCACGCACGGTCAGGCGTCCAGCATGAGGCCAGCCGCTTCGTCCGTGACGGCCAGTGGCTGTACGTCGGCCCGTGCTGAGGCGCCGCCCCCGCTGGACCCCACCCTCACCGGGTCCCCGTCGCAACTGGATACCCGTCCTCGCACCTGCTTGCGCCGGAGGTCAGGGCAGCAGCACGATCCGTCCAGCAGCCTCGCCGGCGCGGAGCCGATCGAGGGCGACGTTGACGTCGCGCAGCGGCAGCGTCTGCACGACCGGCGGGAGGAGCTGCCCGGTGGAGGCCAGGTGCACGGCGTCGACGAGCTCGGCGTAGGTGTTGCCCACGCTGGCGATGATCCGCTGCTCGGCGACGACCAGCAGCAGCGGGGACACCGTGAGCTGGTCTGCGCTGTAACCCACCAGGACCAGCCGGCCTCGCTTGCCGAGCACGGCCACCGACAGCTCCAGGGTCGCGTCGACGCCGGCAAGCTCCACCACGACATCCGCGCCCTGACCCGTGGACAGCCGCTCGACGGCGGTCTGCAGGTCCTCGGGGCTGACGGCGACCGCGGCCCCTGCCGTGAGGGCGGCCTCGCGGCGGGCGGCGTCGCGGCTCACGCCGATGACGACGGCTCCGCGGCGGCGGGCGTCCTGCACGACGGCGAGCCCGACCCCGCCGGTGCCCATGACGACCACGACCTCGCCCGGGGCGACGTCTGCCTCGGTGAGGGCGTGCAGCGCGGTCGTGCCGGCGCAGCACAGCGGCGCGGCCTGCTCGAAGCTGAGCGTGTCGGGCAGCCTGACGAGGCAGTGGGCCGGCACGACCACGTGCTCGGCGAACGCGCCGTCGGCAGCGAAGGCGAGCACGCCCCGCGGAGCCAGGCACAGGTTCTGCCGCCCGCGCAGGCACCATCGGCACGAGCCGCAGAACAGGTAGTAGAAGACGGCGACCCGGTCGCCCTCGGCCCAGCCGGTGACGTCGGAGCCGATGGCGTCGACGGTCCCGGCGGCCTCGTGGCCCAGGGTCATCGGCACCGTGGACGGGGCGTAGAGGCCCTCGGTGAAGTGCAGCTCCGTGCCGCACACGCCGGCCGCACGGACCCGGACCCGCACCTCGTCCGGTCCCGGCACGGGCACGGGGACCTCGTCCAGAGACAGCGGCTGGCCGGCGGTGTGGAAGCGAGCAGCGAGCACGATGACCCCTCGATCGATGGACGCAAGCGACGGCCGACCCTAGTGGTCGACCGTGACCGTCGCCCTCGACCGGTTGAGCCGACGACATCCCACGGCAGGTGGGCCAGTCGTCGACCCGCGCCAGGCCCACGAGGCCCGCGGCGCGCGCCCAGCACCCGGGGATGTGTGGCCGTATGACGTTCAGGACATACCTGCTGCGCAGGCCACTGCGTTGAGCCGACAGGAGCGACCCCGTGACGCCCCGCGCGACAACCGCCTCCACCCCTGGTGACAGCGACGGCGAGCCGGTCGACGCGGAGCAGGCAGGTGTGACCGACAGCCAGGTCCCACCGAGGCGGCTCTGGGCCGGTCGGGTCGCCGGCCCCGGCCTTGCGCTCGTGACGTACTTCCTGCTCCGTCTGGACGAGGCCCTCGGGACGCCGGCGCGAACCACGGCGGCGATCGGTGTGCTCCTGGCGGTGTGGTGGATGACCGAGGCGATGCCGCTCGCGGCGACCGCTCTGCTCCCGATCGTGCTGTTCCCGCTGCTCGGGGTGCTGGCCGTCGCCGACGCGACGGCGCCCTACGCCGACCCCAACATCTTCCTGTTCATGGGCGGGTTCATGATCGCCCTCGCGATGCAGAAGTGGGACCTGCACAAGCGCATCGCCCTGATCACGGTCCGGGCCGTCGGCACCCGCCCGCCCCGCCTGATCGGCGGCTTCATGATCGCGACAGCGTTCATCAGCATGTGGGTCAGCAACACCGCCACCACGGTCCTCATGCTGCCGATCGGCCTGTCGGTGCTCCTGCTCGTGCTCGACCGCGTCAAGGCGGACAGCGACGGCGGGAGCGCAGCCGACGACGTCCGCGACCGCACGTCGTCCGATGGCGCCGTCACGACGCTGATCGAGGACCGCGACACGCGCAACTTCGCCGTCGCTCTCATGCTCGGCATCGCCTACGCCGCGAGCATCGGCTCACTGGCCACGCTGATCGGCACCCCGCCCAACCTGATCCTGTCGGCGTTCGTCGAGCAGAACTACGACATCACGATCGGCTTCGGCCAGTGGATGCTGCTCGGTCTGCCGCTGTCGGTCACCTTCCTGGCGTTGGCCTGGGTGGTTCTCACCAGGATCGCCTTCCGGTCGGACCTCAAGGAGATCCCGGGCGGCAAGGAGATGATCCAGACTGAGCTCGACGCCCTCGGGCGGATGTCGCGCGGTGAGTGGACCGTGCTGGGTGTCTTCGTCACGACGGCCTTCCTGTGGGTGCTACGGCAGCCGCTGGCCGACTGGGACGCGCTGGTCTCGGTGCTGCCCTTCATGACCGAGCTCACCGACGCGTCCATCGCGATCGCCGGTGCGCTCGCGCTGTTCCTCATCCCCGTCGACGCGCGCCGCGGCGTGTCGGCGCTCGACTGGAAGACCGCCCAGCAGCTGCCGTGGGGGGTGCTGCTGCTGTTCGGCGGCGGGCTCTCGCTGGCCGCCGCCGTGCAGGACAGCGGTCTCGACGAGTACATCGGCGAGCAGGTCGGGGAGCTCGGTGTCCTTCCCCTCATCCTCATCGTGGCGGCCACGACCGGCATCGTGCTGCTCCTGACCGAGATCACCAGCAACACGGCCACGGCAGCCGCCTTCCTCCCCGTGCTGGGCGGCGTGGCTGTCGGCCTCGACATCACGCCGCTGGCACTGCTGGCCCCCGCCGCCCTGGCCGCCTCCTGCGCGTTCATGCTGCCGGTCGCGACCCCGCCCAACGCCATCGTCTTCGGCTCGGGCTACGTCACGGTCGGGCAGATGCTGCGCGGCGGGGCGCTGCTCAACGTCATCGGGATCGTCCTGATCACCGCGGCGGTCTACCTCCTCGGCGGCGTGGCCCTCGGCATCGAGTTCTGACCCGGCGGCACTCAGCGGTCGGCGAGCCAGGTGCGCAGCGCCGGGCGGTCGCGGACCAGGAGCGCCCGGCCGGCGAGGACGGCGGCGGAGGCGACCAGCGCCAGGCCGGCGGTCACCCACCAGCCGATCGCGAGCGAGGAGCGGTCGACCAGGAGCCCGAACAGCAGCGGCCCGCCGGCGCCACCCACGGCGACACCGGCCTGCGTGATGCCGGTCGCGCGGCCGGGCGCGTCGGGGTGCGTCACCGAGACGGCGTAGGTGAACAGGCCGGCCCAGGCCCAGCCGATCCCGTACGCGAGGGCGACCGCCGGCAGCAGCAGCCGGACGTCGCCGCTGGCCATCAGGCCCGCGGCCAGCGCGCCGGCCGACATCATGGCCGCGACCACCACCAGCCACGGGGCGGCGCGCAGGTCGGCCAGCACACCGATCCCGACGCGGCTGGCGATGCCCAGCGCGCTGCCCGCAGCCGCCGAGAGACCGGCCAGGCTCGGCGCCAGCCCCGCGGTGACGGCGGAGTCGACGTAGAAGGCCCCGAAGGCGTTGCCGACGGCCGCGCCCGCGGTGGCGCCGACGGCCAGCACGACCAGGGGCGCCAGGCGGTACGGCCCGCCGGAGGCCTCCCGCTGCGCCCGGACGGCGGGCCGCAGACCGCTCCCCTCATCCTGCCGCGGGCCCGGCCCGGGCACGGTCACGGCGGCTGCCGTCGCCAGCGCCGCCCCGGTGACGAAGGCCCACCGCCAGCCGACGGTCACGCCGAAGAGCGGGACCGAAAGGCCACCCAGCAGGACACCGAGCGGGATCGCCGCCTGCTTCAGCCCGTACGCCCTGCCGCGCCGCGGCGGGTCCACTGCCCGGCCGATGAGGGCGTTAGACGCGGGCTGACCCGCGCCGCTGGCCAGGCCTCCGAGGGCGAGGGCCGCGCCCAGGACCACTGGGCTGGGCGCGGATGCCGCGAGGAGCAGGCAGAGCGCGGACGCCGCGGCGCCGCACCGCATCACGCGGGAGGGGCCCAGCCGGTCGGCGTAGCGCCCACCCAGCAACGAGCCCCCGGCCGCCGCGAGGAAGAACGCGGCCACGAGGCCGCCCACGCCGCTGCGCCCGACATCGAAGTCCTCGCGCACCTGCACGCTGAGCCCGCCGAGCAGGTAGACCGGCAGCATCCCGGCGGCCGTGACGGCGACGGCCGCGGCGGTCGGGGTCGCGCGGGGTCGGAGCACCCCCGCATCCTGCCCGGCCCGGACGGTGCTCAGGCGACCAGCGGCGGACCCGGAGCTGTCAGTCGTCGTCGGCGCAGACCTCGACGTCGAGCCGGCCGCCGTCCTCGATCTCCACCTCGAGGTCGAGCTCGTCGGTGCCGTTGCGGAACTCGACCTCGACCTCGTCGGCCTCGGTGTCGACCTCCTCCGCCGTCCAGCCCTCGGCCGGGGTGACCTCGCCGAGCGTCAGCCGGTCGCCGTCGCGCGTCACGATCACGGTGCCGGCGTCCGCGACAGTGTAGCGGCCCCGGGGACCGCGCTCTCGTCGGCCGCGGCGCTGGGCGGGGCCAGGTCGGTGCTGCCCGCCGTGCCCGTGACCGGCACGGTGTCGTCGCCCCCGCACGAGGTCAGGGCGAGGGCGCCGGCAGTGACGAGCAGGGCGAAGCGGAGCGTGCGCACGGGAGTCCTCCACAGGATCATCGGCTGGGTCATCCCTTCCTGTCGCGCCTGCGTGAGACCGAGGTGAGGGCTGGATGAGAGGGCCCTCATCCCGGCCACCCCGGCTGCGCGGCGGGCAGACTGGCGGCGTGGCACTCGTGGGGACCTACACGCCGAGCAGCGTCGGCTGGGTCCGCGCCGAGGTCGAGCACCTGGAGCGCACCGGGGGTTCGGCCTTCAAGGACCGGCCGGTCGTGCTGCTGACGACGGTCGGGGCCCGTTCCGGCCTGCTGCGCAAGACCCCGCTGATGCGGGTGGCGCACGCCGGCTCCTACGCCGCCGTCGCCTCGATGGCCGGGGCGGACCGGCACCCCGACTGGTACGCCAACGTCCGGGCACGCCCCGAGGTCGAGCTGCGTGACGGTCCCCTGGTGCTCGAGCTCGTGGCCCGGGAGCTGGCCGGCGCCGAGCGGGCCGCCTGGTGGTCACGCGCCTGCACGGTCTTCCCGTCCTACGTCGGCTACCAGAGCCGCACCCGCCGGCAGATCCCGATCCTGGTGCTCGAACCCGCCTGAGGCCCGGTTACCCTCCGAGCCATGGACGTCGACTACCCACCCCAGGCACAGGAGTTCCGCGCGCGGGTCAAGGCCTTCCTGGCCGAGAACCTGCCCGACGGCTGGACCGGGATCGGAGGGATCCCCGAGTCCGAGCGGGAGGCCTTCCGCGAGCAGTGGCGCCGCACGCTGGGCGAGCACCAGATGCTCGCGGTGTCGTGGCCGAAGGAGTACGGCGGGGCCGGTCTCAGCCTGGTCGAGCAGGTCGTGCTGGCCGAGGAGTTCGCGCTGGCCGGCGCCCCTGCGGGCAGCGAGAACGACGCCTTCGGGATCGGCATGCTCGGCAACACGCTGATCCACCTCGGCACCGAGGAGCAGAAGCAGCACTACCTGCCGAGGATCCTGTCCGGCGAGCAGCGCTGGTGCCAGGGCTACTCCGAGCCCGACGCCGGGTCCGACCTCGCCGGCATCCGCACCTCGGCCGTCCTCGACGGCGACAGCTGGGTGATCAACGGACAGAAGACGTGGACCTCCGCGGGGCACCTCGCCGACCACATCTTCGTGCTGGCCCGCACCAACCCCGACGCGCCCAAGCACCGGGGCATCACGTTCCTGCTGGTGCCGATGGACCAGCCCGGCGTCGAGGTCCGGCCGATCCGCAACATGGCCGGCTACTCGCTGTTCAACGAGGTCTTCTTCACCGACGCGCGCACGCCGGCCAAGGAGGTCGTCGGCGCGGTGGACGACGGCTGGCGCGTCGCGATGGCGCTGCTCGGCTTCGAGCGCGGCGTGACCGCCACGACCGACGCGATCCGCTTCCGCGCCGACTTCGACCGCCTGCTCGCGCTGGCCCAGGAGCGCGGCCTGACCTCGGACGCCCGCATCCGGGACCGGCTCGCCTGGTGCCACAGCCGGGTGGAGGTCATGCGGTTCCGCGGCCTGCAGGCCCTGACACGCTCGCTCGCCGGCAAGCCCCCCGGTCCCGAGTCGGCCATCAGCAAGATCATCTGGAGCGAGTACGCGCAGGCCTACACCGAGCTGGCCATGGAGATCCTCGGCCCGGAGGCCCTGGCCCCCACCGGCCAGCGGACCGGCGGCCTGCTGCAGATGCCGGAGGCCGGGACCGAGAACTCACCCCAGTCCTGGGTCGAGACGTTCATGTCGGCGCGGGCCGGCACCATCTACGCAGGGAGCTCGCAGGTGCAGCGCAACATCATCGGGGAGCAGCTGCTCGGCCTGCCGAAGGAGCCTCGGCTGGACAGCGGCCCGTTCCGCGAGCTGTCCAAGCAGCGCCAGCCGAAGGTCGGTGCCTGACGTGGACTTCGCCTACGACAGCGACCAGGAGGACTTCCGCACCTCGCTGCGCCGGTTCCTGGCCGACAAGGCCCCGCTGAGCAAGGTCCGGGAGGCGTCCGAGACCGACCTGGGCTACGACCCGGAGCTCTGGAAGCAGATGAGCACCCAGCTGGGGCTGCCCGGCCTGCACCTGCCCGAGGAGCACGACGGCTCGGGCACCGGGCTGCTCGAGCCGGCGATCGTCATGGAGGAGACCGGCCGCGCCCTGACCGCCTCTCCGTACGCCGCGTGCCTGCTCGCCTCCCTCGCCGTGCTGCGCCACGGCGACGCGGACCAGCAGGCAGAGCTCCTGCCCGGCATCGCCTCGGGTGAGACGGTCGCGACGCTGGCCATGGCCGAGCTCGCGAGCCCCGCCGGCATCACCGGTCTGCAGACGACCGCGCTGTCGCGCGGCGCCGAGGTGACGCTCACCGGCAGCAAGACCCTCGTCGAGCACGGCCACAGCGCCGACGTCCTGATCGTCAGCGCGACCGGTGGTGACGTCGGTCCGGGTCAGGCGCGGCTCTACGTCGTGCGCGGCGACGCCCCCGGGCTCACCCGCACCCGCCAGGAGGCGTTCGACCTGACCCGTCCGGTCGCCAAGGTCGACTTCGACGGGACGCCGGCGGTCCCCCTCGGCGACGCCGCGGACCTCACCGACCTGGTGGACCTGTGGTGCACCCTGCTGTCGGCGGAGATGATCGGTGGCACCGAGGCGTGCCTGGACATGGCCGTGGCGTACGCCAAGGACCGCCAGCAGTTCAACCGGCCGATCGGGTCCTTCCAGGCCGTCAAGCACCGCTGCGCGGAGATGCTCGTCGCGCTCGACGGTGCCCGCGCCGCCGCGCAGTACGCCGTCTTCGTCGCCGACCAGGACAGCCCCGAGATCGCGATCGTGGCCCCGCTGGCCAAGGCCGAGGCCGCCGAGGCGTTCACGTTCTCCGCCGGCTGGAACATCCAGGTGCTCGGCGGCATCGGGTTCACCTGGGAGCAGGACGCCCACCTGTACTTCCGGCGGGCCTGGGCCGACAGCGCGCTGCTCGGCACCCCGGCGGCCCAGCGGGCCCGTCTGGCTGACCGTCTGAACCTCTAGCCCAGATCCCGTGGCCGGCCTCAGCTGGTGATGTCGCGCGTGGTGAACCGGCTCCACGCGACCGCCAGGGCCACCAGGACCCACCCCGCCTGGAGCTGCAGCCCGTCGACCATCGCTCCGGTCGGCACCGGCGATCGGAGCAGGTCGGCGAAGCTGAGCCAGTGGTGGGTGAACAGCCACGGGTGCAGCCAGGACAGCTGTGGGATCGCGTCGAGGATCTGGCTGGTGATCGCCAACACGACGGTCGTGGCCATGGCCGCGACCGGCACCTCGGTGAAGGTCGACACCGCCAGCCCGATCGCCGACAACCCGGCCAGCGACACGCTGACGTACAGCGCCACGAGCAGGGCGCGCCCCACGGCCTCGGTCGCCGGGACGGTCGTCCCGGACAGCAGCGTCACGTCGCCGGTGGGGAACAGCGCCCAGCCCACGACGAGGCCGACCACGGCGACGAGCACGGCGGCGACGAGTCCGAACACGACCAGCCCGGCGTACTTCACGACGAGCAGGCGGGCACGGGACACCGGCACCGTCAGCAGGTAGCGCAGCGTCCCGGTCTGCGCCTCGCCGGCGACCGCGTCGCCGGACACCACGCCGACCGTGAGCGGCAGGAAGAACGGCACGACGCTGGCGAGGCCGGTGAAGGCCAGGAACAGGCCGTTGCCGCTGACCCGGTCGAGGAACGGCGGCCCCTCGCCCGGTCGGGCCTCCCCGGTCGACACGCGGATCGCCACGCCGATGAGGACGGGGAGCAGCGCCAGCACGACCAGCAGCGCCTGGTTGCGGCGGCGACCGAACAGCAGCCGGAGCTCGGAGCGGAGCAGGCGGGTGGACAGGCGCCTGCGGGCGATCGCTGGGGGCCTCGGCGTCGCGGTCAGATCAGCCGACGACATCGAAGCCCTCCCCCGTCAGCTCGACGAACAGCTCCTCGAGCGAACGACCGCTGCGGCCGATGCCGCGGACCGCGACGTCTGCGTTTACCAGGGCCCGGGTGACGTCCTCGACCGCGACGTCGGGCAGCTCGGCCCGGACGCGCCGGCCGTCCGGGTCGGCGGTGACGGACGTGGCGCCGAGCCGGCGCAGGACGGCGACGGCGTCGTGCGGGTCAGGCGTCTCGACGAGCACCGTGGGCCGGGCGAGCAAGGCCAGCTCCTGCAGGGTCCCGGCGGCCACGACCCGGCCGGCGCGCATGACCGTCACCCGGTCGCAGACCTGCTCGATCTCGGCGAGCAGGTGCGAGGACACCAGCACCGTGCAGCCGTCGGCAGCCAGCTCCCTGATCAGCGTGCGCACCTCGCGGGTTCCCTGCGGGTCCAGGCCGTTGGTCGGCTCGTCCAGGACGAACAGGTCGCGCGGGCGGAGCAGGGCGGCGGCCAGGCCCAGCCGCTGCTTCATGCCGAGCGAGTACGTCCGGAACCGCTTGCCCGCGGCGGCGCCGAGCCCGACCCGGTCCAGGGCGCCGTCGATCCTGTGTCGGCTCGACCGCGGATCGACGGTGAGGTCGGCGGCGTCCAGGCGCACCAGGTTCTGGCGGCCGGACAGGTAGGGGTGGAACGCGGGTCCCTCGACCAGCGCCCCGACCCGAGGCAGGACCCGGGCGCTGTCCCGGGGCACCGGCCGCCCGAGCAGCTCGACCTCGCCGCTGGTGGGCGTGACCAGGCCGAGCAGCATCCGGATAGTCGTGGTCTTGCCCGAGCCGTTCGGTCCGAGGAAGCCGGTGACGCTGCCACGCGGCACGACCAGCTCGAGATCGTCGACGGCCACCTGGCCGCCGCGGAACCGCTTGGTCAGGCCCCGGGTGCGGACGGCGTCCTCACCCGGGGCCGTCAGGGCCTGGCGGCCCTCGGTCAGCAGGGGGGCGGTCAACGCCCCGCCGCGGCCTGGACCAGGCTCTCGGCGGGGACCGCCCCGGCGAGCACACGGCCGTCGTCGGTGATGAGCACCGAGAGCAGCGCGCTGGTCAGGACCCGGCCACCCTCGACGGGGGTGGTCAGGGCGTCGAGCATCGAACCCGCGTCCGCGGGGACGTCGACGCCGGAGAGCAGGACGATCGAGCTCCAGCCCTCGCCGAGCACCTCGGGCCGCGACAGACCGGACAGGTCGGGACGCTCGACGTCCGGCAGCGCGTCCGCCTTCTCGCCCCGCTCAGGAAGGGCGCGCTCGGTGACCGTCGAGCCGGGCGGCGGGACGAAGGCGAACACCGAGGCGTCCGGTACCTCGAAGGACACGGACGTGAAGCCGATCTCGACGGCCGGCTCCACCTGGGCCGCACCGAACACCCGCACCCGCAGCGGTACGGACGTCTCGCCGTCGACGGCGATGCGGATCGTGTCGACGAGCGTGCCGGCGTCCTTCGGACGCAGCACCAGCTCGTACGCCGCCCGGTCGGCCACCATCGCCGCTCGGCCGACCGTGACCTCGGTGGAGGGCTCGACGAAGGACAGCAGCGCCTCGGCGGCGTCCTGCGGCGAGGCAGCGGTGCCCGGCGCCTCGGGCTGCTCCTGGTCGGGCCCGGCCTCGGGGAGCACGAGGTGCGTCACGTCGGAGGTCGCGCTGTCGAACGTCCAGACGTCCTGGCCGTCGCGGACGACGTCGAACTCCGCGAACGACGCGTCGACAGCGATGCGGGCCTGGTCATCACCGGCCTTCCACAGGCGAGCGGTGGTCGAGCCGGCCAGCAGTCCGGGCAGCGATGCCGCGCTTGCGCCCTCACCGCCCGGCAGCTCGGGCAGGCCGAGCTTGCTCGTGGACACGACGGTCCCGGACAGCCCGTCGACGTCGGCCTCGGTCACGGCCACCAGCAGCTCGGCGGCGGTGCGTGGCGCGAGGTCGTCGCTCGCGTCGGAGGCGCCGGCCAGGCTGGGGGCCACGACCCCGGCGGCGACGACACCCGCCGCGACCAGGGGGGCGGCCCAGCGCAGGCGGCGGGACAGAGCAGGGGTGGCCATGGGGACACCTTCCGGTCGGAGACGGGACCAGCATGCGCCGCGGTCCCTGAGAGGCGACTGAGGACGGCTCGGGCCGTCGCCCCACCCGCTCGCCCCGCGCCGCGCCGCGCCGAGGCATGCTGCGCAGCGTGCGCATCCTGGTGGTCGAGGACGAGCGGTCGCTGGCTGCGGCCCTTCAGCGCGGCCTGCGCGCAGAGGGCTTCGCCGTCGACGTCAGCGAGGACGGGCTCGACGGGCTCGCGAAGGCCCGCACCGGCGCGTACGACATCGTGCTGCTCGACGTCATGCTGCCCGGCCAGTCCGGCTACCGGGTCGTGCAGGCGCTGCGCGCTGAGCGCAACTGGGTGCCCGTGCTCATGCTCACGGCCAAGGACGGGGAGTACGACGAGGCGGACGCGCTGGACGTCGGCGCCGACGACTACCTGACCAAGCCGTTCTCGTTCGTCGTGCTGGTGGCCCGGATCCGCGCGCTGCTGCGTCGCGGCGCACCGCAGCGGCCGGCGGTGCTGTCGGTCGGTGACCTGGCGCTGGACCCGGCGTCGCGGCGGGTCACCCGGGGCGAGGTCGACATCGATCTGACCGCACGCGAGTTCGCGCTGCTGGAGTACCTGCTGCGGCGCAACGGGGAGGTCGTGGCGAAGTCCGAGCTGCTCGCCCACGTCTGGGACGCCCACCTCGACGTCGACCTCAACCTCGTCGAGGTCTACGTCGGCTACCTCCGCAAGAAGGTCGACGCGCCCTTCGGCCGGGCGTCGCTGCAGACCGTCCGGGGAGCGGGCTACCGCCTCGTCGGCGATGCCTGACGAGAGCGCCGGCCTGCGCCGCCGGTGGCAGCGGACCGGCCTGCAGACGCGGGTCACCCTGCTGGCGGGAGCCGCGGTCGCGGTCGCCCTGCTCGCGGGGTCGCTGCTGCTGGTCTCCCTGCTCAGGGCCGGCCTCACCGGAGCCGTCGACGACCGGGCGGAGCAGCGCCTGGTCGAGGTCGAGCGGCTCGTCGCCGAGCAGCGGCTGCCGGCCGTCCTGCCGGCGGCGGACCCGACCGTGCTCGTGCAGGTGCTCGACCGCGCGGGCGGCGTGGTCGCGGCGACGACCGGCACGAGCCGGGCCGTTCCGCTGCTGACCCCGCCTGAGGTGGAGGCGGTCGTGGCGTCCGGTGAGGCCCTGGACGTGGCCGGCAGCCGGGCCGGCTACGGCGACGCGCTCCGGGTGCAGGCGCTGGCCACCGAGAGCGGACCGGTGGTCGTGGCCGCGGTGCCGGTCACGGCGATCGACGACCCGCTCCGGCTGGTCCGCACCGGGCTGCTCGTGGGGATCCCGCTGCTTCTGCTCGTCTCGGCGGGCGGGGTCTGGCTGACCGTGGGTCGCACCCTCAGGCCGGTGGAGCAGCTGCGGGCCGGCGCCGCTGCCGTGACGGCCGCCGAGCCCGCGCGGCGGCTGCCCGTCCCGGCCGCGGAGGACGAGGTCCGGCGGCTCGCCGAGACGCTCAACGTCATGCTCGACCGGCTCGAGACCGGTGGCGCCCGGCAGCGGGCGTTCGTCGCCGACGCCGCCCACGAGCTGCGCAGCCCGCTCGCCGCCGTCCGAACCACCCTCGAGGTCGCCCTGGTGCACCCGGACCCTGAGGGACCGGGGGCCCCGATGCAGGTCGCTCTCGAGGAGGTCCTGCGGATGGGGCGCCTGGTCGACGACCTGCTCCTGCTGGCACGGCTCGACGCAGGAGCGGTCCGGGCAGGGGTGCCGGTGGACCTGGCTGACGTGGTCCGAGACGTGACCGCGGCGCGGTCGAGCAGCGTCCAGGTCGAGCTCGACCTGGAGGCGGCGCCGGTCCTCACCGACCGTGACGCCCTCCGCCGGGTTGTCCGCAACCTGGTCGAGAACGCCGCCCGCCATGCCGAGTCGACGGTCAGGGTGCAGGTCCGCGACGGCCAGTTGGTCGAGCTGTGGGTGGACGACGACGGTCCCGGCATCCCCCCGGCGGACCGGGAGCGCGTGTTCGACCGCTTCACCCGGCTGGACAGCCCCCGCAGCCGAGACGCGGGCGGCGCCGGCCTCGGTCTGGCGATCGTCCGCGAGCTCGTCACGTCGATGGGCGGCAGCGTCTCCGTCGGCCCGTCCCCCGTCGGCGGGGCGCGCCTGCGACTGCTGCTCCCCCGCCGCTGACGTCGAACGCGCCCGCCGGGACCCACGGTCCCGGCTCCTCTGACCCGGGCGGGCGGGGGACGTGGGCAGGTGGTGCTGCGTGCTGCCCCGAGGCCGACGGCCAGGCGGACCCCGGTGAGGTGGTCAGGACCTGGGTGCCGTACGAGGACGATCCCCCGCAGGGGACCGGGACCCTGGCCGTTTACGGCCTCCGGCGCGCGCGCCCCGCAGGTCGTACGGCTGGAGCTGACCCGCTCGCTAGGTCCCGACCAGCAGGCCGCGGCGGCGCAGCACCCGGCGCTCGAGCGGCGCGAACAAGCACAGCTCGACGGCGATCCCGACCACCAGGATGCCGAGGATGCCGGCGAACACCAGGCTCATGTCCGACAGCAGACGGCCCTGGTCGAGCAGCTGCCCGAGGCCGAGCCCGAGCTCGGGTGAGCTGACGATGAGCTCGGCCGCCATCAGCGACCGCCAGGAGAACGCCCAGCCCTGGCGCAGCCCCCCGAGGTAGGCGGGCAGCACGGCCGGCAGCAGCACGTGGCGGGCGCTGGCCAGGCCCCGGGCGCCCAGCACCCGGCCGACCCGCAGGAACAGCGGAGGCACCTGGTCGATCCCCGAGACCATGCCGTTGGCGATGGACGGCACCGCCCCGAGCAGGACGACGGCGTAGATGGCGGTCTCGCCGAGGCCGAAGAAGATGATCGCCGCGGGTACCCAGGCCACCGAGGGCAGGCTCTGCAGCCCGGACAGGATCGGGCCGATGCCCCGGCGCACCGTCCGCACCCGGCCCACGAGCAGGCCCAGCGGCGTCCCGATCGCCAGGGCGATGAGGAAGCCGAGGCCACCGCGCTCGACACTGGTGCCGATGGCGGAGACCAGCGTGCCGTCGCGCAGCTGGTCGAGGACGACCAGACCGACGTCGGCCGGCGAGGGCAGGGCGTAGGTCGGCTTGACGCCGGCGCGGTAGACCAGCTCCCACACCAGCAGGAGCAGGGCGACCGCGGCCGCCGGTGGCCAGGCCGACGCCAGGGCCCGGCGCCACCACGGCGTGCGGTCGACGTCATGGGTCTCGAGGGCGTCGAGCCCTGCCTCGAGGGAGGCCAGGTCGTCGGTCTGCGCCGGGGCGGTCACGACTGGCCGCCGTGGCGGCGGATCTCGGCACGCAGGTCGTCGGTGATGGCCACCGACAAGGCGGCGACCTCGGGCGACTCGATCCGGCGTGGCTGGGCGATGTCCACGGCGTACTGCTTGGCCACCCGACCGGGCCGCGAGGACAGCAGCACGACCCGGTCGCCGAGCCGTACGGCCTCGCGGACGTTGTGGGTCACGAACAGCACGGTCAGGCTCTGCGAGGCGCGGATGCGGACGAGCTCCTCGTGCAGGACGTCGCGGGTGATCGCGTCGAGCGCGGCGAACGGCTCGTCCATGAGCAGGACCCCGGCGTCCTGCGCGAGCGCCCGGGCCATCGCCACCCGCTGGCGCATCCCGCCGGACAGCTCATGGACCCGCTTCGCGCCGGCGTCGCGCAGCCGGACCAGCTCGAGCAGCTCGCCGGCCCGCTCGCGCCGCGCGCGCTTGCCGACACCACGCAGGCGCAGGGCCAGCTCGACGTTCTGGGCCGCGGTGAGCCAGGGCAGCAGCGCCGCCTCCTGGAACATCAGGGCGGCGCGACCACCGGGCACCTCGACGGAGCCGACCGTCGGGGCGTCCAAGCCCGCCACCAGGTTGAGCAGGGTCGACTTGCCGCACCCTGAAGCACCCAGCAGGCAGACGAACTCGCCCTGCTGGACGTCCAGGTCGATGTCGTCCAGGACCGTTGGTCCGCTGCCGAACCGCTTGCTGACGCCCGTCAGACGGACAGCCGGCAACGCGGTCCCGGGGCGGTCGTTGCGGGTGTCGAGCAGGGTCATCGTCGGGCTCCCAGTCGTGCGTCGTCGATGTCGCGGCCCAGCACCTCGCGGAGCAGGCTGAGGTCGTAGATGCCGGTGAGGTCGGCCTGCGTGACCAGACCGGTGGCGAAGGCGTGCTCCGCCGAGGTCGCGAGCGAGGTGGCGAGCGGGTCATCCGTGGAGCGGATCTGCGCCAAGGCGCGGTCCAGGATCGCCGGAGCCAACGGCTTGCCCGTGAGCTCGGCCAGGGCGTCGTCGACGACCTGCTTGGCTTTCTCAGGGTTGGCGGTGATCTGGCGGTTGGACTCCACCGAGCCCTCGACGAGCTGCCGCACGGTCTCGGGGTGGTCGCGCAGGAAGTCGGTGCGCACGATCAGGTGGGTGGTGACGAAGTCGCCGCCAGGCCACAGGTCACGCTCGTCGACCAGCACCGTGCCGCCGGCCTCGAGCACCAGCCGGGACGCCCACGGCTCGGGCACCCATGCGCCGTCCACGTCGCCGGCCTGGAAGGCGGTGAGCGTCGTTGCGTTCTCCTGGGCCAGGACGGTGACGTCGCCGGCGCCGGTGGCGTCAACCGCGAAGCCCTGCTCCGACAGGTAGTGGCGCAGCGCGATGTCCTGCGTCCCGCCGGTCTGCGGGGTCGCGATCCGGGTGCCGGCCAGCTGCTCCGGCGCGGTGATCCCCGGGCGAACCACCAGGGACGCCCCTCCGCTGGTGGCACCGGCGACGATCCGCACCGCCTCGCCCTGGCTCTTGACGAAGGCGTTGACCGCTGGGTTCGGGCCCAGGTAGGCCGCGTCGAGCGAGCCGGCGAACAGCGCCTCGACCGCGGAGGGCCCGGCGGTGAACACCTGGGTCCGCAGCGCGGTGCCCTCGAGGGCGTCGGCGAAGACGCCGGCGGCCTCGCCGTAGACGGCCGTGGCGTGGGTGACGTTCGGGAAGTAGCCCAGGCGCAGCTCGGCGGCGGCGGTCCCGCCCGTCGTCGGGAGCGCGGACGGGACGGGGCCGCCCGCGCTGGCGCTGGTGGCGCAACCGGCGGTCAGGGCGAGCGCCGACAGGGCGAGCAAGGACGTGCGCAGACGGCGGAGCACGGGGTGGATCTCCAGACGGGGCGACGGGACGGCGGACCGGGAGGCGTCAGTGACGACGCGTCAGGGTCAACAGGTCTCGTCGAAGGAGTCCGCGCGACGACCGACCCAGAAGGGGTCCAGCATCAGGTCGTGGGCGGTCACGGGACAGAGCGTGCCACACGAGGGGGCGATCTCCTAGTCGCGGACTAGGAGATCTCCTCGGGTGTCGGGGTGATGCGTGTCTCCGCCGTGTGCCAGACGTCGGGCTGTGCGGCCCGGCGGACCACGTCGACGGGTAGCCGGTCGGTGGCGAGGTCGGCCAGGGTCACGGTCTCGAGCACGTCCCGCAGGCTCGAGCGCACGGCCAGCCACACCGACTGCAGGGGCACGGCGGTCCCGACGTACTCCAGGCTCTCGGGACGCTGCCCGCGCACCGACGCCAGCGGTCCGTCCACGGCGCGGATCACGTCAGCGACGGTGATCGCGTCGGCCGGTCGGCTCAGCCAGTAGCCACCGGACGGGCCGAGCTGGCTGCGGACCACGCCCCCGGCCTTGAGCGCTGTCATGATCGCTTCGAGGAACTTGCGTGGGATGCCTTGCGCCGTCGCGATCTGGTCGCTCTTGGTCGGTCCTTGTGACACCGACGCGAGGTGGATCGCGGCGCGCACCGCGTAGTCCGCCTTCGCCGAGATGTGCACGCCTCAGCCTGTCAGACCGACGCCCTCAGAGCACGGCGTACGACGCGCCAAGGCGCCGTGGTCCGCGCTCGGGGTCGCTGCCCGGCGGCAGCAGGCGGATCCCTGCGTGCAGCGGTACGGCGCCGGAGCGCTGCACCAGGACCGGGTCGAGCACCAGCTCGGCGATCTGCGGGACCTCCTCCGCGAGCCGGGCCACCCGCAGCAGCAGCTGCTCGAGCGCGGCGACATCGGAGGCGGCGGCGCCGACCTCGCCGGTGAGCAGCTGCGCGCCGCGGATCGACCGGACGAGGTCGGCCGCGTCCCGGTCGGTGAGCGGGAGGGTCCGGGTGACGGGGTCGACGAGCAGGTCGACCGCCACTCCCCCGAGCCGCAGCGACACCATCGGCCCGGCGACGGGGTCCTGCACCAGGCGCACGACCGTCGACACCCCGGGGGCCGCCATCGGCTGGACGAAGGCCGGGCCGTCGCCGGCGACGGACCCGACGTGCTGCCAGGCGCGCCGCAGGTCCTCGGCGTCGGTGAGACCGAGCAGCACCGCGCCCACGTCGAGCCGATGGCGCCAGCGCTCATCGGCCGACTTCAGGGCGACCGGCCAGCCCAGCCGCTCGGCCGCCGCCACGGCGGCGTCGGCGTCGTGCACGAGCTCGGTCGGCCACAGGCCGATGCCCATGTGGGCCAGCACCCGTGCGGCGTCGGCCTGCGACAGCCAGGACCCGTCCAGCGCCAGGCCGTCCAGGGCAGCGGCGGCCGCGGCCGGGTCCGCGCCGGGCAGCTCGGGAACGGCGCCCGCCGGCCGAGTCCGCCACTCGGCGTAGGCGACCACGCGGGACAGGGCCAGAGCGGCCGACTCGGGCGAGGCGTACGACGGGACCGACCCGCGCCCGGGCCCGCCGCCCGGCCCGGCGACCGCCAGCACCGGCGGGACGCCGTCGATGCCGAGGAAGCAGGTGAGCAGCGGCAGCGGCCCGTCGGCGGCCGTCGTCAGCACCGCGCCGAGCTGGTCGCCCAGCGCGCCGTCGCGGGCGTGGGGCGGCGGGACGACGACCGCGAGCACGGCGTCGACCTGGTCGCCCTGGCTCAGCGTGTCGAGGGCGGCGGCCAGCTCGGCGGGCCCGGCGAACGGCCCGAGGTCGACCGGGTTGGCGGTCTCGGTCGTGCCGGTGAGCGCCCGCAGCCGAGCGCGGGACTGCTCGGCGAGCTCCGGGACGACCAGGCCCGCGCTGCGGCAGGCGTCCGCGGCCATCGCCGCCAGCGCGCTGGAGTTGCCCACGATCCCGACCCGCCGGCCGGCCGGCAGCGGCTGCAGCGCGAAGAGCTGGGCGGTCTCGAACAGCTGGCCGAGCGACCCGACCCGGACCACCCCGGCGGACGCGAACAGCGCGTCCACGGCGACGTCGCCCTGCCCGTGGCCGCTCTTGAGCGCGACGACGGGCTTGGCGCGGCTGACCTCTCGGGCGATGCGGGCGAACTTGCGCGGGTTGCCGAATCCCTGCAGGTGCATGAGCACGACCTGGGTGCGCTCGTCGGCCTGCCAGTACTGCAGCAGGTCGTTGCCGGAGACGTCGGCGCGGTCGCCGATCGAGACGAAGGTCGAGAGCCCCAGCCCTCGCCGCTCGGTCTCGGCCAGGAACGTCCCGGCCAGCGCCCCGGACTGGGAGAAGACCCCGACAGTCCCTGCGGGGGGCGAACCGGCGGCGAAGGTCGCGTGCAGGCGCACCGCGGGGTCGGTGTTGACCACGCCCATGGCGTTCGGCCCGATCAGCCGCATCCCGCTGGAGCGGGCCAGCTCGACGACCTCGTCCAGCCGGGCCCTGCCCTCGGGACCGGCGTCGGCGAAGCCGCCGGACACCACGACCAGTCCGCGTACGCGCTTCGCGGCGCAGGCGCGCACGGCGTCGGCGACCTCCCCGGCCGGGACGGCCACGACCGCGAGGTCGACCAGGTCCGGGACGTCGCGGACGTCGGCGTAGGCCTTGACCCCCGACACGTGGGCGGCGGCGGGGTTGACCGGGAAGACGGGCCCCTCGAAGCCGTTCGCGAGCAGCGATCGCAGCAGCTCGTGGCCGGGGGTTCCGGGCTCGCGCGAGGCGCCGACCACCGCCACCGACCGGGGGGCCAGCAGGCGCTGCACCGACCGGGCCTCGGCCCTGTGCTCGCGGGCGCGCATGACCTCGAGCGAGGTCCCGGTCTGGGTGATGGAGAAGGACAGCTCGACGTAGCCGTCGGCCAGCTCGCGGTCGACGGCGTAGCCCGCGGTGCGGAACACCCCGAGCATGGCTCGGTTGGTCGGCAGCACATCCGCGATGAAGCGCCGGACGCCCCGTTCGCGGGCAGCGTCCGCCAGGTGCTCGAGCAGCATCGGGCCGAGGCCGCGGCCCTGATGGGCGTCCTCGACGACGAAGGCCACCTCGCCCTGCTCGGTGCCGGGCATCCGGTCGTAGCGGACCACGCCGATGATGTCGCCGTACAGCGTCGCCACCAGGGCGGCCCGGTCGTGGTGGTCGACCTGCGTGAACCGCTCGAGGTCGGCGTCGGACAGCACGGGCCGGTAGGCGAAGAACCTGTTGTAGACCGTCTTCTGGGACAGCCGGCTGTGAAACGCCGCCAGCCGCTCGGCATCGTCCGGGCGGATCGGGCGCAGGTGCACCGTCCCGCCGTCGGTGAGCACGACATCGGCCTCCCAGCGGCGCGGGTAGGACGTGGCCGTCGGCGGGGACGGGTTCGCAGGTGACGTCACGCCTGCCATCCTCTCCTGTCGGCGGCCGAGGTCACGGCAGGCGCGAGCTCCAGGCCAGCGACGCCGCAGCCGCGGCAGCAGCCAGGGCGAGACCGAGCCCGGTCACGGTGGCGGTGACCTCCTGCAGCTCGGTGGTGGTGCCGACCTGGGCGCCGATGTCGTCGTAGACGTCGGTCAGCTCCTCGCCGCTCTCGGCCGTGAACGCCGCGCCGTCGGTGGCCGTCGCGAGGCGCTCCAGGGTGGGCCCGTCGACGGGCACCGGGACGCGCTGGCCGTCGATGTCGACCGTCCCCGCTGCGGTCCCGAAGGCGATGGTCGACACCGGGACGTCGGCCTGGCGGGCCGCCGCCGCGGCGAGCGGCGGGGGTCGGCCGACGGTGCTCGCCCCGTCGCTGAGCAGCACGATCCTGGCCGGTGCCTGCTCGCCTCCCGCTGCGGCGCTGGCGCTGCGGATCGCGTCGAGCGAGGCGAAGACCGCCTCCCCGATCGCGGTGCTGGGGCCCAGCTGCAGCGCCTGGACCGCGGTGCTGACCGTCCCGTGGTCCTGGGTCGGCGGCACGACCACCGTCGCGGTGCCGCTGAACGCCACCAGGCCCACCGCGAACGCGTCCGGCAGGCCCTGGACGAACGCCGAGGCGGCGTCCTGGGCGGCGGTCAGCCGATCGGGGGTGATGTCGGTGGCGCGCATCGACAGCGAGACGTCGAGGGCGAGTACGACGACCGCCCGCTCGCGGGGGACCTCCACCTGCCCCTGCGGACGGGCGAAGGCGGTGGTCAGGGCCACGAGCGAGAGCAGCAGCAGCCCGGCCGGGACGTGGCGCTTCCAGGCCGCACTGCGGGGGACCACCGACGCCAGCAGCGCGAGCTCGCTGAAGCGGAGTGCGTTCGCCGGTCGTCGCCGCTGGAGCACGACGTAGGCCACGAGCAGCACCAACGGGAGGACCAGCAGCCCCAGCCGCGCCGGCGCGAGGAAGCCGTCGATCACGAGCGTCCGGCCGTCATCGCGCCGCTGCCTGCGGCCGGCCCGCGGCCCGCAGCCGGCGCCGGGCGGCCAGGAAGCTCGCCAGCGGGGGCAGCCAGTCGCCGTCGGTGCGCAGCACGAGGTGGCCCGCGCCGGCGCGTCGTACGGCCGTGGCGTTCTCGGACCGACGCGCCGCCGCTGCCGCCTCGTAGCGCTCGCGGAGCCGCGCGTCCCCGGTGCTCACCTCGAGGTGGCGCCCGCTCTCGGGGTCGACCAGGCGCAGGACGCCGACCGAGGGCAGCTCGAGCTCGCGCGGGTCGACGACCTCGAGCACGACGACGTCGTGGCGCTGGGCCAGCCGGCGCAGCGGAGCCGCCCAGGGCGTCCCGGCCGGGCCGACCAGGTCGGACACGACCACGACGAGCCCCCGGCGTCGCGGCGGGGTCGCGACCGCCCTCAGCCCCTCGGCCAGCGACGGGCCGACCCCGTCACCGGGACGGGTCGACTGCAGGACGTGCAGCAGCGCCAGGGCGGCCTGCCGGCCGGGGCGGGCCGGCAGGCGCCGCACGGCGTCGGACAGCACCACGGCGCCGAGCCGGTCACCGGGACCGCCGGCGAGGTGTCCGATGGCGGCCGCCAGGGCGACGGCCACCTCGCGCTTCTCCGAGCGGGCGGTGCCGAACGACATCGAGGCCGTCAGGTCGACCAGCAGGGTGGTCTCGAGCTCGCGCTCGGCGACGGCCTGCCGGACGTGGGCGTCGCCGGTGCGGGCGGTGACGGCCCAGTCGATGCGCCGCACGTCGTCGCCGGGGCTGTACGCCCGGGCCTCGGCCGGTTCGGTCCCCGGACCGGGGAGGTAGCCCAGGTGGTCACCCTGGAGCAGCCCGTCCAGCCGATGGGCGACCTGGAGCGAGAGCCGCCGCACCGAAGACGGGGGCGGCAGCGGCGCCGGCGGCGGGACGGTCGGCGGGCGCACGGCGGCCGGTCGCCGCCTCACGCCGCTCCGGCCCCGGCGAACTGGGAGGGCGCGACCTGTGGGGGCGCGACGGCCTCCAGCACCTGGGCGACCAGCGAGCCGGCGGTGACGTCGTCGGCCAGCGCCTCATAGGTGAGAACCAGTCGGTGGGCCAGGACGTCGACGGCGAGGTCGGCGACGTCGACCGGCAGGACGTAGTCGCGCCCGCGCAGCACGGCGAGGGCCTTGGCCCCCCGGACGAGCCCGAGGCTGCCGCGCGGCGACGCGCCGTGCGCCACGAACGGGCGCAGCTGGGCGAGCTGCCACCGCTCCGGCTCGCGGGTCGCCATGACCAGGCGCACGGCGTACTCGCCCACGGCGTGGTGCACGAACACGGCATCGACAGACGCCTGCACCCCGATCAGGTCCGGGAGTGAGAGCACCTGCTGGGCCGTCGGCGGCGACACGGTCATGCGTCGGACGATCTCCATCTCCTCGGTCATGGTGGGGTGGCCGACCTCGACCTTCATGAGGAAGCGGTCGCGCTGGGCCTCGGGCAGCGGGTAGACGCCTTCTGACTCGATCGGGTTCTGGGTGGCGAGCACCAGGAAGGGCGAGGGCAGCGGGTAGGTCGTTCCGCCGATCGAGACCTGCCGCTCGGCCATGACCTCGAGCAGCGCGGACTGGACCTTGGCAGGCGCCCGGTTGATCTCGTCGACGAGCACGAGGTTGGCGAAGACCGGGCCCAGCTCGACGTCGAAGGCCTCCTGCGAGGGCCGGTAGATCCGGGTCCCGACGATGTCGGAGGGGACGAGGTCGGGGGTGAACTGCAGGCGCACCGAGGAGCCACCGACGACGGCGGCCAGGGTCTCGACGGCCAGCGACTTGGCCACACCCGGAACACCCTCGAGCAGGCAGTGCCCTCGGGACAGCAGCGCGACCACCATCCGCTCGACCATGCGGTCCTGGCCGACGACGACCTTCTTCACCTCGAACAGCGCCCGCTCCAGCAGGGCGCCGGCATCCTGCGCGCCGTCCACGTCCGCTCCGTCCTGTCCGCGGTGCCCGCCAACAGGTGCACTCACCGCCATCCTGCCAGCGGCGGTGCTCGTCGGGTGGGCCCGCCAGACGCGGGCGTCAGCGCTTGCGGACCGGCCGGGGTCCGTGCAGGAGCTCCTGCCGCTCGTCCTCGGACAGCCCGCCCCAGACGCCGTACGGCTCCTGGGTCTCGAGGGCGTGCTCGAGGCACTCGCGGCGGACGGGGCAGGCGAAGCAGACGTCCTTCGCGGCGGCCTCCCGCTCGCTGCGCACCGGCTCGCGCTCTCCGTGGGGGTGGAAGAACAGGTCGTCGCGGCCGCGGCAGCGGGCGAACAGCTGCCAGTCCCAGCGCCAGGTCTGGGCGCCGGGCGGCCGGGCGGTGCCGAGCAGGTCGGGCACGTCGGCTCCTCGGGGGCATCGGGTCGGGACTGCAGACATCTTCTACTACGTCGCGTAGAACTTCTACCGGTCGTACTATGACGCCCGTGACACGTCTCGGCGATCTGGAGCGCGCGGCCATGCAGGTCGTGTGGAGCGAGGGTCCGGCCACCGCCCGCACGGTGTCCGAGCGGCTCTCGGACCGGGGGCTGGCCTACACCACCTGGTTGACGGTCCTGGGTCGCCTGGAGCGCAAGGGCCTGCTGCGCCGCGAGAAGGTGGGCCGGGCCTTCGCCTACACCGCGGTGGCGAGCCGCGAGGACCACATCTCGGTGCTCATGCAGCAGGCCCTGGGCCAGGCCGACGACCGCGAGGCAGCGCTGCAGCACTTCGCCCGCTCCGTGACCCCCGCCGAGGCCGAGGCCCTGCGCCGCGCGCTCGCCGGGCCTGACGCGTGAGCCTGCGGGCCTAGTGCTCCCGGCCGCTGCGGGGCTGCTGCTCTGCTTGCTCGTCGCGGCGGCCGTCCCGTCCCGCCTCGCCCGCGCCTCGTGGCCGAGCCGGGCACCGTCGTACGCGCTGGTGCTGTGGCAGGCGCTCGGGCTCGTCCTGGGGGTCCTGGCCATCCAGACGGCCGTCACCGTGGCCCTCGCCCCGGCCGGTGAGACCCACGCCGCGGCCCTCGCGGCACTGGCTGGGGGCACCGCGGGGCCGGTGCCCTGGTGGTCCTGGCTGGCTTTCGCGGTCGCGCTGCTGCTCGGTGGCCGACTGCTCACGGTGCTGGTCGCCGCCGTCGTCGGCACGCTGCGGGCCCGCCACCGCCACCGCGTGCTGGTCGACCTGGTCACGAGCCGCAACCCGTTGCTGGCCGGCGCCCGGGTCGTCGACCACGACGCGCCCACGGCCTACTGCCTGCCCGGTCTGCGGCCGCGGGTGGTGCTGTCCCGCGGCGTGCTGGACCTGCTGCGCGAGGACGAGGTGCGTGCGGTGCTGGCCCACGAGACCGCCCACGTCGAGCAGCGCCACGACCTGGTGGTGCTCCCGTTCGTCGCGCTGGGGGCGACCTTCCCCCGCCTCGAGGGCGTCCGCACGGCGCAGCAGCAGGTGGCGCTGCTGGTGGAGATGCTGGCCGACGACCGGGCCACCCGGACCCACTCCCCCGCGGTCCTGGCCCGAGCCCTCCACAAGGTCGGGGCCGCCCAGGTCCCCGTCGGCGCGGCGGGAGTGACGGGGCCGTCCTCGGCGGTCCCGGCGGCGACCGACGCCGTGCTGCGCCGGGCGTGCCGCCTGGTCTCCCCCCCTCCGCCGCTGTCGGTGGGGGCTCGCGCGGTGGTCGTGCTCGGCACGACCGGCGTCCTGCTGCTGCCGGTGCTCGGGATCGTCGGTCCCGACCTGTCCCGCCTCGTGGCGGGTTGAGCGCCCCCCCCCGCGGTACGCCCTGATCATGCCGATCACCGAGCCCGCCCCGCTCGCCCCCCTCACCGACGAGGTCGTCGGTGAGCTGCAGGCCGTGCTCGACGGCCCGCACGCCGGTCCTCGCGCCGTGGCCCGGGAGGTGCTGGCCGGTCTGGACCTGTCCCTGGCCGACCGGCTGGACCGCGACGCCTACCGGGACCAGGTCCTGGACTGGTGCCGCACCGTCGGCCGGTCCGGCGCCGGTTCACGGTCGGTGCCGGTCGCGTACGGCGGCCAGGGCGATCCCGGTGGCAGCATCGCGGCATTCCAGACCCTGGCCCACGGCGACCTGTCCCTCCTGGTCAAGGTCGGCGTCCAGTACGGCCTGTTCGGCGGGGCGGTCGAGCGGTTGGGCACGCAGCGCCACCACGACGCCTACCTGCGCGACATGGCCTCCCTCGACCTGGCCGGCTGCTTCGCGATGAGCGAGAGCGGCCACGGCTCGGACGTCCGCAGCATCCGGACCCAGGCGCGCTACGACGCGGCTGCGCAGGAGTTCGTGCTGCACACCCCGGACGAGTCGGCCCGCAAGGACTGGATCGGGAGCGCCGCCCGGCACGCCCGGCTGGCGGTCGTGTTCGCCCAGCTCGACGTGGCGGGCGAGGCGCGCGGGGTCCACGCCTTCGTCGTGCCGATCCGCTCGGACAGCGGAGAGGTCCTGGAGGGCATCGAGGTCCAGGACTGCGGCGACAAGATGGGCTGCAGGGCGTCGACAACGGCAGGCTGCGCTTCCACGCCGTCCGCATCCCCCGCGAGGCGCTGCTCGACCGCTACGGCCAGGTGTCGGCGACCGGTGACTACACCTCCCCCATCTCCTCCCCGGGTGCCCGCTTCTTCACGATGATCGGCGCCCTGGTGCAGGGCCGGATCTCGATCGCGGGCGCCGGTCTCGCCGTCGGCCGGAACGCGCTCACCATCGCGGTGCGCTGGGGCGAGCGGCTGCGCCAGTTCGGCACCGGGCTCGACATGGACACCCCGCTGATGGACTACCTGACCCACCAGCGCCGCCTGCTGCCGGCGATCGCCACGTCGTACGCGCTGCAGTCCGCCCACGACCATCTCACCGCGTCGTACGTCTCGCTGCTGTCCTCGGACGACACGACCCGTCAGCGCGAGGTGGAGTCCCTCGCCGCCGGGCTCAAGGCCGTCGCGACCTGGCACGCCACCCGGTCCGTCCAGGACGCACGCGAGTGCTGCGGCGGCAAGGGCTACCTGGTGGAGAACCGCTTCGCGGCGCTGAAGGCCGACTCCGACGTCTTCACGACCTTCGAGGGCGACAACACCGTGCTGCTGCAGCTGGTCGCCAAGACGCTGCTGTCCGACTACGCCGCGCAGTTCGAGGACCTCGACGCGGTCGGCACGGTGCGGCACCTCACCACGCGTCCGGTCAGCCGGCTGATCGAGGACGGCCCCCTGGGTCGCTTCACCCGTGAGTCGGTCGAGCTGCGGGACCCCGGGTGGCAGGCCCAGGCGCTGCGCTTCCGGGAGGAGCGGTTGGTCGACGCGCTGGCCCGCCGGCTGCGTCGCCTCGTCCAGTCCGAGGGAACGGACCCGCTGCGGGCGCTGTCCCTCGTCCAGGACCACGCGCTGGCCGCCGCCATCGCCCACGTCCAGCGGCTCGCCCACGAGCTGTTCGCCGCGTCGGTGGAGCAGCGTGCCGACGGGCCGGCCGGGCCCGTGCTGGCCCGGGTCCGCGATCTCTACGCCCTGTCGGTGCTCTCGGCGGACCGCGCCTGGTGGCTCGAGCACGGCTTCTTCGACGCGAGCACCTCGCAGGCCGTCCGGACCGAGGTGAACGTCCTGTGCGGGGAGCTTCGCCCGGCGGCGCTCGGACTGGTCGAGGGCTTCGGCATCCCGGACGCCCTGCTGCGCGCGCCGATCGCCGTGGCCCCGCAGGTGAGCGGCGCCGGTACGGACTGACCCCTGCTCGGAGGTCAGGTGCGGAACCGCCCGGCGACGACACCGAGCGCGAGAGAGGCGTCGGCGAGCCGGGCCGAGGCGTTGAGGGCGTCGTGCACCCCGGCCTCCGTCCTGGCTGCTGCTGCGGACACCCGCTCGACCCCCGAGGTGATGTCCGCGCAGCGCCGCGCGGCGGCCGACGCGCTGGCCGCCATCGAGGAGGTGGTCGCGGCCTGCTCCTCGACGGCCGCGGCGATGATGCCCTGACGCTCGCTGATCGTCGCGACGACCGTCGCGACGTCGGCGATGGCCGAGGTCGCGGTGCGCGACAAGGCGGCGATGCTGTCGACGAGCGCGGCGACGTCGGCGGTGGCCAGCGCCGTCTGCCCGGCGAGCTCCTTGACCTCACCGGCCACGACGGCGAAGCCCTTGCCGGCCTCGCCGGCCCGGGCTGCCTCGATGGTCGCGTTCAGGGCCAGCAGCTTGGTCTGCTCCGCCACGGAGTTGATGGCCGACAGCACCGCGGAGATCCGCGCGCTGGCGGCGTCGAGGTCGTCGATCGCGGCGCTGGCCGTCGAGGCGGTGGTCGTGGCCTCACCCGCGACGCGTACGGCCTCCGCGGTGGCTCGCGCCGCCTCGCGGATGCTGCAGGACATCTGGGTGGTGCCGGTCGCGACCGCCTGGGCCTCGCAGGAGACCGCTGCGGCGCCCGTCACCGCCGCGCTGGCCTCCTGCGCGGTCGACGCGGCCGACGCCCGCAGCTCGTGCGACAGGGTGGTGAGCTCGTCGCTGACGTCGGCGAGCAGCGCGGAGCTGCCGGCCAGGGCGGTGACGACGTCGCGGACGGAACGCTGGGCGGTGACGACCGACGCCTCCATCTGCCCGATCTCGTCGCGACTGACGTCGGCGGGCGCATCGTCGATCCGCAGGTCACCCGAGGCGACGGCGTCCAGTGCTGCGGCGACCCGGCGCAGCGCCGCGAGCACCGAGCGCGTGAGGCGCCAGGCGACCAGGGCCACGAGCAGGGCGGCGACCAGCGACGTGACCAGCAGGCTCCGCGTGGCGGCGCGCTGCTCACTGCGAACCCCGGCCGACGCCTCGGAGACGCGCGCCTCGACCCCGTCGGCGACGACGGGGAGGGCCTGCTCCACGGCCGCGAAGGAGTCCAGGAACGCCGGGTAGAGCGACCTCGCGACGTCGGGTTCCGTGCTCGCACGGCCGACCACGCTGCGGCCGGCTGTGGCGTACTCCTGGACCAGAGCGGACGCCTGCTCGACAGCGGTCTCCAGCTCGCTGCCGAGCCGGGCCTGGCGCACCTTGGCCAGCCCCGCCTGCAGGCTGGCCTCGTGCTCCTCGAGAGCGGCGACGGCCTCGTCATGCTCGGGTCCGCTCGGGAAGGCGAGCGTGGTCACGACGTCCCCGCGCAGCGCGTCGTGGGCCATGTCGGCCTCGAGCGTCGCCCGGGTCAGGGCGTTGAGCCGCTCCATGTCCGTCGTCCGCTGCTCCACGGCGCTCAGCGCCGAGGTGGTCGTCACGGCGCAGGCGACCAGGCCGAGGACCGCGGTGCCCGTCAGCGCCGCCAGCTTCCCGGCCAACGGGACGTCCCGCCATCGGACGCGTCGCCCGGTCATCGTCGTCCTCGTGGCATCCAGGGGTCAGGGGATGGCATGCAGGCTGATCGGCAGGCAAGCAGGTCCGCTGAAGGCCTTCGGACGCACCAGCGCCCCGGGTCGTGAACCCGGGGCGCTGCGCGTGCTGTGCTGCTGTGGGCAGCTAGCGGGAGTTTCCGGGCTAGTTCGATCTTGATCGGTTGACCCGAGGCCGGTACCCCGGCTGACCTGGGGTTTCTCGGCGTGTCGAGTGGTTTCCGTCTGTCAGATAGTGTATGACCTAAAGATGGCCAGCTTGTACAAGAAGGTGATCAACGGGAAGCCGTACTGGTACCTGCGGGAGATGGCGCGGGTCGATGGCAAACCGAAGATGGTCTCGGAGCGCTACCTGGGGT
>Ga0335397_10001858_pt1 | contig 28796 bp, 31 predicted proteins | sample MAT04_FD_205740 | JGI IMG/M metagenome (GOLD analysis project Ga0335397, IMG submission 205740) | Freshwater microbial communities from Lake Fryxell liftoff mats and glacier meltwater in Antarctica - MAT-04 (spades assembly) (version 2) ... | reverse complement strand
GCTTTTATTTCGCCGGTTTTGGGATCCATAGCCACAAAAGAAGTTTGTAATAATTGTTTATGGTATTTGATAGAATCTATCGGTGTCATCACCGTATCCTTTTCATGTTTTTCATTACCCGTCCACGAAAATATTTTCATCTTTGTGGGCACGGTAAATGATTTTCGGATGGTTTCTTCATCGGCATCATCGGCCTTCATTAATTTCCAGCGCTCCGATTGTTTCATGCCGGTTTCTATGATATTTTCCTGTCCCTTCCACAAATTTTTTCTGATCTTAAAATAGGCATCTAATTTTTTTTGAACAACAGGCATATGTTTCTCTACAGATTCTTCAGCATAACGTTGCATTCTTGAATCTATAGTGGTATATATTTTTAAACCATCCCTGTAAAGATTATAGGATTCTCCCGTACGGGGATTATTGTTTTTATTACACCAGTCTTTTAAAACATCCAGTAATACCCGCCTGTAATACGGAGCAATACCCAATACTTCATCAATAGGTTTGTAATTGGTGATGAGTGGTTTGGCTTTTAGTTTAGCAGCTTCTTCGGGTGTTATAAATTTTTGATTAGCCAAGGCCATTTGGCTAATCACCGTATTTCTTCTGTCAATTGAATTTTTTGGATGACGGATGGGTTCATAAATAAACCCTTTTAAAAACCCTATCAGTACTGCCGCTTCTTCAATCTTAAGATCTATTGGTTCTTTTTGAAAGTAAGTACGGCTTGCATTTCTAATACCATACACATTACCCCAGGGAGCCCTGTTGAGGTAAAGGGTAATGATCTCTTCTTTGGTGAAATTGCGCTCCAGCTTTACAGCAACAATCCATTCCTTTAATTTCTGCACACTTCTTTTTAAAACATTACCCCTGCCCTGCCCCAGCATCATTTTAGCCAACTGCTGTGTAATAGTACTACCGCCACCCTGTGTACCTGCTGTAAACACTACCCTTGCCAATGCCCTTGCATCTATACCCGAATGCTCATAAAACCTTTCATCTTCTGTGGCTATTAATGCATTGATGGCGTTAGGAGATATTTCATGGTATTTTACTTCGCTCCTGTTTTCTGTATAAAATTTTCCCATCAGCAAACCATCAGCGCTGATGATTTCACTTGCAAGGTCTGCTTCGGGATTTTCCAGTTCCTGCACTGATGGCATTTTGCCAAATAAACCAAAATTGGCACACAGCATTAATAATATTAATAATGCAAATGCACCAAAAAAAAGGCGCCATAATATTTTTACCGAACGCTTCATTGTATTGTTATTATTTTATAGAATAAGGGTAAACTTAAAATTTATTACCAAAAGAACTGTTCAACAATTGCCTGTATCCATCCAGGTCTTTGTTGGTTTTTAGTAATTGTAAATTATTTTCAGAAATAATAAAGAAACTATATTTATTGGCCTGCAGCCAGGATACTTCCCTTGGCGCTGCTTTTTTAATTTTATCAAAATATTTTAAAGCATTTTCTGCATCCTCAAATGGAGAGAAAAGCAACATTACTTTTTGCGCATCCACCGTATCCCTTGCTATAGCCACGTTTTGGGTGAGGTAACTTTCTTTGTTAAATCGGGTAAAGGCATTTTTAGCTTCGTTCACATACACCCCGTCTACTTTATCAAGCAGCATCACCACATAATGTTTTAATTCTGGCCGGATACTAAATACTGCATCAGCAGCAATAGCTTTTACAGATGATGAATCTCTTACAGTAAGTGGTTTAATGGTAGCTTCTACTTTTATGGGAGCGGCCGTTACAGGAGCAGTTGTTACAGTTTTTTGCGCAGGCTTTTCATCTGAGATAATAATTTTATCTTCTTCATTTCTTGTTACTTCCAGCTTAGTTAGATAATCCTCTATTTCATTTCTTCTTCCAAGTACTTCTATTAAAGTAGTGGCTTTACTGCTTAAGAAAGATTCGGGATATAATGCCAACAGGTTTTGTAATACTACAATAGCATTGCTATCCTGTCTTTCTTTAATAAAATGTATTGCTTCTATATAGAGCAATTGCGGCGTCCAGTAATTGCTTCCATATAAACTATCTGCTTTTTTCTTTGCACTGATGGCTTCTGCAAAATTTCCTTCAATATACAAATTATAAATGCCTTCATACCTGGCGGTCACTTCAGGGTTTTTAGCATTAGGCTGCAGCAATGAAGGATTCTGCAACATCTTAGCTGGCAAAGAACCTGCATGCTTGCTGGCCAATAAATTTTTATAATAATTAGCCTTGGCTGTGTTGTTCAATTTAGCATAAGAAAAATACAAGCCAAGGTATGCTTCAGGTTCATTGGCGTGTGCGGGAAATCTGGTTAAAAATTCTTCGTATTTGTTTACAGCCATACCATACTCCTGCAAGTCGTTTTGAAATATCTGGCCAAGTTGCAACAGGTTGCGGGCAATAATGGAATAGCTGCTGTCTAACTTTTCTGTAGTTAATGGCAGATCAGCCATCATTGCATCAAAATTAAGTGCTGCTGACATAGATGCAGAATCCTGGGCTGTTTTATCAATAGCCATTCCCGGATCACCACCAGGGCCTGCGCCCGTAACGGATGATGCTGCTTGTTTTCTTCTCCAGTTATCTGTATTGGTTCGCTTGCCCCATTTGCGCACAAATTCTGCCTGCCCCTTAGAACGTAAATTAGTATTGTAAAAATACCATTCTCCTTTACTGTTGGTTTGAAAGAGGTCTGTATCTTCCTGCTTGCTGTTGCCAAAAGTGATAGGCATTGTACCATTATTGGTATCTTCTTCTTTAAAGCCCTTTTCTTTTCTAAGTTTTTTAAGTAATTTTTTTACAAATGCATCTCTTTCTGCCGGCGACAATGCAGCAATTCGCTGCAGGCTATCTTCTCTTTCTATTGCATCTATCCTTAATACTAATTTGCTCAAAGCTTCTTTACGGTCATTGAGCTCATCCACGTTGATGTAGTCTTCTGATGATGTTAACTGCAGACTGTCGTAATATGAAAAAGCATCTTTAAAATGTGCCTGGCTGTAAGCTAAATTACCAAGCTGAAAAAAACTTTTGTTACGATATTCAATATTGTTGTTATTATATTTTATGGATTTACCAAGATACACGATCGTGTTGGCGGTATCGGGTTTTTGCATGGCCAGTTGTGCCGCAGAATAATAAACAATATCTCTATAAGTATCAAAGCGATCTTTTTTGGCCATTCTCAGCAGGTTGTTTATGCTGTTGTCCAGTTGTTTGGGATCAGCATTATCCCTCATCATCTTGGCATCATTTAACCTAGCATTAATATCCATTACAATATCGGTTGTGTGTTTGGATGTTCTTGCATAATATGAGGATGCTTTATCAAACTGTCCATCATTTTCAAAAAGCTGTGCCAGTAAAAATTCCCAACGGCTTTTATCCTGAATGTTATCTGCATTGTTAAGCGCTAATTCCAGGTGCACGGCTGCACTATCGTAATTATTTTGAGCAAAAAACCAGTAGGCGGTTACTTCCTGCAAGTCGCTTCGTAATCTTTTAGGCAGGTTTTGGTCGTTTTGCAAAATGTTTATTAACCCGGCTGCATCTCCATATTCTTCCTGTGCAGTAAAAGTGCGGGCCAGCCATATCAAGGCATCGTTGCGGCTTGGCGGAAGCGAAAATGTTTTTTGTAAAATATTAGGCGTTTCTTTATTGGCAATAGATAAATTACCGGTACCGGGTGCATCATTGGTTCCTACAATTCTGTTATCATCTTCTTTCTTTTTTCGGGGAAAAAGATTGTAATTAATAAATTGAAAAGTAAGTGCAGCAGAATCCATTTCATTTCTGTAGTAATAGGACTTGCCAATAAGCAGGTACATATTATCTACCCAGTCGCTTCTAAGATCGTGCAATAACAGGCCGGCAGTAGATTTATATATTACAGAATCCAGTTCTGTTTTTTGAGAAGAAGTATTTTCTATTGAATAAGGATAAAATGAAAGCAGTTTGGAGTAATCATCCTTTTGGGCAATTTTGGCCCTCTCTACTACTGCATTTAATTTATTATTGGCATTAAAATAAAAATTATAATGGGTAGTGGTATTCTGCAGTACTCTTCTGAATTTGGTAAATTTTTTCTCCCCTGTTTTTTCAGAAGCCAGGCGCTTTTCTTCATACTCCACTGGTTTTTTTTCTTTTCCCAGCGGGTCTAATGTCCAGGTAGGCTGAGCAAAAACCAGGCTGGTAAAAAAACATCCTGCAATTAGGAATGATATATTTAAATAGAACGTTTTCAACATGTAAAATAGATGTGATTTATGCGGCTAAATATCGGCTTTTTTTTCAATTCAATCCTCAAATTTAACTGCCTTGCAACCAATTAATTACCACAATTTGGTTTATTTATGTTAAAATAACAGAACAGCAGACACAAATATTTAATTTCTTAATATCCTTTACATTCAACAGGGTTCATTAATTTTATCTTTCTATAAAAAAAGGGCATGGCCAAACAGGAACCTATCAATACTTTAAAAAGACTGCGCAGCCGCTACAGGCTGGTAATAATGAACGAGGATACCTATGAAGAAGTTGTAAAATTCAAACTGAACCGGATGAGCGTTTACATCGCTTTCAGCACTTTGTTCGTATTACTGGTAGGCCTCACCGCTTCTCTTATTATATTTACACCTTTAAAATATTATTTGCCCGGCGTGGGATATGGCAATGTGAAACAGGTAAAAGAATACCGGGATCTGAAAATGCGGACCGACTCAATGGACCGGGCGCTAAAATATCATCAACAGTATTTTAATAATATACAAAAGGTTTTGCAGGGCACAATTTCTAAATTAGATACCACTGCCCTTACCTTGCCTAAAACGGAAACGAGTGATGACTAAAAATATTTTTCAATTTTAAACGTTATATCTTTTGTAACCTCATCTTCAACCAAAACACCTCTCATTTTATGTTTACAAGAAAATCCAAATCTGACAATGATGAATCATTATCGGCTTCTGCCAGTATTATTGGTGCCGGAAATACCATTACCGGAGATATTGAAAGTAATGGTGATATAAGAGTAGATGGTACAATTAAAGGCAATGTTTACAGCAAAGCAAAAGTCCTTATCGGCCCATCCGGGCTCATTGAAGGTAATATGCATTGCAATGAAGCTGATATTTCCGGGCATGTATCCGGCAATATAGTTACCAAGGGCCTGCTGGTTTTAAAAGGTAATGCTTCCGTTTCCGGCGACATTCATACCTCCAAGCTTTTTATTGAGCCCACAGCAAGTTTTAATGGCCAATGCCATATGGGAGCTAATGTAGTAGAACTTAAACATGATATACCTGTTGCGGTAAATGAGTAAAAAATTACAGGTAAAAATATTTTTTAAAGGCCACTTTTTAAAGTGGCCTTTAATTTTTTGGTTATTACCTTTGCTCATCATACAAGGTAGCATTAAAAATAAATTAAACATACCTGCAAAAATTTAAATGTATTCATGAGTCCATCAGCACGTTTTCTTCTGCCACTTTTCTCTGTCTTTGCTATAATCAACATATTGATATTTTCTCTTAAGTCTATTTTGGTAAAATTTAATGTAGATTCAAATGTATTATTGGCTGCCAATGCTATTTTTCTTATAACCAACATACTGGTTTTTCTTTATCAACACAAAGCATTGAGTAATCCCAATCCAAATGTATTTATAAGAAGTGTGATAGGTGGCATGATGCTGAAGATGTTTGTTTGTGCCATTGCTGTGCTGGCTTATGTTGTAATTATTGGTAAGGATTATAATAAAAAAGCTGTTTTCATTTCCCTGTTTTTCTACCTCATTTACCTGGCAGTAGAAGTAGCCATATTGATGCGCCATAACAACAGAAAAAATGCCTAAAGAACAGGTACCCTTCATAGAACTTAAACAATATTTACCCGAGGGTAGTTTTGATGATGTATTGTATTATTTGCAACATTACAAAGTGCAGCTAACCGTTACCCGTAAGCGGCAAACTATACTGGGAGATTATCGTCATGCACATGGAGGAACCAACCACCGCATCAGCGTAAATGGCAATCTTAATAAGTATTCTTTTTTAATTACCCTGTTGCATGAGCTTGCTCATTTATTTACCTACGAAAGGTTTGGCCACAGGGTGCAATCGCATGGCAGGGAATGGAAGAATGAATTTGGAAAAATCCTGGTGCAGTTTTTATCTAAAGATTTATTTCCTGATGATATTGCTAATACACTTTCCCTTTCGTTGCACAACCCTGCTGCAAGCAGTTGCTCCGATGAAAATCTATTGAGGGTTTTAAAAAATTACGACCCCGTAAAAGATGGACATTTAATGGTAGAACAATTGCCACCCAACAGCTTTTTTAAAATAAAAGGAAACCGCATTTTTAAAAAGGGAGAAAAAATAAGAAAGAGATATAAATGCCTGGAAGTAGCCACCGGTAAATGGTACCTGTTTAGCGGAGTGTACGAAGTGGAAATAGTTAGTGAGTAAATTTGGAGGGGGGCGTTTGGGATTTTAGGTTTGGTGTTTGGGGGTTTAACGTTTAAGGGTTTAACGTTTAACGTATAACGTTTTTTCAGCTTGAAATTTCATTTGGCTGTCGAAGATTTCATATTATCCTTTGGTAGCAGCAGGTTTTCACCATTCACTATTCACTATTCACCATTGACCATTCACTATTCACCATTCACCTTTCACCTTTAAACGCTCAATTCCTTCCCCATCCAAATATCGCAACCGGTGTGACCACTATTACCCAATGGCTCTTTTAAATAATGGTAGCCCATTTTTTCATACAGAGGCACAGCAATCTTCAACTCGGGCATGGTTTCTAAATAAATATTTTTATAACCATATTCCAATGCAGTTGCTTCGCATTGTTGCATCAGTAATTTACCAAGCCCCCTTCCACGCACTTTTTCGGATAAATATAATTTAACAAATTCGCAGGTTCCATCCGGCAGGTTAGCCGTTGGATATATACCTGCGCCTCCTGCTACAACAGCATCAACAGTTATTACAAAATAACAACTTCCTTTTTGGGTAAATACATCCGACAAATGATCTGTTGTTGTATCAAAATAAACAGTACCTGGTTTGGCTGCACCAAATTCCATAAGCGATGTTCTGATGATCTTAGCCAACACAGGATTATCTGCTGGCTCAATTTTTCTTATAGTTATATCCGAATTCATATTTTTATTTTTCTACAAACCTAAGCAGGTTTCCATTATTATCTATTACATCAAATTCCTTATCCCCCCATTGTTTTTTTACCAGTTTACCTGCCGGGAGAATAATATCCAATGCCGATAAACGCAGGTATAAATCTTCAATATTGCAAACAAAGATAAAACAGGAAGTATTTTCACAAAGATACCTGTCAGTGGTTTTATAAAAATGAATTTCAATATTCGAATTGTAAGCAACCAGGTGATTGAATTGATCCATAATATTAAAATTAAGTTTACCCCGATAGAACATTTTGGTTTCTTCTATGTTTAGAGCCGGTAATATGGGGGAAACTTTTTGAATCATTTATTAAAAGTAAAGATGGATAATCAACTTTAAATAGAAAAATGCCCTATTTTCGAATTTCATTAATTAACAATCCTCCTTTTTTGTCAGAATCAATCACATATACAGAAGAAGAACTGGTTCTGAGGCTTAAAAACCAGGATCAGGCTGCTTTTTCTTACCTGTATGATAATTATGCAGGAGCATTGAACGGTGTTATTTACCGCATGATTGAAGATACCCAATTGGCTGAAGATATATTACAGGAAGCATTTTTAAAAATCTGGAATAATTTTAAACAATACGATCATACCAAGGGACGGTTATTTACCTGGATGGTAAATATCACCCGCAATCTTACGATTGACACCCTTAGAAGTAAAGGTTTTAAAAAGCAACAAAAAATCTCTCAGGATGAAAACTCCGTAAGTGGATACAAGGATTTAGGCGCAGGCACAGAAAGATTTGACAGCATGGGCCTGCGCAAACAGGTGGCAGCACTCAAACCCGAACAGAAAGTTATTATTGATCTTGCTTATTTTAGTGGTTATACACAGGAAGAAATTTCTAAAGAAATGGGTATCCCGCTTGGTACAGTAAAAACAAGAATGCGCTCTGCAATTATGGAATTAAGAAAAATGATACAACAATAAAATTGGAAATAAAAGATATCATATCATCAGGTTTACTGGAAATGCATGTTACAGGCATTGCATCTGCTGCAGAAAGTGCACAGGTTCTTAAATGGGCCATGCAGTATCCTGAAGTAAAAGATGAGTTGATTGAGATAGAAAAAAGTATGGAATGGTATGCAATGGATCATGCCATTGAGCCTTCTGCAGCAGTAAAACAGCTCATTTTGCAAAAAGTTACAGATAACTCAATTCAGCAAAATAATTCATCCCCGTCCAAAGTAGTTGCCATCAGTTCTTTCTGGAAATATGCAGCAGCAGCCTCTGTAATTTTATTGCTGGGCAGCGCCGCATTAAACCTTGTATACTTTAATAAACTACAAAAAACAACCACTGCATACGAGCAAACAAAACAAGAACTGATAGCTGTAAACGAAAGCTTGAGTGGGATGAACGAGGATATGAGCGTTGTAACAAACAAATACAGCCAACCGGTATCTCTTGAAGGATTGCCTGCAGCACCTGATGCTGCCGCAAAAATTTTCTGGATGAAAAACACCGGGGAAGTTTATATAGACCCCAGTAACCTGCCGGATGCGCCCACCGGAATGCAGTACCAGCTTTGGGGAATTGTAGATGGTAAACCTGTAGATGCTGGTTTAATCATCACTACTAAAAATGAAAATAAATTCCGCATTCAAAAAATGAAAGGTTTTGGCAAAATAAAAGTAGAAGCATTTGCTGTAACACTGGAAACTGCCGGAGGAAATTCTTCTCCTAAAGGCGAAATGTATGTAATGGGGAAAATGTAAAAAATACTTTATACATTATTTTAAAAAAGCTATGCTGGTAAATTGTATGGCTTTTTTTGTAGCCTAAAATAAAAGACATAAAATAAAAAAAGCAGCGATAAGCTGCTTTTAATTTTTGTACCCGGGAACGGAATTGAACCGTCACTCGCATTACTGCGAACAGGATTTTAAGTCCTGCGTGTCTACCAGTTCCACCACCCGGGTGACACAATTTTTGAGAAAAAAAATCCCGACATGGTCGGGATTAATCTCTGAGCGGAAGACCGGGCTCGAACCGGCCACCCCGACCTTGGCAAGGTCGTGCTCTACCAAATGAGCTACTTCCGCAGGTATTAAAAGATCTTATAACGGTTGCCCGTTTTTTAGGACTGCAAAAATAAGGGTTGTAATCTAACTACAAAACTTTATTTGCAATTTTGGCCAAAATTATTTGTACTTAGGATTGTACAAAGTGTTTTCAGGCACATTTACTTCGGGTTTTCCTTTATACCGGTTTGAGTATAAACTATAACAACCGCCTAAAACAAATGCCAATACCAAAAATACCTGGCAATACCAGATAAAACGGGAAGATGATACCCAATTGTGAGCAAAGTCTTTCTTTTTATTATCAATGATTTCCTGATGCATTTAGTTATAATTTTTTCGATTGCAAAAATAAGGGCTTCCGCCTAAATATAATTATTTGTTTCCAACAATTTTTGAAAACGCCGTTTTCTTATGGATAAAATATTCCCATACCACCGAACCATGAAACCAACCGTCGCAGTGCTTATTTTTATTTTTTGGGAACAATGATCTTTTTTGATAAAACAACAACCAGCGCACAAAATGAAGATGCGCTTTTGCAATAGCAATAAAATAACCAGCATCACCCGTTAATAAAGCCTTCCATGCTGAAACGGCATCCAGCAAAAACCGAAAGCCAATTTTAAAAAATGCCGCCGGCAAGGGCAGATTTTTATACAACATGATTAAATTATTTCTAAAATTCAGAAATGTTTTCAGGCTATTCCCTTTGGGCAAAGTTCCACCTCCCACATGGTATACAACAGAGGCAGGTTGCACATAAATACGATGGCCTGCCAATTGCATACGCCAGCAAAGATCTATTTCTTCCTGGTGTGCAAAAAAATATTCATCCAATCCTTTCAGCTCGTGATACACAGCAGACCTTATAAACAAAGATGCGCCACTGGCCCAAAAACAGGGCTGTGCATCATCATACTGGCCCGTATCCGTCTCACAAATATCAAACACCCTTCCCCTGGAAAAAGGATATCCAAAATTATCAATCCATCCCCCGCTTGCACCGGCATATTCAAATTGTGTTTTATTATTATAGGATAATATTTTTGGCTGACAGGCGCCAATATTTTTATCCAGCTCCATCAGAATAATAATGGGCTCTATCCAACCCGGGGTAACTTCTACATCACTATTAAGCAACACATAATAATCTGACTTCACCTGTTTTAAAGCAAGGTTATATCCTTTTGCAAATCCTTCATTGCTTTTATTCTGTATGATTTCAACTTCGGGATAATTTTTTTTAAGAAAAAACAGAGACTCATCTGTAGATGCATTATCTGCCACAATAATCCTTTTGTTGATATAAGTACTACTTAATACAAAAGGCAAAAATTGCTCTAAATATTTTTTGCCATTCCAGTTTAGGATAACGATTGCCACCTGCGGCTGTTCAAAAATAACAGCATCCTTCAGGCTTTCATTTACCGTTAACGGCTCCTGTGTTTGAATGTTGCTGATGTTTTGTAACATAGTAAATGATGATGATAAACTTAATCACAAACATACTTTATTTAGCATTGTATTTATTCAAAGCGCATTGGTAGTTTTATATTTCTTATTTTTAATTCATGTTACTTCAACTTTTTAACTGGCGATCGTTTTTGGTTTTAATGGCTATTACCATTGTATCGGCTACTATCTTCTTCTCAAATTTCTTATCAAAAAAAATTGCCAGGGAAGAAAAACAAAAAATAGAGCAATGGGTGGAAGCTGTAAAAGAAGTGAGTAACGGTGGCAGCAATCAAACCAATTTATCAGGAAAAATATTAACCGAAAACAGTAAAGATATTCCGATGATTGCTGTAACAGAAAAAGACAGCATTCTGGATCATTACAATATTGATACATTTAAAATAAACGGGAATAAGAATTATCTTAACCAAAAATTAAAAGAATTTAAACGATTAAATGAACCCATCATCTGGAAAAACCCCTTTGACAGTACTGAAAACAACAAGGTATATTATGGAGAATCTGCCCTGCTGAAACAAATACGATACTTTCCATTGATCCAATTATTTTTAGCAGCTTTATTTATTATCGTTATACTGATTGCAGTGAGCACAAGAAATAAAAGCACACAAAACCAGGTATGGGCAGGCATGGCAAAAGAAACAGCCCATCAACTTGGTACGCCACTTTCATCGCTGCAGGGATGGGTAGAAATATTGAAAGACATGGAAGGAAGTGAAACCATTGCACAGGAAATGAGCAAAGATGTAGACCGCTTAAAATTAGTGAGTGACCGCTTTGGAAAAATAGGAAGCACGCCACAACTGGAAGAACATAATATTGTGCAGCAGGTAGAACAGATGGTTGCTTACATAAAAAGACGTGCCCCGGAAAAAGTAATATTTAATGTAAGCAGCCGGCAGGAAAATGATATCCCGGTAATGATGAATGCTCCCCTCTTTGATTGGGTGATAGAAAATCTTTTGAAAAACGCATTGGATGCCATGGACAGTAAGGGCAGCATTACAGTGGATATTAAAAACGAAACCGCCCAGGTAACGGTAGATATTTCCGACACTGGAAAAGGAATCAACAGTAAAAATATATCCCAGGTTTTTAAACCCGGCTTTACTACCAAAAAAAGAGGTTGGGGCCTTGGCCTTTCTTTGAGTAAACGTATTATAGAACAATACCATAAAGGAGAATTGTTTGTAAAAAACAGTGAGCCCGGCAAAGGCACAACTTTTAGGATTGTGTTGAAGAAATAGGGCCGGCAGCTATTAGTAATTAAATGCAAGTTCTAAGCTAATCCATCATCATTTGAAATTTTATTTAAGTTTACAATTACCAACAGCTATTTTGAATTTTTTTATGAAGCAGTAAACTTATAAATTTGCAGTCCTCATTAAATGCGGCGATGGCGAAATTGGTAGACGCACTACCTTGAGGTGGTAGCGCCTATAACTGGGCGTGGGAGTTCGAATCTCCTTTGCCGCACAAAACCTCTTCAATTACGGAGAGGTTTTTTTATTTATCTTGTAAAAAATTTTTTGAAATGGCAAACGATATAAAATGCCCCAACTGCGGGCATGTATTTGATGTGGAAAATGTACTGGCAGCAGATATTGAGCAAAAATTTCAGCAGCAATACCAGGATAAACTAAAACAATCTTTGGGTAAAGTAGAAGAAGAAAAAAAGAAACTGGAAGCTGACCAGTTATTATTTGAAGAGAAAAAGAAACTGGAAAATGAACTTTTCGCACAAAAGCTTCAGAAAGAAAAACAAAAATTAGAAACAGAAATACAGGAACAGTTAAGAAAAAGCATTTCGTCTGACTACGAAAATAAACTGCGTATACTGCAGGAAAACAATAACGATGCAGAAGAAAAATTAAAAGCATCAAGAAAAAAGGAACTGGAATTTTTGCAAAAAGAACAACAGCTAAAAAATAAAGAAGCAGACCTGGAAATTACGGTACAAAAAAAATTACAGGAAGAAAGAGTCAACCTCTCTGAACAAATTCAAAAACAGGAACTGGAAAAATCTTCTTTAAAAGAAACCCAGTTTCAATTAAAATTAAGAGAACTGGAAAAACAACTGGATGAACAAAAAAAACTGGCAGAGGAAATGAGGCGTAAGGCAGAACAAAGCTCCATGCAGCGCCAGGGCGAAGTGCAGGAACTATTGCTGGAAGAAATTTTAAAAGAAAATTTCCCTTTTGATTTAATTGAAGAAGTGGGCAAAGGCGTAGAGGGGGCAGATTGTATTCAAATTGTGCGCAATAACAGCGGCAGGGAATGTGGAAAAATTATTTATGAAAGCAAACGTACCAAAGGATGGAGCGGCAACTGGATAGATAAATTAAAAACGGATATGCGCAGCCGTGGCGCAGATGTGGCTATCCTTGTAACCCAAACCTTTCCTAAAGACATGGAACGTTTTGGAGAAAAAGATGGGGTGTGGGTATGTAATTTCAGCGAACTGCCAAGTGTATCAGCAATCATAAGAAATGGTGTTTTAAAAGTGTATGAGATACAAAGGAGTGAAGAAAATAAAGGCGATAAAATGCAGTTGCTATACAATTATCTTACCGGTGTTGAATTCAGGGGGCAGGTAGAAGCCATAGCAGAAGGATTTATGGCAATGAAAAACAGCATTACCAAAGAGCGGATGCAAATGGAAAAGATGTGGAAAGAAAGAGAAAAACAACTGGAAAAAGTTTTGATCAGCACCAGTGGTTTGTATGGATCTGTAAAAGGAATTGCAGGAGCATCTGTGGCTGATATTCCTTTACTGGATGGCGAATCAATGATTAATGAAATAGCGTATTAATTTAAAAGAATGCCACAGGATAGCAGTACCGTACCTTATTTAAACATACCCGATTCATTCAATAATCCGGCATTGGCTGCCGACACTACTTACCTGTTGTATCCTGAACAAACAGTCATTAAAGAAACCGATGCAGTGAGAGACCAATTGCCATTTGTATTGTTTGGATTTTTTGCTTTGATAATTGTGAGGATTTTTATGCAGGCAAAAAAAGAAGCCGATCATGATGACCATAACCACAGGGTTCAAAATAGAATATTCGGTTCTCCCAATAATACACAGGCATTTAAATATTCTGGAGACCAACTGGCTTTTACCACGCAGGAGTATCACCGGATTTTATCTAAACATTCTCCTTATTTCCGGTCTATCACTGCTGCCGACAAAGAAAAATTCATTTTAAGATCCCGCAAATTCATTTCAAAAAAGATATTTTATATTCATAGCCCTGATAGCTTTAAAGAAATGCCTGTGCTCGTTTCTGCCAGTGCCATACAATTAAGTTTTGGATTGGATAAATACCTGTATCCTCATTTTAAATATATCCATATTTACCCTGAAGAATTTATACGGATACAGCCGGTATTGTGTTTTTTGCAGGGCAATGTTTCGGGCCACAGTATCAGGCTTTCATGGAAACATTTTTTAAAAGGCATTGAAAACAATACCGATGGCCAGGATGTAGGGCTACACGAAATGGCCCATGCCTTATATTATCAAACCTTTGTTACAGAAAGGCATGTAGACAAAGATTTCCGGGATTTTTTTGATGATTTTAATGACGATGGAAATAAAGTGTACCAGGTAGAACAAGCCCTGGAAGCAGGTCTTTACAGTAAATATGCTATGCTGAATTTCCAGGAGTTTTGGGCAGAATCTGTAGAAATATTTTTTGAAAAACCGTTTTTGTTAAGAGCAAAATATCCTGACTTATTTGATGCCATGAAAAATATATTAAACCAGGACCTGTCTTAAATATTTATTGCACATCAGGTGGCCAGCCATGTTAAACAGTTGCCGTTAAAAAAAATTCCGTTTACTTTAAAATGTGCCGGTTCATTCTTCAGGAAACTACAATGAGCTGTAAACTGATTGTCTACAGCTTTGAATTCATTGATATGCATATGTTCTCTAAAATCTACCTGGCCCGATCCGTACCATTTAAAAATGGTTTCTTTAATACTCCATGCCAGCGTTAGAATATAATAAGGATCGTAATTTTGGATGTTGAGTACCTTGATTTCTTCAGGCCCCAAAAATTTATGACAAATGCGTTCAATTTTTTGCTGTGGTATTTCAATATCTACCCCTACCCTGTTTTGTTTACTCACTATGGCTGCAGCATAATTGCTACAATGGGAGATGGAAAAATGAAATTCCTCGTCTGCCAAAAAAGGCTTTTTGGTATCGGCTATTCTGATAAGCTCCAGCGGAAAATCTTCATATAATTCTTTTAATAATATTCTTCCGGCAAGGTGTTGCAATCTTTTGTGCGGATGGGTGATATTATTTTGCAATGGAACCCTTCCTGAAAAAAAATCCTCCCCCTCGGCAATATGCCACACGCCCAACTTTGTAAAAGCGTTAATATTTTGTTGATAAACCAGCGGCATATAAATATGAAAAATGAAAAGTAGAAAGCGAAACAAATTACTTTTACAAATAAACGAATAAACCAGCTAAGAATGATATTAAGTGATACACGCATTTTGGAAGAAATAGAAAAAGGCTCTATAAAAATTGTTCCCTACAACAGGGAGAACCTTGGAAGCAATAGTTATGATGTGCACCTTGGGCCTTACCTGGCCACGTACGAACACGCAGAGCTGGATGCAAAAAAACACAATACCATCAAGCATTTTGAAATACCGGATGATGGCATTTTATTATTACCTCATATGTTTTACCTGGGTGTTACAGAAGAATATACCGAAACGCATGCACATGTTCCATTCCTGGAAGGGAAATCTTCTACGGGTCGCCTCGGAATTGATATACACGCCACCGCAGGTAAAGGTGATGTAGGTTTTTGCGGTAACTGGACGCTGGAGATATCCGTAAAACAACCGGTAAGAGTTTATAAAGGAATGCCAATCGGCCAGCTCATTTATTTTCCGGTGGATGGAGAAATTGAAGTAAAATATAACGAGAAAAAAAGTGCCAAATACAGCGGACAACATAATAAACCTGTAGAAAGTATGATGTGGAAAAATGTTTTTTAAACATTTGTAAGAAGGATGTAAAAGTGACCGGTTTTGCAGTATGATACTAACTTCAGTTTTTCATAGGATCATCGTTGTGAACTTTGTTCTGTTATATTTTATTTGCAGTGGAAATGAAATAATAATCAATCCTTTCATCGGCATACCTATAGGGATCTTTATAGACCACTATAATTTTATACTGCTAATAAATCAACATGATAAAAAAAATCATTTTAATTTTCGCCTGTACGTTTTCCGCAACTTTCATTTGCAGTGCCCAAAACACTGCAGACTCTTTATTGAACTTTATCATCAATAACAAAAGCCGTGCTGCCCTCTACCTGGTTCAAAACGATACCCTGCTTGCCCGCTTGAATGAAAATAAAATGATGCCCCTTGCCAGCACCGTAAAAATAATGGTTGCAATAGAATTTGCCAAACAGGCTGGTCAAAATGTATTTGACCAAAACAATTACATTCCTTTAAAAGAACTGGAAAAATATTACCTGTTCAATACCGATGGGGGAGCTCACCCGGCATGGCTTAATTACGAAAAGTCTAAGAGTCATATAAAAAATGACAGCATAGCATTGATAAATGTGGCAAGAGGAATGATATTATTCAGCAGCAATGCCAATACCGAATACCTGATGGATCTGCTGGGTATGGACAATGTAAAAAACAATATACAACTGTTGGGCATCAAACAACACTCTGCTATTTACCCCCTTGTATCATCCTTGTTTATGTACCAAAATCCCCGTAACAAATCGGAAGAAAGTATTCTGAAAGGCATTAAGAAATTGTCAGACGAACAATACAGCCGCTATATTTATGATATGCACAAAGCATTAAAATATGATACGGTTTTAAAATCAAAATTTCGCCCTCAGGACTTGTCTGTGAAAATGCAAAAGTTGTGGAGCGACCGTTTGCCTGCATCTACCGTTAAAGCCTATGCGCATATTTGCAATGTCATTAATAACAGGAGATATTTTGACGAGAAAACCTATGCCATTCTTGCAACGGTATTAGAATCAATCATGGAAAACCCTGCCAATCGTCAATGGCTAAAACATGCAGGCATGAAAGGAGGAAGTACTGCATCTGTTTTAACCAAGGCATTATATGCCACTACTAAAGAAGGAGCCAGGATAGAAATGGCCTATTTTTTTAATGATCTAACTACATCAGAAAATAATAAACTTCAGCAATGGATGAATGGTTTTGAACTAAATATTATTAAAGACGCCGGCTTCAGAAAAAAAACCGGGGAGCTCTTGCGTTAGTTAATTCAATCTCCATATGGCAAAGTTTAAAACTGTAGCAAAGCTCACCCATAAAATATATGGAACCAATAGCCAGGCAGCAGGTTTTGAAATTTTGGAAAACCAGTAGATCGTTCCTGCAATTAAAATCCACAACAAAATAATATCTACAAGTGCCCATCCCGGCTGCTTTGCATAAAAGAAAATAAAAGACCAGCAAAAATTTAAACCGAGCTGTGCAAAATAAAACAACATAGCTTTTCTTTTAAGGTTGGTATCCTCATCTTTATTCCAAATCATATAAAAGGCAATGCCCATCAGGATATATAAGATCGTCCACACAGGAGCAAACAGCCAGCCGGGAGGATTAAAGGATGGTTTATTCAGGGTGATGAACCATCCTTTTACGGATGATGCAGTAAATAAGCCAGCTATAGAACCTATAGCAAGCGGCAAACCAACTGCAACGATAAAACGAATTATTTTTTTCATACTTTATTTTAAAATGGTTTTATTTTTCTCATTGATGCAATCATCAGATTTTACCAAATTTTTTATAATAAGCAATGATAAAACCGGTTACTTCATCATAACTCAGTATACCCTGTGGCTGTTCATTACTTTGCAAAAATATTCCATATCCCCATCTTACTATCGGCTCCAGCACACTCCTATGCTTTTTATTAAATAATGCCCATGCTTTGATGTCAGCTTTTATGGGTGTAATCAACTCCTTTCTATACAATTTTGCAGACAAAGAATCTGTCATAAAAAGATTCCTGTTGGCATAAGTGAACAATTCTAAATAAACGGAATAATTAAACAGTGGATCAGAAGAACTGCTGGCCGCAAGGTAACCAACAAAATTGGCTTCCATTTCTTTTGCATGACCCAACTGATGTGCTACCTCGTGGCAGGAAGTAAAGGGTTGTAAAAATTTCGGTACCGTTGTATTCACCTGTGCCTCTCCTGTAAATGGATTGTAATATCCTGTAAACCCCGCATAATTACCAAACCAGCCCCACAAAGAACTTTTAATAGAAGGATTTTTATACTGCAAAAATGGATACTTTTTTTCTGCCTGTTCAAAAGCATTGACAACCCCTTTAAATAATTCTTTTTTGCCAGGATAAATACTGTTGCTTTTTAGAAGGTTTTGTTTGGCCGCATTCATTTTCAGGATAAGAAGGCAATTCATTTCCTGCAGCTCTTCTCTGCTATACTTCAGCTCCGCCAGGCCCAATTGCAAGGCGATCCCCTTGCGGTTGTAGTTAATGCCCCAAAACAAATTAAAAACAATGTAAAGCCCACACAAAAAAATAAAAATGGTATAAATATTTTTGGTAAGTTTTAGTTTCCATGCGCCTGTTTCCCTTTTATTAATACTAAAAAATAGTATTCTGCCTGTTTTATAAATTAGCCAGGCCACAAGGCATCCATATAAAATATCGCCAATACTTATTTCAAGTCCATTCAAACTTTTCCTTAAAAATGCAGCAAATGCAGGAAAAAAGCGGGTACTATATATATCCTCCACTCTATTTGTATCTGTACTAAACCATTTTATACCCACGCAAAAAATTAGTAATATAAGGGCAACAATCGTCTTTCTGTTGGGTTTCATACCAATAAAATTAAGTATAACTATATATTTACCGGCCTGTTGTTATAAAAACTCATTAATCAGTAATCATTATTCATAATTTTCTATTACCTTCGCCGTCCTTTAAACTGAACGCAATGGCTAACAGACGGGCATTTGAGATTGCTTTTGTGGGGTTGAAGACCGGGATTCATGAGTTTAATTACGAATTAAACGACCAGTTCTTTATAGAAAAAGGTGCAGAAGACCTTAAAAATGTGAGTGCCAGTATAAAGTTGGAGCTCGAAAAGAACACCGGTTTCATGCTGCTAAAATTTGAAGTAGGTGGCAGAACTGATGTAACTTGCGACCGTTGCGGAAATCCATTAAAAATGGATTTGTGGGATGAATTTAAAATGCTGGTGAAGCTGGTAGATAATGCAGACGAGATGAACCAACAGGAAGAAGATCCGGATGTGTTTTATCTATCCAGAACAGAAAGCCACCTGGACCTGAGCAATTGGTTATATGAATTTGTATTGCTGAGTATACCAATGCAGCGTATGTGCAGCAGGGAAGAAATGGGTGGCCCGCAGTGTAATAATGAGGTGTTGGAAAAATTGAAAGAGATGGAAGCAAGAACAGTAGAACACAATGCAAAAAACATTTGGAAAGGGTTAGATAAGTTTAAAAACAACTAACTCCTGAAAAAGAAAAATAACAGAGCAATAATATTCATAGTAAATTAAAAAATAAACAATCATGCCAAATCCAAAAAGGCGCCATAGTCAACAACGCAGTGCAAAAAGAAGAACGCATTATAAGGCTACTGAACCTACTTTAAGCGTAGATTCTACAACTGGTGCAATTCATGTACGTCATCGTGCACACGTAAGCGAAGGAAAATTGTTCTACAAAGGAAAACTGGTAGCAGAGAAAGCTCCGTTAAAGGCATAGTTTTTTTGCTTTAAAGAAATTGATTCCAAAATCAAAGATTGAGTAACTTCAACCTTGGCTTTGGAATTTTTAATTTAAACTCTTTTTGTATGATTAAAATTGGGCTGGATATGATGGGTGGTGATTTTGCACCACTTGAAGCAGTAAATGGCGTTGTTGCCTTTTTTGCAGAATACGATAAGGATATTGAGCTCGTGTTAATTGGCGATGAAGAGAAAATAAAATTACATCTTGAAGCACATCATTTACCCCCTGCCCGTTTTTCCATAATACATGCATCGCAGGTAATAGAAATGCATGAGCATCCTACCAAAGCCCTAAAGGAAAAACAACAATCATCTATCGCTATTGGATTTCAATTATTGGCAACCGGCAAAACGGATGCTTTTATAAGTGCAGGTAACACAGGCGCAATGATGGTGGGAGCACTGTTTAGCGTAAAAGCCATTGAAGGGGTGCAAAGGCCAACCATCGGTGCTTACATGCCAAGGGAAAATGGATCTACCGGGCTGCTGCTGGATGTTGGACTCAACTCCGACTGCAAACCCGAAAATTTAAACCAGTTTGCTATACTGGGTTCGCTTTATGCAAAGCATATTTTAAAAATAGAAAATCCCAAAGTAGGACTTGTAAACCTTGGCGAAGAAGAAGGTAAAGGAAACCTGCTGGCACAAAGCACCTACCCCATTCTTAAAGAAAATAACCAGATCAATTTTGTGGGAAATATCGAAGGAAGAGATATCCTGATGGACAAAGCAGATGTAATGGTATGTGATGGTTTTACCGGTAACATCGTTTTAAAACTGGCAGAAAGTATTTACGATATTACACAGCGCAGAAATATTCATGACGAACATTTTGATCGTTTTAATTTTGAATCCCAGGGTGGTGTTCCTGTATTAGGCGTTGCCAAACCCGTTATTATTGGCCATGGCATTTCTCATGCTACCGCATTTAAAAACATGATCGTGATTGCCTGTAGAATGATAGAATCAGATCTTACAGGTAAGATAAAAGAAAGTTTTGCTGTGCCGGCATAAATCCTTTACTCATCATTCTTGCGTCGCACTCTTGTACGGCATCCCTTTATGCAACTTCAGGCTATTGACTAAAAGGTTTTATTTATTTCTCAAATAATTAAAATGGATAATCAACAGGCATACGATCAATGGGCAACTTCCTACAACGAGGTTGTAAACTTAACCCGGGATGCAGAACTAAAAGCAAAAAAAGAAATTTTAAAGCATCTACATTATTCCAAAGTACTGGAGCTGGGTTGCGGTACAGGAAAAAATACCCAATGGTTATTACAGGCTGCCGAAAGTATTACTGCAGTTGATTTTTCTGCAAACATGCTTTTAAAAGCATCTGAAAGAATAAAAAGCGAAAAGGTAAATTTTATTCAGGCCGATATTAATCAGCCATGGAATTTTTTACAACATACAGTAGACCTTATAACCTGCAGCCTGGTACTGGAGCATATTGAACACTTACAACCTGTATTTGAAAAAGCAGGCAAAGCCTTGCAGGCAGGTGGATATTTTTACATCGGAGAACTGCATCCCTTTAAACAATATACAGGCAGCAAGGCAAGGTTTGAACTCAATGCCGAAACCATTGTATTGGATTGTTACACACATCCAATTTCAGAATTTATTAACCTGGCCCTGGTTAATAATTTTTCTCTCATCCACATAAACGAGTGGCTTGATGAAGATGGTCAAAAAGAAATTCCAAGAATACTTACCCTCTTGTTTAAAAAAAGCCACCAATAAATGGTGGCTAAAGAAATACTGTTTGATGCTGACTGATTAATACAGGAAATTTAAAGTTCTATCAGATACACTTAATAAATCAGGTGTTTTCTGTTGACAGCATATAATAAAATGAAAAGAACGGTAATACCGGTACCAACTGCAAAACCTACTCCTGAAAACATAAACATTCCCAAAAAAAGTGCTGTGCTGATAAAAGGCAATAACTGTCCAATTACATAAAATAAAAACCCTTGCTTTTGAAGTTTGCGCATTTGAATAGCTCCATATACACAAAGTGCAACAGCTACAAGCCCTATTATTAAAATTGGCAATTTGTTTTCAAAACTTTTGGTAACCATTTCTTCGTAATTGTCCATATTAGGCATCATAGATTTAGCCCAGCCCGGCATATCTCCGCTATTCATTTGTGCCATCATTTTATCTTTTTCATCAAAAGTTTTTTTGGCATTCATAAAAGTAAAAGCAGTACCTAATAACTGAATACCACTTCCAATAAAAGTTAAAATGGTTAATACATTTAATCCGGTAGGTAATGTAGGTTTGTCAAATTCCGAAGTACTTAAAGAATCGGGTTGAATGTTTTGATTGCTCATAATATATTTAGTTTTGCTCAAAGTACGCAAGTAAAAAAACAATACAAAAACAAACACTAAAAAAAATACAACAGATAACTTTATAATAATGAATACTCACCTGCCCCATACCCTGTTGAACAACCATTTTTTACTCAGTGCAAACCGCACTGCTTTTTGGGAAGAGCAAAAAGCGTTGATATTATCTGATTTGCATATTGGCAAGAGTGGTCATTTTAGAAAAAACGGAATAGGCATACCGCAAAATATGTTTAGTGAAGATATGCAGCGCCTGTTTGCCGAAATACAATTTTATAACCCTGCAAAAGTGATCATTGTGGGAGATCTCTTTCACAGCCATTCCAATAAAGAACATGACCTTTTTTTAAAATGGAGAAAAAACATAATGCATATAGAAATGCACCTGGTAATGGGCAATCATGATATACTAAAAAAAGAGTGGTATGCAGAAGCTGGTATCATTATTCATGAAAATGCGCTCTGTATAGATCCATTTGTATTCACCCACGACATTTGCACCCAACAAAACCCGGATACATCCTATTGTTTTAGCGGGCACATTCATCCGGGAATTATAATGAAGGGTATTGGCAAACAAGCCTTGAGAATGCCTTGCTTTTACTTTAATAAAGATTATGCAGTGTTGCCGGCTTTTGGAAAATTTACCGGGATGCATCCTATAAAACCAACACATTCAGATGCTGTTTTTGCATTGGCAGGAAACAGCATTTTAAAAATTCAATAAAACCTAATTCTTATTATTTCTTCTCTGTAATTCTGTTTTTATAAACCCAAGTTCACGGCCCGTTTGCCCTGCTACAGAACTGTTTTCCTGCGCACGGCGCATCAGGTATGGAACCACATCTTTGATGGGGCCAAAGGGAAGATATTTGCTTACACTATAACCGTTTTTTGCAAGGTTAAAAGTGATATTATCACTCATGCCATAGAGTTGAGAAAAATGGATATTCGGATGGTTGTGTGGCAATCCGTTTTCATCCAGTTGCTGGGCTGCATAAGCATTGCTTTGTTCATTATGCGATGCTACAATCAATGCAATCCTATCCAGGTGGCTGATGCAAAATGCAGTGGCCGCATCGTAGTCCCTGTCGCAACTTGCTTTATCAGGTTGAATGGGTGAAGGATATTCAAATTCCACTGCACGCTCTCTTTCTTTCTCCATATAGGCACCCCTAACCAGTTTGGCCCCGAGCATAAAATTTCTTTCTACAGATGCTGTGTAACTATCCTTTAAAAAAGCAAGCCGGTCGTGCCTGTATAACTGAAGCGTATTATATACCACTACTCTTTCTTTATTATAATGATCCATCATAAGCATAGTCATAGCATCCACCGGATCCTGTATCCATGAATCTTCTGCATCTACCAACACTCCAATTCCTTTAATACTCGATTCTTCACAAATATGCTGCAAGCGGTCTGCCACACGCTGCCATTCTTCTTTTTCGGCTTCGGGTAATTCACTCAATACTTTTTTATACCGGTTTATCAGGCTTCCCTCACAGGCATGCATAGCCGCATCTATTTTTTCCAGTAATGCAAAACGAACAATCCCCGTTATTTTTATACTCATAAAAGGAATGTTCTTTTGGGTAGCGGCATAATCTATCACATTTATAAATTCATTCATAGATTTTTCAAAACCCGCTTCTCCATCATTTCCTCCCTCTACCCCATAATCCAGTATAACCTGTACATTAAATTTTTCGAGTTTATTGGCTACAACAGCCGTTTGTTCAAGGTTTTCGCCTCCAACAAATTGTTTAAAAATAGTGCTGCGCAATAATGGTTTGGTAAAGGGAATATTCCATTTTATAGCTCCGGGTATTAAAGCTAATCCCATTTTAAGCAAGGCAGGAGTACCCATAACGGAATACATTAACAGGGCTTTTTTTAATTCTGCGTTTGATTTATACGCAAAGGCGTATTCAGTATTATCGAATGATATCATATGAAGCAATTTGGAAGTCAAAATTCTGCAATACACAACGAACTACCAAATATATGGGCACATGATTGTTATCATATTGCCTGGTGATTGAATGGCTGAAGTACCATTTCACTCACTACTGCACTTGATGGTTGCTGGCATAGAAACCAAATGGCTTTGGCCGCTTCTTCTGCCTGTATCATTTTATCCCGCTGCACTCTTAAATCGATCGTATCCCAAAAAGGAGAATCTACACCGCCTAAAAATAAATTGGTAATGCGGATATCTGTTCTCTTTAGTTCCTCCCGTATACTTTGCATCATTCCCACAAGCCCGTATTTACTGGCACTATAAGCTGCAGCTCCGGCCATTGGCACTTTACCCAGCACCCCGGGAATATTTATAATCAATCCTTTTTTTACTGCTTTCATACCTGGTAAAAATGCTTTTACCAACAGGAAAGGACCATATAAATTATCATTAATTGTCTGCATAAAATCCGCTTCAGTTAAGGTATCCATTGGCTTGATAATACCAATACCTGCAGCATTTACCAAAATGTCTATACTGGAAAACTGTTGATCATATTTTTCTTTTAAGGCTGTAACATTTTCCGGTTTTGAAATATCCAACACAAAAGTTCTTTCTATTGGAATTTGATTAAGCTCCGCCACTTCTTTGAGCTTCGCTTCATTCCTTCCTGCCAAAAAAAGGTTTGCACCGCTTGCCGTTAATAATTTAACCGTTCTGGCTCCTATGCCACCGGTGGCACCTACCAGTAAAATATTTTTACCCTTTAAGCTTTCCATATGTAATTATTTTAATCCTCTAAACAAAGGCAAATGAATTTTGTTTAAATAATCGTAAAATGAAAGAAGCTGCTATCATATTCCCACACCAGTTATTTAAAAATCATCCCGCCATTAAAAAAGGCAGGGAAATTTTTTTGATTGAAGAATGGTTGTTCTTTAACCAATTTAATTTTCATCAGAAAAAAATAATGTTGCACAGGGCAAGTATGAAAGCTTACGAAGCTTATTTGACAAAAAATGGATTTGAAGTGCGGTACCTGCAGTCCACAGATAAAAGATCAGATATCACGGTATTATTATCATTTCTTGCAGAGCAAAATATAGCTACTATACATTATGCAGAAGTAACAGACGAAAGGTTACAACAACGAATTGAAAATTCCTGCAAAACATACCAACTAAAAAAACAGGTTTATCGCACGCCCAATTTTTTAAACAGTATGGCAGATGTGAAACCCTGGTTTGATAAAAAGAAAACATATTTTCAAACTGCTTTTTATATCGATCAAAGAAAACAAAGAAATATTTTATTAACGGAGGCTAAAGAACCTGAAGGAGGCCAATGGAGTTTTGATGCAGCCAATCGTTTAAAATTTCCTGCCAATGAAAAAGTGCCCATTATCAAAATGGAGCCAGAAGATAAATTTGTAACAGAGGCCCGTGAATACATACTGCAGCATTTTGCAGATAATTACGGCGGGAACGAAAACTTTTTTTACCCGGTAAATTTCAGTGAAGCAGAAAAATGGCTGGATATTTTTATTCAAGAACGGTTTTCAAAATTTGGCATGTATGAAGATGCTATTGTAGCCAAAGAAAAATTTTTGCACCATTCTGTTATCAGCCCGCTTTTAAATATTGGATTGTTAAACCCCCAACAGGTTATTGATAAAGTGATAGAGGGTGCAGCATTATACAATATTCCATTTAATTCTCTGGAAGGATTTATCCGGCAGATAATTGGCTGGCGTGAATTTATTAGAATTGTTTACGAAAGAGTAGGTAACATACAACGTACCAAAAACTATTGGAGTTTTAAAAGAAAAATTCCTGCATCCTTCTGGGATGGAACAACAGGAATAGAGCCGGTTGATGAAACCATCAAAAAGATTTTATCTACCGGTTATTGCCATCATATTGAAAGATTAATGGTGCTGGGAAATTTTATGTTGTTATGCGAATTTGATCCCGATGAAGTATACAAATGGTTCATGGAATTATTTATAGACAGTTATGATTGGGTGATGGTACCCAATGTATATGGTATGACACAATTTGCAGATGGTGGATTAATGACAACCAAACCATACATCAGCGGCAGCAACTACCTGCTTAAAATGAGTGATTATAAAAAAGGAGACTGGTGCCCCGTTTGGGATGGATTATTCTGGCGGTTCATGCATGTGCATCGAATTTTTTTTAGTAAAAATCCAAGGCTGGGGATGCTGGTAAAAACATTTGATAAGATGCCGGAAGAAAAGCAACAACGGCATATTGACAACGCTAATAAATTTTTACAATCTTTAGATGGAAAATAAGGTAAACAATGGCATGCGAAAAAAGCCCTGGAACAGGGTAAACCTTCCTGTGTATAGCATTAGCAGCAAAACAGCCAATAATAAAAACATGCATATCATTACCTATGCTTCGCAAATAAGTATGCTGCCCAAAAGATTTATTTGTAGTATTTACGAAGGCACCCAAACACTGGAGAATGTGGAAGCTTCCGGAGAATTTGTATTGCAATTACTACATGCATCGCAATACCGTTTAGTAGATTTATTAGGAAAGAAAACAGGTAAGAAAATTGACAAACTCAGGTTATTAAATAAACGAAATGAATTGATGGAATGGAATGGCTATCCTGTATTAAAAAATTGTATGGCAGTAATGCAGCTCAAAGTGATCAATCGATTTGATGGAGGCGATCACAAAGGTTTTCTTTGTGATATAATTGCCTACAAAAACTTACACGAAGGACCGCCACTTACGCTTGACGATTTGCGCAAACATAAAATGATCCGCATCTGATGAAATCAAAACCTAAATCAGCACTGCCACAAAAAATATGCATGGTATGCAACCGCCCTTTTAGCTGGCGAAAAAAATGGGAAAAAGTGTGGGAAGAGGTAAAATATTGCGGTGAAAAATGCAGAAGATCAAAAAAATAAATTATAAAAAAATGAACTTACTAACCATACAGGATATAGACCGAATCATTGAAATGGCATGGGAAGACAGAACACCCTTTGAAGCTATTGAAATACAATTTGGATTAAAAGAAAAAGAAGTAATTGAACTGATGAGAAGGGAGATGAAACTATCCAGCTTTAAAATGTGGCGCAAGCGAACCAATGGCAGGAGCACCAAACACAGCAGCCTGCGCAACGCAACTGTGACGAGGTTTAAATGCAGTATGCAAAAAGCTATCAGCCACAATAAAATTTCTAAAAGTTAAATGAACTTCCCCACCGGTTTTGAAAGTATCCAGGAAAGGATTAAAATAATAAATCCAAAAAAATATGCAGCCGGCAGAAATTATGTGGATGGCGCCGTAAGTTATTTATCGCCTTATATATCCCGTGGTGTTATAAGTGTGAATAATATAAAAAAAGAAGTCTTAAAAAATTACAGCAGTTCCGAATCAGAAAAATTTTTACAGGAACTGGCATGGAGAGAATACTGGCAAAGGGTTTGGCAAAGTAAGGGAGACGGAATTTTACAGGATCTTAAGCATCCTCAGCAAAAGGTACTGCATCATCAAATGATAAAAAATATAACAGACGCTGCTACAGGAATTGATGCAATAGATGAACACATTCTTTTAATGTTTGAAAAAGGTTATATGCACAATCATGTGCGGATGTATGTAGCAAGTCTTGTGTGCAACATTGGCGGGGCACATTGGTTGCAACCTGCAGCATGGATGTATTATCACTTACTGGATGGAGATGTGGCCAGTAATCACCTGAGCTGGCAATGGGTAGCGGGCAGCTTTAGCAACAAAAAATATTATTGCAACCAGCAAAACATCAACAAGTTTACGCATCATCATCAAAGGGAAAGTTTTTTAGATTTTTCGTATGAACATATAGAACAAATGCCCGTTCCAGAAACCTTATTGGCAAAAGAAAATAATTGCTTAAAAACAATTTTACCCCAAACTGCATTGCCGGTAATTGATTCATCAATACCGGTACTAATTTATAATTCCTATCAACTTGATCCGCTTTGGCGAAAGGATGAAGCAGCCAACCGGATTTTATTATTGGAGCCTTCATTCTTTAAAAAATTCCCGGTTAGCGAACTGGTGATTGAATTTATCATCAACCTTGCAAAAAATATAAATAGGATTGAATTATTCTGTGGAGAAATAGAAGACCTGGTGCGTTCGTACCCAACTATCGAAATCATCTCAAAAGAGCATCCTTCATTTACATATTATCCCGGAACAAAAGACAGCCGTGACTGGATGTTTCCGGAGGTGCAGGGCTATTACCCTTCCTTTTTCTCCTTTTGGAAGAAATGCGAAAAATTCCTTTAATCATAAATTCCTTACCGGCATTGCAATAAGCGTTATGCTATATTTGCCAAAATTTTAAAAATGGATAAAAAAGCAAGTGAATCATTGGTGATAATGACGGAGCTGGTGTTGCCAAACGATACCAACAATTTTGGAAATCTGATGGGCGGCCGCCTGATGTACTGGATGGACATTGCCGCAGCATTGGCCGCTATGAAACATTGTGCTGCGCCGGTGGTTACTGCATCCGTAGATAATATTTCTTTTGAAACTCCCATTAAGATCGGGAACGTAGTACATATTGAAGCCAAAGTAACCCGTGCATTTAACAGCAGCATGGAAGTACATATGAAAGTATGGGGCGAAGATGCCATTCAGCAGTACAAATACAAAAGCAACGAAGCCTATTATACATTTGTATCATTGGATCCCAACGGAAAGCCAAGGCCTGTAAATAAACTGATTCCGGAATCGGCAGATGAAATAGAATTATTTGAAGGCGCCCTTAGAAGAAGACAACTGCGATTAATTTTAGGCGGAAAAATGAAACCAGAAGATGCGGAGGAATTAAA
>Ga0335397_10001857_pt1 | contig 28807 bp, 24 predicted proteins | sample MAT04_FD_205740 | JGI IMG/M metagenome (GOLD analysis project Ga0335397, IMG submission 205740) | Freshwater microbial communities from Lake Fryxell liftoff mats and glacier meltwater in Antarctica - MAT-04 (spades assembly) (version 2) ... | reverse complement strand
CTCTCGTCTCGACGTGCCCGTGCCCGTGCCCGTGCCCGTGCCCGTGCCCGATCTCACTCTCGAACCTCACGCAGGTCGAGCAGGCTGTCGTGCGACAACGACCTCGTTTGACACCAGTCTTCTAGGGTCTGAGGCGAAGAGGCGGCTCTCGAGCGGTGGGCCAGTGGGCACGCCCGGTCGACGGCTGCATGTGAGGTCGCGGGCGGGCGCCGTTCTGCAGGCGCGCCGTCAGGGCGACTCGTCTTCTCCGGCGCCGTCCAGGTGCGACGGGACCACGGGCACGACGGCGTCGTCGAGCAGGTCCCCCGTGTCCGCGTCGACGACGAACCTGAACTCGTGCCCCTCCCGTCGCACGTCGATCGCGTACGCAAGCGTGTAGCTCACGTACGCGCCACGCGGCCCTGGGGAGACGTGGATCGTGAGGCGCACGGCGCGGACGTCGGCGTCCTCGACGCGTCCCACGGAGAGACGCTGGAGCTCACGCACGCGCGCGTTCGAGCGCCGCGGGTCGTCGAAGACGACGAAGAGCTCGCGCCCGATGACGAACCGCAGGAGCCGCTTGTCGTCGGGTCCCACGCCGGCGCTGGTGTCGAGCACGAGGCGCGGATGGACGCGCGAGAGATTGATGAAGTAGCGCGTCTTGCCGTCGTCCCCGACATACACGGCGATGTCGACGTGCGACGTGACGGCCGCGAACCCCTCGTAGCCACGCATGGGGATTCGTCCGGCGAGGAGGACGACCCAGCTGCCATACGTGCGCGTCTTCGGCCGCCCCGCAGCGACGTCGAGGACCGCGACGTCGGCGGGCGACACGCCGAAGAAGTCCGCGTTGAGCGAGACGAACGCGATGGCCTCCGCGATCGCTCGTTCCTGCTCGGCCGGGTCGGTCGTGCCCCACGCGCGCTCGTCGGCCTCCGCGCTCGGCGCGGCGCTCGTGCCCTCCCGCTTCGCGCGACGGACCACGCCACGAATGGCGTCGACGTCGTCGGGCGCGCCGCCGGCGCCCAGGGTGATCGACCAGTCGTGCCCGTTTCGCGCCTTGAAGCGCTCCACGAGCGCGACTCGCTCCGTGACGGGCATCGCACGAACGAACTGGACGTGCGCGCCGCGCGCACCGGCCGGGCCACCAAGAGTGACGCGCGAGCCGCCGTCCGGAACGGGTTGCGCCGCCGGACGACACGCGCCCGCGCTCACCGCGAGCACGACGCCGACGACCAGACGCGCGTTCAACGTGGCCTCAGATGCTCGGCCCCCAGAGCCGGAACATCATGAGCACCGTCCAGTCGAAGAGCACGTGCGAGAAGATGCCGGGGAGGAGGCGCCCGAAGCGCCGCGCCATGTATCCCCAGACGAGGCCCGAGGCGAGCGCCGCCACCGGCAGGACCGGGTTCAGCCCCGCGACCGGATCGCGAAGCGCCCATAGCGTAGGTAGCTGCGCGACGGCGTAGAGCACGGCGGCCCACACCCACGCGCGCTGCGTGCCGACGTACTCCTCGAGCAGCGAGGTCACGAGGCCACGCCACACGAGCTCCTCGGCGATCGCGAGCACGAGGATCGACACCACCACGAAGGCGACGCTCTTGCGGAGCGTCGTCGGGTCTCCGACCTGCAGGTAGAGCCTTGCGAGCCAGCTCTCGCGGTCGGAGCCGACCGGAGCGACGAGCTTCATGAAGCCCCAGGCGCTCCCGAAGAGCAGCGCGGAGCCGGCAAAGCCACGCGTGAAGTCGCCGGAGCGCACGTTGAGCCAGCCGAGCCCGCCGCCGCCCGAGCTCTCGTCGAACGAGCTGCGCCGGTAGAGGTCGCCGTCGCGATGCGCACGGACCGCCCCGACGATCGCGATCGCGAGGGTCGGAATGGCGAGCCAGACGAGGAAGCTCGGCTGCCCCGCACGCGTGAGCTGGAACGCGAAGTGCGAGCCGGCCGCGATGGCGACCACGATTCCCACGAGATAAGCGAGGTTTCGCACGCGGGAGCTTTCTAACATCGGCCCGCGCGGGCCGCGACTCAGAACGGAGGCGCGGCGTCGGCGACCGGTGCGGCCGTCGGGTCCGGCCGGCGCGTGAGGCGCTCGATGACGCGGGCGCGCAGGCCCGCAAGGCGATCGCGATGGAGCCAGCCGAGCATTCCGAACATGAAGAGCCACGCGAGGTGGAGCCCCGTCACGAGGTTCTGCGTGATGAAGAGGATGCGCATCTCGAACGGGCGCTCCTTCGTGACGAGCTGCCGGCTCGACTGGACGTAGTGGTCGGAGGTGGGGAGCGACAGCGACACCGGCGTGATGCCCCGCTTCGTGTCGAGCGACCCGTCGGCGGCGACCGCCGCGTGGGTGATCTCGGGCGAAGGGATCTGCGGGCGCTCGACGAACATCTCGCGCGCCGGCTCGTAGCTCGCGCCGCCCTCGAGCGCCCACTTGCCGCCGAAGAGCGCGACGACGAGGACGGCGCCCGAGGCCACCAGCAGACGCGTCCCGCGGATGAACCGCGAGGCGAGGAAGATCGCGCCCACCACGAAGAGACCGCCGCTCGCGAAGACGAAGCCTTCACGCGAGACGAACCAGAGCCCTGCCGTCACGAGCGCGCCGAGCGCGCGCGTCTTGCGCGTGCGGAATCCGAAGCACGCGACGGCAGCGCCGAGCGCGAGCGCGATCAGGTCTCCACGCGAGTAGGCCCAGCGCGCGCGGTCGCCGCCGAGCACCGCGATCGGGTGGAGGCTCTCGGGGAGGCCGACCGTGACCTCCATGCTGCTCGTGGCGATCGGATAGTTGCTGCCCGGCACCTTCATGGCGCCTGCGATCGGCCAGAGGCGCACGTCGGCGAGCGACTGGACGCGCAGCGTGTGCGACCCGGGACGGATCGGCACGAGCACCTCGGACGCTCCCACCTCGGTGTGCAAGATGCGCTGCGCGGCGCCGTCGGTCGACAGGTACATCGCCTTGCCGGCGGGTGTGACCATCAGGTGCTCGAGGCCGTTGTTGTCGAAGGCGATGCTCTCGTCGCTGATCATCTCCCCGGTGCCGGTGATGGCGACGAAGCGGCGGTTCGTGCGCGCCACGGCGGCGAGCACGTCACCGCGCACGAGCGACTTCGAGTCGACCTCGATCTGCTGGTTACGCTGCAAGAGGTAGACGCGCGAGCCGGGCATCGTCACCGGGATCGGCGACTGTGTGGTCTCGACGAGCTTCCCTTCGCCCCCCACCGCGACGCGGTGCTCGGGGTCGGCCTCGATCATCCACCACTCGTAGGCGGAGCGCTCGTCGGGCTTGAAGACGAGCGGCGGCGCGAGGACCGGCGTGGGCGGCAGCGAGCCGGAGATCGTGATCTCGGCCTCCTTGCCGGTCGTGGGGAGGACGAGCTCCTTGCCCTCGACCTGCCAGTCCTTGGAGCCCTGGACGTCCTGCACCTTCTCGCCGAGCGCGAGGGGCAGCTTGAGCGTGCCGAGGTCGCTCGTGTGCGACGCGACGAGGCGATAGACGAAGCTCGTCTCGGTGCCGAACCTCACCGCGCGCGAGAGCCGGAAGACCGGCGGCTGGCGCGGCTTTGAAGCCTGCGCGGCGGCGTCCTCGGTGCGCACACCGGGGTCGAAGTGCAGGACCGTCGACGCGAGGCCGCTCAGCTTCTCGCCCTCGACGAGGCGGCCCTTCGTGAGCGGCGCATCGAGCGCGAGGATCGGGCCGAGGACGCTGATCATCTGGTCGCTGCCGAGGGTGATCCTCCCCCTCAGCGTGAAGCTCTTGGCGCGCGTGAGCAGGTAGTAGCGTTCGCTGTCGAAGGTAACGGTGGGGTGGCCGCCGTCCATCGAGAGGTCGTCGAGGCGCACCTGCGAGGGCGGCCCGAAGAGCGGGATCTTCTGGTCCTCGTTCGCGCGGACGGTTCCCTTCAGCTCGAAGGTCATCGGCCCGTTGGCGGCGCCGCGGATCGTGAGATGCGCGAGCTGCCAGCAGTCCTCGGTGCAGGGCTCGGGCGCCTCCTTCGACACGCCGCCGCCGAGGGAATTGGGTGTCTGAGTATCGTGCGGACCGGCCTGGGCGACGGCAGGGGCGAGGCCACAGAGAGCGGCGACGGAGAGGAAGAGCGCGGCGCGAATCGAGCGTGCGGACATCGATGACCTCGGGCTGGGCCGATCGACCGCGTGCTCGAGCGAATGTTCCCGACGCTGCGCGGGAACATAGCTCGTCACAGGCGGCTCTTCGACGTGAAGAACCCGACCGACCCTCGCCTCATCCACAAGGCGAAGATCGGCAGCCGCGGCACGAGCTCGGAGGCCGCGACGGACCAGCTCGCGTTCAACTACTTCGCGGACCAGGGCCTCCTCGCGGTGCCGATGACGATCTGCGAGGGCGGCGGCGACGGGCGCAATGGCGACCAGCTCGCGTTCAGCAGCCTGCTCGTCTACGACGTCGACCTCGAGAAGGGCTTCACGCGGCTCGGCGGCGTCGATCACGGGACCAAGGGAGCCACGTGCAGCGCCTGGTGGTCGTCGGGCGGCTCGGCCGTCAAACGCAGCGTTTTCCTCGACGATCTCGTCTATTCGATCGCGAGCGACCGGGTGAAGGTCCAGCGTATGAGCCACTTCGGCGACGATCTCGCCGACCTCCCCCTGAGCCCCTGAATCGCCAATCGCGTTTGACGTGAGCCCCGCACGGGGTTATGCCAATTACCGCGACCTCAGGTTGGGTGCCCCCGCGCGTAGGTGATCCTCGCGTTCCTCGCGTGCGGGATGCGGGCGGCCTGCCGGAGAGCGCGGGGAATCACCACCAAAAGGTGTCGGCGACACGGAGCGAAGCAGACCCAGGATAGCTGGGCGCCACTCCCGACAAATGCCGGACACCTGAGACAACAGGCAATCAGAATATGACGTTCACCGAAGCCGCAGCCGAAGTGCTGCGCATCGCGGGCAAGCCCCTCCACTACAAGGAGATCACCGAGCTTGCGATCGAGAAGAACCTTCTCTCCCACGTCGGCAAGAGCCCGGAGGTCACCATGGGTGCCCGGCTCGCCGCGCTCCTGAAGAAGGAAGACAAGACCAACCCCATCGTCCGCGTGAAGCCGGGCGTGTTCGCCCTCGCCGAGTGGGCGGGCAAGAAGAAGAAGCGCGGCGCGGCCGAAGCCGAGGGCGACGACGACGACGACCAGGGCGAGGGCACCGAGGTCAACGCGCTCGAGGTCGAGGCGCAGACTCGCGCCGACGCCGCCGGCCGTGACCGCGCCGCTGCCGATGACGACGACGACGAGCCGCTCATCGTCTCCGGTGAGGACGCGCTTCGCGCCGACCTCGCCGCGAGCGGAGCCGAGCTCTTCGACGACGAGGACGACGACGATCAGCCGATCCTCTCCGGCCCGAGCAGCACGAACGACGCCGCGCGTGGCGGCGCAGCCACCGCTGGCGGCGCAGCCGCAGGCGCAGGCGATCTCGGCCCCGACGGCGGACGCCGTCGTCGTCGTCGTCGTCGTCGCCGTGGCGGCCGTGACGGCGCCCCCGAGACGGCCGGCGTTGCCGGTGAGCGTACCGGTGGCGAGCGCAGTGGCGGCGACCGCAGCGGCGTCGACCGCAACGCCGACCGCAACGCCGACCGCTCGCGCGAAGGCGCGATCCAGCCGAACGCGATCGTCTCCGTCGACAGCGACTCGCAGATCGACACGTCGCGTGATCCGCTCGCGCCCGCGCCCCGTCCGATGGTGCGCGATCGCCACCAGATCATGGCCGGCGGCGCACCGACCGGCATCGACCTCCCGCCCGGCGAGGCCGAGGACCTGTCGGGTCGCGAGCTCGCAGACGCGACGGTCATGATCCTGAGCGGCTTCGACCGCACGCAGGGCCCCGTCCAGACGCGTAGCGTCGTCGACGCGCTTCTCCGCCGCGGGCGGCTCGGCGCCGAGACCCGCGACACGCAGGTCGCGACCGCGCAGCTCACCGCTTCGCTCCGCGCCGACAACATGCGTCGCCTCGCCAGCGGACAGCGCCCGCGCTTCCGCTTCGGGTCGAGCAACCAGGGTTCGCGCATCGCGCTGACCGACTGGGCGCTCAGCTCCGACCTCGTGCGCCTCGAGCTCGACGCCATCGCGGCGATCGAGCGCTATCGCGAGGCCGCGCGCCGTTCGATGCTCCGCAAGCTCCAGGAGCTCCCGGGTCACGCGCTCATCGAGCTCGTGCTCCTCGGCCTCGAGCGCATCGGCATGACGAACATCCGCACCGTGCGCCGTGCCGGCGCTCCCGGAGGCGAGGCTCACTTCGCCGCCGTCCACCGCAGCGGCTCCGACGAGATCCGCACCGCCGTCGTCGTCCGCAAGGACGGCCGCGAGATCGGTCGCGAGCGCGTCAGCGATCTGCGTGGCGCTCTCCACCACTACGGACCTGCCTCGTCGGGCTGGCTTCTCACGACCGGTCAGGTCCTGAGCGGTGCACGCGAGGAGTCTGGCGCTCCCGCGGCTCCGATCGCGCTCTTCGACGGCATCGCCGTCTGCAAGCTGCTCGAGGACAACGACGTCGGTGTCGTGCGCACGCGCATGACGACGGCGATTCCGGATCTCGAGCTCTTCGAGTCGCTCCGGGGCTGAGGCTGCCGTGAAGACGCGAGGTTCGCTCTCTCTCGGGACGATCGTCCTCGCGTCATCGCTCGTCGTCGTGACCACGACGACGGGCGCGCGCGCCGAAGAAGAATCGGCGTCCCCCCTTCCGGCTCCGCCGCTCACCCTCTCGGTACAGCCGGGAACGAGCGGCGGCCCCTGGAAGCTCCGCATCGAGAATCCGGGTGACGTCCCCGTGCGCATCGCCGCGGACGCGCGGCTCCTCGTGCTCGAGGTGACGCCTCCTCCCGGCTTCGTCGATCCCGCCGCCGCGAAGGCGAAGCGCGCGGTGACGACGCCGAAGAAGTCCGACGAGCCGGCGATCGTTCGCTGCGCTCTTCCGGAAGACGCGCGCCCGCACGCCGACGAAGGCAATGAGCTCGTCGTGCCCGGCAAGCGCTCTTGGTCGGCGACGTTCGACCCGTTTCTCTACTGCTTCAGCGCGAGAGAGCGCGCCGTCCTCGTCAGCGGCGCGACCGTGAAGGCGCGCTTCGGCTGGGCGCCCCCGCCGCCGAAACCCAACGTGAAGCCCAGCACGAAGGTGGTCGCTCCGGCGCCGCCGTTCGTCGCGGCCCCCGTCGGCGCCGCGATCGGCCGCATCGCTCCCGCCAGGGTTCTCGACGCCGCTCCGTTCACGCTCGCGGAGAGCGTCGCGGCGCCGCCCGCGCTGCCGCCGGCGCGCGGGTCCGAGCCGTTCTCCGTGACGATGCCCGACACGCTCGACGTCGGTCGCGGCAACGAGATCTCGACGGTCGTCACGATCGCGAACGAGAGCGACAAGCCGATCTCGCTTCTCTTCCGTCCCGAGGTGCTGCGCTTCAACGTGGCCGGTCCTGCGGGCTCGGTCGCGTGCGGCTCGCAGCGTGTGGTCGGCTCGCCGATCCGCGAGCTCTTCTCGACGGTCGGTGTGAAGGGCCGAGCGTCGGCGTCGGTCCTGCTCACGGCCATCTGTCCGAGCGACACGTTCGACGTCGCCGGCATCTATCGCGTGACGCCCGTTCTCGACACGAGCGGTGCCTCGGGCCGCCCCGTCGGCCTGAAGACCTTCGACGGCACCGTCAGCGGGTCACAGCCCTTGCTGCTCCGGGTGCGCTCCCCTCGCCGCCCCACGACCTCCTCGACCCACCCCGCGCTCGACTGAGGGCGCATACCGCGACCGCCCGGAGCGAGGCCGCTTACGTCCGCACCGCACTTTCGCTATACCGCGCTCCATGACCGAGCACGTTTTCCAGGCCGAGGTCGGCCGTGTCCTGTCTCTCGTCATCAACTCGCTCTACTCGAACAAGGAGATCTTCCTCCGCGAGCTGATCTCGAACGCCTCCGATGCGCTCGACAAGCTCCGGTTCCGGGCGATCACCGAGCCTGCGCTCCTCGAGGGAGAGCCCGAGCTCGTCATCCGCCTGCGGCCCGACAAGGAGCGCGGCGTCCTCGTCGTCGAGGACACGGGCATCGGCATGAACGAGGCCGAGCTCATCGAGAACCTCGGAACGGTCGCGCGGTCCGGCTCGCAGGCATTCCTGGCGAAGCTCGAGGAGACCGCGAAGAAGGACGTCTCGATCATCGGCCAGTTCGGCGTCGGCTTCTACAGCGCGTACCTCGTGGCCGATCGCGTCGAGGTCATCTCGCGCGCCGCCGGCGGCGAACAGGCGTTCCGCTGGTCTTCCGACGGCAAGGATCGCTTCACGGTCGGCGTCGACGAGCGAAAGTCGCGCGGCACCGCAATCGAGCTCCATCTCAAGGAGGACCAGAAGAACCTCCTCGATCCGTGGGCGCTGCGCGATCTCGTGCGCCGTTACTCGGACTACATCGGGTACCCCATCGAGCTCGAGACCACCGAGACGACCGAGGCCAAGGACGGCGAGCCGGCCAGGACCGAGACGAAGCGTGAGCGCATCAACAAGGGCGCAGCGCTCTGGCAGCGCCCGAAGGGCGAGATCACGGCCGAGCAGTACGAGGAGCTCTACCGGCACCTCACGCACGACTTCGAGGCTCCGCTCGCGCACGCGCACTTCCGCGCCGAGGGCACCGTCGAGTTCGTCGGTCTGCTCTGGCTCCCCAAGCGCGCTCCGTTCGACCTCGACGATCCGCGTCGCCAGCGTGGCGTCCGCCTCTTCGTGAAGCGCGTCCTCGTGATGGAGGACTGCGACGCCGTCCTCCCGCAGTGGCTCCGCTTCGCCCGCGGCCTCGTCGACTCCGACGACCTTCCGCTCAACGTCTCGCGCGAGCTGCTCCAGGAATCGGCGACGCTCCGCACGATCAAAAAATCGGTCACCCGCAAGGTGGTCGACCTGATCGACGAGGTCGCGAAGGACAAACCCGAGGACTACAAGACGTTCTGGTCCACCTTCGGTCGCATCCTCAAGGAGGGCCTCGTCGTCGACAGCGAGTGGAAGGACCGCCTCGCGAAGCTCACCCGGTGGGGCAGCACCGCATCGACCGACAAGGACGACCTCGTCTCGCTCGAGCAGTACGTCGGGCGAATGAAGGAGGGCCAGGAGGCCATCTACTACGTCACCGGCGAGTCGTACGACGCGCTCCTCGGCTCGCCGTACATGGAGGCGCTGAAGGCTCGCGGCTACGAGGTCCTCGTGATGACCGACGCGGTCGACACGTGGGCCGCCGAGGCGATCGCCGAGTTCGACGGCAAGAAGCTCGTCAACGCGATGCGCGCCGACGTGAAGCTCCCGAGCACCGAGGCCGAGACGAAGAAGGCCGAGGAGGCCTCGAAGGACTTCGGAGCGCTGCTCGCGGTGGCGAAGAAGTCGCTCGAGGGAAAGGTCGCGGACGTCCGCACGTCGGGCCGCCTCGTCGACTCGCCCGCCTGCCTCGTGCTGGCGCAGGGCGCGATGCCCGCGCACCTCGAGAAGGTGATCCGCCAGAGCGGCAAGGAGGTGCCGCGCGGCAAGCGTGACCTCGAGCTCAATCCGTCGCATCCCGCGGTGAAGAGACTCGCGGCCATCGCCGCGGCGAACCCGAGCGATCCGCGCCTCGACGACTTCATCGTCGTCCTCTACGAGCAGTCGCTCGTCGCCGAGGGGAGCCCGCTCGAGGACCCCAACGGCTTTGCCAAGCGCCTGACCTCGCTGCTCACCCAGGCCGTCGGCTGAGCTGATGCGGAGCGCGGGCCGCGCAGGGCGCGTGCGACGCTGAGTCTCGCAACGGGGTTACCCCGAGCGTGGCATCGTGATTGCTCGAGCGTCGGTCCCTCCCGGAGGAAAGCCGATGCTCCTTGCCCCTTCTCGCCCCGCCCCGCTGCTTCGCACGCGCCCACCGCACCGCGAGTCGGGAATGCTCGCCCTTCCCGTCCGCGCGTCGGAGAGCAACCTCGATCGTGTGCGGTGCGCGGGCGCCGCATTCGTGAGAGGCGCGACCATCGGCTGGAGCCGTCGCGATCTCGAGCGCTGGCTCGTGTGTCAGTACGCACCGTGCGTGGCGATCTCGAACGCGCTCGACGGCCGGGCTCCTGCGCCGGCCTACGAACGCGTGCAGGACGAAGGAATGCTCGAGCGAGTCGTGGTGCATGCGCTCGCAGCGGTGCAGCAACGGCTCCGCGATCTCGTCGTCCCCGAGCTCGCGAGCCCCATCGCGCGCGTCGCGCTCAGCACGGGAAGCGTCATCCTGCTACCGCGATCGGAGAACGTAGTCGCGTACGCTCCCGTCGCGCTGCCCGGGCTCGAGCTGAGCGAGCGTGTCGGGACGCTGTTTGTCGCAGACTATCTGAACCGGCCGGACGACTACCGCCGTCTGGCGATGTGCCAGGAGTGCGGAGAGCTGTCGTTCACCCGCCCGCTCGAGCACGCGAGCTGGTGCGAAATCAGCGCGGAGCAGTGCTGAATCAGCGCCTCAGCCGAGCTTCTGCTTCACGAGGTCGGCGATGAGCTTGGGGTTGCCCTGGCCCTTCGTCTGCTTCATCACCATGCCGACGATCGCGCCGAACACGTTGACGTTGCCGCCCTTGTAGCGCGCGACGACGTCGGCGTTGGCGGCGAGGACCTCGTCGACGATCGGGCCGAGCGCGTCGGCGCTGGCGATCTGCTTCATGCCCTTCGCCTCGACGATCGCGCGCGCGGGCTTGCCGCTGGCGATCATCTCCGCGAGGACGTCCTTCGACTGCTTCGTCGAGATCGTGCCCTCCTGGCCGAGCGTGACGAGCTCGATGAGCGCCTTGCCGTCGAACGGGACCGCGTCGAGCTTCTTCGTGCGCATCTCGCCGAGCAGATCGTTGACGAGGACCGAGGCGATCGGCTTCGCGAGCTTCTCGCCCTCGGGCGACGCGATGGCGGCCTCGAAGAGCGCGTTGAGCACCGCGTCCTGGGCGAGGACACGCGCCTCGCCGTCCGTGAGGCCGTGAGCGGCGACGAGGGCGTTCGCCTCGGGAGTAAGGGGCGCGGCCTGCTTCGTCAGGTTCGCGGCGTTAGCCGTGACCTTGATGGTCGCCGGCGCAGCGCTCATCTTGTGGTCTTTCTTGGGAGCGGTCTGCCTCGCCCAGGCGTCCTTCAACGCGACCGTGCGATTGAAGACCGGGGCGCCGGGCTTGCCGTCCGGGTCGGCGGTGAAGAAGCCGACGCGCTCGAACTGGAACCGAGCGCCTGCCTCCGCCTGCGCGAGGCAGGGCTCCCCCTTCGCGCGCACGACGGTGAGGGACGCTGGGTTGAGCTCCTCGAGCCAGTCACGGCTCTCGTCGGAGCCAGGATTCTCGGTGGTGAAGAGGCGATCGTAGAGGCGCACCTCGACGTCCTTGGCGTGGGCGGCGCTCAGCCAGTGAATGGTGCCGAGGTTCTTGGCGCCGTCGGCGGCGATGCCGCCGCGCGTGGCGGGATCATGCGTGCAAACTACACGCGCAATCTCGCCGCCCGGCCCGTGCTCGACGCGCGTGCACTTGATGACGTACCCGTTGCGCAGGCGGACCTCGCGTCCCGGTGCGAGGCGCTTCCACCCGGCGGGCGGCTCCTCGACGAAGTCGTCGCGGTCGATGATGAGCGTCCGGGAGAACGGCAGCTTCCGAGAGCCGCGCAGGCCCTCTGCGATGTCGCCTCCGGGCTCGGTGCCCACGGGCCAGTGCGGGGCCTCGAGCTCCTCGACCTCGTTCTCGGGGAACGACTCGATCACGAGCTCGAGCGGCTTCAGCACGCACATGACGCGTGGAGAGCGGCGATCGAGGTCGTCACGGACGCACGACTCGAGGAGCGCGACGTCGACGGTCGAGAGGTTCTTCGCGACGCCGACGCGCCCGATGAAATCGCGGATCGACTCCGGCGTGTACCCGCGGCGCCGGAAGCCGGCGATCGTGGGCATGCGCGGGTCGTCCCAGTCGCTCACGAGCTTCTGCTCGACGAGCTGGAGGAGCTTGCGCTTGCTCATCACCGTGTAGGTGAGGTTGAGGCGCGCGAACTCCGTCTGCTGCGGGACGTGCGGGACCTCGGTGGCCTTGATGACCCAGTCATAGAGCTCGCGCGCGCTCTCGAACTCCATCGTGCAGAGGGAGTGCGTGACGCCCTCGAACGAGTCCTCGAGGCAGTGCGCGTAGTCGTACAGCGGGTAGATGCACCACGTGTCGCCGGTGCGGTAGTGGTGCGCGTGCTTGATGCGCACGAGCGGCGGGTCGCGCATCTTCATGTTGGGCGACGACATGTCGATCTTGGCGCGGAGGACCTTCTCGCCGTCCTTGAACTTGCCGTCACGCATCCCGCGGAAGAGCACGAGGTTCTCGTCGGGCGTGCGCGTGCGATACGGGCTGTCCTTGCCGGCCTCGGTGATCGTCCCGCGGTACTTCGCGCCGAACTCCTCGTCCGGCAGATCGCAGACGTAGGCGCGACCGAGCTGGATGAGCTTCTCGGCGAGGTCGTAGAAGCGCTGGAAATAGTCCGACGCGTAGTAGAGGTGCTCGCCCCAGTCGAAGCCGAGCCACTTCACGTCGCGCTTGATCGCCTCGACGTACGACACGTCCTCGGTGGTCGGGTTCGTGTCGTCCATGCGGAGATGGCAGCGCCCGCCGAGCTCCTTGGCGACGCCGAAGTCGATGCAGATCGCCTTCGCGTGACCGATGTGGAGGTGGCCGTTCGGCTCGGGGGGAAACCGCGTGACGACTCTGCCGCCGTGCTTCCCGGCCGCGACGTCGGCGCGGATCATGTCGCGGATGAAATCGGAGGGCGAGTCGGGCATGGGAGGGGCACTTTAGGCCAAAAAGCCCGACTCCGCGAGAGCGTCCCGGCCCCACAAGCTCCGCCGCATCGATGCCCGAGCGCATGTCTCGTCTCCACGTGCCCGTGCCCGTGCCCGTGCCCGATCTCCTCCCTACTCGTCGGCGCCGAGCGCCACGATCGCGTCGACCAGCCGCTCCACGCTCGCCGCATCGAGCTGCGCGTCTGCCAGATCTGCGCGAGCCCGAGCGCTCACCTCCGCGCGCGTGGTCTTCGGTGGCAGCCTCACCACCAGGAACGCCATGCGCGCCGTGATCCGCGCGATCGCCGGGCGGAGCTCCTCCTCGAGCGAGAACGTCGGCGTGGCCTCCGGCGGCACCACGCGCTCCTGCACGCGCTTCGCCGCCTCGACCTGCGCGCGAAAGAACGCCTCGACGAGCTCGCGACGCGGCGCGCTCTTCCCGCGCGCCGCCGCGGCCTTCGCGACGGCCTCGACGCCTGCCGCGACCACGCGCTCCTCCTGCGCCGCGTCCTCGACGGCCTTCCCGGTCCGGCGCTTCGCGGCCGCAACGCCGTGCATGAGCGCGAGGCGCTCCGCGGTCGCTGCGACGAGCGCATCCACCGGGCGAGCCGTCCGCTCCGCGTCCGGTCCGAGCCAGTGCCTTCGCAGCACATCGAGGCGACCGCTCGCTTCCTCGTCGAGCAGCCAGGCATCGAGCTGATCGGCGAGGTCGGCGCGGTCGGCGCGGACCCACAGCGCGGTGATGTCGCTGGTGAGCGGCCCGAGCTGCTCCACGCCCCTGAGCCCTTCGGCCCAGCGCGACGCCTCGTAGGTGTTGGTCATCGCCGCATCGGCTTCGCCGTTGGCGAGCGCATCGCGCACGGGCGCGTTGTCGGCGAGCGCCGTGATGGTTGCGGTATGCAACAAATTGCGCGTGACGCGCTCGAGGTGCCCGCCTCGGTTGACCACGACGCGGAGCGCCGGGCGATCGAGCGCGGCGAGCGCCGCGCGAGCGTCGATGCCCGGAGGAGCACCGATCGCCCACGCCGGCCGTCGCACGAGCAAGACGGCACCACCTCGCGCGATCGGCACCGTGAAGCGACCGGCAACGGATCGCTCGGGACGAACGGTGATCCCGTCGGCGGCGACCTCGAAGCGCGCCGCCTTCAGGTCCTCGGTGAGTCGCGGCCACTCGAACTGCGTCCAGGTGACGGCGACGCCGCGGGCCCGGGCGAACGTCTCCAGCAAGAGCGGCGCGAAGCCTTCGGGGAGCCCGCCGTTCCACAGGCTGACCGGAGGATAGTTGCCGCTCGTGCCGGCCTTGATCGCCGCGACCTCGGCATGCGCGGCAGGCGGCGTGCGCGGCGCCGCGGTCGGTGCCGCCGGCGGCGTGCACCCAGCCACGAGGACCAGGACGAGCGCGAGGAGCGGGCGCAAGACGTTCATCCCGGCCATACACTCGCTCTACCACGGGCTATCGTGTCCTTCGTGGACGACGATCTCGACGCTCGCTACTACGTCGCGCTCGGCGCTGCCTTCGTGCGCGGCCGCTGGCCCGAGCTCGCGCCCGCGGGCGACGGTGACGCGGCGGTCTTCGCGGCGGGCATCGAGCAAGGGCACAAGCTCCACAAGTTCAAGCGGAACGCGGATCTGCCGCGCGTGCGCCGCGGCCTCTCGATGCTCACGGGTCTCGCCCCCGAGAGCCTTCTCGACGTCGGGAGCGGCCGCGGCGCGTTCCTCTGGCCACTCCTCGATGCGTTCCCGGAGCTCGAGGTCACCGCCATCGACGTGGCGGAGCAGCGAGCGACGGATCTCGCCGCCGTAGCGCGTGGCGGCATCACGCGCCTCACCGCCCGGCAGATGGACGCGGCATCGCTCGGCTTCGACGACCGCACCTTCGACGGCGTCACGATGCTCGAGGTGCTCGAGCACATGCCCGACCCGGCGCGCGCGGCTCATGAGGCGGTCCGCGTCGCTCGCCGCTTCGTGGTGGCGACCGTGCCCTCGAAGGAGGACGACAACCCCGAGCACATCCACCTCTTCGATCGCGGCTCGCTCGCGAAGCTCTTCGAGGAGGCGGGCGCACGGCGGGTCACCGTCGAGCACGTGCTGAACCAAGTCGTCGCCCTCGCCCTGATCGGTTGAGCCGTATGTCCTCCTTCCCTCCCCCCACGCTGAAGAAGTACCCGCGCACGCGGCACATCGAGGGCTCGCGCCTCGGGCCCGGCGACGAGGATCTCGACGCCGCGCCGTTCTCGGACATCGCAGGGCGCTTCCTCGTGGTCGAGGAGAAGATGGACGGCGCCAACGCCGCCATCAGCTTCGACGCGGACGGTGCGCTCTGGCTCCAGAGCCGCGGGCACTTCCTCACAGGAGGCGCGCGCGAGAAGCACTTCGACACATTGAAGCCGTGGGCCCATGCGAATGCCGACGCCCTGCGCGAGCGGCTCGGCGATCGCTACGTCATGTACGGCGAGTGGCTCTACGCGAAGCACACCGTCTACTACGACGCGCTCCCTCATCACTTCCTCGAGTTCGACGTCCTCGACGTGACCGAGGACGTCTTCCTCTCGACCGCGCGTCGCCGCGAGCTCCTCGCAGGCGCGCCGGTCTCGAGCGTCCCGGTCCTCGCGGAGCGCGCGTTCACGCGCAAGGACGCGCTGATCGCGCTCGTCGGCCCCTCGACCTTCAAGACGCCGCGCTGGCGCGAGCAGCTCGCCGAGACGGCCCGCAAGCGCGACCTCGACGAGGCGCGCGTCGTGCGCGAGACGGACCCTTCGGACGAGATGGAAGGGCTCTACCTGAAGGTCGAGGAGGAGGGCCGTGTCGTCGCTCGCTACAAGTGGGTGCGAAAGAGCTTCCTCACCTCGGTCGTCGATTCGGGGACGCACTGGCTGGCGCGTCCCATCGTTCCGAACGGGCTCACCCCGTGAGCGCGCTCGCGCAGAGCCTGGCTGTCCCTGCCGCGCCGGAGTGGGCGGTCGACTGGGCGGCGCTCCGCGACCGCTTCGAGTGGGTGCGCCGCATGGAGGGCGTACCTCAAGATCCCATCCATCACGCCGAGGGCGACGTCGCCATCCACACGCACCTCGTGTGTGCCGCGATGGCAGGCCTCGACGCGTTCCGTGCCCTCGACGACGGCGCGCGCGCGATCGCGTTCGCCGGCGCACTCCTCCACGACGTCGCCAAGCCGGACTGCACGCGCGAGACCGACGACGGCCGCGTGACCTCGCTCGGCCACTCCGCACGCGGCGCGGCGCGCGCGCGCGAGATCCTCTGGCGACTCGGCGCGCCGTTCGCGATGCGCGAGCAGGTCGTCGGGCTGGTGCGCCATCACCAGGTCCCGTTCTGGCTCCTCGAGCGCGAGGACCCGCATCGCATCGTCGCGTCGGTCAGCGAGGTCGTCCGCTGCGATCGGCTCGCGCTCGTCGCCGAGGCGGACGCCCGGGGTCGAACGTGCGCCGATCAGCGCCGCATCCTCGACAACATCGAGCTGTTCCGCACCTACTGCGCGGAGCATGGCTGCCTCGAGGCGCCGTTCTCCTTCCCTTCGGCGCACGCGCGCTTCATGTACCTGAGCGGACGCCAGCGCGAGCCGCTCCACGCGCCGCACGAGGACTTCCGCTGCGAGGTGGTCCTCATGTCGGGCTTCCCCGGCGCCGGAAAGGACCGCTACATCGCCGACCACCTCGCGGGCTGGCCCGTGGTGTCGCTCGATCGCCTGCGCACCGAGCTCGACGTCGACCCCGAGGACGACCAGGGCTCCGTGGTCTCCCATGCCCGCGAGGAGGCCCGCGAGCACCTCCGTGCAGGCCGCTCGTTCGTGTGGAACGCCACGAACGTGAGCCGGCGCATACGTGTTCAATGCACGCGCATCTTCGCCGACTACGGCGCGCGCATCCGCATCGTCTACGTGGAGGTGCCGGAGCTAACGCTCCGCGCGCAGAACCGGTCGCGCAAGCATCCGGTGCCCGAGCACGTCCTCGACACGCTGCTCGGCAAGTGGGACGTCCCCGACCTCACCGAGGTCCACGAGATCACGCACGTCGTGACGACCGGCGAGTGAGGACCATTGGACTCACTTGCGCTACGCGCGCGAGGTGGCAATCTGCGCCGCGATGCGTCTCCCCCTGGCATCGTTTGCGGCTCTCTCTCTCCTCGCGCTGACCGCGCGGGCCGACGAGCGCGCGCTCTTCTCCCTCGACCTCTCCGGCACGCGCTACGGGCTCGTGCGCGCCGCGCCGATCGTGGAGGGCAAGCTCGTCGTCGAGACGGCGGACATCCCGCCTTCGCTCGTCACGCTGATCGACGGCTTCGTCCAGGGCAAGCCGGTGAAGCGCGACGTGCGCCTCACGAGCGGCGCGGTCGTCCGCAAGACCGAAGGGGCGCGCCTCCTCTCCGTGAAGCTCCCGGCGCTCGGCTCGGGAGGCACGCCCGACGTCGAGCTCACATTCGCGGCCCAGACGCTCACGACGCAGCCGCTCCTCTCGGCGAAGCAGGCCGCTGCCCCCCCCGCGAGCGCGCGCATCATCGAGTTCCGACTCGACGTCTCGGGTATGCAGACCACCCTCGCCGCGAAGCTCGACGCGATCACCGTCACGCAGAAGACCGATGGCTCCGCGACGACGGGTGACGTCGGCTTCGAGGTCGCCGCGGGCGGCGCGCCGCCGTTCGTCGCGTGGCAGAAGGCGAGCACCGCGAAGCCCGCGCCGCGAGCGCTCCGCGTGGAGTATGTCGGCGCGGACGGCGTCGCGATCCTGAAGGTGCGCCTCGAGCGCTGCACGCCCTCTCGGGTCACGCCGCTCGGCGCGAGCGGGACGACGCGCATCACGCTCGCGTGTGGCGGCATGCGTCCCGACTGAACCGCGCCCCCAGACTGGCCAATCGAGTGACCGGCCCCGGTACGGCTTCGGCCGGATCGAAGACGATCCGCTTTGCGCCGATCGCGCGAGGAGCCTCCGGAATCCTCAACGATTCCGTCCGGCAGAGCTGCGCATCACATTTGCTTACACGGAGACATGGCCCGCACCTCTCTGTTCGACCAGCTTCGCCGCAGCATCCGCCTCGCCCACGCCTCGGAGCGCACCGGGCGTCCCGCCGACGAGCTTGCGCAGAGGGGACGCGAGCAGGCCGTCAGCCGCCGCAACGTCCTCCGCGGCGCCGCGGGCGTCGGTGCGGCCGCACTCGCGAGCTCTGCGCTCGCCGGCTGCGCCGTGGACGCGAGTGGCGGCGGCATCGAAGGCACGTCGCTCGGCCAGGCACGCTCCGCGCTCCCGCGCGCGACGGGCAACGTCGCCATCATCGGCGCCGGCCTCGCGGGCCTCTCCTGTGCCTATCAGCTGCAGAAGTCCGGGCTCACCGCGACCATCTACGAGGCCAGCGCCCGGCCTGGCGGCCGCTGCTACTCGATGGGCGGCCAGTTCGCGGGCCCCGTGACGTTCCCCGGTCAGGTCATCGAGCGCGGCGGCGAGCTCATCGACACCGCGCACGTGACGATGAGGGCCTACGCGAACGAATTCGGTCTCTCGCTCCACGACGTCGGCAAGGATCCGGGAGAGGTCTTCTACCGCGTGGGCGGCGTCACCTACCCCGAGAGCCGCATCGTCGACGAGTACCGCGTCCTCGTCGACGCGATGCGCGACGACCTCCGAACCGTGGGCTCACCCACGGCCGCGTCGTTCACGGCGACCGAGGCGTCGCTCGATCGCCTGAGCCTCCGCGAGTACCTCCGCACGCGCAACGCGCCGCCGGTCATCCGCGCCGTCATCGACATCGCGTACACCATCGAATACGGCCTCGACGCCGACCAGCTCTCCTGCCTCTCGTTCCTGCTCTTCATCCACGCCGACCGCCGCTCGAAGTTCACGCCGTGGGGCGTCTTCAGCGACGAGCGCTTCCACATCCTCGGCGGTAACGAGCAGGTCGCCAAGGGGCTCGCCGACCGCCTTCCCGGGCAGATCCAGTACGGCAGGAAGCTCGCGAAGGTCGCAAAGCTCAGCGACGGTCGCGTGCAGCTCACGCTCGTCGAGGGCAGCTCGACGCGCACGGTGACCCACGACGCGGTCGTCATCGCGATTCCGTTCTCCGTGCTCCGCGACGTGACGCTCGATGCGAGCCTGAACCTCCCGGCGACGAAGCTGCGCGCCATCAACGAGTTCCGCATGGGCACGAACGCGAAGATGATGATCGGCTTCTCGTCACGCCCGTGGATCGAGCAGGGCGGCAACGGCGCGGCCTACTCGGACATGGTGAACCACCAGACCAACTGGGAGACCGACCCGAGCCACGCGACGTCGACGCGCGGCATCCTCACGGACTACTCGGGCGGCGCCCGCGGCGCCTCGCTCGACCCGGCGAAGGTCCAGCAGCACGCCGCGGCGTTCCTCACCGACCTCGACAAGATCTATCCGGGCGCGAACAAGGCCGCGACGCGCGACAAGACGGGCAACGTCCTCGTCCACCTCGAGGCCTGGCCGAAGAACCCGCTCGCCAAGGGCAGCTACTCGGCGAACCACCTCGGCTACTTCACGACCATCGCCGATCAGGAGGCCGTCCCCGTCGGAAACCTGTTCTTCGCCGGCGAGCACACCAGCTCGTTCTATGAGTGGCAGGGCTTCATGGAAGGCGCCGCGCTCTCCGGCCTGCGCGCGGCCGGCGAGGTCGGAGCGCTCCTCGCCGGCAAGAAGTAGAGCGACGGCTCTCGCCGATCAGACCGGGATGACGCCGCGCTTCTTCGCGGGGCGCTCGACCTTCTTGTGGCGCGCGAGCTCGAGGCCCCAGGCGATCGCCTTGCGGGTATCACGCGGGTCGATCACCTCGTCGACGAGGCCCCAGCCCGCGACCTTGTAGATGTCGATGTTCTTCTGGATCATGTCGACGACCTGCTTCTTCACCTCGGGCGGCGGCTCCATGCCCCCGAAGAGCTTCCGCCCCGCGATGCCGACCATGCCCTCGGCGCCCATGACGGAGATCTCGCCCGTGGGCCACGACACGATGAGGTCGGGCTCGTAGGCGCGGCCGCACATGACGTAGTAGCCGGCGCCGTAGGCCTTGCGGACCACGACGGTGATCTTCGGCACGGTCGCCGCGCTCATCACATGCATCATCTTCGCGCCGTGGCGGATGATGCCCGCGTGCTCGACCTTCGAGCCGACCATGAAGCCGGGAACGTCCTGCAGGAAGACGAGCGGCACGTTGAACGCGTCGCAGATCTGGATGAACCGCGACGCCTTGTCGGCCGAGTCGTTCTCGAGGATGCCGCCGAGCCAGTTCGGCTGGTTCGCGACGATACCGACGCTCTTGCCGCCGATGCGCGCGAGGCACGTGATGATCGAGCGCGCGAACTTCGGCTTGATGTCGAAGATCTCGCCGTGGTCCACGATCGCGCGGATCAGCTTGTACATGTCGTACGGCTTGCGCGCGGTCTCGGGGAGGAGATCGAGGAGCGACTCCTCGCGGCGATCGATGCGGTCGGTGGCGGGCAGATCGGGCGGGAGCTCGTCGCAGTTCGACGGGAAGTACGAGAGGTACTTCTTGCAGGCATCGATGCAGTCTGCATCCGTCGCGAACTCGCCGTCGCCGACGCCGCTGACCTCGGAGTGGACCTTCGAGCCGCCGAGCTCCTGCTCGGGCAGGTCCTGCCCGGTGACGGCCTTCACGAGCGCGGGGCCGGCGAGCGCGAGGCTGCCGACGCCCTTCATCATCGGGACGTAGTCGGCGAGACCGGGGATGTACGCGGTGCCGGCAGCGCCCGGGCCGACCATCGCGGCGACCTGCGGGACGACGCCGCTCATGTGCACTTGCTCGCGGAAGAGGTGCCCCGAGCCCGCGAAGAGCGAGATCATGTCGGGGTGGCTCGAGCCTGGGTCGATGCGCGCGCCGCCCGAGTCGACGAACCACACGATCGGCCAGCGACCGCGGAGGGCCATCTGACGAAGGCGTGTGACCTTCTCCTCGCCCGTGTAGCCGATGCTGCCGCCCTTCACCGTGAAGTCGTAGGCAGCGCAGCACACCATGCGGCCGTTCGACTTGCCGAACGCCGTGACGACGGCGTCGGCGACGGGCTTGTCGGTGCCGTCGGGGCCGGCCGCGAGGCCCATCTGCGTGCCGTGGGCGCCGAGCTCGAAGTAGACGCCGTCGTCGAAGAAGCGCTCCATGCGCTCGCGCGCGGTGAGCTTGCCGCGCTCGTGCTGCTTGGCGATCTTGTCGGCACCGCCCATCTCGCGAATTTTCGCGCGTCGAGCCTCGAGATCAGCGACCAGCTCTCGCATGTTCATGGGACGAGATGTTTCGCATACGAAACGTTTTCGTGCAAGCCATCCGGACGCCGTTCGACGTCCGGAGGGGCTGAGCGTCCCGCTCAGGCCGGCTTCGGGGCGAACAGCTTGCAGCCGCCCTCGGGGTTGATCGGCCCCTTGACGACCTTGCAGCCGCCGCAGGCGTTGGGCGCAGCGGGCGTGTACTGAACGCAGGCCGAACACTTCTTCGTCGGGTCGGTCGCGACCTCGACGTACGCCGCGGTCTGCGTGCGAATCGCGACGTCGGCCGGCGCGAGGCCGGTCACGTCCTCGCAGCTCGGCTTCTTCGAGCAACCGAGGAGAAAGCCGGGGACGACGGCCGCGGCAGAGAGGACGGCGAGGTGCCGAAGAGCTTCACGACGATCGAGCTTGGGACGGTCCATGCGCGCGACCATGGGGCCGACTCGCCGAAAAGTCCATGCGGCAACCGGGGCGACTACTTTCCCTTCCACACCGGCGGGCGCTTCTCGAGGAACGCCATGAGGCCCTCGCGCGCGTCGTCGGTGCCCAGGCACTCGGCGAGGCGCTCACGGAGCATCGGCAAGGCCTTCTCGAGGTCCATGTCGTCCTGCGCGGCGAACGCCCGGAGGCCGAGCGCCATCGTGAGCGGGCTCTTCTTGGCGATCTCGCTCACGAGCTCGTTGACGGCGCCGTCGAGCTCTGCGGCGCGAACGGCCCGGTTCACGAGCCCGACCCGCGCCGCCTCCGTGGCGGTCATCTTCTTGCCGAGCAGCATCATCTCGAGCAGATCGCGGCGCGGCACGACACGCGCGAGCACGGCCATGATCATCATCGGGAAGAGACCGACGTTGATCTCGGGCGTGCCGAGCGTCGCGTCGAGGTCCGCGATCGCGAACGTCGACGCGGCCACGAGCCCGAGGCCTCCGCCCATCGCCGGGCCGTTGACCCGCGCGATGATCGGGAGCTCCGTGCGCGTCATCGCGAGGAGGAGGTCGGCGTAGTCGCCCTTGTGCTCTAGCACCGGGCCGTCGGCGGCGGCGCCCGTCATCTGCGCGAAGTCGCCGCCGGCGCAGAACGCCTTGCCCTCGCCGGTGAGGACGATCGCGCGGATGTCCCCGTCGGCGTGCGCGTCGTCGAGCGCGTAGAGCAGCTCGTTCACCATCTGCTGGCCGATCGCGTTGCGGCGCTCGGGGTTGTTCAGCACGATGATGCGAACGCCGTCGTTGCGTCCGTCGGTGACGCGGATCTTCGCGTACATCCGCGTGGGGGGCTTCGTCTTCGACGACATGAGCGCTCCTTCTCCTCGCTCTACGCCGTGGCCACGGGCGACGGCGTCGCCTTCGGGGTCGGCTTGAACTGGTCGAGCCCGAGGATCTGCCGCGTCTGCTCGACGGTGGCGACCTTGCGCCCGCAGTCGCGGACCATGCGCGCCGCCACCTCGATGAGCTGGCCGTTCGACTGCGCCATCTCTCCGCTCGGGAGATAGAGGTTGTCCTCGAGGCCCGCGCGGATGTTGCCGCCGAGCGCGAGCGCGGCGCCGATCATGCGCCAGCCGCACTTCGAGATGCCGATGACCTCCCACTCGCTGCCGGCAGGCATGATCTTCGTCTGCAGCTGGAGGCTCTCGACGAGCGGCGGGATGCCGCCGAGCACGTTCAGGATGAACGAGAACTGGAGCGGCTTCTTGAGGACGCCCATGTCGAGGAGCGGCCAGATGCCGTGCGTGTGCCCGGTGTCGAAGCACTCGAGCTCCGGCTTCACGCCGGCCTCGTTCATCGCGTCGAGGAGCTTGATGATCTTCGCGTACGTGTTCGGGAAGATCATGTCGAAGACGAAGTTCTTCCGGTTCTCGGAGTACTTCGAATAGTTCATCGTCCCCATGTTGAGCGCGCCGATCGCCGGGCGGCTCTCCTTCAGGTACGTGCACTGATCGGACACGTCCTCGAGGATGGTGCCGGTCGAGAAGTTGAGGAGGATCGGGCAGCGCTTCTGGATCTCCTCCTTGATGGTCGCGAAGGTCTTGGGGTCGAAGGTCGGCGAGCCGTCCTCCTGGCGCGCGTGGATGTGCACGACCGAGGCGCCCTGGTCGTAGGCGCGCTTGGTCTCCTCGGCGATCTCGACCGCCGTGTACGGGATGCCCGTGCACTGCTTGCGATTCGCGAGCACGCCTGTGACGGCGCAGGTGATGACGCAGAGATCGGGATCACGCGTGAACGTCGTGGTGTTGCTCATCGTCATTTCTCCTCTTTGCCTGCGGCTCCGTTGCTCGACTCGGTCTGCGGCTCGCCCACGTCGCGGCGAACGATCTGCTTCACGCGCTTGGCGACCTTCGTCATGATCCGCATGAGGTCGCGCATCTCCTGGACGGAGAGGCTCTCGAGGGCGCCCTTGAAGATCTCCATCGGCTCGACCGGGATGCCGTCGGCGAGCGCCTTGCCCTTCGCCGTCAGCTTGATGTGGACCACGCGGCGGTCCTCCTTCGAGCGCTCGCGGAGGACGAGGCCTTCCCGCTCCATGCGATCGATGATGCCGGTGACGGTGCTGTTCTGCGCGCGGATCTTGTCGGAGAGCTCGGAGAGCGAGAGGTCACCCACCGTCTGGAGGAGCTTCACGACGGTGAGCTGCGGGCCGGTGAGGTCGGCGCGCTTGGCGAGCTCCTTCGTGATGCGGCGGCTCTCCGTATAGAGATAGATGATGGCCTCGAGGACCTGGTCCACCTCGCTCTTGAGGTCGGCACTGACGGGAGGCGGCGGGGGGGGGCTCATGGTCGGCGGGGCTCGGTGCGAAACAGCGGGTTCTTGGGGTTGCGATATTTAGCGTGCGAAGCATCTGGCGTTCGCGGGGTTGCGTCAAGGGCCGTGTTCGCGGCGTCGCTCGCCTATCGCCAACGCGCGTCCACGCCCTAGCCGGCGCGCGTGTTGGGGGTACGATGTCGGCGTGGGGACACTGTTCACGCCTCGACTCATTCTCGAGCCGATGACGCTCGCGCTCGTGGAGGCCGTGTTCCGCGCGGACCGCGACGCGCTCGAGCAGATCGCGGGCGCGAAGATCCCCGCGGCGTGGCCTGGCCGCGTCCTCGTCGAGCGGGCGTTCAGCGCGTCGCTCGAGGCGATCCGGAAGGACCCGGACACGCGCCTCTGGGGTGATCGGCTCATGATCAACCGCGACGGCGCCGACCGCCTCGTGATCGGGAGCATCATCTTCCACGGGCGGCCCGATGACTCCGGCGTGGCCGAGGTCGGCTACGGCGTGGAGGAGAGCTGGCAGGGCAAGGGCGTCGCGACCGAAGGCACGCGCGCGGCCGTGGAGTGGGCGCTCGCCCAGCCGGGCGTCCGCGTCGTCACCGCGACCACGCCGCCCTGGCACACCGCGTCGATCCGCGTGCTCGAGAAGTCCGGCCTCATGCGGGTCTGCGTCGAGGAGCACGAGACGCTCGGCGAAGTGCTGAGGTTCGAGCGCCGCGCCTGACCTGATGAGGCACTAGGCGGCGCTCGTCAGAGCTGACTCACGCGGCGCATCAGGTTGCCGCAGAGGTCCGAGCCCGGATCTCGTGCACGCTCGAGCTCGAGCGCCTTCTTGAAGATCTCGCTGCCCTTCTCCGGCTCGTCGCTGCCGACGTACGCCATCCCGAGCATCTCGTAGTCGGCCGGATCGCGGTGCACGACGACGAGCGCCTGGAGAGCCGGCACCGCGGCGCGATGGGCAGCTCGCATCTCCTCGCTCGGCGACGGAGGTGCCTTCCCGAGGACCATCAGCCTCAGCGCTTGTCGTTGATCCTCCGCCGGGCACGCGGAGAATGCAGGGCTCGAGAACAGCGCGGCGTACTGACGAAACGCTTCGTCGAGATGGCCGTCCTGGATGATCCCACGAATGTGCTTCAGCGTCGTGACGAGCTCCGCCGACCGCGTGCTCGGCGGCGCGACCTCGGGCTCGGGCGCGGGCGAGGGCGCGGGCGAGGCGGGAACCGGTGCGTTCACGGGTACGACGACGGCCTGCATGTTCCCCGACCGGCGGCGGACGAGAGGAGGCACCTCGGAGCGGACCGAAGGCGGTGCCTCGACGACCTCGCCACTCGGCGCGTTGGCGGGCGCCTTCGCCTCGAGCGCGGTCGCGAACGGGCGAAACAGGCGCTGGTGTGCCTCGTCCAGCGGCGCGAGCTTCTCGCGAAGGCGTGCCTTCGGCATGAAGATCTCCTCGCGACGAGCATCGGCGAGCTTCACGCGAAGAACGAGCTCCTCCTCGGATCGCGACTTCGCCGCGATCTCGTCGACCACGGGCGCGAGCTTCGCGACCAGTCGCGACACGAGCTCGACGAGCCTCGGCTGCGCCTCGTGGTTCGCGCCGTCGAACGGAAGGCCGTCGAAGCTCGCCGCCACGAGCCGCTTCTTCGCGAGCTCGCCCGCCATGGCACGGAGCTTCGAGGCGAGCGCAAGCAGCGCATCATTGTCCTCCGGTGCGACCTCGAACGGGCCGAGCGTCACGTCGCTCGCCTCCCCGACCTTGACGACGACGAGGCCGTCGTCCTCGAGGGCCGCCGAGATGTCGAACCCCTCCGGCGCACCGATCTCCGAACGGAGCTCGAAATGGACCGTGGCGTCATCGCGGACCAGCTTCGTGACGATGTGGCGATCGAGCTTGTGCTTCTTGAGCTTGACCTCCTTCTTGATGAGACCGGTCAGCTGCGGCGCGAGGATCGCGAGCCCGTCGGCGATCCGGTCGACACGCAGCGGCGCCTTCCAGGCGTCTTCGGGGACCGCCATCTCCAGCGACCAATCGAGACCGATATCGGAGTGTCCGACGAGCTCCGCCGCGTACCGCCGCTCTTCCTTCTTCGTCGCGACGAGCTCGAGGCGCAGCGTCTGTGCCGCGCCCGGAGGCACGTGGTCGAGGAGATACTCCTCGAGCAAGGCGAAGTAGTCGCTGCGCGCGGCCAGCGTCGCCGCCTCGAGTGCGCGGATGGCCTCGGCCAGCTTTGCCGTCAGCGCTGCGCTCGTGACATGGTGGCGCGCCACCACGAGCGCCTCGAGCTCGGCCGCGAGCGCCGGGGCAAGCGAGTCCTCGCCGCCCTTGTCGGCGGCGTCGGCGGCCGCGAGCATCGAACGAACGAGCGCCCCGAGCCGCGCGGCGTCCTCGTCGGCCCGCTTGCGCAGCAGCTCGCGCGTCCCGTCGGCGTTCACGATTCGCTGGTCCGCCTCCGCGATCGAGGCTGCGAAGTCGATGACGTCGCGAAGCTCCTCGAGGAAGTTCGTCGTGAACGGCGCTGGTGTGAGGTCGCCGAAGAGAAAAGCCATGACACAACGGTACGATGGTCGGGCGGGTTCAGGTCAACGGTCTGACGCCCCTCCCGTTCGGCCTGTCCGGCTACGTCGCGAGCGACGGCGGGCTCACGGGGTCGGTCGGCAAGCCTGCGGGCCGGAGGTGACTCTCACCGCTGAGCGTCACGAGGCTCTCTGCGAAGACCGCCTCCTGCCCGACGCGCGACTCGACGTCCTTCACGTAGAGAAAGGACGCCTGCGCGCGGTCCGGGTGGAGGTCGAGCAGGATGTAGCCACGTCGGTCGAGGTCGACGAACTTCATCCACGAGTTCTCGATGAGGAGCGTCGAAGCGCTCTTCGGCTTCGACGGCGGCTCCGAGCTGACCGACGGCGTGACGAATTCGACGGCGAGAGATCCGCGGCCGGTCGCGGCGTCGTACGCGCCGGGCTCCGTGGGGCGCCGCGCGAGGTCGTTCGCGAAGGACGCGTGGATGTCACCGCTGAGGACGACCACGTTCTTGATCGCCCCGGTCTCGATGACCTCGTAGAAACGATCGCGGGCATCCGGGTAGCCGTCCCACTGATCGGTGTTCGAGTACTGGGGCAGCGGAGACATGAGGACCTGCTGGCACACGACCTTCCACTCTGCCGTGGAGGTGCGGAGCTGCTCGAAGAGCCAGGCCTCCTGATCGGCGCCGAGGATCTGGCGCCCCTTCGCGTCTCGGATGGGGTCGCCGTCGGGAGCCTGCTGCTCCTTCCCCCAGTGGCGCGTGTCGAGGACGAGGAGATCGGCGAGATTGCCGTAGCGAAGCGCACGCCAGATCTTCCCGTCCGCGAGGTCTCCGCGGATCGGCATCCACTCCGCGTATGCGCGGAACGCCGCGAGCTTCCGCTCGGCGTGCGGTACGAGCTGACTCCCCGAGCCGCTCTTCCAGGAGTTGTCGGCGACCTCGTGATCGTCCCACGTGGAGATGAACGGATGCTGGCGGTGAGCGTCCCGCAGGTCGGGATCCTCCCGGTACTGCCGGTACCGCGCGCGGTAGTCGTCGAGCGTCACGATCTCGTGCGTCGGAACCGACTTTCGCTCGTCACCGTAGTCGCCGTCGGCATACTCGTAGATGTAGTCGCCGAGGTGGACGACCGCGTCGATGTCGAGACGCTCGGCGATCGCGCGGTAGACGTGGAAGTAGCCCATCGCGTAGTTCGAGCAGGTGACCACCGCGAACCGGAGCTGCGAGGCCACGAGCGGCGCGGTCTTCGTTCTGCCGACGACCGACGTCACCCCGAGCCCGCCGAAGCGGTAGTAGTACGTGGTGCCGGGGAGGAGGCCCGTCGCGTCGACCTTGACGGTGTAGTCGCGAGTCGAATCGGTCGTGGCCGTGCCGCGGGCCACGACGGCGCTCATCGCCGTGTCGCTCGCCATCTCCCAGGTCACGTCGATCGGCCCCGTGCTCGCGTCCTCGTCGTCACGCGTCACGCGGGTCCAGAGGATCACCGCCTCGGGCAACGGATCCCCGCTCGCCACGCCGTGGCGAAAAGGCCCCGTCGGGGGATCGGGTTCGTCGAAGAGAGTGCACCCCACGGCGGGCAGGGCACAGAGCGCCGCAAGACCGGTCGCCGCCTTGAACAAGTCACGTCGTCGAAGCCGCATTGCATGGCTGGGCTGCACGGACCGGGCCGCGCACGAGCTAGCGGCCCACGCCGATTGCGGCACGCGCGTTGCTCAGGTCTGCGGCATGTCAGTAGCATCGAAAGCGCGCCGGAGCCGTCGAGCCAAGCAGTTCGGCACGGCGCCCACAGTCCACGCCACCACGCATGCCCCCGCGAAGGCGGAGGAGAAGCGGGCGGCCGGCGCCATCATGGGCGCACTCCTCACGGCGATCACGTTCGGCACCCTCGAGTCGGGTCCGCCTTCGTCGGCGGCTTCTCCCGCGGGCTAGGGCGTCGCCCTGACGGACGAGCTCGATTCGTAAGCTCGCGAAGATTTTACTTCTTCCCAAAGCTGCGCTTTTCTCGGTTCAAGCCCTTCCACGTTCGCGGTAGGGCTTTCACCGATGACCGCAGTACGCCGCACCTTCGCCTCCTCGCTCTTCGTCGGTGCGCTCGTGCTTGCCGCGGGCGCGGCGACGTTCCCGGCGCGCGGCGACGACGCGAAGGCGGTCGCCAAGGACGGCGGAGCGGCGACGCCCCCGACCGCAGCCGCAGCGCCGGTCGTTGCAGCGCTGGGCACCCCGAGGATCTCGATCACCACCGACAGCGGAACCGTCGCGTGCCGCGAGCAGGCCGCCCAGGCGTTCCTCATCCGCGGCAACTGGTTCCCGCGCACGAACGACGCCGAGAAGCAGAAGGAAGCCCGCAAGCTCTTCGAGGAGTCGCTCCGGTATCGCACCGAGAAGTACGGCTACTTCGAGGGCTACGGCAGCCCGAAGCTGAACCCGCATCCGCCGAAGTTCTACGCGAAGTCGCTCACGTTCATGGGCATGAGCGCCCAGGTGAACGAGCGCATCATCCCCGCGCTGAAGTGCGTCGAGGCAGCGCTCAAGGCGACCCCGGCGGGCAACGAGTACCACCCGCACGCGATGGGCGGCAT